>JGI24770J26754_10000056_pt1 | contig 65900 bp, 56 predicted proteins | sample LakOneMetagenome_FD_26754 | JGI IMG/M metagenome (IMG submission 26754) | reverse complement strand
CCTGCCGAACATCCTGTTCGACTGGATTGACGGCGGGGCAGGCGATGAGCGGGGTTTGCGGGAAAACGAAACGGCCTTCGATGCCTACCGCTTTCTGCCGCGCTACATGCTCGATGTTTCCCCGCGTCAGCAGCAGCAGACCCTGTTTGGGCATTCCTACGCATCGCCGTTCGGAATTGCCCCGACGGGATATGCCGGGCTTTTTCGCCCCGGGGCTGACCTCATGCTGGCATCGGCTGCCCGAGATGCCGGGATTCCCTATATCATGTCGGGCACCAGCACCTCTTCCATCGAGGAGGCGGCGGCGATTGCTCCAGACAGCCTCTGGTATCAGCTCTATGCCGCTGTTGATGCCGGGATCACCCGGGATCTGATTGCGCGGGCCGAGCGGGCGGGATGCCCAGTTCTGGTGGTGACCATCGATATTCCGATCGCCGGAAAGCGCGAACGCGATCTGCGCAACGGATTTGATTTTCCCTTGAAGCTTTCGCCCGGCCTTGTCTGGGATGGTGTGCACCATCCCGGCTGGACATGGGACTATCTGCGGACGGGCGGTTTGCCTGTCATGAAAAACTGGCAACCCTATGCGCCTTCTGGCGCAACACCGGTTCAGGTCGCGCAATTCGCCAACAGCCATTCCTTTGCTGTCCAGACCTGGGATCACCTCAAGCTCTTCCGCGACCTCTGGCCGCGAACGCTTGTGGTCAAGGGCGTCATGCATCCCGATGACGCCGTCATGGCGCTGCGCCTCGGCGCCGATGGCCTCTATGTGTCGAACCATGGCGGAAGACAATATGACCGCTCGGTTTCGCCGCTCGCCATGGTGCCGGTGTTGCGGCGCGCGGTGGGTGGAGATGTGCCGCTCATGATGGATGGCGGCATACGCCGCGGCTCCGACATTCTGACTGCCCTTTGCCTTGGCGCCGATTTTGTCTTTCAGGGCCGGCCGACGCTCTATGGCGCGGCGGCACATGGGCTGGAGGGCGTGACGCAGGCCATCGCAATCCTGCGCGGCGAACTCGACAATCTCATGGGGCAAATCGGCTGCCTCGATCTCGACCGTGATAAGCTGCCCAATTTCCTGGTGCGGATTGATGCGCACGGGCTTCTTCAGAAAGAGGCATAGACGGCATCCACCAGGGCTTTCTGCCGCGGGTCCGGCGCATCATCGGCGGCAAGCATGAGATTGGTGACGTAGCCGAAACCGAAGCCAGCCTCGGGATCGGCAAAGCCGATGGAGCCGCCCCAGCCATTGTGCCCGAAGGCGGCACTTCGCCCGACGCCCAGCGACTCCTCGATCTGAAATCCCGCCGCGAAAGCCGCAGGCGCCGCGAAACTTCCATCCCAGCCGCGAACGCGCGGGCGTGAGGCTTCCCTGACCGCTTGAGGTGAAAGCAGCTTTTCATCGCCGCCACCCGCCAGTGTTCCATAGATCGCGGCCAGCGTGCGCGCCGTGGCATGGCCGTTGCCGCCTGGAATTTCCGCTTTCCGCCAGGCGCGGTCATTGGGTGCAAGCGCGCGCGGAACGGGATTGCGGCAACTGTGCGGAAAGGGCGACGCCTGCACGGCCCTGATCCACCCCGAAGCACCCTCGCCCTCGATCATTTCCGCCACGCGCGGTTCTTCGCTTTCGGGAAGCCCGATATGGAATTCAACGCTTAAAGGCTTTGCAATCTCGTCGCGGACAAATTGCCCGGGCATGCGGCCATCCACACGGCGCAGGATTTCTCCCGCCAGAGCGCCATAAGACAGTGTGTGATAGATGCAGTGCGTCCCCGGCTCCCAGAGCGGGGCCATGGCGGCCAGCGCATCGGCATAGGGCGTCCAGGCGTAGAGCCCGGCGTCCGTCATCGGAACGACAAGACCATTGAGGCCCGCCTGATGCGAGAGGACGAGATCAAGCGTGAGGTCGCTTTTGCCGCCTTGGGCAAATTCCGGCCACCAGCGCGCAACCGGTGCTGTGTAATCGAGTTTTCCGCGCTCAACCATGATCGCCATGGCGGTGGCCATCACGCCCTTTGTAACGGACCAGACATTGACCAGCGTGTCGCGCTGCCATGCGCGCCGGCGAGCCGCATCCGCATGACCGCCCCAGAGATCAACCACAGTCCGGCCGCCGGCAGCAATCGCAACAGCGCCGCCATGCTCAAGCCCCGAGGCGAGGTTCGCCGCGAAGGCATCACGCACGCGGGAAAACCGGGGATCACAAAAGCCTTCGACTGTCATGGCGCCCTCAATGAATGACAGGAATTCGCGTGGCGACATAGCGCTTCAGGATGTTCCGCGCCTTGACGGGCGTCACGCCGATCCGCGAGAGAACATTCAGCCACAGCCCGTCAATGAGCGACATGAGCTCCTCCGTGATGTTGCGCGCCTCGGATGCCGGCAAGCCGATGCCGCGCAACGTGGAAATCAGATTGCTTTCGATGCGCCGTTCATAAGCACGCTCGAGCCTCGCCAGCGCCGGGCTTTCGGGAATCAGCGAATAAAGCGCCACCCATGTCGCCATGATATCGGGCTGCAGCATCTCATTGCAGAGCTGCGAGTCCAGAATGGCGTGAAGCTTTTCCTTGGGCGTGTGAGCCGTTTTGAGGCGCGCCCGCGTGATCTCCGACAGGGAGCGGTAAAGTTCGCGGTAAACGGCTTCGAAGAGGCCCGCCTTGTCGGTGAAGTAATGCACAATGAGGCCCGAGGTCAGCCCGGCGCGCCTGGCGATGCGCTGCATCGTGGCGCGGTTCACGCCTTCGGCACGGATACACGCCATCGTCGCCTCGATCATCTGCCGGCGGCGGATCGGCTCCTGCCCTAGTTTCGGCATGGCGCATGTCTCCGGATTGGGTTTGCCGCTCTATGCCAGATGGAAGCCATCATAGCCTTGTTCAGCAACATCGCTGCAAATCCTGCCATAGGTGCTCACGCCATCGGCATAAGGCATGAAGACGCGCGGCTTGCCGGGCACATTGGCGCCGAGATACCAGGAGTCGGCCTTCATATAGAGCGTGCGCGCAGCACCCTCCGTCACCTGCCGGGCCCAGTTCTCCTGCGCTTCCACATCCGCCTCGATCACCGTCACGCCATTCTTCCCAGCAAAGGCGAGAAGATCGGAAATCCATTCCACATGCTGCTCGATGGCAACCATCACATTGGCAAGCACCGAGGGGCTGCCGGGCCCCGTAATCAAAAACAGATTTGGAAATCCCGCCACCGCCAGCCCGAGATAGGCCTTGGGACCTTCGCGCCAGCACGCCTTGAGCGTGGCGTGCCCCCTCCCGCGGATATCGATTTTGGAAAGTGCGCCCGTCATCGCATCAAAACCGGTGGCCAGCACCAGCACATCGAGCGGAACATACCTGTGCGCGGTGCGAACGCCATCGGCTGTGAAATCACGGATCGGATCGTCCCCAAGATCGACCAGTGAAACATTGTCCCGGTTGAAGGTTTCGTAATAGTCCGTGTCGACGCAGAGGCGCTTGGCGCCGAAGGCATGATTTTTGGGACACAGGCGTTCCGCGGTCTTCGCATCGCGCACCGTGGCGCGGATTTTCCTGCGGACAAATTCCGCCGCCAGCTCATTCGCCGCCTCCGACGTCATGAGATCGGTAAAGGCATATTGATAGTTGAAGCCGCCCTGGCGCCAGCGCTTTTCGAACTCGGCTTCGCGCTGGTCTTCGGTCAGATCGAGGATCGACACCACGCATTCCTCCGCGTAATCGCCCGAGAGCGAATTGCGCGACTTGGCGCGGAGCTCGTCGTATTTCGCCTTCATATCCTTCTGCTCTTGAGGTTCCAGCGGGCTGTTCCAAGCGGGAATGGAATAGTTGGGCGTGCGCTGAAACACCGTCAGATGTCTGGCCGGCCGCGCGATGATGGGAATGGACTGAATGCCGGAGGACCCCGTTCCAATGACGCCAACATTCAGGCCGGTGAAATCCATGTCATCCGGCCAGTCCGCGGTATGGAGAATGCGGCCCTTGAAGCGATCGAGATGGGGAAGGTCCGGCGCTTTGGGCACGGAAAGGCATCCTGTCGCCATCACCAGATAGCGCGCGCGGAGCTCGCCGCCGCCCTCGGCCCGCACCTCCCAGTCGTTGCCGCTCTCGTCGAACGCCGCCGACTTTGCCACCGTATTGAAGAGAATATCGCGGCGGAGATCGAATCTGTCGGCGACATGATTGGCGTAGCGCAGGATTTCCGGCTGTGTCGCATAGCGGTGCGACCATTCCCATTCCTGCTGCAACTCGCTGGAGAAGGAATAGGAGTAGCTCAGACTCTCAACGTCACAGCGCGCACCCGGATAGCGGTTCCAGAACCATGTTCCTCCGACATCGCCGCCCTTTTCGATCACCACGGCCGAAAGCCCCAACTGGCGGACACGGTGCAGCATGTACATGCCGGCAAATCCCGCCCCGACGATGATCACATCGAATTTCGGCACCTGGTTCTCCCTTGCTGATGTCAAGGCTAATTCCGGTTCCGGCGTGACACAAGGTTTTTATTGACCGATTACTTAATAAACGAAATGATGGCTTCATCAGGCTGTCTTTCGGGAGGCGCGGCTTTGACTGTGAGAGACCGGATCGTGCTGGTGACGGGCGGCAGTTCAGGGATCGGGCGCGCCTGTTGCGAGCGCTTTGCCGCCGAAGGCGCGCATATTCTTGCCGCCGATCTTCGCCCACCGGTGAAGGCGTTTGAAAACCCGCTGATCCGTTGGATTGAACTGGATGTCACCCGCCATCAGCAATGGCAATCCGTGGCGGCTGAGGTCAACGCGCAGCACGGCAAGCTGCATGGCCTGGTCAATTGCGCGGGTCTCCTGTTCGAAGGCACGGTCGAGGATACCTCCCTCGCGCAATGGCGAAAGCTCATGGCCGTCAATGTGAACGGCACGTTTTTCGGCTGCCAGTCGATGCTTCCGCTTCTTAGGGCGAGTGGCGCGGGCGCCATCGTCAATCTCTCATCCGTATCCGGCATGAAGGGTGATGCGGAGCTTGCGGCCTATGACGCCAGCAAGGGCGCGGTGCGGATGCTCAGCAAGGATATTGCCATCCATTGCGCGCGCATGGGCTATCCCGTCCGCTGCAATTCCGTCCATCCCGGAGTCGTTGAAACGCCGATGGTTTCGGAATTCTTCAAGAGCGCCAGGCACTCGACCGAACAGCAATGGAACGAGTCGCAGCCCATCGGCCGCCGCATCGCGCCGGAGGAGGTTGCAGGCCTCGTGGCGTGGCTCTGTTCTTCCGAAGCGTCATTCGCCACCGGGGGAGAATACACGATTGACGGAGGCATGACGGCATGACGCTCACCGGCAAGACCGCCATCGTCACCGGCGCGGCCTCGGGCATTGGCGCCGCCATCGCCAAACGCTTCGCGGCGGAAGGCGCCAAGGTGATCGGCGCCGATCTCGTGCCTGCCAGTGGCGTTGACTCCGTGATCATGGATGTTACGCGCGAGGAGGACTGGCAGGCCCTTGTCCGCAACACGGCGGCAAAACATGGCAGGATCGATGTTCTGGTCAATTCGGCGGGGATTTCCCTTGATGGCGACACGATCGAAACCTGTCCGCCCGCCGTCCTGGAAAGAACACTGGCGGTCAATCTCGATGGCGTATTTCTCGGCTGCAAGACGGTCATTCCCGTCATGCGGCCACAGGCCTCGGGGTCGATCATCAACATCGGTTCGGTGCTGGGACAGGTTGCCGATGGCATGAGCGCCGCCTATACGGCGAGCAAGGGCGGCGTGCGCATGCTCACGAAATCGACCGCACTTCACCTAGCCCGCTCGGCGCCCGGCGTCAGATGCAACCAGATTTCACCGGGCTATATCACCACGCCAATGCTGCTGAACTGGTTTGATTTGCAGTCCGATGGCCGCGACATCCGCGACCAGATTGAACGGAAACATCCGCTCGGCAGGCTTGGGCGCGCGGATGACATTGCGGCGGCGGCGCTGTTCCTGGCCAGCGATGCGGCAAGTGCCATCACAGGCGCTGATTATGCGATTGATGGCGGCTACACCGCCTGGTGAAGAGTGCGCACGCCCTTCCGGCGTTCATACCATCCCCGGATGATCCGGTCGGACACCATTGCAACCAGCGCAATGGCAAGGCCTGAGATCAGGCCAAGGCCGGCATTGGCGTTGCCGAGCGCGATATAAACCTGCTGGCCAAGATCGGTTGTTCCAACCATCGCCGCGATCACCACCATCGACAAGGCCGCCATGATGGTCTGGTTGACGCCCAGCATGATGACCGGAAGCGCCAGCGGCAGCTTCACATGGAACAGGAGCTGGGATGGCGTGCATCCGCTCTGCACACCGGCCTCGATGCAGTCGGCGCGGACCTGGCGGATGGCGATCTCGACATAGCGGATCGGCGGCACGATCACATACAGCATGATGGCGATCAGGGCCGTGAGTTCACCCACTTTGAAAAACATGAGCGCCGGAATCAGGAACACGAACTGCGGCATCGTCTGCAGCGCGTCGTTGACCGGACGCAGAATGCGCGACACGCGATCATTGTGCGCCGCCCAAAGCCCCAGCGCGCCGCCGATCAGCAGGCAGATCACCGTGGCGAGAAAGCAAAGATAGAATGATTGCAGAAACGGTTTCCACAATCCGAGCACAAGGATGAAAAGCGAACTCAGCAAGGCGAAAAGGGCGACGCCCCGCCCGGCGCAGGTCCAGGCGAGGGTGACGATCATCAGGATCAGGGCTGGCCACGGGAAACTGTAGAGGCCGAAAAAATAGATGAGGCCGGCGAAGATCACCGCCAGGGCCGGCCGCCAGCTGAACCGCACGGCCAGCGCCACCGCCAGTGCTGCGATGATGGCGGCGTAGACCGCGATCACCGTAGGCGTCAGCGCGATGCCCCAAGACATCGGCGTCACGCCACGCACCATGCCGATCCGCAGCGGAACGATGACAAAATAGAGAAAATTGTTCTTGAAGGTTTCAAGCGGCGTCGCATAGCGCGCCACGAGGCCCAGCACCCATTGATTGAGTCCCTCGACGTCGATCAGGCCGCGCTGGCCGGCAAAGGGAATATCCAGCAGCACGCCTGCGATATGAAACACAACGGCAAGGCCGAGCAGCGCCGCGCAGCATCCCCAGAACCGGCCGGCCGTCAGCCAGCGCGGCCTGTCTTTCACGCCCTGCCCCGCGAAACCGAGGGTGATGCGGTCCATCACCATGGCCATCAGCGCAATGGCGAGGCCGGAGAGAAGGCTCTGCCCGAAGGCCGCCTGGCGCATGGAGGACAGAACGACCCAGCCGATATCATCAAATCCGCCGATGAAGGCGGCGATGATGACGATGCTGAAGGCGAACATGGTGGCCTGGTTGACGCCCACGAGGATCTGAGGCATGGCGCTCGGCACCTCAACCATCCACAGGCGCTGGCGCGCCGTGCAGCCGCTCATCACACCTGATTCCGCAATATCCGAAGGCACGCGCTGCAGCCCCAGCGCGGTGTTCCGCACCATGGGGGGAATGGCATAGATGGCGCTGGCGATCAGGCCCACCACCGGGCCAAATCCGAACAGCAGCAGAAGCGGGATCAGATAGGCGAAGGCCGGCATGGTCTGCATGAGATCAAGCAGGGCCTCGATCACGCCGCGCGCTTTCGGCACACGATGCGCCAACACGCCGAGAAAAAACCCGGCGATGACCGACATGGGCACAGCCAGCAGCACCAGCGCCAGCGTGTTCATGCTCTGCCGCCAATAGCCCGCGACGATCAGATAGGCGAGCGTCGCAAGAGCGAACAGCGCCAGCCGCCAGCCGCCGGCGCGCAGCCCGATAATACCGATCAGCCCAAACATCACCGGCCAGGGTATCCATTGCAGCGCCGCCTGCACGCCACGCATCGGAAATTCCATGGCCCAGGTAAAGCCACGCGTCACGGGCGCCAGAAACTGGGCGGCAGCCGTGCTGAAATTGTCGATCGCATTGGCAACCGGCAGCACCCATTCCGGCGGATATGCCGTGATCATGGGAAAGGTATTGCGGGCGGCAAGAGCAAGAACGGTGAGGCCCAGAACCGCGAGCCAAACCACGAAGTCATGGTCGCGGCGGAGCCGCCATGGAAGGCTCTGCGCGATCCCAGTCAACGTCGCCGCTCACGATCGCGGTCGAGAACCGCGATCACCGACTTCGCATCAACGCAGCCGCACACGGCATCCTTGTCGGTGACATTGAACCCCGTTGCCCCCCGCGCCAGATGGGAGAGCAGGTCCTCAACCGTCGCCTCACGCGATACCGATGCAGCCTTTGCATCAGCCGCAATGGCCGATTTCGACATCAGATCCGCCGCGCACACCTGGCGCACCAGCGAAATGTCCTCGACAAACTTCGCCACATAATCATCCGCCGGATTGAGCAGGATCTCGGTGGGCTTTCCAAGCTGGATGATCTCGCCTTGCCGCATCACGGCAATGCGGTCGGCCAGGCGGAAGGCTTCCTGAATGTCATGGGTGATGAACACGATGGTCTTGTGCAGCTTCTTCTGCAGGCGCAGGAACTCATCCTGCATCTGCCGGCGGATCAGGGGATCGAGGGCCGAAAACGGCTCGTCGAGAAACCACAGGCCGGGGCCCACGGCGAGCGAGCGGGCAATGCCGACGCGCTGCTGCTGGCCGCCCGAAAGCTCATGCGGAAAGGCATTTTCACGCCCCGCGAGCCCCACGAGTTCCACCATTTCACGGGCGCGCTCATGCCGCTCCTTCACAGGCTGCCCCTGCACCCGCAGGGGAAATGCCACATTATCCAGCACCGTCAGGTGCGGCAGCAGGCCGAAATGCTGGAACACCATGCCCATGGATTTGCGCCTGAGCTCAATGAGCCGCTGCGGCCCGGCGGAGAGCAGGTCTTCGCCATCGAGCAGAACCTCACCCGTGGTCGGCTCAATCAGCCGCGACAGGCAGCGCACGAGGGTTGATTTCCCGGAGCCCGAAAGGCCCATGATGACGAAAATCTCGCCGGTCCGGACGGAGAAATTCGCGTCCATCACGGCCGGGATGTGGCCCTTCTCGCCAAGCCGCTTGCGAACCTCTTCGCGCGCACCGGAGAAAACGGCGTCATCCCGGCCGAATGGCGCGGACTGTGTGCTGTACACTTTCCACAGATTGCGGCACGACAGCTTGACGGAGTTATTGTCCATCAGACGTCAGGGCTTTCCATTGGCAGGAACATCTTGCGGGTCACCGCAAGTCAATCATTGCGCCAGGGCCGCCTTTGTCCACGGCTCCCAGACGGCGGAATTGGCATCCACCCATGCCTGGGTGACGGCATCGATATCCTGGCCCTTCTTGTCGATTGCCAGGATCATCTTCTGCTGCTCCGCCGCATCCATCTGGAAGCTTTTCAGAAACGCATAGGCAGCGGGCCACTTGTTCTTGAAGTCCTTGGACGTCACTTTGTGGACTTCCGGCGGATTGATGCAGTGGGCATTGTCCTGCGATTTGCAGGGCGGCAATTTCACCCAATCCACGTCGACTTCGGCGAACACGAAATGCGGCGCCCAGAACATCATCAGCAGCGGCTTCTTGGCGGCGACCGCGGATTCAAGTTCGGCAACCTCCGCACCCTCTGAACCCGCGGGCACCGCGGTATAAGGCATGTCATTGTCTTTGAGAATTTGGGCGGCGCGCGAGCCCCAGTCGGCGGGATAGTCAAGCAGGCGCCCGTTGGGGAAGGTGTCGGGCGTGCTCAGCGCCTGAACGCATTCGGGCTTCTGCAGCGCCGTCCAGTCGGGCAAGCCCGGGCAGACCTCCGTCATATATTTCGGATAGATCCAGCCTTCCTGGGTTTTCAAGCCAAGCTGGCCGATGTCGTCGATCTTTCCTTCCTGAAGGACTTTCGGAAAAATATCGCCGACGTTGTTCATCCAGATTTCAAGAGTCGCATCGAGGGAACCATCGGCCAGGCCCGAGAACTGCGGGAAGGATCCGCCCGTCACATATTCCACCTTGTAGCCCATCTTCTCCAGAATGTGCCCGGCGATGTGCGTCGTCACATGCTGACCCGTCCACTCATTGATGACCAGCTTGATCGCCTGATCCTTGGCGCCAAGATCGGCGGCTTCAGCTTTCAGCGGCGCACCAGCCAGCATGGCAAGACATGCGGCTGAGATCGCCAGTCGGCGGACCATCTTCATCGTCACTCTCCCTCAATGTTCTTTTTTAGAGCCGGACGCTCCCTCACGCGGGCCATGATGGCACTTTCGTCGCATTTGTCTATCGCTGCTTCGGCCGCACCGGGGGCCTCCGGGCAAATGCGGAACCAGGGGCCGCAGCCTACGTAAGGGAAGCTCCCTTTCTGGTGCGGCGGGGCAGGGCGCGTTTTTGCTGAAGGCGTGCTACACTCTTCCAGCACTTTGGCGGAGGTTCCGATGCTTGATCCAAACCTGCTTCTGCCGGTCGCGCTGGGGATTGGCCTTGCGGCGGCAACAGGCTTCCGGGTGTTCATCCCCCTCCTCACCATGAGTGCTGCCGCCAATTTCGGGCATCTTCCGCTGAGCGACGGGTTTGCCTGGCTGGGCACGCTGCCGGCGCTGGCGATGCTGACGGTGGCGGCCGTGGCGGAAATCGGCGCTTTCTATGTGCCGGCCATCGACAATCTGCTGGACGTTGTGGCAACGCCCGCCGCCATTGCCGCCGGTGTCGCGGTTTCGGCCGCCGTCATGACCGATATGACGCCGATGCTGAAATGGTCTCTGGCAATCATCGCGGGCGGCGGCGCCGCCGCCATGACGCAGGGCGCAACCGCGGCACTCCGCGCCCATTCAACCGTGCTCACAGCCGGGTTCGGGAACATGTTTGTCGCAACGGCGGAGCTTGGCGGATCGCTGATCCTGTCGATTCTTGCGCTTGCAGCGCCGGTGATTGCGATGGTTCTTGTCATCGCGTTCATGTGGCTGGCGTTCCGCATGCTGCGGGGCATGCGCCGCAAAAACATACCTTCCTAGGAAGGCGTCAGCCCAGAACCTGCACGTCGCCCTTGGTAGAGGCGGCCTGGGTGATGATGCTGCCCGGCAGTACGCTCCGCGTCAGCCACACATTGCCGCCGATGATCGACCCCGCGCCAATGGTGATGCGCCCCAGAATGGTGGCGCCGGCGTGAACCACGACATTGTCTTCCAGAATGGGATGGCGCGGCGTGTTGAGGGCGCGCCCCTCCGGAATGTCTCCCATCGATTCACTGGCGCCCAGCGTCACGCCCTGGTGAATTCTCACATTGCCGCCGATCACCGTTGTTTCGCCAATGACCACGCCTGTGCCCCGGTCGATGAAGAAGCTTTCGCCGATCCGCGCGCCGGGGTGAATGTCGATGCCGGTGGTGCCGTGCGAAATATCGGAAATGACGCGCGCCACGAGGCGGGCGCCCAGGCCGTGGAGGGCATGCGCGATGCGGTGATACATGATCGCCGTGGAACTGCGGTAGCACAGCAATATCTCGGCAATGCTTTCCGCCGCGGGATCATGCTGAAAGCCGGCGCGGAAATCGCTGACCAGCAGGGAGCGGATCGCGGGGAGTTCGGCGGCAAAGGAATTGACGATGCGCCGGGCGCGCTGCCGCGCCTCCTGTTGCGTCAGATTGCCGGTGTTGAACAGAAGCCCCCGGCTCACCTGGTCGACCAGGCGCGTTGTGGCCGTCTGCAGCGTATTGGCGATGAACACATCGACCTCATCATCGGTCAGGCCCGGAGGCCCCAGATGCGTTGGGAACAATGATGTCACCAGCCCATCCATCACGTTCATCAGAACGGCGGGCGAGGGCAACTCGCGGATGCGGCCGCCCTGGCGGATGTTGTGCGTCACCTCGCGTGAGCGCCTGAGACCGGAAACGATCGCTTCGAGATCGATTCTGTTGGCGGCGGCTTGCGGCCTCAGCGGTTCAATCGTGGCGGACATGAGCGGACCCTTCGGTGGAATTGGAACGGCGCGGAAGCAGCATGTGCCGCATCATGAGTTCGTCACGGGCGGTTTCACCGTCTTCACGGCTCAGGGACTGGCGCGCGGATATGTCGAGCGCATCGCCCAGGTGCTGCCGCAGCCTGGCGAACAGATGCCGGAGCGTCTCTGCGTGACTCATGCGACCTCCAGATGAAGATCGTGCAGGCTGGCCTGCGCGCGCAGCCATTTGATGAAATGGGAAACCTTGGGAAGGTTGAGCTTGGCGCGGGGCGCCACGACATAATATGCGAAGTCCACGGCTTGCGCCGATGACAGCGGCTGAACGAGGCGGCCCGTCCGGAGATCCTGCGCCGCCAGTGCCGCCTTTGCGAGAGCCACGCCGCGGCCAAGGACCGCCGCTTCGATGACGAGGCTTGATTGATTGAAGCGGGGCCCGCGCGCGGCGTCAAAATTCGCGATGCCCGCCGCGCGGAGCCACATCTCCCAGGTCGGGCAGGAGGGATCATTGTCGGGGCTGTCGTCGTGCAGCAAGGTCGTGCCGATCAGGTCGGCCGGTTTTTTGATCGCGCCGTTGGCCAGCAGGAACGACGGGCTGCACACCGGAATCACCGTCTCGGCGAGCAGCCTTTCCACGGCGAGATTGGAGTAGATGCCAGCGCCATAGCGGATGGCGACATCCACCCCCTCTTTCATGAAATCGGTGAGATGCATCGATGCCGAGACATGAACGTCAATCTCGGGGTTCTGGTGCTGAAAGCTTTCAAGCCTGGGCAGAAGCCATTTTGCCGCGAAGGACGGGGCCACGCTGACACTCAGCGTTCCGGTTTCACCCAGGGAGTCGATGGCGTCCATGGCGGCGGCAAGCTTTGAAAACCCCTCATGCAGTTCGCGCAAGCCCGCCGCTCCGGCATCCGTCAGCGCCAGGCCACGGCCGCTCCGCGCGAAGACGGGCAGGCCGATATGATCTTCCAGCAGTCTGATCTGGTGGCTGACGGCCGCCGGCGTCACATTCAGTTCTTCAGCGGCGCGGGACACGCTCATGTGGCGTGCCGCAGCCTCAAAGGCGCGAAGCGCGTTGAGCGGAGGAAGTTTGCGTGACATCTAATACCCTATCAATTCAGTATAGATTAAGTAGCACGCGCGTCCCGGCGATGCAAGCGCGTCGGCCGATCATTAAAAAAGGCCACCGATATGATCGGTGGCCTCAAGTCTGGGAGGAAGCAGCCGGTTCATCCCGCAACCGGAACGAACAGGCCTAGCATCGGAATAGGCCATAAATCTCTACTGCACAGCTGAGGAATTTTGCGGTGCGGCCTGAATTTTCTTGAGACCCTGCGGTCAATGAAAATCGCGTGACTTCGGAATGGTCCGCACATTGCGGGGATGGCGGCGGATGCTTGCGGCCTGGGCCCGCCAGGAGGGCGCATCCGGCCCATCCTCGGACAGGCGCTCCAAATCATCGGAGCGGTCGGAAATATGCTCGGCCAGAAGATGCACCACATCGCCATCGCCGCGCTGCACCTTTCCCCTCACCTGCATGAGGCGGGCACCCATCACCTCACGGCGGAAGAGCGGAAAAATCCGCGGCCACACGATCACATTGGCAACGCCCGTCTCGTCGCTCAGTGTCACGAAGACGACGCCCGCATTTCCTGGCATCTGGCGGGTGAGCACCACGCCCACGCAGCTGGCACGCTGGCCGTTGCGGGCCGAGAGAATATCCGCGCAGCTTGAAACGCCTTCGCCGCGCAACAGTTCACGCAGGAAAGAAACGAGATGGGCTTTGAGCGAGAGCCTCAGCATCTGGTAATCCGCCACCACATGCTCGCTCATCGGCATGGCGGGCAGAGGGGCAAGGTCCTCCTCCGGCTGCTCCTCGACATAGGATGCGGCGAAGAGCGGCAGGTCATCCTCATCGGGAATACGCCGCACCGCCCAGAGAATCTCCCGCCGGTCTTTCCCCAACGACTGAAAGCTGTCGGCCTCGGCCAGAATGATGAGGGCGCGGCGCGAAAGTTTCGCACGCTTCGCAATGTCACCCACAGCGCCATAGCCATTGCCGCGCGCGTCCTTGAGTATCTTTGCCCATTCCTCCCGGAAGCCTTCCACCTGGCGGAAACCGATGCGCAAGGCGAGGCCACTGGGCGAAAGCTCCAGCGTGTTGTCCCAATCACTGAAATTCACATCCACATGCCGCACCTCGACATGGTGGTCCCTGGCATCGCGGACGATTTCGGCGGGGGCATAGAATCCCATGGGCTGCGAATTGAGCAGCGCGCAGGCGAAGGCGGCGGGATGGTTCTTCTTGATATAGGCCGAGATATAAACGAGATGGGCAAAGCTCGCGGCATGGCTTTCCGGAAAGCCATAGGAGCCGAAACCCTTGATCTGCGCGAAGCATCGCTCGGCAAACTCACGCTCGTAACCGCGGCCCACCATGCCGCCGATGAATTTGTCCTCGAACTTAGGCATCGAGCCTTCATTTCTGAAGGTAGCCATGGCGTGGCGCAAACCATTGGCCTGTTCGGACGTAAAGCCCGCGGCGGTGATGGCGAGCCTCATTGCCTGCTCCTGAAAAAGCGGAACGCCACAGGTTTTCTTCAGAAGTCCATACAGTTCACTTTTTTCTCCCTGAGGACCGCCTTTGGGAGCGGGGTATTCCACTTTCTCCTTGCCACTTCGCCTTCTGAGATAGGGGTGCACCATATTGCCCTGAATGGGCCCGGGCCGCACGATGGCCACTTCGATGACAAGATCATAAAAGCACTTGGGCTTCAGCCTCGGCAGCATGCTCATCTGGGCGCGGCTTTCCACCTGGAACACGCCGATGGCATCGGCCCTCTGCAGCATCTCGTAAACGTCCTCCTCCTCGCGCTTCACCGTGGCGAGTTCCAGTGCCTTGCCTTCGTGAATACGGATCAGATCGAAGGCCTTGCGGATGCAGGTGAGCATGCCGAGCGCCAGCACATCCACCTTCATCATGCGCAACACATCGATATCGTCCTTGTCCCATTCGATGAAAAAGCGGTCCTTCATGGTGGCAGGGCCGATGGGCACGGTTTCATCCAGCCGGTCCTGCGTCAGCACGAAGCCGCCGACATGCTGGGAGAGATGGCGCGGAAAACCCGCAAGCTGGTTGGCGTAATGAACGGCGCGGGCGATCAGCGCATTGCCGGGATCGAGCAGGCCCTGCTCAATATCGCGGTCCTTCAACTTGTCGCCCCAGCTTCCCCACACGCTGCCGGCGATGCGCGCCGTCACGTCTTCCGTCAGGCCGAACACCTTGCCGACATCGCGGATGGCGCTCCGCGAACGGTATCTGATGACGGTCGCCGTCAGCGCCGCGCGGTGCGTGCCATAGCGTTTGTAGACATACTGGATCACCTCCTCGCGCCGCTCATGCTCGAAGTCGACGTCGATATCGGGCGGCTCCTTGCGCTCCTCGCTGATGAAGCGTTCGAACAGGAGATCAATATCGAGGGGATCGACGGCGGTGATGCCGAGCAGATAGCACACCACGGAATTGGCGGCAGAGCCGCGCCCCTGGCAGAGGATTTTCTCATTCTTTGCAAACGCCACGATGTCATGCACGGTGAGGAAATAGGGGGCGATATCCATCTTGGCGATCAGCGCCAGTTCCTTTTCAAGCGGCACGGCAATCTTCTTTGGAATCGCATCGCCGTATTTTTTCGCCGCACTCTCGCGCACCAAATCTTCCAAATGCCGCTGCGGCGTCTTGCCCTTGGGCACCGGCTCGTCGGGATAGTTGTATTTGATCTGATCCAGCGAAAAGCCGATCTTCGCGGCAAGACGCAGCGTTTCAGCAACCGCTTCGGGCGCTTCCGCAAAGAGGGCCTCCATTTCGGCATGGGATTTCAGATGTCGTTCGGCATTGGCCTCAAGCCTCAAGCCCGCCTCTTCCAGCGTCACGTGCTCGCGGATGCAGGTCACGATATCCTGCAGCATGCGCTGCTTCGGTTCGTGATAGAGCACATCATTGGTGGCGAGGAGCGGCACGCCAGCGTCTTCGGCACAGCGCCGCCAGCGGTTCAGGCGGCGGCGGTCATCTCCCATCAGCGGCATCGACAGGCCGAGCCAGACCCGGCCTCCTGCCTTATCGATCAATATACGGACCATTTCTGCAATGCTGCGTGGCTTCTCCTTCGCCGCATCCGGCCTGCCGTCCGCCCAGTCGGAGAGCGGCATGTTCCATGATGACTCTTGCCCCTGTTCCTCCCGCTCATGGCGCTCCAGCCGCGGTGCCATCACGATCAGCAGCAGGCCCTCCCGCCAGTGCAGCAGGTCATCAAGGGTCAGGAAGCAGTCTCCCTTGGGCGCCCGCAGCTTGCCTGCACTCAGCAGGCGGCAAAGCCTGCCATAGGCAGCGCGGTCCTGCGGATAGGCAATAATGTCCGGCGTTCCATCGCAGAAGACGAGCCGTGCCCCCACCAGCAGACGCGGTTTCGGCTCCGGCACTTGCGCAAGAGCCGCATAGGCGCGCACCACACCGGCCAGCGTATTGTGATCGGCAATGCCGATGGCGGCATGCCCCAGCGCCGCCGCCCGCAATGCCAGATCTTCCGGCTGCGATGCGCCGCGCAGGAAAGAATAATTCGTTGTCACGGCGAGTTCGGCATAGGCGCTCATGCGAAAAGCCCATGCAGGAACCATTGCGGCGGCGTGCGCGCGGCTTCGCAATAAAGCCAGTAGCGGCGGCCTTCCTCATCCTCGGCGCGGTAATAGTCACGCGGCTCTTCCTTCTTGCGCCACCATTCCATGGCAATGCGTTCGGGCCCCTCCCACTGGATCAGGCGGCGCGTGACTTTCCGCCATGACAGGCAGAGCGGCGGCTGTTTTACTTGGACAGGTTCAGGCCTCGCGAACAGGCGGAGCGGCCTTCCTGGCGGCTCGCCAGCGGCGCGGCGGCTGTGCCATGCCGCCGTTCCTCCCTCCTTCTCCTGTGCGGGGATGAGCTTCCACGCGCGCTCCGGCACATGCGTTGCCTGCGGTTCAAACCGCAGAACTCTCTGGCGGCCGAAGCGCACCGCCAGGCGGTCCACCAGACAATCGATTTCCTGCTGCTCCCGCGCATGGGCATCGAAAGATGCCGCTTCCATCGAGACCGCCTCCACATGCAGGGCGGAAAGACGGATCACATCGAAGCCGAACCCCGGATCAAGCGGATCGGCAAGGCTTGCGAGCTTTTCCCGGAACAGGCGATCGATGACAGCGATGCTGCGCACCGGCATTCCCGTTTCGATGATGATGTTGCGCACGGCGCCATCGGCACGGAAAAAACAGGCCTCAAGACGGCGCGCCCCCATGCCTTCGCGCTCCATCACGGCGGCAAGCTCAGCGCTTAGGGACGCGAGCGCCCTCCGGATCACATCGAGCGTCGCCACGGGCTCGGCGAAATGGCTGGCCCGCCAGAATTCCGGCGGCAGGCGGCGCGGCGAGGTGGGGCTCACGGATTTTCCCAGCGCCTCATCGATCACCGCCAGCGTGGATGCGCCGAAGCGCGCCATCAGTTCACTGCGCTTTCGCCCTGCCGCCTGCCCGATGGTTTTAAGGCCGGCACGGCGGAAGGCATGGGTGGTCACGGCATCAAGCTGCAAGGCATCGACGGGAAGGGGCGACACGGCCTCCGCTTCACCACCCTCTGGCGTAATGAACCCTGCCCGGTGGCGGGCCAGGGCGCGCGCCGCCACGGCAGTTCCGGCAATGGCCGCCTGCACGGAAAAGCCCCGGACCTTCAATCCTTCGGCGGCCTTCTGCAACGCGGCCTTCTCACCGCCGAAGAGATGGCTGGCGCCGGTGATGTCGAGGATCAGGCCATAAGGGCGGTCAAGCGACACCAGCGGCGTGAAGCGGCCGCACCATTGGGCAAGGCGTTCCAGCATGAGGGCATCGGCATGCGGATTGGCCGCGAGAACCTCGAGATCGGGCACCATGGCGCGGGCATTGGCGAGCGGCTGGCCCTCCTGCAGCCCCAGCCGCGCCGCCGCCCTGCCCAGCGCGAAGATGCGCAGGGCATTGCGTTCCCTGGCGGCGATGACGAAGGGCCTTGCAGCGCCCTCATGCCGCCTCAGCCTGTCGGCCGGGAGAAAAGGAAACCACAGCGCCAGAAGCCTCCGCCGTCCTGAATGCGCCATCACAGCAACTCCACGCCATACGCCAACGCCCTGTCCGCCCATGCCGGTTGCGGATCAGGCTCACATCGAAAACCGGCTGCCCCCAGAGATCGGCACTCTTGTCCGAGGATGCCCCACTCACCCGCCAGCGGGTTTCAGCCGCACTCGCCTCTTCCTCAGCACCCAGCCGCAACAGCAGGGCGGCAACGCCGTGCTGTTGCGAGGCCAGCAGCAGGCGCCGCGTGGCGGTGAGATTCAAAACCTTCGGATTGCCGCTGATTTCGATGATGACCGCACCCAGCCCCGTGCAGGTGAGCGCATCGCCCGCCGCCCGCAACGCGTCCTCCGCGTGACTTGCGGACAGCATGATGATGCGGGACGGCGAGAGGCCGAACTCAACCAGGCCGGTGGCGCACAGGCCGGCACATTCGCGGGCGGAAAAATCCTGCATGATCCACAGCACGCATTTTTCCGGCGTCAGGCGTTGCGCCAGCCCCACGGCAAATCCCGTTGCCGCCGCTTCATGGCCGGGACAAGCGAAAACCTCATGCAGAGCGGGATGAAGGCCTTCCTTCAAGACCGCGTCCACCGCCGCATCGCCAAGGCGCACCCCAGAGACTTGCAGCGCGAGGCCCGACTTTGACAGCACGGCGCGGAGATGAGCAATTTTTTCTGCTTTCATGACCATGCCGCCTGCGCCTGCTGTTGTGAAACGATCAGGCGGCGCGTCCTGCACGCGAGGCATTGTCCCGCAAGCGGGCAGGCTTCGCAGCGCCTCGGGGAATGAGTGCAGAATTGCTGGCCCACATATTTGATGTGCCAATGCAGTTCATAAAGATCATCGGCATCCATGCCCTTGGCCGCCGCCATCACAGCATCGAAGGCGCGGTTGGTATCGGCGTTGCGGGCGATGAATCCGAACCGCCGCAAGACACGGAGCACATGGGTATCGACCACAAAGGCGCGGCCGCGCATGGTGCTGAAATTGACGGTGGCGGCCGAGGTCTTGCGGCCCACGCCGGAAATTTTCTCCAGTTCCCGCATGGCCTTTTCCACCGGGCCGTGCGCGAGGTGTCCGAACCCGATGACGCCATATTCGGCGAGACTGAAGGCAAACGCCGCTTTCAGCGTCTTGAACGCTTTTTCCGGAAAGGTCAGGCCTTTTAAAAGCGGAAGAAGCTCCTCATAAGACGCGGCATTGATGCGGTTCCAGTCACCTTCATAGTGCGCGCAAAGGCGCAGGAAGACGGCGAGGGAAACATCATCGCGGGTTCTTATTCCCAGGATTGAGCCGAACAGCTGTTCATCGATGCTGCCGCGCTCCTTCTGCGGCACCGGGCCAAAAAACTTGCGCAGGCAGAGGCGCGTGGTGCGCAAATCGGCCATCCGTCCCTCCTCCACAAAGGCAAAACTTGCTTGCATCTGGGAAGAAAAGAACAAAACAGGAATATTGTCAATTGCCGCCTGCGCGGGGCGGCGCAAGCATCAGCCGCGCGTGGTGGTCTTCACATCCACGCTGGCCTTGATGGCGTTGGAATAGGGGCAGATGGTGTGGGTCACATCCACCAGTTTCTTCGCCTCGGCGGCGGGAAGGCCGGGCAGATAGACATCGAGATCGGCGGTGATGCCGAAGCCTCCTTCCGAGCGCGGTCCGATGCCGATGGTGGCGGTGACGGTCGAGCCTTCCGGCAGCTTGATCTTGGTCTGCGCCGAGGCAACGCGCAGGGCGCCGAGGAAACAGGCGGAATAGCCCATCGCGAACAGCTTCTCAGGATTGGCGCCATCGCCGCCCGGGCCGCCAAGCTCCTTGGGCACAACAAGCTGCAGCGACATGGTGCCGTCGGCAAGGCTCACCTTGCCATCGCGGCCGCCGCCGGTTGCGGTTGCCGTGGTCTTGTATTTCGCATCGACGGACATGGGATTTCTCCTTCGGTTAAAACAATGGCCTTCGCGGGACGGAACCTAATCCACCTTCCTCCATCCGGAGGGCGCCAGCTGGCGCACCGCGATCACGCATAATATTGCCGTCATTCCCAGCACGATGGCAACCAGCGCGTTGATGTCGGGCGAAAAGCCCAGACGCATCATGGCCCAGAGTCTCACAGGCAAGGTGCTGTCGGTACCGGTCACCAGAAGGGTGATCATGGTTTCATCGAAGGACAGCGCAAATCCCAGAATGCCGGCGCCAATCAGCGTGGACTTGAGATTGGGAAGCACAATGCGCAGAAAGGTCTGCCAGCTCGACGCGCCCAGATCGGAAGAGGCCTCGATCATGTCGGGCCCCATCGCCTGCAGCCGCTGCAGGATGACGCGATAGGCGATCGCCTGAATGAACACCGTATGGCCGATGATGACGGTCAGCAGCGAACGGGGTGTTTCGGTTTCACGGAAAAAGATCAGCAGCGCCAATCCCGTCACGATGGGCGGCAAAAGGAACGGCAGGAACACCGCGAACTGCATGATCTCGCGCGCCGCCGATTTGCCGCCGCAATAATGCAGCGCCAGCAGCGTGCCGATGATCAGCGACAGAAGCGTTGCGGCTGAGCCGACGATCAGCGTGTTGAAAACCGCCGTGAGGATTCCGTCATTGCCGGCCAGCGCCCGGTAGGAGTCGAGCGAAGGCTCGGCCCACAGCACATCGCCATGCGATGAGGCGAAGAATGACGACACGATGGGAATGACGAGCGGCCCATAGAGCAGCACGAAGACGGCGAGCGTGACGAGCGCCAATGCCGCAAGTGCTGGTTTTGAGAGCGTCATCACAGGGCGCGCCGCTCCAGCTTGCGTGTCAGCAGCATCGCCGCGATCACCACCATCGACAGGATGGCCGAAAGGGCCGCGCCGAAGGGCCAGTTGAAGGCAGTGCCGAACTGGCTGAAGATGATGCGCCCAAACGTGAAGCCGCTCTGGCCTCCCACCATCTGGGGGGTGAGAAAATCGCCGATCGCCAGCACGAACACGAAGGTCGCCGCCGTGCTGATGCCGGGCAGGCTCAGCGGCAGCACGATCCGCGCGAAAGTTTGCAATCCAGATGCGCCGAGATCGGTCGAGGCCTCGATGAGCGCTGCAGGAATACGCTCCAGCGCCAGGAAGATCGGCAGGATGGCGAAGGGCAGCAGCAGCACCGTCAGGCAGAGCAGCACGGCATTGAGATTGAAGACGAAGAGATCGCTGGGCTGGCTGATGATGCCCGTCCACAGCAGGAACTGGTTGAGAAATCCCTTGCCGCCCAGGATGCTGCGGATGGCGTAGATCTTGATGATGTAGCTCATCAGCAGCGGCACCAGGATCAGCAGCAGCAGGAAATAGCGGATGCGCCCGTTCAGATTGGCGAGCAGGAACGCCACGGGATAGCCGATCAGCGTGGTGAGCAGCGCCACGCTCAGGCATAGCAAACACGTCTTCCACAGCACGGGCAGGAACACCGCGTCGGTGAAGAAGCGCTGATAATTGATAAGGCTCAGATCGGCAACGATCTGGCCGTCCTGCATGCGGAAGAAGCTGTAGGCGAGGAAGCTCGCCAGCGGGACAAGAATGAAGACAAGCGGCAGGCCGTAGCTCAGCGCCGCCAGCGCCAGAGGCCACGGACCTTTCCGTGCACTGCCGATGAAGATCATGCGCCCATATCCGCACAAAAAGGCCCGGCCCGAAAGGGGCCGGGCGCACGTTGAATGCGAGACCCTATGGCTGCGCCTTGATCTCGTTCCAGAGATCGGACCGCTTGGTCGGATTCTCGACGAAATCGAGCCACACCAGCTTGTCGTTGGGGCCGGCGCTGCCCGAGGCCACAACTGTGTTGCCGAAGCCGGTGCGTTCCGAAAGCTGGCTCGAAATCTTCTTCTGCAGCAGGAAATTCACCCAGGCCTCCGCCAGGTCCTTGTCCTGCACGCCGCTCGTCAGCGCCCATGTGTCGAGCCAGGCAAGCGCGCCTTCCTTCGGGTTTACGTAGCCGATGTTGGCGCCGGCATCCTTCATCGCCTTCACCTGCTGCTGGCCGTAATTGGCCCAGATCAGGTCGATGTCGTTGTTCTTGTAAAGCTGCAGCGCCTCGTCGGGCGTCGTGTAGAAGCTCAGCACATTGCCTTTGAGCGCAATCAGCTTCTCCTTGATCTTCGCCATCTGGTCATCGGTCAGATGGAACGGATCCTCGATTCCCATGGTCAGCGCGGTGAAGGAGAAATTATGCTCGCCATTGTCGTAAGCCAGAATCTTGCCCTTGTATTTCGGGTCCCAGAAGGTCTCGAACGTATCGGGCGGCGGGTTCACCTTGTCCTTGTTGTAGATGATGCCGATTGAATCGAAGCAGAAGGGAATGGCGTAGACCTTGCCGTCGCGCATCACGCCTCTGACCTTCGTCAGATCGCGGAACAGCGGCAGCACATCCTTCTGGTTCGGAATTTTGGCCAGATCATGCGGCGTCACGAGGCCGCCGTCGATATAACGCTGAAGCTGCGCGGTGTTGACGGCGAAGGTATCGAAGTCCTTGCCTTCGCTGCCCTTGATCTTGGCCCAGATTTCATCGTCGGTGCCGATGAACACCACCTTGGCGGTGGCGCCGGTCTGCTCGTTGAATTCCTTCACCCAGTCATCATCGGCATAGCCGTCCCACGCCATCACGCGCAGTTCCTTGGCGGCGAAGGCCTTGGTGCTGCGCAGGATGGCCGGGGCCGCCAGCATCATGCCGACAGCCGTTCTCCTGTTCATCGTTGCTTTCATGGGAATTCCTCCTGCTGTTTTGATTTTGGTTATTGAAGCGAAGCCCGCATCTGAATTGCACGTTCCGTTGCGGCAATCCGGTGGAAGAGAAGCTGTTTGCCCGGCCGGCAGGACATCCGGAAAAGGCGCAGGCCGTGGGAAGACGTGGGCATGGAAAAAGCCTTGTTCGCTCATCACAATCCTCCACCGCAAGCCAAGAGCCTGTCAATAGGTCGGGAACGCATGGCGCGACCCATGCCGTGCATTGACACGGCCATTGGGGAGATTAGGGTCGGCGCGCGCAGAGCGAGAGGCCCTTTCCCATGAACATCGAAGTGAAGACCAGCAATTACCGCAATGATTCAATCCTGCTTGGTTTCAGCGACCTGAAGCGCCTGAAGACCGAGCGGCCGCTGGTGTTCGAGAAGGGCAAGGGCATCTTCATCTATGACGAGAACGGCAAGGACTATATCGAATCCGTCTCGTGCTTCTATTGCGTGTCTTTAGGATTCAGCGAGGACAGGCTGGCCGACGCCGCCTACCGGCAGATGAAGGCGCTGCCGATGTATTCCTCGGCCATCCACCGCACGGTGCCCGCCGTCATGGAGTTGACGGAACGGATCGCCGCGCTCTCGCCGGTCAAGAATCCGCGCATCTATTTTTCCACCACAGGGTCGGAAGCCAACGATCACCTGATCAAGTTCATGTGGTACGGCAACGGCTTCGCGGGCGAGCCGCAGCGGCGGAAAGTCATTTCGCGCAAGGCCAGCTATCATGGCTCCACCATCGCAACTTCGGCCCTTGGCGGCTCGCAAGACCTGCAGGAGAGCTTCGGAATCCCCATGGGCTTCTCGCTGCAGGTCAGCCATCCGAGCTGGCCCAATTCAGCGCTTCCCGGCGAAACCGAAGAGCAGTTCACCGACCGGCTGGCAGAAGAACTGGAGAAGGTCATTCTCGAGGCGGGGCCTGAAACCATTGGCGCCATGATCGCCGAACCGGTGTCGGTTTCCTCCGGCATGTTCCCGCCGCCCGCCAGCTATTTCCCCAAGATCACCAAGGTTCTGAAGAAATACGGGATCAAGCTGTTCATCGACGAGATCGTCACCGGCTTCGGCCGCTCGGGCCGCATGTGGGCCACGGAAGCCATGGGGCTCGAGCCCGACTGCATGACCTGCGCCAAGGGCATCACCGGCGCCTATATGCCGATTGCCGGCATCATCATGGGCGAGGATTTCAACCGCAGGCTCGATCTCGGCAATGAGGCCAAGGGCTGGTTCGCCCATGGCGCCACGCATCACGCCCATGTGGTCTCGGCGGCGGTGGCGAATGAGGTTCTCAATATTTTCGAAGAGCGCGACATCCTGGGCCACGTGCGCCGCATGATGCCGCACTGGAACAGGATGATCGAAAGCCTGGCCGATCATCCGCTCGTGGTTGGCACCCGCAAATGGGGCCTCGCCGGTGCTGTGGAGGTTGCCTATCCGGGTGAAGACCGCGGCGGGCCCGCGGCCAGCCTGAAAGTGGGCGGCGCGACAAAAGAGGTTTACGAGGCAGGGCTTTCGCAAGGCGTGATCGTGCGCCCGCTGGCCGGCTGCTTCGTCATGGCGCCGCCGCTCATCATCACCGAGGTCGAGATCGCCGAGCTTGGCCGCCGCGTCCGCGCGGCGCTCGATCAGGTGCTCGCCAATCATGTGGCGCGCTAAGATCAGGGCGGCATTCTGCCTTGCAGCCCTGTGCTGCGTTCTCATCTTTGCGGCCGCGGCCCATGCCCAGCAGGCGGTTGATCCCGCGAAAGAGCTCGTGATCGGCACCAAAGTGGCGCCGCCCTTCGCCATGAAAGGCGATGACGGGCAATGGACGGGCCTCAGCATCGAGCTGTGGAAGAAGATCGCCGGGCAGCTTCAGATCAAATATCATTTCGCCGAAGAGCCGGACATTCAATCCCTGCTCTCAGGCGTTGAAAGCAAAAAATACGATGCGGCCATCGCCGCCATCACGGTCAACGCCGACCGCGAGCAGCGGATAGAATTCAGCCTCCCCTACTATCAGTCAGGGCTGGGCATCGCCGTTCCCGCCAACGGCCCCGCGATCTGGCACCAGGCGGCGCAAACACTCCTGTCGCTCGGCTTTCTCAAGGCGGTTGGAGCGCTGATCGGCATTACGCTTGTGGTCGGATTGCTCATCTGGCTGTTCGAGCGAAAACACAATCTGGATTTCGGCGGCCATGCCGTCAAAGGCCTCGGCACCAGCATGTGGTGGACGGCGGAGGCGATGACACAGGCCAGCACGGGCCAGCTCGGACCCAAGACCCTGCCGGGCCGGGTGCTGGCGATCTTCTGGATGGTGGCGTCGATCATCGCCATCGCCGTGTTCACCGCCAGCGTCACGTCAGCACTCACCGCCGGAAAGCTGCAGGGGCTGATCCATGATTCATCCGATCTGCCCGACGTGCGCGTCGGCACTGTTCAGGGCTCGGCCGCCGTCGACTACATGACGGCGAACCGCATCGAGGCCACGCTCTATGCCAATATCGATGACGGGCTCAAGGCGCTCGAGGAGGGAAGCATCGATGCCTTCGTCTATGACAAGCCGCTGCTGAGCTGGGTGGTGCTTCACCGCAATTCACAGAGCGTCGAGGTGCTGAGCGATGGCTTCGAGCCGCAGAGCTATTCGATCGCCTTTCCGGTCGGCAGCCCGCTGCGCCGCCCCATCAGCATCGCAACGCTCCAAATCATCGAAAGCCCGTGGTGGCGCGACACCAACTTCCAGTATCTCGGCGGACACTGAATCGCAGCATGCATTTCGGTGATCGTGCGTCTGCGCAAGGCGGCCGGGCAGTCTCCCGTGACAGGCCCGCAAGGCCGTGCCAAAGCTCTTGGCCGGGCTGGCAGAAAGAATCACCATGAGCTTCCGTCTCACGCAGAAAACCCTGGGCATCCTGCTGCTCATCGCGGCGGTCGGCTGTTTTGGGGCGGTCGACGGATTGAGCAAGGTGCTGGTGAACGACCACTCCTTCGGGCAGATCGTGCTGGCCCGCTATGCGCCGGCCCTGCTGGCGATGCTGGCGGCCTTTGGCCCGCAAAGATGGAAGCCGCTGTTCGCCACCAGGCGGCCGGGGCTGCAAATCATCCGCGGATTGACGCCGCTTTGCGTGGGCGGGCTGATGATCCTCGCGGTGCGCCATCTGCCGCTGGCGGAAGCAACCGTCATCCTGTTTGCCGGGCCGTTCTTCGTGGTGGCATTGTCCGGCTGGATGCTGGGCGAGCGGGTGACGGCTTCGAGCTGGATCGGCGTGGCGGTGGGCTTTCTGGCCGTCATCATGGTGGCCAGGCCCGGCTTCGACGCGCTGTCGCAATATACGATTTATCCCGCGCTGGCGGCGGTGTTCTACGCGCTGCTGCAACTGTTCAGCCGCAGCCTCGGGACCGCGGGCGAAGCGCCCGCCACCACATTGGCGTGGACCCTGCTCGTCGGCACGCTTGTGTCGCTGCCGCTTGCCCTCGCCGATTGGCGCCCGCCCAGCTTCTCCGGCTGGCTGGTGCTGCTGGCGCTCGGTGCGGCGTTTGGCGTGGCGCAATATTTCCTCGCCCGCGCCTTTGCGCTCGCGCCCGCCAATGTGCTGACGCCCTTTACTTACTTTCAAATCCTGTCGGCGGTGCTGTTCGGCATCCTTGTGTTCCATGATGTGCCGGATGGCTGGACCATCGCGGGCATCGCGCTCATCCTGGGCGCCGGTGCCTATGTCTTCGGGCGCAATGTGCAGCAGACCAGTTAGTCAAGACGCTGCACCCGGTTAGACGACAGGATGGCCGCCACAAAATCGGGGATGCGAAGCCCTGCCTTCACCTTCGCCTCGAGCGCTGCTTCGGCGGAGCGGACACCGGCCAGTTTCTGCAGAACCTGATCCGCATCAGCGAGCGGCACAACCACAACCCCATCGCCATCACCCACCACAATGTCACCCGGCGAAACCGAAACGCCGCCGATCATGACGGGAAGCCCCACCGTGCCGGGGCCATTGCGCGCCGGTGAATTGGCTGAAACCCCGGCGCAATAGACAGGCAGCCCCACATCGAGGAGGCCCGCTACATCGCGCACCACGCCATCGGTGACGAGCGCCGCCGCACCAGAGTTCTTGGCCATGCCCGCCAGAAGATCGCCGGTCACCGCAGCGGCCTTATAGCCGCCCGTCGCGGCCATCAGCACATCGCCGGGCTTCACCACATCGAGACCGCCAAACAGCGCGAGATTGTCGGAGGGGCCGCAATCGCAGGTCACGGCCACGCCGCAAAAGGCTTGCGGCTTTCCGGCCAGCGGCTTGATCCGCCAGTCCAGTGCGCCGCTCCCTCCCATCGCATCCACCAGATGGCCGGTCATGGCGCCGGAAAGCTGTTTGACAATCTCCGCGGACGGGCGCGGAAATGCCGAGCGGATTTTCAGCAGCGGCGGATCGGTGATCATGGCAAGGCCTCCCATTCCTGTCTGAGATCATCCTAGGCATGGCCCCGCCGAAATGGCTATATGCCAGCGGGCAATTTCAGGCGGGCGGGCATGGGCGGCGGCTGGCGCGAGAGATGTTACAACATCGCGGAACTGCGGAAGGCGGCGCGCCGCGCGCTGCCGAAGCCGGTGTTTGATTTCACCGATGGTGCGGCGGAAGACGAAACCACGCTCCGGCGCAATGAAAGCGATTTCCAGCGCATCACCCTTTTGCCGCGCCCGCTGAACGGCCCGGGCATTCCCGATCTTTCCATCGATCTCTTCGGACAGCACCTGTCGATGCCGGTGATGATCGGCCCCACCGGCCTTGCCGGATTGATGTGGCCCCAGGGCGAACAGGCGGCGGCGCGGGCGGCGGCGAAGGCAGGCACCGCCTATTGCCTGAGCCATGGTTCGGTGTGCCGGCTGGAAGACCTGCCGAAATCGTCAACGCCGCGCTGGATGCAGGTGTTCGTCTACCGCGACCGGGGCTTCACCGAAGAACTGGCGCGCCGTGCCGAGGCTTCCGGCTTTGATGCGCTGGTGCTGACGACCGACAATCAGGTGCTGGGCAACCGCGAGCGCGACATCCGCAACGGCTTCACCATTCCGCCGAAATTCAAGCCGCAGGACCTTCTGGCCATGGCCACGAAGTTCGGCTGGCTCATGCGCATGCGGCCGGAGCTTTCCAGGATCACCTTCGGCAATTATGTGCGCGAGGGGCAGGCCAATGACATCAGCAGCCTGGCAAAACAGATGGCGGGCCTTCTCGATCCCGCCATGTCATGGCGCGACGTGGACCAGCTTCGCAAGGTGTGGAAAGGGCCGCTCCTTCTCAAAGGCGTGCTGCACCCGGACGAGGCGCGCGAGGCGCTCTCCCATGGCGTCGATGCGGTGATCGTTTCAAACCATGGCGGGCGGCAGCTTGATGGCGCGGCCTCGGGCATCGCGGCCCTGCCTTACATTGTTGATGCGGTTCAAGGGAAAATGCCGGTGCTGATGGATGGCGGCATCAGGCGCGGTGCCGATGTGGTGAAGGCCCTGGCCCTGGGCGCCGCCTGCTGCCTCATCGCCAGGCCGCAACTCTGGGGCCTTGCGGTTGCCGGAGAAGACGGCGTCGCCCACATGCTCGATATCCTCAAGCGCGACATTGCACGCGCCATGACGCTGATGGGAGCCGCTCGCGTTATCGATCTGACGCGCGCTTCCGTGACAACAGACTTCAAATAGGAGACGCCCATGCCCAATTTTCCCATCATCGACTCCCACGTCCATCTCTATGATGTGAAGCGGCTGAGCTATGGCTGGCTCTCCAATGTGCCGAAAATCAACCGCACCTATCTGGTGAAGGATTTCGATGCCGCGCGGCAGGCCGTTGAGATCGAGAAATTCGTCTTCGCCGAAGTCGCCGTCGATCCGGGCCTCCATCTCAAGGAAGTGGAATTCGTCGAGGAGATGGCGGATGCCGACCCGCGCCTTGCGGGCATCATTGCCCATCTGCCGCTGGAACGAGGCCTTGCCATCGAGCCCGATCTGGTGGCGCTGAAGAAATTTCCCCGCGTCCACGGCATCCGCCGGCTGATCGAGACCGAGCGCAATCCGGCCTTCTGCCTTGAGCCTGATTTCCTTCTCGCTCTCAAGCTGCTGTCCAAACACCATCTCACCTTCGACATCTGCGTGAAGCACTGGGCGATGACCTATGCCATCGAGCTGGTGAAGCGCTGCCCCGATGTGTCCTTCGTGCTCGACCACATCGGCAAGCCCGATATCAGGAATGGTTTGCGTGAGCCGTGGTGGGCGCAGATCAGGGAGCTCGCGTCTTACCCCAATGTGGTGTGCAAGGTGTCCGGCGTGGTGACGGAGGCGAACCACGCATCGTGGAAACCTCAGGACGTCAAACCCTATGTGGCGCATGTGATCGATTGTTTCGGCTTCGACCGCGTGATGTATGGCAGCGACTGGACCGTTTCGGAGTTGACGCACGCCTATCCGCAATGGGTCGAGATCATCGACGATGTGATTTCGGGTGCGAGCGAAGCCGAGCAGCGCAAGCTCTACCGCGACACGGCAATCCGCACCTACAGGCTGGCTTGAGGAAAAACCGATGACAAAGACCGCCGAAGCAGAGCTCCTCGTCAAGGGCGCGCAGAGGCTCGGGGAATCGATCCTCTGGCACGCGGCGCGGCAGTGCCTCTACTGGACTGACCTGCTTGATCCCGGCCTGTTTCAGCTAACGATCGGCGGAACCGTCCAGCACACGCCGCTGGACCTGCCGCCGCCCATCGGCTCCGCCGCAGCGACCACCGATCCCAATAAACTCATCCTGCTGGCGCGCGATGGCTTGCGGCTCGTTGACCTCGAAACCATATCGGTCACGCCTTGGTGCAATCCCGAGCAGGGGCGGCACGAGATCATTTTCAACGATCTCAAATGCGACCGCTTCGGGCGCCTGTGGGCAGGAAGCTCGCATGCGCTGGAGCGCGATCCGCGCGGCGCGCTGTGGTGCGTGAAAAACCGCACGGCGTGGCAGCTTGGCGATGTCGGCTTTCCGGTTTCCAACGGGCCTGCCTTCTCACCCGATGGACGGCTCATGTATTTCAATGACAGCGTGAACTACCAGACCTTCGTCTACGAGATTTTACAAGACAGCCTCGCCCCCGCCAACCGTCAAGTCTTCGCGCGCTATACGGAAGAGGAAGGCGTTCCCGATGGGCTGACGGTCGATGCCGAGGGCTGCATCTGGACGGCGCAATGGGCGGCGGCGCGCGTCATCCGGCTCAGCCCCAAGGGCGAAAAGCTGATGACGCTGCATGTGCCCTCGGGCCATGTCACCAGCGTGTGCTTCGGCGGCAAGGAAATGCGCGACCTCTTTATCACCACCGCCAATGAAGGGCTTTCGCCGGAACTTCAGAAAAGATATCCGCTGAGCGGCAGCCTGTTCCGCTACCGCGCCGATGTCGCGGGGTTGCCGGAGCCGCTGTTTCCGCTCTGAGATGAAAGCTCCACATCGGCCACGCGGCTCTGGGTGAGAACCAGATCGGCATTGGGCATGTCATTGCCCTCGACCTTGGCGCGCGCTTTGGCCTCATCGAAGCCATAGGAGAACCAGCGCTCCATCAGGCGGCGCTCGATCACGTCACGCGGCTCGCGCAGCATCACCGTCAGATCGAAGAAGGGTGCGAGCGCATCCCAGGGTGCCTGCCGCAGCAGCAGGTAATTTCCTTCAACGATGAGAATGCGCGTGGAGCCCGGAACAATGCGGGCGCCGGCACGGGAAATCTCAAGCTCGCGGTCAAAAACGGGGATCGCAACTTCGGGCTCGTCATTGGCCCGGAGGCGCATCAGCAGATGCCGCAGGCCCAGCGCATCGAAGGTCGGCGGCGATCCCTTGCGGCTGCGCAAACCACGCGCGTTCAAAACCGCATCATCATAGTGAAAGCCGTCCATGGGAATCACCTCGGCATCTCCGGCAGAAGCCGCCAGCGCCTCGGCAAGAGTGGACTTACCCGCGCCCGGCGGCCCCGCCACGGCAACGATCACGCGTGATCCTTCGAGCGCCCTGATGCGCGCGACGAGTGCGTCAAACCCCGCAAGCGAAGGCATGGCCGTCACGCCTTGTCCGCCGACACCCTGATCTGCAGCTTGATGTCGGTGGGAAGTCCCTTGGCAGCGCGCTCGAAGGCGGCGATGCTGTCCTTGAACTTGAACGTCTCCGAGATCAGCGGCTTCAAATTGACCTTGCCCGAGGCGATCAGCGCCAGTGCGCGGTCAAACACATTGGCATAGCGGAACACGGTTTCGATCCGCACCTCGCGCGCGATGGCGGCGTTGATGTTGAGAGAAATCTTGTCGGGCGGCAGGCCCACCAGCACCAGCGCGCCCCCCGGCCTGACGACACGCAGCAGATCTTCGTAAACGCGCGGGCTGCCGCTCGCCTCGAACACCACATCAGCACCCCAGCCTTCGGTTTCCGCCTTGACCGCATCGACGAGATTTTTCTCGCGCACATTCACCGGCACGATGCCTTGATAGCCGCCGGCAATCTTCAGCTTCTCGGCACTCACATCCGAGACGATCACCTTGCTGCAGCCGCCCGCCAGTGCCGCCAGCGCCACCATGATGCCGATGGTGCCGCAGCCCGTCACCACGGCCACGTCGCCGGGAACGATACGCGCGCGCGCCGCCGCCTGCATGCCCACGGCGAAAGGTTCCACCATCGCCCCTTCGGCAAAGCTCACATTGTCGGGCAGCTTGTAGGTGAAGGCCGCGGGATGAACGGCAAAAGGCGTCAGGATGCCATGCACCGGCGGCGTGGCCCAGAAGGTGACGGCGGGATCGACATTGTAAATTCCAAGCTTCGAGGCGCGCGAGGAAAGATCGGGCACGCCCGGCTCCATGCACACGCGGTCACCCACTTTCAAAGTGGTGACAGCGCTTCCCACCTCCACCACGGTTCCCGCCCCCTCATGGCCCAGCACCATGGGCGCCTTGACCACATAATCGCCGATGGCGCCGTGGGTATAATAGTGAACGTCGCTGCCGCAGACGCCCACGGTATGAATGGCAATCTTCACATCATCGGGGCCGACGGCTTGCGGCAAATCGATCTCGCGCAGCGTGAGTTCGCCGACGCGCTCCAGCACCAGAGCCTGCATGGGAGTGTCCTTCCGAAGGTTGCTTTGCCGCTAGCTTGCAGAGACGGCGGCGGAAGGCAAGTGCCGCTAGCCGTCGCGGTAGAGCAGGGTCTGCGTGAGCCCGCGGGCCCTTGCCTTTTCCAGAATGGCGGCCCCCAGGGCGATATCGCCCGTCGACATGCCGCGATGCCAGAACAGGATGGTCTCGGCATCGGATTCCCGCCCCGGCTTCTTTCCCGCCGCGATCTCGCCGATCTCGGCATAGAAGCTCTGCTCGCTGATCTTTCCCGCATTGATGTGCGGGCGGAGTGCGCCTAGATGGCCGGCCCGCATTTGCCCCAGATCGTCCATCACGAATTTGTCGAAGCCATCGGTGAAGTCGAGCGGCAGCGCGCTCATGGTGCCATAGGGGATCACCAGCGTTCCAGGCTTCACCCAGGCGCGGTCGAACATCGGTGCTGGCTCTGAAAGCCTCGTTGCCTCCACCATGATGTCAGCGCCTTCGAGGCAAGACCGCCAATCCGCCGTGGCCTTCACGGGCTTTCCCAGATCGCGCGACAGGCGTTCGGCGAAGGCGTTACGGCTTTCGGGCCTTCGCGAGTGAACGCGGATCTCCGCGAAATCGAAGAGATGATCGAGCAACCGGATGTTCCAATAGGATGTGCCGCGCGTGCCCACATGGCCCAATATCTTCGGATGGCGCGGCCCCAGCCATTTCGCACCCAATGCAGTCAAGGCGCCGGTGCGCATGTCGGTGATGCCCGAGGCATCGATCACCGCCTTGGGCGCGCCGGTGCGCGGGCAAAAGAGATTGAGCAGCGCCAGTTCAGACGGCAGGCCCTGCTTATAATTGTCAACATAGTCGCCAACGATCTTGACGCCGGCAAGCCCAAGCGGCGCCACATAGCCTCTCAGCACATTGAAATGCCCGTTGAAGGCGGGATCGGGCGTCAGGTGCATGCGGGGCTCGATCACCGTCTGGCCGTTTCCGGCGGCGATCAGGCCCTGTTCGATGGCGTTGAGAATCTCGTCATTGGTCAGCGCCAGCGCGTCGATCTCGGGCTTGCCCAGATATTCGATCTCCATGCGCGCCATTAAACCGTCTCCGTCACTTTTTTCAGGCGGCGAGGCCGGTCGGGATCGCGCCCGAGAGACACAGCCAGCCGCTCGATCGAGAGATAGGCGGTCAGCGCCATGGACAAGGGATCAAGCAGGGGATGGCCCGTGGCGGCAAAGGGAAGGTCAGCGCCATCGACGAGATGCACCGCCGCTCCCGCCTCGCGCATCTTCACCGCCGCAGCGCGGGTCAGCGGGCGTGCGGCATCATCGGGCGCCAGCGCCAGAACGGGGAAGCCCTTGTCCACCAGTTCCCATGGCCCGTGCATCACTTCGGCGGGCGAATAGGCTTCAGCGTGAAGGGCCGAGGTCTCTTTCAGCTTGAGGGCAATTTCCTGCGCGATGGGATAGGCAGGCCCGCGCCCCAGGACAAACAGTGAGTCTTCCGCGGCAAATGACTCGAAGCCCGGCCACCCGATATCCGCCGCGCGCGACAGGACCCCGGGCAATCCGTCAATCGCCTTGATCAGCCGTGCATCATCAGCCCAATGCGCTGCGATGGCAGCACCCGCCACCGAAGAGACGATGAAGGATTTGGTGGCAGCGACACTCCGTTCCGCTCCGGCGCAGAGCGGCAGGAACAGATCGGCCGCGCGCGCGGCGGGTGAGTCTTCCGCATTCACCAAGGCCACTGTGCGTGCGCCTCCCTGCTTCGCACCCTCCTGCAGCGCCACGATGTCGGGGCTCTGGCCTGATTGCGAAATGGTGATCGCCAATGCGCCTTTTGCTTTCAGCTCGGCGCCATAGACCGACACCACGGATGCACCCACCGAAGCACAGGGCACGCCCAGCAGGATTTCGGTGACATATTTGAAATAGCCCGCCGCATTGTCAGAGCTTCCGCGCGCGCAGGTCAAAACCACAGGCGGCGGCGCGCGGCGCAATTCCGCGCCCAGGTCAGCAAGGGCTTTGGCATTGTGGCTGAGAAAACGCGCCACGGCAGCGGGGGCTTCGCGCGCTTCCGCCGCCATATGGGTCATGCTGTCTCCTTCAGTCCGAGCCCGGCCAGCAGCTCATAGGATTTAAGGCGTGCTGCATGGTCATAGATTGCCGTTGCCACCATCAGCTCGTCAACGCCGGTGCGGGCAATGAAGGCCTCGAGTCCCCGCTTCACCGTGCCGGGCGACCCCACGAAAGAGCAGGAGAGCATGGCCGAGGCTTGCGCCTTTTCCGCCGGGGTCCAATAGGTCTCGATGTCGTCAATCGGCGGCTTCAGAAAACCGCGGGCACCCCGCACCATATCGGCAAAGCGCATCTGCAGGGACGAGAAAAGATAGCGCGCCTGGTCATCCGTATCGGCCACGATCACATTCACGCCCGCCATGGCATAGGAAGAGCGGTTGTGTTCGGAAGGCTCGAAGCGGTCACGGTAGAGCGAGAGCGCCTGATCGAGTGCTGCGGGCGCGAAATGCGAGGCGAAGGCATAGGGCAGGCCCAGAAGGGCCGCGAGCTGCGCGCCATAAAGGCTCGAGCCCAGAATCCAGATCGGCACATTGGTATCGGTGCCGGGCACCGCCTGAACCTTCTGCCCCTCCTGCAAGGGCCCCAGCAGCGCCTGCAACTCGACCACATCCTGCGGGAACGTATCGGCGGGCGACATGTTGCGGCGAAGCGCCATCATGGTGCGCTGGTCGGTACCGGGTGCGCGGCCCAATCCCAGATCGATGCGGCCGGGATAAAGCGTTTCCAGCGTGCCGAACTGTTCGGCGATCACCAGCGGCGCGTGATTGGGCAGCATGATGCCGCCCGCCCCCACGCGGATGGTCTTTGTGTGTTCGGCGATATTGCCGATTGCCACCGCCGTGGCGGCACTGGCGATTCCCACCATGTTGTGGTGTTCGGCCATCCAGAAACGGGCAAAGCCCAAGGCTTCGGCATGGCCAGCCAGGCTTCGCGCATTGGCGAAGGCATCGGCAATCGTCTTGCCTTCGGAGACGGGAACGAGATCGAGAACGGAAAGCTTTGTCATGGCGGGAAAGTGGGCGCTCGCGGGAGCGGCGGCAAGGCCTTGCCCCGGTCAATCAACGATCACCGCCTCCGCCGCATGGCGGGCGCTGGAGCGCAGCGGCTGTTCCTTCATCGCCAGGATGAAGAGGAAGGCAATGGCAAAGCCCCCCGACATGGTGAGGAACATATAGAAGAACGCTTCAACCGGAATATCGGCGGGCGAAACGCCGCCTTCGGCACTGCCGCCGCTCAGCAGGATCATGCCGAACACCGCCACCAGAATCGAGCTGCCGAGCTGGCGGAAAAAATTCATCGTGCCGGTCACGATGCCGAGCTGGTGCGTTTCAACGGCATTCTGGATCGCCACCATGGTGGTTGGCAAAACCGTTCCGAGGCCGATGCTGATGATGCCGGTGACCAGTTCAAAGGTCACGAGCGTCATCGAACCGCTGGCGAAGGTGAGCAGCAGCGCCGCAAGGGTTGAAACAAACAATCCCACCACGGACGGGCGCTTGTAGTGGGTGATGCGGCCCATGAGCTGGCCGGAAATCGTCGCCCCCATCACCGTTCCCACCATGAAGGGGATCAGCGCCAGCCCCGAGGCGGAGGCGCTCAAGCCGCGCGCGGACTGAAAATAGAGCGGCATATAGATCGAGATGGCGATATAGGTGCCCATGGCGAAGAAGGCGGCGCCCGTTGCCATCGAGACGACGGGGTTGCGCAGGATCTCAATCGGGATCAGCGGCTCCTCTGCTGTTAAGATGCGCGCCACGAAGCCGATCCAGAAGATGAGAGAGAGGCCGAAGAGACTCAGGATCCGCGTCGAATTCCAGGGATAGTCGACGCCGCCCATGTGGAGCGCCAGCATGAGGGTGATGGTGGCCGCGATGATCAGGATTGCGCCAATCACATCGAGCTTGTGCGGGCGCTCATGGCGCGGCAGGCGCTTCAGCGCATTGTTGCTCATGAAGAATGCCGCGAGACCCAGGGGCACATTGATCCAGAAGATCAGCGTCCAGTGCAGATGCTCGGCGAAGAAGCCGCCCAGCGTGGGGCCAAGCAGGCTGGCCAGCAGGAACACGCTGGCAAAATAAATCTGGTAGCGGCCGCGCTCCTTGGGCGCCACGATATCGGCCACGATGGTCTGCGCCAGCGAGATCAGGCCGCCGCCGCCCAGCCCCTGAATGGCGCGGGCCGCGATCAGCACCAGCATGGAAGGCGCCATGGCGCAGGCAATCGAGCCCACGACGAACACCACAATGCCCATCAGCAGGGTGATGCGGCGGCCATGAATATCGCTGAACTTGCCATAGAGCGGCGTCACCGCCGTGGCGGTCAGGAGATAGATGCTCGCCACCCAGGAGATATTGCGGAAATCGCCGATTTCCCTGGCGATCGTCGGAAGTGCCGTGGCGATGATGGTCTGGTCGAGCGCGCTCAGAAACATCGTCACGCCCACGCCAATGACGATGACGCGGATATCGGAATGGGCCATCGGCCCTTTGACTGGTTTGGTGCTCATCGGAAGAGGGAGCGAGCCTTGCCACTGCCGGAGCCCGGATAACAGCATGGAATGCGCATGGCCGCCATGCCCGCCTCTAGTGGAACTAAATCAGGCCGGTTTCGGTGAAATGCCGGGGGAAGAGCGCTGATGCCGCGGCGTAGACGGTTTTGAGCGCCTCATCGCGGCTGTAGGGATCGACCATCGACATCATGTCGAGCCAGGTTCCTTCCGTGACCACGCGGATGATGCGGGCGGCGCGGGCGGCATCCACGCTGTAGCCGCCTTCCTCCGCGAGTTTCCGGCACAGGCCCTCAAGCATCTCGGCATAGGCGTCGTCATTGGCGGCGCAGTTCTGCTGATAGAGCGGGCGGCTCTGCGATTCTCCCCAATAGGCGCACCAGGCGCTCAGGCGGTCGGGCGTGCAGATGCGGTCGTTGAAATCGGCAAGGATCAGGGCGTTGATGCGTTCCGCCGGGCCTTCCGGCGCCTTCTCCAGCGCCTCGCGCCAGTTGGCGGTGTATTCATCCGAGAGATAGAGCAGCGTATCGGTGAGGAGCTTTTCCTTGGTCTGGAAATGGAAATTCACGAGGCCATGGGAGACGCCTGCGATCGCCGCCACATCCGTCATGGTGGTCTGGGAAAAGCCCTTGCGCGCCAGTGTCTCGATTGTCGCCTCGATCATTTGCTGGCGGCGGTGTTCGCGGCTGGCCTTGCGGGGCGGGGGCGGGCTGACCTTGCTGTCCATCGAATCAAACCTGTTCAAGCCATTGTTATATAACGTATAACTTCCAAATACACAGCCTTGTGAGGCGGATCCGCCGCCTCGATGACTCATTTTGATTGACACGCCAGTCAAAATCAAGCCAGATTTGGGCCGAAGCCTGCGACACCCACCCACGGAAGGCATGCGCGATGAACGACATTTCAAGGCTTTCCGCCGGTTCGCCGCTGCTTGACCATTGCCCGCCGACGCTTCCCGCCGCCTGGTATCATGACGAGCGCCACTATGCCCATGAGCTTCAGGCGATCTGGGCGCGGAACTGGATTTATGCCGGCCGCGCCAATGATCTGAAGCCGATGACGGTGCGCCGCCTCGCCNTGGCCGGGCAAAACCTTATTCTCACGAAGGACCGCGACGGCGCCATCGGCTGTTTCCACAACACCTGCCGCCATCGCGGGGCGGAACTCTGTGCGGCGGAAGAGACAGAGCTCAAGAGCCGTCTCATCACCTGCCCCTATCACGCCTGGTCATACGATCTTCAGGGCAGGCTGGTGCGCACGCCCTTCGTGTCCGAGACGCCTGACTTCCGGAAAGAAGAGCATGGGCTGTTTCCGGTTCAGCTGAAGGACTGGAACGGCTTTCTGTTTGTCTGCCTCAGCAGCGATGCGCCCGATTTCGATGGCGTGCCTGATCTTGGCATTCACGCGCTCGACAACTGGCCCATGGCAAAGCTCGTCACCGGCCACCGCCTGGTGAAGGAGATTGCCTGTAACTGGAAAATCTTCTGGGAGAATTACAACGAGTGCCTGCATTGCCCGGGCATTCATCCCTCGCTCTGCGACATGGTGCCGATCTATGCCAAGGGCTATATGGCGGGGAACGAGGCGCCGGACTGGACGTCATCGCAGGAGGCGGGAACCCTTCTCCGCCCCGAAGCGCTGACCTGGACGGTGAACGGTAAGCCCTGCGGCCCCGTCTTTCCCGGCCTCACCGATGACGAGAAAGCGCGCGGCCAGACGTTCGTCACGCTTCTTCCCACCATGTATGTAGTTGCGCATGTCGATTATGTGCGCGCGGTATCGCTTGAGCCTCTGGGGCCGGAACGCACACGGCTCACGGCGGAATGGCTGTTCACGCCGGAAACGCTGGCCGCTCCCGGATTCGATCTCGCCAATGTCACCGATTTCGCCACCACGGTGATGGTGGAGGATGGCGCTGCCTGCGAGATGAACCAGCGCGGGCTTAAATCATCCGCCTACACCGCAGGCCGCCTCATGCCGCAGGAATATGACGTTCACCGCTTTCAGAACTGGGTCCGCGCCCGCGCGGACAAAACCACAGGACACACGCCATGAAACTCGAAGACACAAACCTCGCCGCCGCCAATGACTGGGACCGCCGCGGCCTTCCCGGCTGGGCCTATCACAATGAAGCGCTGCTCAAGCTCGAAACGCAGGAACTGTTCCTGTCGCACTGGCAGATCGTCGGCCATGTGAACGACATCCCGAAGACGGGCGACTATCTCACCTTCGACATCGCCCATGAGCGCGCCGTGGTGATCCGCGGCGATGACGGCGTGATCCGCGGCTTTCACAATCTCTGCCGCCATCGCGGCTCGCGCGTTGTCGTGGGCGACAGCGGCCATTGCAAGAACGCCATGGTCTGCCCCTTCCATGGCTGGGTCTATAATCTCGACGGCACGCTCAGGGGCGCCGCCAGGCCCAATTCCTATGTCGGCATGGACCGCTCGCAGTTCGGCCTCAAGCCGGTTGAAACGGACGTATGGATGGGCTTCGTTTTCGTGCGCTTCCGTCCGGGCCCGCAGCCCAGCATGGCCGAATACATGAAGCCTTTCGCCCAAGAGATTGCCGCCTATCGCCCGGAAGAAATGGTGCCCACCGGCAAAATCTGGAACACTGTCCTTCCCGTCAACTGGAAGTCGGTGCGCGATGTCGACAATGAGGGCTATCATGTGCCGATGGCGCATCCGGGCCTCCAGGATCTTTATGGCGCAAGCTATGTGGATACGCTCATGGATGATGGCCTCAACTGTGCCAAGGGCACCTTCAATGCCCATGCCGGGCGCACATGGAGCGTGCGCAACTACGTGAAGCTGACGGGCGGGCCCGACTGGCTGCCGGAGGACCTGCGCCGTGTCTGGTCCTATTATGGCCTCTTCCCCAATGGCGTGATCGTCACCACGCCGGAAACCATCCAGTTCTATCAGGAACTGCCGAAGGGCCCGGAAAGCTCGGTCATCCGGTCGATGACCTACCGCCGCCCTGAAGAGACCCGCGCGCAACGCGTGGCGCGCTATCTCGCATTCCGCATTGACCGCGACACGTACCAGGAAGATACTCAACTCTCGATCTGGTCGAATGAATCCATGAAATCATCCGCCTTCGACAATTTCCATCTCTCGGACCTTGAGCGCGGGGTGCGCGCGCACCACGATCACATGCGCAAGTTCCTGCCCATCCTCAATCTCGAGAAAGCGCCGAAGGACGAGGAGATGGAGCAGGTCAATACGGCGTTGCGTGAAACTTCGGTAAATTGAAAAACAACAAGAAACAAAGCAAACAGGCTGGAAACGGACAGGGAGTGAGTTCCGATGAAGTTGACGAGACGATCAGCCCTCTTGAGCGCGGGCGCCGCGGTGGCGCTCGGTATGCCCTATGTGCGGCACGCCAAGGCCGACGATGCCGTGGTCAATGTCTATAACTGGGCCGACTATATCGGCGAGACGACGATCGAGGATTTCCAGAAGGCGACGGGCATTGCCGTCACCTATGACACCTACAGCTCCTCGGAAGAAATGCAGGCGAAGATGCTGGCCGGCTCCACCGGCTATGACGCGGTGATCCAGGCGGGCCTCGACATGCCGCGCTTCATCAAGGCCGGCGTCTATGACAAGCTCGACAAGAGCAAGCTGCCGGGATGGAAGAACCTCGATCCGGAAGTGCTGCGCATTCTCTCGGGCTGGGACGCCGGAAACGAATACGGCATCCCCTATATGTGGGGGTCGGTTGGCTTCACCTTCAACGTCGACATGGTGAAGCAGCGCATTCCCAATGCCGACATGTCGTCGCTCGATATTCTCTTCAAGCCGGAGAACGCGGCGAAGCTCGCCGATTGCGGCATTTCCATTCTCGACAGCCCGACCGACATCATGCCCGCCGTGCTGCGCTACCTCGGCAAGGATGGCGACACCACGAATGTCGCCGACTATGACGCGGTGATCGAGGCCTTCAAGCCGATCCGCAAATACATCAAGACCTTCGACAACACCAACTACCTCAACGCCATTCCCAACAAGGAACTGTGCGTCATCAACGACTGGTCGGGCGATTACGCCACCGCCAAGTCGCGCGCCAAGGATGCGGGCGTTGATATCAACCTCGCCTATTTCGTGCCCAAGACCGGATCGCCCGCCTGGGTCGACAACTGGTGCGTCCCGAAAGATGCTCCGCACAAGGAGAATGCCTACAAGTTCCTCGACTATCTGCTGCAGCCGGAAGTGATTGCCAAGTGCACCAATTTCACCAACTACGCGAATGGCAATCTGGCATCCAAGCCCTTCATCGATCCCGCGGTTCTCGCCGATCCTGCCGTCTATCCGGATGAAGCCACGATCAAGCTCCTGTGGGCGCCCAAGCCCTTCAACGAGGAGCAGGACCGGGCCATGACGAAGGCCTGGCAGACGATCAAGTCAGGCTGATCGGGGATGCCCAGCGGGGGCGGCGCGGGGCCCTTGATCCGCATTGAAAACGTCAGCAAATCGTTCGGCACCTTCAAGGCGGTGGACGAGGTGAGCATCAACATCGAGAAGGGCGAGCTTTTCGCCCTTCTTGGCGGATCGGGCTGCGGCAAGACCACGCTGCTCCGCATGCTGGCGGGCTTCGAGGCGCCGACGGGCGGCAGGATTTTCATCGACGGGCAGGACATGGCGGGCATCCCGCCCTATGACCGGCCCGTCAACATGATGTTCCAGTCCTACGCGCTGTTCCCGCACATGAGCGTGGAAAAGAACGTGGGCTACGGCCTCAAGCATGATGGCATGACACCGGCGCAGCGCGCCGACCGCGTGAAGCAGATGCTTGACCTCGTGAAACTCACCGATTTCGCGGGCCGCAAGCCTCATCAATTGTCGGGCGGCCAGCGGCAGCGCGTGGCGCTGGCCCGCGCACTCGCCAAGCAGCCGAAACTCCTGCTGCTCGATGAGCCTCTCGGCGCGCTTGACAAGAAGCTGCGCGAGCACACGCAGTTCGAGATCATGTCGATTCAGGAAAAGACCGGCATCACCTTCGTGGTCGTCACGCATGACCAGGAAGAAGCGATGACGCTCGCCTCGCGCATCGCCGTCATGGACCACGGCAAGATCAAGCAGGTGGGCACGCCCACCGACATTTATGAATATCCCAACAGCACCTTTGTCGCGGGCTTCATCGGCTCGATCAACATGTTCGATGGCGAAGTCACGAAAATCTCAGGCGAGCTGGCAACCGTACACCTTCAGCAGCTTGGCGGCGCGATCATGATGCCCGCCTCCGACGTGCTGTCCGCGGGAACGAAGATTTCGGTCGCCGTGCGGCCGGAAAAAATCACCATCTCGCGCGCCAGGCCCAAGGGCCCAAACATCTTTTCAGGCAAGGTGAAGGACCTCGGCTATTTCGGCAAGGATTCGCTCTACCGCGTGAAAATGCCCTCCGGCACGCTGATCATGGTCAACAGCGTGAACGCCAGGCGCGCCGCCGAAAGCGAGCGCGTGGCGCAGTGGGAAGACGATGTATGGATCAGCTTCGATCCTCAATCCGCCATCGCGCTGAAGGATTGAGGCGGTGAGCGCGTCATCCGGCGGCACGGGTTTGAGAGGCTGGTTCAACCGAAGCGGCTGGCGCAGCACCATCATCAATGTGCCCTATCTCTGGCTCATCGCCTTCTTCCTGGTGCCCTTCGTCATCGTGTTCGGGATGAGCCTCGGCATCCGTACCAGCACTTCGCCGCCCGTCGGCTATCTGCCGGACTGGCCCTATGTGACGCTCGAAAACTACGCGCGGTTGTTTCAGGATTCGATCTATATCCGCTCCTATTTCATTTCGCTGCGCAATGCGCTGACGGCCACGGTGCTCTGCCTGCTCGTCGGCTATCCCATGGCGCTCGGCATCACGCGGGTCAGCAAGTCGTGGCGCAACATCCTGCTGATGCTCGTCATCCTGCCGTTCTGGACGTCGTTCCTGCTCCGCGTCTATGCGTGGATGGGGCTGATGGGCAGCAACAGCTGGTTCAACAGGGGCCTCACGTCGCTTTATAATTCCATGGCGCCCGTGGACTGGCAGCTCTCCTCCATTCCGATGATGAACACCAATTTCGCCGTGGTGCTCGTCATGGTCTATTCCTACCTGCCCTTCATGATCCTGCCGCTCTATGCCAATCTGGAAAAGCTCGATACGACGCTGAATGAAGCGGCGATGGATCTGGGCTCCCGGCCCTGGCAGGTGTTCAAAGACGTCACGCTGCCGCTTTCCATTCCCGGCATTATCGCCGGCGGCCTTCTGGTGTTCATTCCGGCATCGGGCGAACTCATCATCCCGAGCCTCGTGGGCGATGCGTCAGACCCGATGATCGGCCGCGTGATTTCGGATGAATTCTCCTCTGCCCGGCACTGGCCGATGTCCTCCGCCGTGGCGGTGGCGCTGCTGCTGCTGCTCGTCGTGCCGCTGATGGTCTATAATCACTTCGAAGGAAAAGCGCAGGAAGGGGGAGGGGCGCGATGAACCGCAAGCCGATGTTCCTCATCACCTGCCTGTGCTTCGGTCTGGCCTTCTTCTATATCCCCATCCTGTCGATGATCGTCTATTCCTTCAACCGCTCGCGGCTGGCGACGGTGTGGGGCGGCTTCTCGACGCAATGGTACGGCAAGCTGTTCCAGAACGACCAGATCATCAAGGCGGCGTTGCTCTCCCTCGAAATCGGACTGCTCAGCGCCACCTGCGCCACCATCCTCGGCACCATGGCGGGCCTGGCACTGGCACGTTTCAAGAAATTCCGCGGGCGGACGTTATTCTCAGGCCTCGTGAGCGCGCCGCTCATCATGCCCGAGGTCATCACCGGCATTTCCTCGCTGATGCTGTTCATCCTCATGGCGGCGTGGATCGGCTGGCCGTCGCAGCGCGGCTTCACCACCATCACCATCGCCCACATCACCTTCTCGATGACCTATGTGGCCACCATTATACAATCGCGCCTCTCCTCGATGGATGCCTCGCTCGAGGAAGCAGCGCTCGATTTGGGGTCGAAGCCCTGGCAGGTGCTGAAGGATGTGACGCTGCCGATCATCTCGCCCGCCATCCTGTCGGGCTGGCTTCTGGCCTTCACCATTTCGCTTGATGACGTGGTGATCACCAACTTCACCTCCGGGCCCGGCTCCACCACCTTGCCGCTTCTCATCTGGAGCAAGGTGAAGCTCGGCGTCACGCCCGACATCAATGCGCTGGGCTCGCTCATCGTGCTGGTCGTCGGCATCGGCGTCGCCATCGCGGGACTCGTACTGAACCGGGCCGAGAAGCGCCGCGACCGCGACATTCAGATGGCGATCGCGGCCAATAAATGAGGATCGCGCCGCAAACGCCGGAAGACCGCCGGCAATATGCGCTGCTCAAGACGCCGCCCCGCACCGAGCAGGGCGGGCGAGTGCGTTATGCGGCGGCCATGTATTTCTACAACCGCGCCATGCTCGATGCCGACACGCTGGAAGCGTTCCGCGTGGTGGCGAAGGAAGACAACCGCTGGCCGGATATATTGCCGTCTCTGCTCAACGCCTCAGAAACGTGAATCGACGAGATGCGCCACCTGCGCGCCGACTTCATAATAGGCTTCACGCACAGCGGGAAATGATGGGCGCTCGAGCGGGGTGACGGCCAGCGGCAGTCCCGCTTCGTCGATTTCGCCCAGCACATGGCGCGCCAGCACGCGGCCCAGCACCGTGCCCGGTGCGATGCCCCGGCCATTATAGCCGCAGAAGCCCACGACATTGCGCGCGAAGCGGTGAAATTTCGGCAGGTGATTATCGGTCATGCCGATCATGCCATACCATTCGGTTTCAAACGGCACATCGCCGATCTGCGGGAAGATGCGGTGAAGGGCGCGTCTGGCCCAGGCCCTGTGAATGGCGGTGCCGGTGCCGCGCAGCGCGCCGACACTGCCGAAGATCAGGCGGCCTCCCGCATCAAAGCGGAAGGAGCTCAACACCTCTTTCGTGTCCCAGCAGCCCTCGCCGCCGGGCAGAATGCTTTTGCGGATATTGTCGCTCAAAGGCGCGGTCGAGAGATTGAAATAGGGGAGATGAATCTGCTCGCGGCGGATTTCCCCCCAGGGCCCATGGGTATAGGCATCGGTGGCGACGATCACCCAGGGCGCTGTCACGGCGCCCGCCGCCGTGCGCACTGTCCATTGGCCTTTTGCCTCTTCCGTCGAGATCACGGGGCTTTGGGTGTGCAGCGTGGCGCCCGCCTTCACCGCCGCATGGGCGAGGCCCCGCGCATAGGCGAGCGGCTGGAGGGTTCCGGCGCGGAGATCGAGGAGAGACCCGGTATAGGCGGACGTCCCGATGCGGCGCGCGGTTTCCCCGCCATCGAGAACTTCAACGGGCGCTCCCCAGGCTTTCCATTGCCGCTGGCGTTCGCGGATGTCGCGCAGGCCCTGTTCGCCCACCGCGCAATGCAGCGTGCCCTTGCGCACATCCTCGCAGGCAATGCCATGCCTGTCGATCATCTCCCAGACGAGCGCCGGGCCATTGCCCAGGAGCGCCAGCATGCGGTCGCCATGCTCCTTGCCGAGGACGCCGGGAAGATTTTCCGGCATCACCCACATGCCGGCATTGACGAGGCCGGAGTTCCGCCCCGATGCGCCGAAGCCTGCTTCAACCGCCTCAAGCACCGTCACCTTCACGCCCTTCTCCGCCAGATGAAGAGCTGCGGAGAGGCCGGTATAGCCCGCCCCCACAACCACAGCCTCGGCGCGCGCCTCGCCTTTCAATGGCGAGGTGACCGGCGGCGGCGGCGCTGTCTTTTCATACAACCCGTGCGAGCGCGGATCATTCTGCATCTGGTGTTCTCCCCTCGCCGGTGGCGGCTCTCCGCTGCATATTGCCCAAGCCCCGGCAAAAGCGAAATGGTCTTGTGCGAAGGCCATCGGGCGTTTCATAGCTGTCATATGAATCGCACACTGCATCTGCCGCACTGGCTTCCCGCAGCGGCAGTTGCCGCATGCGGCGCGATGTGGGGCATGTTCTGGTTTCCGTTGCGCTGGATCGAAACGCTTGGCGTGGGCGGCGGATGGGCCAGCGTGTTCCTGAACATGGCCGCGATGATCGCCATTCTGCCATGGCTTCTCAGGCGCGCGGCCTGGCGGGGCTTCAAGGCGCAGAGCATCACCGGGCTCATGCTGGGCACGGCCTTTGCGCTCTATACGGTGAGCCTCGTTCTCACCGATGTGCTGCATGCCATCCTGCTCTTCTACATGACGCCGGTGTGGAGCACGCTCGCCACCTGGGCGTTTTATGGCCACCGCCTCTCCGTGCCGCGGATCGCCGCCCTAGTGCTGGGATTTGCCGGGCTGGCGTTGATCCTGGGGCTTGGCGCAGCCCTGCCCCTGCCGCACAACACAGGCGACTGGATTGCGCTGATCAGCGGCATGATCTGGTCGGCGGGCACCATCCGCGCTTCTCGCCTTCCGCCAACCGGCGTGGCGATCACCTTCTTCAGCTTCGCATTGGGAAGCTTTGCAGCTTCGGTCATCATTCTCATCATCGGCATCGCGCTCTCGGCACCTTTTGCCGGTATGCAGCAGTTTCTCCCGGCGCTGCCGTGGATCGTGCTGGTGGCGCTCACCGTCTATGTGCCGCCCACCGCCATGGTGTTGTGGGCAACGCAGCGCATCGATCCGGGCCGGGCCGGCATTCTCCTGATGACGGAAGTGGTGGTGGGCAGCATCAGCGCCGGGCTCCTGTCGGGCGAGACCTTTGGCCTTCGGGAAATCACCGGCACGCTGCTGATCATCAGCGCGGGACTGGTTGAAGTGACGGCGAAGGCATGACGGAGGATCTTACCGGCTGGATCGGCCGCAGCGTCACCCGCCACGACGTGGTGAGCGCGCGCATCGCCGCGGAATTTCGCGCCACGCTTTCGCCTTTCATTTTCGAAGCCCAATGCCCGCCGGGCCTGCACTGGGCGCTGGCCCCGGCCATCCCTGCGCCCAATGACATCGGGCCCGACGGCGCTGAGGCAATGGGTGTGTTTCTGCCGCCCCTTCCCTTTCACCGCCGCATGTGGGCGGGCGGCGAGATTGAAACGATCGCGCCGCTCGAGATTGGCATGGCCGTCACGCGCCGCTCGGTCATCAGCCAGATCAGGATGCGCGAGACGCTGTGCATCATCTCCATTCAACATGACATCTCGGCGGAGGGCCGCCTGCTCATCCGTGAGCGGCAGGATCTGGCCTTCACCAATGATCCGCCGAAGCAGGGCACACCTTCGTCACAACCGATCGCGCCCAGCTTCACGCCCACGGCGCTGCTGCTGTTCCGCTTTTCCGCCCTCACCTTCAACGGGCACCGCATTCACTATGATGCGGATTATGCGAAGGCTGAAGGTTATGAAGGCCCGGTGGTGCAGGGTGCGCTGCAGGCGGCGCTGCTGTTCAATCTGGCGGCAACGGAGCAAGGCCGCATTCCCAAGCACTTCACCTATCGCTGCCTCGCGCCGCTCATCGCCGGAACACCGGTGGCGCTCATGATGCAGAATGGCGAAGGTGCCATTCAAACAGAGGCAGGAGTCGTCACCATTACGGCGTCGGCAACGGGCTAAGTTCCAGTTCGCGCTGCAGGAACAGCAACAGCATCACCGTCTTGGCATCAATGATGCGCCCATCCGTTGCCATGGCCAGCGCCTCGGCAAAAGGCATTTCCAGCACCTCGATGTCCTCGCCCTCATGGGCGTGGCCGCCGCCGCCGCTCACTTTCATGCCTTCATCATAGTCAGCCAGAAACAGCGTCAGCCGTTCGGTGACAGCACCCGGCGACATGAAGGTGCTGGCCACCTGCCTCAAATGCCGCAACCGATAGCCTATCTCCTCTTCCGCCTCGCGCAAGGCACAGGCTGCGGGATCGGGTTCATCGAGAAGGCCCGCGCAGGCCTCGATCACATGGCCGTCCGCGCCGCTCAGGAAAACAGGCAGGCGGAACTGGCGCACCAGCAGCACGGTGCCGCGCGCTGCATCATAGGGCAGCACTGCAGCCCCCGCGCCATGGTCATGCACTTCGCGTTTCAGTGTTTCGACGGCACCGTCGCTCCGCGTGTAGTCAATCGTATAAAGGCTCAAATCCACAAAGCGTTTGGACAGCGTTTCACGGGAGATGATTTTCACACGCGTGCTCATGATGGCCGCTCCTGCTTCACGCGGGCGAGAATGGCCTTGGCCTCGGCACTCGCGCCGATCTGGTCAACGGCTACATGAATGCGCCGCCGCCAGTTCGGCCTCTCGCGGTCGGTGCCGGGCACGTTCAAGGGTTCCGTTTCGCCTACCAGATCATCGGCCTGCACCAGCATGATGCGCGATGGCATGGCGGCCACGAAGCCATGCGCGGCGGGTGCCGCATCAGCCTCCGATGTTGCACCCGTCACCTTGTCCAGCGCCTTGATCTCCACCTTGCGCGCCGCCTCGCGCGTCCTGGCAGCAGTTTCCGAAATTAGCCCCAGTTCGCGGTCGATGGCGATGTCGCGTCCCGCGCGCCAGCCCTTGAAGGTCGGGAGATCATGCGAGGCGAGGCAGGCGAGGGACAGCGGCGGATAGGCCTCACGGCCCTTGAAGCCCGTCCCATTCCGCTCGAACCACAGCACGCGGTAGGAGAGAATCTCCGCCGCATCGAGCGCGCCGCGCAAACCGTCGGGCACGGTGCCAAGGTCCTCTCCCACCACAAGGCAGCGGGCGCGCAGGCTTTCGATTGCGGTGACAGCGATCAGTGCGTCGAGCGGAAAACGCACATAGGCGCCGAACCGTCCCTCGGCCCCTTGCGGAACCCAGAACTGCCGCATGAGGCCCAGCACATGATCGATCCTGAGTGCCGCCGCGTGGCGCATATTGGCTAAGAGAATGTCGCGCATCGGCGCAAAGCCCTGCTGCTCCAACGCCAGCGGCGAGAAGGGCGGCAGGTTCCACACCTGCCCCGCCGCCGAAAACGGATCGGGGGGCGCTCCGATTGAAACGCCTTTCGCAAACAGTTCCGGCGCATCGGCCATCTCGCCACCATCGAAGGCGCAGCCCAGCGCCAGGTCACGATAGAACGTGCGCGATTGCGCGGCGGCCTGAAGCTGCGTGTCGGCCAGCCATTGCAGGAAGGCGCGATAGGCGTGGCGCTTGGGATCTGAAGGCTCGCCCGCCGCTTTCGTCTCATAGGCACAGTGCCGTGCCAGAAGATCACTGCCCGCCTTCACGAACGCATCAAAAGCAGGGGTTGGCGCAAATTCGGCGAAGGCCTGTTCCAACATTTCACTCTTGGCCTTCCAGACGGCGGTGTAATCGACGTTCGAATGTTTCTCGAGCGCTGCAAAGGCGGCACGCCGCGAGGCCGCGAGCTTGGCGGTTTTCGGCAAGGACAGCGCGTCGAGCATCGCGGCGATGCTGATATAGATCGGATCAATGAAGCGCCGGTCGGAGGGCTGATAGGGGCTGGCGCGTTCGCGGTCCTGCGGGAACAGGTGATGCAGCGGGTTGATGCCAGTGTAGGCTCCCTGTAGCGAAACCGTTTTTGCCGTGAAGCGCCGCAGCGTCTCGAAATCGCCGATGCCGCCGTCACCTTCATGGCGAAGCGCATAGAGATGCGCCGCAAGGCCAAAACTCTTTGGCCGTTCCGGCAGGAAGCATGACTCTGGCGAAACGATGAGGCGGCGCCTGTCATCGGGCCGGTCTTCAGGGGCCACGGTATAATAGCCCGTGTCGAGCACCGCGCGCGGCGTTTCACCGGGCAGCACATCGAGGAACTGCTGTTCTCCCGCCTCATCGGTGATCACCATGCGCTGCCGCTGGTGCTGCGCATCGCCGACAACCGCATCAATGCCTTCCCGCCCCAGGCGCGGCGGCGTCCGGGCGGCGAGATTGCGCAGCGACTCCTCCGCCTCCGCAAGCGTGCCATGGGCGATACGGAGTGCGGCCAGAAGGGCGCGCTGCGTTTCGGGCGTCACGGCGTGGTGCGTGCCGTCTACCTCCCACCAGTTGCGCTCGATCCCGGCGGCATCGGCAAGCCTCGCCAGCGTGTCATCGGAAATGCCGGTGGAGGTGCTGCGCGTTTCTTCATAAAGCGCCACCGCCTTGGGCGGAACGCCCTCTCCCGCAGCGGATGAGAACACCCTCGTCCAGCGCCAGCCGTCGCGCGGCGGCAGAGCGGGCACAACGGCTTCGCCGCTGCCATTGATTACCACCGCAATGCGCTGATCCGCTTTCGACAAGACGAGCCCCAGCACCCGCGCGGACGGATTGTTCCAGTCCACATCCTTGCCGTCGCCTCCCACCCATTGCGCATCGGGAAAGCGCCCATCGATCACCTGCCCAGTCAGAAAACGATCATCCGTGAGCTGAGGATAGGCCTTGCGCAGCGCGGCAAGCGCCGAGGTGAAAGCAATCAGATCCTGATCGGCGTTTTTCCAGTCGAGCCACGTCGTGGTATTGTCCTGCGCATAGGCATTGTTGTTGCCCTGCTGGGTACGGCCGAATTCATCGCCCGCCGTCAGCATCGGCGTGCCGCGCGAGAAAAACAGCGTGGCGAGCAGCGCGCGCGCATTGCCGCCCACCCATGTGGGCTCGCCGCCATTGCCGTCGCGGTTGTTCTCGCCATTGGCGAAATTGTTTTTCGCCGCATAGGTCACGCTGTCTTTCAGCGTGAAGCCGTCATGGGCGGACAGGAAATTCACGCTGGAGGAGGGCCTGCGCGCAGGCCCGAACACATCCGATGATCCCGCAAGCCTCGTGGCAAGGCTGCCGGTCATCCCTTGATCGCCGCGCCAGAAGCGCCGCACGTCATCGCGGTAATGATCGTTCCATTCACCCCAGCCTGCGGGAAACTGCCCGAGCCGGTATCCGCCTGCCCCCACGTCCCAGGGCTCGGCAATCATGATGAGCTTCGACAGCACCGGGTCCTGCGCAATCGCGCCCAGCAATGGCGCATCCGGCGTAAACCCCTCAGCCGTGCGGCCCATCACGGTGGCGAGATCAAAGCGGAAGCCGTCGATCCCCGTCTGACCGGCCCACAGGCGCATCGCATCCATCGCCATCTGCATCACCGGCGCGCGCTCGAGCGCCAGCGTGTTGCCGCAGCCCGTATCATTCACCGGCACGCCATTGGCGTGGCGGTAATAGAGCGCATTGTCGAGGCCGCGCAGCGACAGTGTTGATCCCCGCTCGTCGCTTTCGCCGGTGTGATTGAACACCACATCCAGCACCACCCTTATGCCCGCGCCATGAAGGGCCGCCACCGCCGCGCGGATTTCCGCAAAGCCGCCGGGGGCAAGGCGCGGATCGGGCGCCATGAAGGTCACGGGGTTATAGCCCCAGGCATTGCTGAGATTGAGCGCCGTCAGATGCCGCTCATCCACCCAGGCGGCGAGCGGCATCAGTTCCACGGTGTCGACGCCGAGCTTCTTGAGATGCGCGATGACCGATGGGTGAGCCAGCGCCGCCACGGTGCCCCGCTGTTTTTCCGGCACTTCGGGATGAAGCCTGGTGAAGGCCTTTACCTGGATTTCATAGATGAAGCCGGGTGCGGCGGGCGGCAATGGCTGGGCTGCGGCAACCTCCGGCGTCACAATGCATTTGGGAATGATGAAGGCCGTATCGGTGCCGCGGGCCAGAATTTCCGGCACATGGGTGAAGGAGCGGTCGAGTGCGCGGGCGTAAGGATCGATCAGCAGCTTGGCGGGATCAAACCGGTGCGCCTCCGCCTCATCCCATGGCCCTTCAGCGCGCAGGCCATAGCGCGTGCCAGCCGTCAGCCCACTGATGAAACCATAGTGCACATCACCAAGCCGTTCCGGCAAAGGAAAGCGGTAAAGCTCCTCTTCGCCCTCCTCATCGAAGATGCACAAGAGAATTCGCGTGGCGTGGCGGGAGACGACAGCCACATTGGCCCCGCCTTCGCCGGGCGTTACGCCCAGTTGATACGGCGAGCCCGCCCGCGTAACGGCATAGGCGCTCAGGTGATCACCGTGGGCTCTGTGCGCCCGGTGCGGCCTTCGATATCGGCGAGGGAATGTGACAGCTTGATCAGCCCGGCGAGTGCTGTTTGCGTTTCGATATGAAGTTTCGCCGGGTCGGCTTCAAAATGCTCGATATAGACGCGCAAGGTCGCGCCCTCCGTGCCGGTGCCCGAGAGGCGGTAGACGATGCGGCCGCCATTGTCGAACAGGATGCGGATGCCCTGCCCGGTGGTCGTTGAATGATCGACGGGATCATCATAGGCAAAATCATCCATGGCCTTGATGCCATGCGTGCCGGGGAATTTCCTGATGTTGTCGCGCAGGCTCGCCATCAGCGCATTGGCGGCGGCGGAGTCCACCGCCTCATAGTCATGGCGGGAATAATAGTTGCGGCCATAGTCGCGCCAATGCCTGTCGACGATCGACTCAACGCTCTCCTTGCGGCGGGCGAGGATGTTCAGCCAGAACAGCACCGCCCACACGCCATCCTTTTCGCGCACATGGTTGGAGCCGGTGCCGGAGCTTTCCTCGCCGCAGATCGTCGCCAGCCCCGCATCGAGGAGATTGCCGAAGAACTTCCAGCCCGTCGGCGTCTCGTAGCATTTGATGCCGAGCTTCTCCGCCACGCGGTCCGCCGCCGCGCTGGTCGGCATGGAGCGCGCGATGCCCGCCAGCCCGTCCCTGTAAGCGGGAACGAGGCGCGCATTGGCGGCGAGAAGGGCGAGTGAATCAGATGGCGTCACGAATCGGTTGCGGCCGATGATGAGGTTGCGGTCGCCATCGCCATCGGATGCAGCACCGAGATCGGGTGCCGCCTTTGACATCAGCAGGTCATACAAATCCTTGCAGTAGACGAGATTGGGATCGGGATGGTGGCCGCCGAAATCGGCAAGCGGCGTGCCGTTCACCACCGTGCCCTTGGGCGCGCCGAGGATGCCTTCGATGATTGCCGTGGCATAGGGTCCGGTAATGGCGTGCATGGCGTCAAAGCGCATGCGGAAGCCCGATTTGAAACTGGCTGAAATGGCGTCGAAATCGAACAGCGTCTGCATCAGCTGGGCATAGTCGGCAACGGGATCGATCACCTCGATGGTCATGCCGCCCAGTTTCGCCGTGCCGGTCTTGCCGATATCGACGGTATCGCCGGTCATGATCTTGTAGGCGGAGATGGTTTTCGTCCTGGCGAAAATCACATCGGTGATCTTCTCCGGCGCCGGGCCGCCGTTTGAGGCATTGTACTTGATGCCGAAATCGCCATCGGGGCCGCCGGGATTGTGGCTGGCCGAAAGAATGATGCCACCGAAGGCCTTGTGTTTGCGGATGACATTGGAGGCGGCAGGCGTTGAGAGCAGCGCATCCTTTCCCACCAGCACGCGGCCAAAGCCATTGGCGGCGGCGATGCGGATGACTTTTTCCGCCACTTGTTTGTTGAAGAAGCGGCCATCGCCGCCCAGCACCAGCGTTTTCCCCTCGAAGCCATCCAGCGAGTCGAAAATCGACTGGATGAAATTCTCCGCATAATGCGGCTGCTGGAACACCGTCACCTTCTTGCGCAGCCCCGAGGTGCCGGGCTTCTGGCCCTCAAAAGGCGTGGTGGCGACGGTTTCGATCTTGGCCATGGGTGATGCTCACGCGGTCAGAAGATTGCGGTAAAGGGCGGCATAGGCTTTGGCGGACCGCGTCCATGACACATCGGACGCCATGCCGCGCTGCTGGATGCTGGCCCACGCGGCGGGATCGGCAAAGGCTTGCGCCGTGCGGCTCAATGTATGGTCAAGGCCCGGGCCATCGACGGGCGAAAACTGGAAGCCCGTGGCAACGCCCGCCGCAAGGGCCGCGTCATTGGCGTCGATCACCGTATCGGCGAGGCCGCCGGTGCGCGCCACCACGGGCACGCAGCCATAGCGGAGGCCATAAAGCTGCGTCAGCCCGCAAGGCTCGAAGCGCGAGGGCACGAGAATCGTATCGGCGCCCGCCTGCATGAGATGCGAGAGCTTTTCATCATAGCCGATCACCACGCCGATCCGGCCGGGATGGCGGCGCGCGGCATTGTGAAAGGCCTGTTCCATCTGCGGCTCCCCGGTGCCGATCAGTGCCAGCCGCGCGCCAGAGGCCACCAGCGTGTCGAGGGAGCTGGCGAGAATGTCCATGCCTTTCTGCCAGGTCAGCCGGCTCACCACGGCGTGCAGAAGCCCGTCACCCGCCTCGAGCCCGAATTGCTTTTCCACCGCGCGCTTGTTGGCCTTGCGGCGGGCCAGTGTCTTTGCGGTGTAAGTGGCGGCTGCGGCCTTGTCGGTGTCGGGGTTCCACACATCGGTGTCGATGCCGTTGACGATGCCCGACACGATATCGCGCCGTGCACGGAGCAATCCGTCAAGCCCCATGCCGAAATCGGGCGTGCAGATTTCATTGGCATAGCTGGGCGACACGGTGGTGATGGCGTCGGCGGAGGCGAGGCCGCCTTTGAGATAGCCGATGCTGCCATAATATTCGAGGCCGTCGATGGCGAAGGCGGCAGGCGGCAATTCGAGCGAGGCGAAGATCGATGCCGGGAACACGCCCTGAAACGCGATGTTGTGCACGGTCAGCACGGTGGGCGGGCCGCCGCCGAAACGCACATGCACGGCGGCGAGTGCGGCCTGCCAGTCATGAAGATGGAGAATATCCGGCGTGTAGCCGGAAACGGCGCCCCGCCCCACATCCACCGCAGCGCGCGACAGCGCGGCGAAGCGCTGGGCATTGTCGGCCCAGTCCTTGCCGTCGGGCCCCAGATAGGGATTGCCGGCCCTGGTATAAAGATGGGGCGCATCCACCGCGATGATGTCGAGCCCCTTGGCCTTTCCGGCCACCAATCGCGCCTCGCCGCCGAACAGGTGATCGTAGCGGTGGATCACCGTTCCCTTTTCCAGTGCTGCCATCACGGCGGGATAGCCCGGCACCATGGTGCGCGTTTCAACGCCCAAAGGTTTCAGCGCGGCGGGAAGTGCGCCCACCACATCGGCAAGGCCCCCGGTTTTGACGAGGGGATAGACTTCGGAGGTGACGGCGAGAATCTTCATGAAGAGAGCTTGTCGATCATCGGCTGGGTGATGAGGCAGACGCCATTGGCGGTGCGGCGGAAGCGCTTGCCGTCAAGCACCGGGTCTTCGCCCACCACCAGGCCTTCGGGAATGTTCACATCGGTGTCGATCACCACCTTGCTCAATCGCGCATGGCGGCCGATCTGCACGCGCGGCAGAACCACCGCCTCCTCGACATTGGCAAAGGAGTTGATGCGCACGCCAGTGAACAGCAGCGAGCGGCGCAGTCCCGCGCCGGAGACGATGCAGCCGCCCGAGACGAGCGATGCGGCGGCCTGGCCACGCCTGCCTTCCTCATCATGCACGAATTTGGCCGGCGGCGTCACTTCGCTGTAAGTCCAGATCGGCCAGTTGTTGTCATAGAGATCGAGCGCGGGGGTCACATCGGTCAGGTCGATATTGGCCTCCCAATAGGCATCGACCGTTCCCACATCGCGCCAATAGGCCTGCGGCTCGAAATCGGAGCGCACACAGGATTGCGTGAAGCGGTGCGCCACGGCTTTTCCGTTCTTCACGATATGCGGAATGATGTCCTTGCCGAAATCGCGGCTGGAGTTTTTATCCGCCGCATCGCGGCGCAACTGGTCGGCGAGGAACGACATTTCAAAAACATAGATGCCCATGGAGGCCAGCGCCATCTCGGGCTTGCCGGGAATGCCCGGCGGGTCCTTCGGCTTCTCGAGGAAATCGGTGATGACATCCTTGCCGTCCACCGCCATCACGCCGAAGCCCGTCGCCTCCATGCGCGGCACCTCGAGGCAGCCGATGGTGACGTCAGCACCCGTGTCCACATGCTGCTGCAGCATCTGCTCGTAATCCATCTTGTAGATGTGATCGCCGGCCAGCAGCACCATGTATTTGGGGCCATAGCCCTCGATGATGTCGAGGTTCTGATAGACCGCATCGGCGGTGCCGGCATACCACTGGTCTTCCGAGACGCGCTGGGAGGCGGGGAGGATGTCGAAGCTCTCGTTGCGCTCGGGCCTGAGGAAGTTCCAGCCGCGCTGCAAATGGCGGATCAGGCTGTGCGCCTTGTATTGGGTGGCCACACCGATGCGGCGGATGCCGGAGTTCAGCGCATTGGACAATGCGAAATCGATGATGCGCGATTTGCCGCCGAAGGGCACGGCGGGCTTGGCGCGCCGGTCGGTCAGTTCCAGAAGACGGCTGCCGCGCCCGCCCGCCAGCACATAGGCCATGGCGTCACGGGCAAGAGGTGCATTTCTCCGGTGGTCGTTCATGTCCAGGCACTCCCCATTGACTCAATGTTTTTATTGTTCAGACAGAAAGTAAACCGTTCCGAGCGGCGGCACGGTGATCAGCGCCGAGGCGGGCTTGCCATGCGAGGGGCCGCCTTCAGCGGTAACGCCGCCCATGTTGCCCTTGCCGCTGCCGCCATAAATCTCCGCATCGGTGTTGAGGATTTCCCGCCACTGGCCGCCGCGCGGCAAAGGCAGCACATAGCCCTCGCGCGGCACTGGCGTGAAATTGCTCACCACCACCACGATCGGGCCGTCTTCGCCTGAATGTCTCGCCCAGGCATAGACCGAGTTCGCCTCGTCATCGGCGATCAGCCATTCAAAGCCGTCGGGCTCGCAGTCCCTGGCATGGAGGGCGGCATGGCTCCGGTAGAGCATGTTGAGATCGCGCACCAGCCGCTGCATCCCGGCATGGGGCGCATGATCGAGCAGATGCCAGTCGAGGCTGCGGCTTTCCGTCCACTCCATCCACGGCGCCATTTCCTGGCCCATGAACAAAAGCTTCTTGCCGGGATAGCCCCACATGAATCCGTAATAGGCGCGGAGATTGGCGAATTTCTGCCAGTCATCGCCCGCCATCTTGGCCAAAAGCGAGCCCTTGCCGTGCACCACCTCGTCATGGGAGAGCGGCAGCACGAAATTTTCCGAGAAGGCATAGAGCAGGCCGAAGGTCAGCTCATGGTGATGATGCCTGCGATGCACGGGGTCGCGCTTCAGATATTCAAGCGTGTCATGCATGAAGCCCATGTTCCACTTGAAGCCGAAGCCCAGGCCCCCGGTATGGGTGGGTTTCGACACGCCGGGAAAGGCGGTTGATTCCTCCGCGATCGTCACCGCACCCGGCGAATGGCCATAGGCCTCATGGTTCATGCGCTGCAGGAAGGCGATGGCCTCGAGATTTTCGCGCCCGCCATACTGGTTGGGAATCCACTCGCCTTCCTTGCGCGAATAATCGAGATAGAGCATCGAGGCCACGGCATCGACGCGAAGCCCGTCGAGATGATAGCGCTCGAGCCAGAACAGCGCATTGTTGATGAGATAGCTCTGCACCTCGCGGCGGCCGAAATTATAGATCGCGGTGTTCCAGTCGGGATGATAGCCCTGACGCGGATCGGCATGCTCATAAAGTGCCGTGCCGTCGAAGCGCGAAAGCCCGTGCTGGTCGGTGGGGAAATGGGCGGGCACCCAGTCGAGGATCACGCCGAGCCCCGCCTTGTGCGCGGCATCAACGAAGCGCGCGAAGCCATGCGGATCGCCGAAGCGCGAGGTCGGCGCATAAAGCCCGGTCGGCTGATAGCCCCAGGAGGGATCGAAGGGATGCTCGGTAATGGGCAGCAGTTCGATATGGGTGAAGCCCATCCAGACGGCATAGGGGATCAAGTCCGCCGCCAGCTCGTCATAGGTCAGGAAGGCGTTGCCGTCCTTGCGCTTCCATGAGCCCAGATGCACCTCATAGGTGCTCATCGGCGCGCGGCGCGGATCGCGGGCGGCGCGGGCTTTCAGGTAGGCTTCATCGCTCCAGTAAAAATTATCGGTGCGCGCCACGCGCGACGCCGTGTTGGGCCGGAGCTCGGAGGAGAAGCCATAAGGATCGGCCTTGAGCGGCAGAAGATTGCCGCCCGCGCCCAGCAGTTCAAACTTGTAGCCCTGACCCTCGGTGGCGCCGGGAATGAAGATTTCCCACACGCCGATGTCGAGGCGCTTGCGCATCACATGGCGGCGGCCATCCCAATTGTTGAAATCGCCGATCACCGACACGCGCTCGGCATTGGGGGCCCAGACGGCGAAGTGAACGCCGTCCGCCCCTTCATGCGTCATGGGATGGGCGCCCATCTTGTCGTAGAGTCTCAGATGGGTTCCTTCCGAAAGATAATAATCATCCATCGGCCCCAGCACCGGGCCCAGCACATAAGGATCGATCAGCGACCAGCGGTCGCCGCCGCGCGTGGCCTCATAGCGGATGGCCTCGCGGTCCTTGAGCTTGACGGGGCCTTCGAAAAACCCCGCCTCATGGCGGCGCTCCAGCTCGCCCAAAGGCTTGCCGTCCAGCGTTAACGCAGAGAGTGTTTCAGCGCCCGGCACGAAGGCGCGGGCAATCCAGCTCCTGCCGGATTTGTGCAGGCCAAGCCGCTTGAAAGGGTCGCCGTGACGCCCCTCGACGAGTGCCGCGATTTCTGCGCCATCGGTTGTCCACGGCGTCTTGGCCATCACCGTCTCCTAGGCTGAGGGCACATTCCAGATATCGCGGGCATATTCCCGGATTGTCCGGTCGGACGAGAACCAGCCCATATTCACCGTATTGAGGATTGCTTTCGCCGTCCAGTCCCCCGGATTGCGCCAGATCGCATCGACGTCGCGCTGTGTCCTGGCATAGGCATCGAAGTCGGACGCCACCATGAACCAGTCGCCGTGATAAAGACTGTCGACAATCGGGCGGTAGCGGCCATTGTCGCCGGGCGACCACAATCCCGACGACAGCGCATCCACCACGCCCTTGAGGTCGGTTGAGGCGGAAATCACCGCGCCCGCATCCACGCCCTTGCGGCGGCGGTCCTCCACCTCCTGCGCGGTTAGCCCGAAGATCATGATGTTGTCCTTGCCGACATGCTCCAGCATCTCGACATTGGCGCCGTCCAGCGTGCCGATGGTCAGCGCGCCGTTGAGGCCGAATTTCATGTTGCCGGTGCCGGAGGCTTCCATGCCGGCGGTCGAGATCTGCTCGGAGAGATCGGCGGCGGGCACGATCATCTCGGCCAGGCTCACATTGTAGTTGGGGATGAAGGCCACCTTCAGCAGATCGCCGATATCGGGATCGCTGTTGATGATCGCCGCCACATCATTGATGAGCTTGATGATCAGCTTGGCCTGCGCATAGCTTGCCGCCGCCTTGCCGGCGAAAATCTTGACGCGCGGTACCCAGGGCCTGTCGGGATGGGCGCGCATCGAATTATAGAGCGCCACGGTTTCGAGAATGTTCAGAAGCTGGCGCTTGTATTCATGGATGCGCTTCACCTGCACGTCGAACATGGCGGAAGGATCGACTTTGATCCCCATGCGCTCATTGATGAGATTGGCCAGCGCCACCTTGTTCTCGCGCTTGATGGCGGCAAACTTCTGCCGGAACACCGCGTCATTGGCGAAGGGCTGGGCCTCGGTCAGCAATTCGGCATTGTCGAGAACCTTGTCGCCAATCGCGCCGCGCAGCAGGTCGACAAGTTTCGGATTGATGTCGAGCAGCCAGCGCCTGGGCGTGATGCCGTTGGTCTTGTTGTTGATGCGGCCGGGATAAAGCATGTTCAAGTCGTGGAACACGCTCTCCTTCATGAGCGAGGTGTGAAGGGCCGAGACGCCATTGACCGAATGCGAGCCGACGAAGGCCAGTTGCCCCATGCGCACCCTTCGGCCGCTGTTCTCGTCGATCAGGGAAACGGAAGAGAGAAATTCCGGCGTGCAGCTCGGCAGTTCCTGCGCCTCGGCAATCAGCTTGGCGTTGATGGCGTAGACGATCTGCATGTGGCGCGGCAGAAGCTGCTCGAAGAGATGCACCGGCCAGCTTTCCAGCGCCTCGGGCAGCAGCGTGTGGTTGGTATAGGAAATGACGCCCTGCGTGATCTCCCACGCATCCTTCCACACCAGCCCGTGCACATCCATGAGAAGGCGCATCAATTCCGCCACGGCGATCGAGGGATGGGTGTCGTTCAACTGCACCGACACCTTGTCGGCGAGATTGCGCACATCCTTGTATTGCTGGAGATGGCGGCGGAGAATGTCCTGCAGCGAGGCCGAGGTGAAGAAGAACTCCTGCCTGAGCCGCAGTTCCTGGCCCGCTGGCGTTGAGTCCGATGGATAAAGCACATTGGTGATGACGTCGGCCTTGTTGGCGGCATAAAGGGCCGCGCTATAGTCGCCGCTGTTGAAGGCATCGAGGCGGATGGGATCAAGCGCCCGCGCCATCCAGAGCCTCAGCGTGTTCACGCGCTTGCCGCGCCAGCCCACCATCGGCGTGTCGCAGGCCACCGCCATCAGCTTTTCAGCCGGGTTCCAGCTGCGGCGCTGCTTGCCATCGGCTGCCGTTTCAAGCGCCACCTGCCCGCCAAAACCGATTTCATAAGCGGCTTCGCGGCGCGGGAACTCCCAGGCATTGCCGTTCTCCAGCCAGTCCTCGGGCAATTCCATCTGCCAGCCGTCGACGATCTTCTGGCGGAACAGGCCGTGGTCATAGCGGATGCCATAGCCATAGGCGGGGATGTCGAGGCTCGCCATGCTTTCCATGAAGCAGGCGGCAAGGCGGCCCAGGCCGCCATTGCCGAGCGCCGCGTCGGGCTCGAGCAGTTCCACCAGATCGAGCTTCACGCCCAGATTGGCAAGCGCCTGCTGGAAAGCGTCGGTCAGTCTCAGATTGCTCAGCGCATCGCGCAGAAGCCTGCCGATCAGGAATTCCAGCGAGAGATAATAGACGCGCTTCGCCTGCACCTGATAGGCGGCGCGGGTCGAATTCATCCAGTGGTCGATGATGCGGTCGCGGAGTGCGAGAATGGTGGCGTTCAGCCAGTCATGATCCTTGGCGACAATCGGATCCTTGCCGATCGCATAGGCGAGCTTCTCGAGAATTTCGGCCTGGATGGTGGCGGCATCGCTGCCGCGGGGTGCGGGCTGTGACAGTCGCGGCATGGCTTGGCTCTCCAAAACGGAACCCCTGACGGTTTCAGGGGTGATCGGCTTCATCATGATCACGTCATCCTTCACAATTTTGACAGTTTCGGCCAGTGCGAATAATTTGTCAATCCGCGTGATTTATTATCGTTCGAGGCAAAATCTGCCTGATATTTCAGCGCTACGCCGGAACGGCCAGCAATCCCACGCCGCCCACGATGAGCATGATGCCCAGCCATTGCGACAGCGATACCTTCTCTTTCAGGAACTGCCGCGACAGCAGCACGGCAATCGCCCCATAGGTGGCAATGCCCACGGCGGCGAATTCCTTGCCGGGCAAGAGGCCCGCGGCGTTCACCACCACAAGCGCCGCCACATCGAGCACCGCCATGATGCAGAGGCCCAGCCAGTGGCGGGGCGCCATGGCGCCGCCTGGCGTCTCCCGGACGCAGAAGGGCAGCAGCGCCAGAAAGGCCATGGGACGTGAAATCCACGCTGTTTCGGTTTCGCCCAATGTGGACGCCGTGGCTTGCCCGACGATGACCGCCGCGGCGATCCCGAAGGCGCAGAGCGCGCAGAAAAACAGGAAGGGCAGGACTTTCGATTTTTCGATCTCGGAAAATCCGCCCTCCCCGTCGCCCCGCGCGACAACGGCGGCGCCGCCGATCACCAGTGCTGTGCCCAGAAGCTGGATCGGGCCGGGCGTCACGCCGGTGATGACGGCCCACAGAAACACCAGCAGCGGATAGGTGGATGTCAGCGGCGCCACCAGCGAAACCGGCCCGAGGCTGAAGGCCCGGAACAGGGCTCCTACACCGATGCCATAGGCAAGGCCGCCCGCCGCGGCGAGCAGCATCTGATCGCGCGGCAGGCCTGAAGGCCAGCCCTTGAGCATGACGACAGCGGTGAGCAGCACCGTTCCGATCGCCATGACCCACGCCGCCATGCGGAAAGGCCCGGCGCGCGCCGCGAGGCTCCGCGCGAAGAGATCGTGGATCGACCAGAAGACGGCGGCGATCACGCCATAGAAAACCGAAGGCATGATGAGGCGTCAGGCTCCCGCAGGCGACAATTCCGCCACATAGAGAAGGCCATCGCCTTCGATCGAGGCTTTACCCTCAAGCAAAGCGGCATCGCCCGCCGCCAGGCTTTCGCCGCCAATCCGCAATCCGCCTTGCAAGGCAAACAGCAGCGAAAGCCCGTGATGGGCAACAGAAGCATGCCCCGCCTTGCGCACGCTCACGGCGGCGCGCCATTTGCCCCGGGCCAGAAAGAGATTGAGCGCACGGCACGGGCCGCCGCGCAGCGTGCAGAGGGTTGGCTCATCGCCGGGAAAGCGCACCGGCTGGTTCACCTCGCCCACCGCCAGCCGCTGCTCACCCCTGATGTCGAGATCAAGCCCGTCACCTTCCAGCAGCATGAACACGCGGTCGACCTTCTGATAGGCCGAGAAGGGCACATCGCGGTCGATCCGCGCGATGGCGAAACGCCAGTTGAAATCCTGAAAGCCCGCACCCGGCGGATCGCTGGCAATATCCCACGACACGCCCAGGCCATTCAGCCAGCGGCCTTCGCGAAAGCCCTGTGCAGGCAAAACGGTCATCATGTCTGCGATCCCCCTTCCCAGGTGATCGCAGACTTCGCCCCCTGTTACAAGGCGGATGGCGTGGCTACTTGATGACGGTGAACTTCGTATACATGCCCGCCTCGAAATGCCCCTTGATGTTGCACAGGAGCATGTAGCTTCCAGGCGTCAGCGTGACCTTGAGTTCACCTGATGCGCCGGGCTTGAGGTGGGAGACTTCGCCCATGGACTTCAGCTTCGATTCATCGATCCGGTGCTTGCCCGCCAGAACGGCGATCTTCTGATCGGCGGATTTCAAATGCACCAGCACCATTTCGTGCGTTTCGGTCATGGCGTCATTGCTGACCTTGAACACGGCGGCACCCGCCGGCAATTCCGTCTTGTCCATCTCGATCTTCATGGCGCCGCCGCCTTCGCCCGATTCCTTGACCGTCACCACAGTCGGTGTTGCAGCGAAGGCAAAGCTTGAGGTCAGCATCAGAGCCAGAAGGACAGATGGGATACGAAAAGTCATTGATGATTCTCCAGTTAGCGGCGGAATTTCAGCCGATAACGCGCGCGTGAACTACTTAATTCCCCGTCATGCGTTTTTCCGCGCCCACATGCCGTTCCGGGGTTTTGGCGGTTGGCGCGGAACAGGCTAGTGTGGCCCCAGAGGCGACCCATGTTTCTTTCTGTCTTTGACCTGTTCAAGATCGGCATCGGCCCATCGAGCTCCCACACGGTGGGGCCGATGGTGGCGGCGCGGCGGTTCCTGCAGATCGCCGGCGAAAAATCCTTTCCCGATACGGGCCGCCTCACCGTCACGCTGCATGGCTCGCTCGCCTTCACCGGCAAGGGGCATGGCACCGACCGCGCCGTGGTGCTGGGGCTTGCAGGCGAGACGCCGGAGGGCATCGATCCCGACCGTGTGGAGGCGATCGGCCGCGAGATGGCGGAGCGCGGCCAAGTCACGCTCGCCAACGGCCATGCCGTCGCCTTCGATCCGGCGCGCGATGTGATTTTCGATTTCGGCCCCGCCCTTCCCGGCCATGCCAATGCGCTGGTGTTCCGCATTCTCGATGACGACAACAACACGCTCTTCGGCGAAACCTATTATTCAATCGGCGGCGGCTTCGTGCAGAACGAGGCGGAGCGGGTGGCGTCCCTGGCGGCGGACAAGGCGGCCGCCGCCCCGCATCTCGATGTGCCCTATCCCTTTTCAAGCGCCGCGCAGATGCTGGAGATGGGCCGTGCCTCCGGCCTCACCATCGCGCAGATGAAGCGCGCCAATGAATCACACGCGATGTCGGAAGCCAAACTCGATCAGCGCCTCGACCGCGTATGGGCGGCGATGAATGCCTGCATGGAGCGCGGCCTGACCATTGGCGGCACGCTGCCCGGCGGCTTGAAGATCAAGCGCCGCGCGCCCGACATCCTGCGCAAGCTGAAAGAAGAACTGGGCGGCAATGCCATCCAGCCGCATAATGTGATGGACTGGCTTTCGGTCTATGCCATGGCGGTCAATGAAGAGAATGCGGCGGGCGGCAAGGTGGTCACCGCGCCCACCAATGGCGCGGCCGGCGTCATGCCCGCCACCATCCGCTATTATCTCGATCATTGCGTGGGGGCGGACGAGGCTGGCATCCGCACCTTCCTGCTCGCCTCGGCGGCGATTGGCGGCATCATCAAGCACAATGCCTCGATCTCGGGCGCGGAAGTCGGCTGTCAGGGCGAGGTGGGCTCGGCCTCCGCCATGGCGGCGGCGGGCTTGTGCGCGGCGCTGGGCGGCACCAATGAGCAGGTTGAAAACGCCGCCGAGATCGCGCTCGAACATCATCTCGGCATGACCTGCGATCCGGTCGGAGGCCTGGTGCAGGTGCCGTGCATCGAGCGCAATGCGTTTGGCGCGGTGAAAGCCGTCACGGCGGCGTCTCTGGCGCTGCGGGGCGATGGCGCGCATTTCGTGCCGCTCGACAATTGCGTCGAGACGATGCGGCAGACCGGCATCGACATGAGCGAGCGCTACAAGGAAACCTCCACCGGCGGCCTTGCCGTCAATGTGGTGGAGTGCTGAATCAATGATTTTACAATCCGGGATCTGACCATGCCTTCCTATGCCGCACCGCTGCGCGATTATGAATTCTGCCTCTATGAGCTTCTCGATTTCGAAACCCATCGCGCGCTGCCGGGCTTTGAGGAGTTCTCGCCCGATGTGGTGAAGCCGGTTCTGGAGCAGGCGGCGAAATTTACCACGGACGTGCTTTATCCGCTGAACCGCCTCGCCGATGAGGAAGGCTGCACGCTGAAAGACGGCAAGGTCACGACACCCAAAGGCTTCAAGGAGGCCTACAGGCTTCTCTGCGACGGCGGCTGGCCGGCGCTGACCTGTGACCCCGATGACGGCGGGGCGGGCATGCCGCACATGGTGAATTTCCTGTTCGAGGAAATGATGTGCGCGGCATCGCTCTCCTTCGGATTATTCCCCGGACTGACGCGCGGCGCCTATGTGGCGATCCGGCAATTCGGCTCGCCCCAGCAGCGCGCGCTCTATGCGCCCAAACTGGCGAGCGGCGAATGGGCGGGTTCCATGTGCCTCACCGAAGCCCATGCCGGCACCGATCTGGGTCTTCTGAAAACGCAAGCGGTGCCCAAGGCCGATGGCAGCTATGCCATCACCGGCACCAAGATTTTCATCTCGGCGGGTGAGCATGATTTCACGCCCAACATCGTCTATCTCGTGCTGGCGCGGCTTCCCGATGCGCCCAAAGGCACCAAGGGCATCAGCCTGTTTGTGGTGCCGAAAGTGCTGGTCAATGCCGATGGTTCACTCGGCGCGCGCAATGCCGTCTCCTGCGGCGCGCTCGAAGAGAAGATGGGCATTCACGGCTGCCCCACCTGCGTCATGAATTTCGATGGCGCCACCGGCTGGCTGGTGGGCGAGCCGCATCAGGGCCTCAAGGCGATGTTCGCCATGATGAATGCCGAGCGCATCGCAGTCGGCATTCAGGGCCTCGCCATCGCTGAAGCCTCCTATCAGAACGCCGTGGCCTATGCGCGCGAGCGGCTGCAGGGCCGTTCGCCCAGCGCGCCACGCGATGCATCAGGCCCCGCCGATCCGATCCTCGTTCATCCCGATGTGCGGCGCATGCTGCTCACGCAAAGAGCGTTGATTGAAAGCTGCCGCATGCTGGCGCTCGCCACCGCGCAGTGGCTCGATCTCGCGGACCATGGCGCCACGCCGGAGCTGCGCAAGGTGGCCGAGGCGCGCATGGCGCTCCTGACCCCCATCGTCAAAGCCTTCCTCACCGATTGCGGCAGCGAGGCCGCCAATCTCGGCGTTCAGGCGCTGGGCGGCCATGGTTTCATCCGCTCCAACGGGCAGGAACAATATGTGAGGGATGCCCGCATCACGCAAATTTACGAAGGCACCAATGGCGTCCAGGCCATGGATCTTCTGGGCCGCAAGATTCTGGCCGACGGCGGCGCCACGCTGAAAGCGGTGCTGCAACCCATCGAGGCTGATGCTCTGGCAAAAAGCGTTGATCCGCGCCTGGCTGATTTCGCCAAGCCGGTTCTCGCCGCGCTCAATCTCGTGCAATCGGCAACCGCCACGATCGTGGCGCGTGCCAAGACCGATCCCGCCGAAACGGGCGCTACAGCCGTGCCCTATCTGAGACTCCTCGCCCTGACCCTCTGTGCTGGCCACTGGCTGAAAGCGGTGGAGCTATCCCTCCCCCACGGCAATGAGGAATTCTACCGCGCCAAGATCGCCACGGCGCGATTCTTCATGGCGTCCATCCTGCCGCAATCCCGCGCGCTCGCCGACATCATCGCGGCAGGATCGGCACCCGTCATGGATTTCGAAGACGCGGCGTTTTAGACACCCCACTCAAAATCCGTCACTCCCGCGCAGGCGGGGGCCCCGCTTTATTTGGTAGGTTGCGGAACAAAGTAGCGGG
>JGI24770J26754_10000054_pt1 | contig 65966 bp, 56 predicted proteins | sample LakOneMetagenome_FD_26754 | JGI IMG/M metagenome (IMG submission 26754) | reverse complement strand
ATTGTAACTGTATTATCTGCTATGGCAGCTTCAGCAGTAACTCCTTTAACCGGTGAGAATCCTTCAACCGTAGTACCTGAGCCAACAGGGCATGTGGTTTATCAATCCATTATAGTAACCAAAACAGATAAATCTGTAATGCTTGACTGGAATACAGCTTCTGAATTCATGAACAGTTATTTTGAAGTGGAAAGATCAACCAATGCAGTTGATTTTAAAACGGTAGCCCTGGTACTCGATGGTTTTGCAACCGAAGGTACCGGTAAAAAATATGCATTTAAAGAAGATGCTTCTGTTATTAAAACGGGTAAAGCAGTTTATTACCGCTTAAAGCAGTTTGATGATTACGGTAATATCAGCTACAGCACTATCGTTAGGGTTCAGTAATTATTTGTCCAAACAATTCATAGCGCCCCTGGCGCAGTTAATATAAAACGCCGGCTTTTTAGCTGGCTTTTTTTTATTTATCTTACCAGCAACTTAAAACTGCAACATGCGCATTCCTTTACTTTTACTCAGTATGCTTGTGTGGGCGCCAGCCCATGCTCAATCCTATAAAAAGATCCACCGCAAAGCCATTGTGGTAGATACCCACAACGATTTTTTAATGAAGGCCGTGGATACACATATGGTAATGGATGCAGACCTTACCGGCAAAACCCATAGCGACCTGGCCCGCTGGAAAAAAGGTGGACTGGACGTACAGATCTTTTCTGTGTATTGCGATGGTGATGCCAAAGCGCCCTTTGCCTATGCCAACCTCGAAATGGATAGCCTTGATGCTGTGGCTGCACGCAACCCCGATAAGATCGTAAAGGTTTTTAGTTACGCTGAAATATTACAGGCCGTAAAGCAACATAAGATTGCCGCCATGTTTGGTGTGGAAGGCGGCCACATGATAGAGGATGATCTTACTAAACTGGAAGCACTTTACAAACGTGGCACCAGGTATTTAACGCTAACACACAACATAGCGCCCAGCTGGGCTACCAGCGCCGCAGACGAAACCAGCAAACCCAATATGCCGCACAAAGGACTTACAGATTTTGGTAAACAGGTTGTAAAACGCATGAATGAACTGGGCATGATGATAGATGTGAGCCATAGTGGTGAGCAAACTTTTTGGGATGTGATTGCAATCACCACCAGACCGATCATTGCATCGCACAGCTCGGTATACAGCCTGGCACCCAGCCGCCGCAATTTAAAAGATGATCAGATAAAAGCCATGGCAAAGAACGGGGGAGTGGTGCAGATCAATTTTAATCCCGGCTTTATTGACAGTACTTTCAATAAGAAGGAAGCAGTTTTTTTTATGAACCATAAAGAAGAATTTGATTCACTTACCAAAAGCGGCATGCCCGAATTTAATGCACAGGACTATATCTATTTTAAATATGCAGCAGAAGCAAAACCTATGAGGCCGCCGCTGTCGATGCTGATCGACCATATAGATTATATTGCAAAACTGGTGGGAGTAGATTATGTTGGCCTGGGCTCCGATTTTGATGGCATTAATGTTACACCGCTTCAATTGGATGATGTAACTTCTTACCCATTAATTACAAAAGCATTGGTTGAAAGGGGATATAACAAAGGAGATATAAGTAAAATTCTTGGCGGTAATTTATTGAGGGTATTAAAAGCCAATGAAGCAAAATAATATAATTATGGCAGTGGTTGAAACCGCTGTATCGAATCTTTAAAAGATACATTCCGTACCACGAAATTAGTAATCAGGTTGTTCTCATTATTACTGCTTTGCTGTGGCAACTTAACCAACGCCACAGCCCAGGAAAAAGAGCCGGTAGAATATTCACAAAACACGCTGGATATAAGTATGCTGGGCAATAAAGGGTTTGCTTCTGTTGGTTATAACAGGGCTATTTTTCAATTCTCTAAATTCCAGGTGTTGCTTGGCCCTTCAGTAGGATATGTTCCTTCTTCAAGGGAGGATACTGCGAATTCTATCCCAAGGTTTCTTCATTTAAACGTTGGCACAAATCTTACTTATAGTCCGTTCAGGTATTTCGAAGTTAGTGCAGGCGTGAGCTATTCTAAAATCTTGCTGGGTGATCCATACCATGTAAGTCCAAAATCCAACTACAATCGGATACTTGGCGATTTTGGGTTGATATGGCATTTTAGAAAAGATGATCTGGCAATAAAATTAACTTACACGCCCATATTGTTTGACAACGGGGCTGAAGATGTTGAAGGCTTTCCGTATGGACTGAGTTTTAGGATTGAATTGTAAAAGTGAGATGAATCATCAAAATTAATCTAAGTAAAAAATATCCGTTCAACCGTCCAGTATGCAGCAACAGCAGCAATGATGATGGATAGCGGCATTACAATATTCTTACGGTAATATGGCTTCTTGCCAAAAGGCAATCCCAGTAACAGAAAGGCTGCGATGATAACAGTAACCTGCCCCAGTTCCACACCCAGGTTAAACATTAGTAAAGATTCCAGGTACGCATTTTTAGGAAGGCCCAGGCTGGTTAAGGCACTGGCAAAGCCCATACCATGTATCAGCCCGAATAAAAACACAATACCAATGCGGCTGGCACGTAATTTACTAGAGAAAATATTTTCCAACGCAACATACATGATGGATAGGGCAATGACCGGCTCTACAATATTGGCCGGCGGTTTAATAACTCCATACATGGCCAGACCAAGTGTAATGGTATGCGCTACGGTAAAGGCCGTTGCCTGCCATAAGATGGGTTTTAATTTTGGGTTGAGCAGAAACAAACTGAGCACAAACAAAATATGATCGATACCAAGCGGAAGAATATGTGTATAACCAAGCTGCAGGTAAATGCCCAGTACTTCAGTTTTGCTGAGTTTGGAGAGGCCTTCTACATCGTGGGCAAATAAAGGCTGACTTATTAAAAACAACATAATCAACAATCCCAATGCTTTTGTTGCCGTGTTGTTTTTGTTTATGGTTAGATGTTTCATGTGGTTATTGATTATGTTGTAAAAAATAATTGTTTTTATTTTAAAAGAAGAAAGCCAGTTTCAATCTTGCGAATACCGGGCTGCCGGGCGTATAGTTCAGTTCAGTAACAGGCACTGTTTCGTTTTTTAACTGCGATGTTGTTGCAAACTGGGCTTCGTTCCATTTTGTATTAAAGATGTTCTCAAGCGCTAATCCAATTTCATATTTAGGTTTGGTATAGTTGATGGATGCATCTAATAAAAAATATCCTTTGGCTACTACACTGTTATCTTCGTTGGCCGGGCGGTTTTTTATATAGCGGTAATTTAAACCACCATTAAATCCCTTGTTGGCTTTATAAAACAGCCCGCCTGTACTGGTAGAAGTTGGCGCCAGTGGAATATAATTCTGTCCCTTAGGTTCACCAATGGCTCTTGGTTTAGTGAAATTAATGTTGGCGTTTGCAAACAGTTTTTTGCTGAACTGGTAACGTACGATCACATCAATGCCTTCTCTGCGTGTTTTACCGCTTGGCTCAACATTGCCATCATCACCCACATACACAAATTCCTGTTCCAGATGTAAATACCAGGCAGCTACATTCAGGTACATGTTTTTGGTTGGCTTTAAAATAAAACCAAGGTCGGCGCCATAGGCTGCAGGTAAAATATCTTTACCCTCATTTACAGTAACCACCCTGGCATCGTTGCTGTGAAATCCTTTACCAGCCTTTGCATACAATTGCAGGGCTTTGTTAACGGTGTACTGAATATTTAATTTAGGGCTCAGCGTGGTTTTATTTTGCGCCGGATCCTGTGTGGCAGTTAGTTTATCGAGGTAACTAAAATGAAAATAATCCAAACGCAAACCGGCGCTGATCAGCCACTTGCCAATTGATAGCTGCTGATCGGTAAAAGCAAATACATTCGCTTCTTTGATATTACCCAGCTTTATGTAATCAACAAATTGCCGTTTAACAACATTGGCCAATTTGCTGTCGGAGGTAGCGTCATAGCGCAGGCCAATACCATTGGTTGAATTCAATACTGCATTGCCAAAAAAACGCTTTTCCTTATAAGTAGAATTGAACCCTGCTATATTGCGGTTCTCTGCCTGGTTAATTGCATCGCCATCAACCGGGTTGTTCAGAAAAAAAGTAAAGTTGGAGTACAGGTTGAATTTGTACCTGCTGTAAAATGCCTGATTCTGCCAGGTACTGCCGCTTGTGAATTGTGTTGTAAAAATAATGTTTGCATTGTAGCGTTCGGTATTGCCACCCTCGGTCGGGTCGATAGAACCAAAGCGATCTATGGTTCCATTAACAACAGCACGTTCAGGTATTTGTCCGCTGGCATCCCAGGTACTTTTAAATGCCGCTGCAGTAAAACTGAACTGTGTGGCTTTTGTAATTGCTACATTGTATTTACCAAAAACATTAAAGCGGTTAAAATTTTGTTTGCTGATGGTTGGCCCGTCGGTATAATTAAACTCTCCGGCAATGTACGCACTTTGTTTATCCTTATTCTTTTTTATCAGGTCGATCATAGTCAGTGTTCTGAAGGTATTGAACCTGCCGCCCTCAACCTGTATCACACTTTTAGGTATATTCTTAAAGGTAGAAAAGGAAACATATCCTGCCGTATTAAAATCACCATGTTGGGTGTAGTAGGGGCCAGCACCAAAATCCACCTTGTTGATGGTTTCAGGTATAATGAAATGGGCATCGGCATAGCCTTGTCCGTGTGCATGGCTTACCATGTTTACGGGCATACCATCCACACTCACCGCTACATCGGTACCATGGTCACAATCAAAACCACGTAAAAAGATCTGCTCTGCTTTGCCGCCACCAGCGTGTTGGGCAATAAAAAGTCCGGGTACAATACGCATAAGTTCCTGTGTATTTCTTACCGGTTTAAGATCCAGGTCAATCTTACTGATGGTACTGAATTTTGAGCCGGCATTACTTTCCAGTACAATGTCCTCAAGGCTTACCAGTTGCGGTTCCAGTGCAATGGTATTGCCACCGTTTGCTGTAACTACAGCAGTTATTGTTTTATAGCCGATGGCTGAAAATTGCAACTCGGTACCTGACCGTAAGCTGAAATTTCCGTTTTGATCGGTTGTTGTTTTTACATTTTGTAGTTTAATATCTGTAATGGAGACAGATTCCAGCGGTTGCCTGCTGGCAGCATCCACTACTTTCCCTTTGATGGTGCTTTGTGCCTGCGATAATGAGCAGGACAATAACAGCACACACATCATAATGACGCACCTGCTTATATTTTGCATGATAATAATTTTAAGCCTGATAATTTGATGAGTTGTAATAAGTAGCCAGGCATCTGCTCATTAAAAACAAGCCGATGGCAATTATTACAAATGAACATGAGATTGATCAGGCACGGGGAGGAGGATAATCTCCCGCCAGGTAATTATTAAGCAGGTTTGACGTAGCTGAAAGCTGGTATGAGATGATTACAGGTAAAAGCTGTACAGTTTGATTTTGCTGAGTTGCGATATGATCGTTTGCTGAATTTTCTTTTTTTGCAATGCTGTTTTCTTTGACAGGATCATTCTTCTTTGCATAATCAACCAACTCTTTGTGGACATGGTACTTGCCATTTTCGTAGTGAATGGTAGCCATGTGCTGTGTGTAATTGAATATATGTTCAAATGTATCAGCAATATAGGGCGATACCGGCTTCAACATAACCATGCTGTAAGAAAAGAGAATGATATATAAAGCGATGCGTTTCATCTGGCAGTTTGCCGTTTTGGTTACATTTTAAAGGCTGATTCTAAATGATATACGAAGACTGAAGCTGTTTGGTTTTGCTGTTTTAACTAAAACTTATGCAAGTTACGGTTCAATAGACGGGTACATTTACCGCATATATAAAATCATAAGACCTGGTAATCCGGGTCTTATGATCTTTGTTTTCTGAAAGGGAAACTATGTTTACTTTGAGCTGATAACTACTGCTCTTTTTAATAATTCAGGATTTTTACTACCCGTACTTTCAGCAGCTTTTAAATATTCCTTTGCTTTGCTGATATCATTCTGATTGTATGCTATCCAGGCCAGTTCATTGTTTACATCAATATTCTTCGGGCGAATGGCATATTCCATCAGCGCATATTTTCTGGCGCTATCCCATTGATTTGTTTTTATAAAACTCCTGCTAAGTTCCAGTGAAACTGAATGACCGGGCGTGCTTGCATCGGCGATCAGTAATTTTTGTACCTGAGCATATGTATCCATAGCTTTTTTGCTGTCGCCCATTTCGGCATATACATCAGCCTGCTGTTCCCGGAAAGATGATTGCGGCATAATGGCATTGGCTGAATCCAACAATACAATTGCCCTGGTATAATTTTTCATTTTTGCTTCCACCTTTGCAAGTCCGGCCATACTGGGCGCATAGCTTGGGCGCAGGTATAGGTTCTCCTCATAAGTGGCTTTTGCTTCTGCCAGTTTACCAGTGTTAAAATACAGATCTGCAAGTACATTCCTGCTCCAGCACTGCGGTTCGCTGCCGGGTAAACCTGCTTCTACAGCTAATTTCATGGCAGCAATTGCGCCTTGATAATCACCATAGATCTCACGCAGGTAACTGGCTCTTGAGTAAGCTTCCAGGGATGGTTTTAAAGCCTGCATCTTATCAGAACTGGCAATAGCTGCTTCGTAATTACCAAGCTCTACATTGGCATCAACCAAAATACCATACACGTATGCATTATTGGGATTGATGTTCTTTGCTTCTTCGGCAATCTTCAAAGCATCAGCAAACTGGTGCTGGCTCATTCTCAGCGATGCTTTGTAAACGGTTGCTTCAAAATTCTTTGGGTCAATACTTAAAACACCATTCAAAATCTTTTCAATGGCGGTGTAGTAGTAATGATGTTCGCCGGTAATGCGCTGCTCGGTAATAAAGATAGTTGCCAGTTGCAGGCGGGTTTTCACATCTTCCGGATTTACATTCAGCTTTGCTTTCAGCTCGGCTGTTTTATCCTGTGTTTTCTTCCATTCGGCGGCATTGGCAAGTTCACCTTTGCGGGGCAACAGATCGGGAATCTGCATGGGATTCTGGTCATCAACGTATGCTTTTAGCTTTGCTTCGCTGTTGGTACAGCTGTTTAATGTTGTTAAAGAAGCAAAAATTAAAAAAGCAGCAAAAAATGTTACGAGGGTTAAAGTCTTTTTCATTTTGTGTAGTTTTTTAATCAGATACGGAAAAAGGAGAACCTTGGTTCTCCTTTTTAACAAAATGTTTTTGCCCTGCTGGCGCTGCTTCGCAGCTTGGTTTGCCACGGATTATATTGATTAACACGGATTAATTTGCTTTTTTCAAAAAAGGCCCGCAGATCCCGCTAACTACGCAGATTTGAGGCTCTGCGAAATTTGCGAAATCAGCGGGCTAATTTCTTAATTAGTTTTTATAATGCCAACCGTAGTTGATTTGATGCCATCAACATACAACCTGGCGTAATAAGCGCCTGGTGCCAGGTTCGTTTTGGTGAATGGTACATAATAATCTCCCTTGGTTCTGCTGGTTTCTTTTATCACAGCGATCCTTCTGCCGGCAGCATCCGTGATGATGATGGCTATATCATTTGCATCCTGGTTAAGCCTGTAATGGAAAGTAGTAGAAGTTTTGAACGGACTTGGGAAGGCTGTCAATGCGATCGGATCAGGTGACAGGCCCAGGTTTCCGCCATACACATTACTCTTTGGCCCGGTATAACCCGGCCCGTTAAAGCCTCTCCAGGGTGTTTGCACAAAAGGAAATGCAGTTTTGAAAGTAGTATCGTTTTTGCCAACACCTTCTTTAAAGGTAATTGTATTAAGCAATTGCGGTGTAACCGGGCTTCCGCTGCCGGTATAATCATCATACCACAAACCAATGGCTGCCAAAGCAACGCCACCAACGGCCTGTAATTCAATGGTAGTAACATCATCTTCCAGTCTTCTGCCGTTAGGGAAGCCGTCCATGTTTGGAATGTTCTGCAATGCAGTGCTTCCGTTAAATCTTGGATCAGTTAATCCCAACACTGCAGCCTGTACAATACCAAGCGGACTAAAGTCTGCACTGTTACGTGGTGTAGCAGGCACGGCCATGTTAAGCCTTAAATAATCCCCCAGGGTTGGTAAAAAATTATTGATGAATGGCTTACCTGCAGCAAGCGGGTTACCTCCCTTGCCTGTTGCAAGCTGGTACGGACGCAGGTTTGGAACACCAGTGTAAAAAATTGGCAGTATATCAACCGCTCTCGGGCTTTGATTATCGGGTAATAAAATAGTACCGAAAATGGCATCATCCAAAGCTGTACCGGCAACTGCAGGAGAGCCTTTCAACGGATATAAACCTGGTTTGCCATTCCTGAAATCAAAAGCACCTAAAGAAGCTTTTTGTATTCTTAATTTGGCCAGGCCTGGTACAGCGCCACCAAATTGTGAGTCATCCATATACAAAGCCAGCTCAGGATTTTTGAAGTAAGGAATAAATTGTCCGTCACCTGATGGAGATGTTGCATTCCATTTGTCTTTATCACCAATGGCAATAACAGCTTCATTGGTTAAAGGCATACCTAATCTTGATACCTGTATCCATGCACCAGAAGTTGCTGGTTTGGTACCATCTGTACTTAAGGTTGTGATAGCCGGCCTGCTTGCGTTTGCATAAACACCAATCACAAACTCAGGATCTAAAATGCTGGTTGCCTGTGCGGTTGTTTTACCTGCTTTTTGTAAGGTAGCAATGGGAACTTCTATAGCGATAGTATGGCAATTATATTTTGCCAGCCCATCTCTTGCTCCGGTAGTTCTGAAACCGCCTGCATCAAAAGCACCACCCAGGTCTACAAAGAACGGATCGTCAATAGGGCCGCAGAAAACTTTTTCGCCGGTGCTGGCTGTTGCAATAGCCGCAGTCATCAATGCATTATAGTCGGTTGCTCCTAAACCAACACCGCCTTCAATAGAGCGTGGGCCAATATTTGGAGGAGGTACAACACCATTGCTAACAATGGCTGTAAAACTGGTGCCTCCATTGATGCTTCTTTCGCAGGTGTACGTTGTTTTTACATTTTGTTTTCCCAAGCGAATGTTGAAAAAGGTAGAACCATCTTCATTGGTTTTGGTAAAAGTGAAGCGATAGATGATATCATCACCGGTTGTTGCCGTGTTGTTATCAATATGTATCTCGTAGCGGATATTTTCACCAAACGTATACCAGTTGGGGCCCCCGGCCGGATGCTCAAATGGAATATAATTGGCAATGAGTACGATCTTGTTTGAATCTGCCGGGCTGCGGAATGCATACAGATCCGTATTATCTGCCAGTGGATCATTGCTGATCAATGGCGCTTCCCGGTGACTGGATGCAGCAGCATGTAATGTAAATGCTGTGGTGCATATCAGCAGGGCTGTAAGTATTTTAAAATATTGTTTCATAATTAAAATTTATAGTGGTTAATTTTTAAGGTTAGAATCTTGGTTTTACAGTGTAATCATAACCTCTCCATGGAGCCTGAACATAGGGGAAACCTGCTTTGAAAGTAGTATCGTTTTTTGTCGGTCCTGCTGAAAAACTGAGTACATTCACCAGGTTGGTTGTAACCGGGCTTGCATCAGGTTTATAATCATCGTACCACAATCCAATAGCTGCCAAAGCAACACCACCTACTGCCTGCAGTTCAATGGTTGTTACATCATCTTCCAGTCTTCTGCCATTAGGGAAGCCATCCATATTGGGTATGAATTGGATATTTGCATTTGAGTTGTAAGCAGGATCTGTAAGTCCCAGTACCGCTGCATTCACAATACCCAGGCTGCTGAATTTTGGATCGTTACGTGGAGTAGGAGGCACGGCCATGTTCAGGCGTAGCATATCTCCAAGCGTTGGTAAAAAATTATTGATAAAAGGTTTACCAGCCGAAAGCGGGCCTCCCGTTTTTCCTGTTGCTAACTGATAAGGAGCCAGGTTTGGAACACCGGTATAAAATATCGGTAAAATATCAACCGCTCTTGGGCTCTTGTTGTCGGGTAATAAGATGTTACCAAAGATGGCATCATCCAGTGCTGTACCTTTTACAGCAGCAGAACCTTTTAGTGCATATAAACCTGGTCTGCCATTTCTGAAATCATAAGCGCCCAATGAGTGATTCTGAATTCTTAATGCATTTAAAGATGGAACGGCTCCGCCAAATTGTGAGTCATCCATATACAAAGCCAGTTCCGGATTTGAGAAATAAGAAGCGAACTGCAGATCGTTTGCAGGGGTGGTTGCATTCCATTTATCTTTCATTTCCAAAGGGATAATTGCCTCGTTGGTTAACGGCATTCCTAAACGTGAAACCTGCACCCATGGGCCGCTGTAGCCAACTGCACCATTGGCGCCGATGGTTTTAATTTGTTGCCTGCTGGCACTTGCCCAAACGCCAATTACAAAATCGCCATCTAAGATATTAGCAGCCTGCGCCGCAGTCTTGCCATCTTTTTGTAACAGATTAATAGGAATTTTTAAAGCAATGCTGTGGACATTGTAACGTGACAAACCATCCTTGGTTGCATTGGTGCTGTTACCTTCCGGGCGAAAATTACCTGCATCAAATGCACCGGCCAGGTCAACAAAGAATGGGTCATCAACAGGGCCGCAGAAAACTTTCTCTCCTGCACCTGATGTTGCAATAGCCGCGGTGATCAATGCGTCATAATTGGCTGCACCTAAACCCACCGGACTGCTTTGTATAGACCGTGGGCCGATGTTAGCAGGAGGAACAACTCCATTTGCAATCACCGTTGTAAATGCTCCACCATTTACACTTTTCTCACAGAGATAAGTTGTTTTGATGTTCTGTGCGCCCAGGCGGATGTTGAAGAAAGTTGTAGGATCCTGGTTTACCTGCGAAAAAGTGAACCTGTACAGGATATCATCATTGGCCGTGGTTGTTTTGTTTTTGATATGGATCTCGTAACGGATATTGGTACCAAATGTATAATAGTTAGGGCCACCCTCGGGCAACTCAAACGGAATATAATTGGCAATAATGGTAATGGTATTCGGATCATCGGGACTGCGGAATGCATATACATCCGTATTATCGCAGAGCGGATCGTTGGAGATCAACGGAGCTTCCCGGTGACTTGAAGCACGGCTTACCAGGCTGCCGGTAACCAGTGCCAGCAACAGTATCAGCTGCTTTGTTTTAATAATTGTTCTTTTCATTATTGTATTTTTTAGGTTAATTTATTTAGATGCGGTTGCATTTTTCATATTGAACAAGAGGGATAGTCTGAATGTATTCTTCAGTGCATTGTCGTTTGTATTATTACCAGTTGGCACCAGGTACGAGAAATTGATGCCGGCAAATTTGTACGCAAGGCCTGCACCTACTGTAAAGTAATTGCGGTTCCCTTTTAATTTGTTTTCGCTAAAATATCCGGCACGCACACTGAACATTTCTTTGTACATATACTCCGCACCCAGTCCAAGCTGCACTTCTTTTAATTCTTCACTGCCGCCACCCGGAGCATCGCCAAAAGAACTAAACCAGCTTCCCACAACACTTTTGCTGTTATAATCAGCCACCTTTTGTGCATTGGAAGGATCAGGAGGAGTTGGTACCAGTAACTTGTTGAATTCAATGGCGAATGAAAGTTTATTATCGCTGTTTATTTCTTTGTTGTATGCTGCACCCAACGCCAGGTTTGCAGGAATGTAGGAGGGATCGCCGCCATACTTGATCTTACTACCCAGGTTGGTAAGTGCCACGCCAAAATTCCAGGCCTTTTTTGTGTAGAAATAGGAAAGGTCGGCTGCCACTGCATTACCGGCTTTGTAATCGCTGTTTACAGAATTGTTGGCCAGCTTGCTGTGTATGTAGCGAATGTTAAGGCCAATACCACTTTTGGCTGAAAGCTTACGTGAGTAACCGGCTTCAATAGCAAGATCACTGGGTTTAAAACTGCTAACTTCAGTTCCTGTAGCATCGGTAAAACTAAAAGTGCCCTGGTTAAAATTGCGGAAACCCAAGCTCACAGCTTCCTTTTCACTTAGTTTATAAAAAGCACCCAGCGATATCTGGTTGATGTTTTTAAGATCAAGCTCACTTAACCAGGGAGTGTATGTGAGGCCGATACCATACTTGTTTTCGTTAAAAATTGTTTTAGCACCATTGTAAAAAATCGAGTTGGCATCAGGAGTTGTTGCAACGCCAACATCACCCATGGCTGCAGTCCTGGCATCGGTTGCCAGTCTTAAAAAAGGGACTGCGGTAGTGATGGGATTTTCTTTCCCGGATTGAGCCCTTGATGTTTCGGCAAACAGCAGCAGCAAAACCGGGATAATCAGTCTGGTTAATTTTAAATTCATGTTTTTGAAGTTTTGATTTTGAGAAAAGAAACGGTTGTTCTTTGGTTACATACGCAGCTTTTTGTTAAACGGATTTAACGTTTACCGGTTTCGGCCTTAAATAATTACTACAGAATGAAAATGCCGTTATTATTATTTATAAATTTGAGCTTAAATAATAATTACTATGGCTTATTGGCTTGTAAAATCAGAACCCTCAGTTTATAGTTGGGATACATTAGTAAAGGAAAAAGAAACCTGCTGGAGTGGTGTACGCAATTATGCGGCACGTATTAACCTGCGTGCTATGAAGAAAGGAGATGAAGTGCTCTATTACCACAGCAATGAAGGAGTGGAAATTGTTGGTATCGCAAAAGTGGTGAAGGAAGCCTACCAGGATCCAACCACGGACGATGATCGCTGGGTGGCAGTGGATATAAAAGCGGTTAAAAAATTGAAGAAGCCGGTAAGCCTTGATACACTTAAGAAAGACAAACGCTTTGCCAATATGGATCTGGTAAGACTCGGAAGATTGAGTGTACAGACCGTGAAGCCGGAAGAGTGGGAGTGGGTGATGGAGTTGGCGAAGTAAAACAAAATATCGAACAAGGAACAAGGAATATTGAATGATGATCTTACCCGACTTCAAACTTCGGAATTCCTTGTTCCTTGTTCATTATTCCCAGGGCTTTCTATTTCATTTAACATTTTCAGGCGGTTACTAATTTTATGCTATTTGTATCAATGAGTATCTAATCACTCTAAACTCATTGTTATGAAAACAAAAAATTTTATTACTGCCTTTTTAATTTCTTCCTTACTTTTCTCCTGTAACCGTGCCGAAAACAAAGCGGAACTAAAGTCCGATTATGGCCTGGATGAATTAAAACAGCCAGACTCACAAAAGAACGGCCAGAACGAAAAGCAAATTCCCATCGGTAAATCTTCTCCGCTTGACACTGCTGCTTCCCCGGTTCAAACCCCCGTTGTTACGCACACCGATTGGGACAGCAAGATCATTAAAAATGCCAGCATGAAGGTGGAGGTTAAGGATTTTAAGAAGTACAACAGTTTTGTACATAGCTCTGTAAAGCAGTATGGTGGCTATGTGGCGCAGGAAGAACAAACCTTATCTGATGAAAAAGCCGAAACATCTATTACTATTAAAGTGCCTGTAGCCCAGTTTGAAGACATGATGAATGCATTGCCCGCTGAAGATGGCAAAGTAATGGAAAAGAAAATAAGTACCGATGATGTTACCGGTGAAGTAGTGGATACCAAATCGAGGCTGGAAGCCAAAAAACAGTTACGTGTAAAATACCTTGAATTTTTAAAGCAATCAAAAAATATAGAAGAAGTGCTGCAGGTACAAAATGAAGTTGATAACATACAACAACAGATAGAATCTGCTGCCGGCAGGGTTTCATTCCTCAACAACCAAACTGCTTACAGCACCATCAATCTGAGTTTTTATCAACCAATGGAGGGCTATACACCTGGCGACACGAATCCATCTTTTTTTACAAAACTTGCCAATGCGTTTAAAACAGGTGGAAGCTGGATCGCTGAATTATTTGTAGGATTGGTTTCTATCTGGCCTTTATTATTGATAGTATTGGGAATATATTTTGGGTGGAAGAAGTTAAGGCCTGCAAAAGTGATTGCACAAAAATCATAAGCATGAAACCGGCAGTATTAAGTGCAAAGCAATTGGTTACCTGAATATCACGGTACCCAATTGCTTTGTCAATTCAATCTCCATTTGTTTCAGGTGCTGGTGGGTTTGTACCAGAATCATCTGGTCTTCTGCAATGGTTGATCTTTCCAGGTCACGCTGGTTCTCATCCATCAGCCTTTTTATTTTGCGCAGTTTTAAATAGTTCAGTGTTGAAAATACTTCTTCGGCAAACAGGTCTTCACGGGTGGCAATATGGCCTTCAAAATGCTCTTTCCACTTAGGGCTTATTTCGTAATTGAAATCCATAATGCTTACTACCAGTGAGCTCATCTGCTGGTCTTCGTGGTATAAAAAATTCTTGGCCGTAGGCTCTATGCCTGCATCAAACCAGGCTTTGTATGTTTGTAATATTCTTACAAGTTCTTTGTTGTCGATCAGTTCTTCCAGCTGATTATCCTCAATTTCCTTAAAAATATATTCAGCCACTTTCACCTGTTCGTTGTCTTCTCCAATCGGGTGGGGCCATGTCTTTAATCCAAATTCCAGCAGGCTCCTGATCATTGCCTGTTCATGTATCTCATCTTTATTAAAGAGTGTAGTAAGGTCATTTCCAGTTTCGTTACTTTGTTCAACCTCAGCCGGCTGATCGGCAAAGCGCTGATCCCTGGATATCCTGGTTTCTTCTTTATTAACCTTCTCCCTGATGAATTTATTTACCAGCGCATGTAGACCGCTTTCTTCTATTTTTAAAATTTGAGAGCATTCCCTGATATAGTCCTGTTGTTTAGTGAAGTCCTCGGTCTTGTTTATTTTAGAAATAGTTTCAGCGATCTGGTTTACAACAATTGATTTTTTGGTGCTGTCGTTACCTGCATCTTTTAAAGCAATGCCCAGTTGAAATAAAATGAAATCTTTTTTATTGTTGTTTACAAAATTGATGAACTCGGCAGCGCCCACTTTGTTTACATAACTATCGGGATCTTCACCATCGGGTATCAGCACCAGTTTTACATTCAGGCTTTCTTCCAGTGCCAGGTCAAGGCCACGCAAAGCCGCTTTAATACCGGCTCCATCTCCATCATAAATAATAGTAAGGTTATTGGTGTATTTTTTTATAAGCCGAAGCTGATCGGGTGTTAGTGATGTACCACCGCTGGCCACTACATTCTCAACCCCGGCCTGGTGCAGGCTTACCACATCGGTGTAGCCTTCTACCAGTAAGCATTCATCGGCTTTGTCAATAGCTTGTCGTGCAAAATAGGATCCATAGAGGATCTTACTTTTTACATAAATCTCATTTTCGGGACTGTTGATGTACTTGGGTGCTTTGTCATTCTTTTTAATGATCCTGGCACCAAAGCCAAGTACTTTGCCACTTTGATTGTGAATAGGGAAGATGATCCTGCCGCGGTAATTATCATAGGCATTTCCATCTCTTACATTCACCAAACCGGTCTTTTGCAAATACTCCAGGCTGTATTGCGATGCCAGTGCCGCCCTGGTAAAACCATCCCTGGCTTCACTATTATATCCCAGTTGAAATTTTTTGATGATCTCTTCACGAAAGCCACGCTCTTTCAAATAACTCATGGCAATATCCTGACCTTCTTCGCTATTGAACAATGCCTCTGTAAAATACTTTTGCGCAAAATTATTGATGATATAGAGGCTGTCGGCAACCTGCTGCTGCTGTTTATATTCAGGGCTTGTTTCGCTTTCTTCGATCTCTACATTGTATTTGGCCGCCAGCCAGCGCAAGGCTTCCACATAACTATACTTTTCGGCCTCCATTAAAAAGCTGATGCTGTTGCCACTTCTGCCACAACCAAAACATTTATAGATCTCTTTAGATGGAGAAACGGTAAAGGAGGGGCTTTTCTCATTATGAAAAGGGCATAAGCCCAGGTAATTGGCTCCTCTTTTTTTCAATTTAATGAACGAGCCAACTATTTCCACAATATCAATGCGACTGAGTATTTGCTGTATGCTTTCCTGAGATATCAATCTGAATAATTATTGAAGCTGCAATTTACGCATGTTTGGCATAAACGGGTTATTGTTAATAATTGGTAAAGGCGGTAGTATATAAAACATTGGCATAATTTATGAAAAATAATCGCAAATTTCATCTGTTATATTAATACCTTTAACACCTAAATAAATTTAAAAGCATGAAGAAATATGTATTACCGGTTGTGTTGTTAATGGCATCCTATTGTGCCAGTAGTCAGGATCTGAAAAGTATATCGCTGAATGTAACGCTCAATAAGTTTGACCAGGCCAAAACAGAAGTAGATACCTACCTGGCTAGTGAGAAAAATGCCAGCAAGCCCGATGGATGGTATTACAAAGCCTATATTTATAATTCACTGGGCAGGGTTGCCACCAAACCGCTTGCCGAAAGTAAATCCTTGTACCAGTCGGCATTTGATGCCATAAAGAAATATGCAGAACTGGATCCAAAGCAACCATTAACCACCGAAGAAAAAAATTCAACCATATTCAATATTTATTATGGCGAATATGACCTTGGAATAAAGACCTACAACGATAAGAATTTGGAAGAATCGTTTGAGTGTTTTAAAAAGGCCCTGGAAGTGCATGATTATATTTATTCAAAAAATATTACCGGCCCCAATAATTTAAAATTCTCTGCCCATGATACCGATGCAGTCTGGAATCTTGCCATTATTGCCAATACACTTAAGAAAAAAGATGATGCAGCTTTCTATTACAAAAAAATAGCTGATGCTGATCTTGGAGAGGAAAAATATGCCACAGCCTATGATGAGCTTGTTTTAAAATACAAACGTGAAAAAAATGCCGAGTTATTTGAAAAATACCTTGCCGCAGCAAAAAAACACTACCCCATTGATATGGCTTACTGGGAAAATAAAGAGATTGAATTTGCTCTGGCTGACCTTGAAGGAGAGGCAATGCTGAATAAATATGAGGAGCTTACCAAAAAGCTACCGAATAATTATATCGTTTTTTACAATTATGCAGTGGAGATCGATAAATTCCTGGGAACCGATGCGGCAAATGGCAAAGATGTGGCTACATACAAAACCAAAATAGAAGAGCTATTTAAAAAGAGCATTGCTATCAAATCAACCATAGAAGGAAACCTTCAATTGGCAAATCTGTACTATAGCAAAGCGCTTGATCAGCAGGAAAAAGCTGCCAGGATAAAAGGAACAAAACCGGTTGAAATTAAAGCCAAAAATGATGTGCTTGCTTCTATGAAAGCTACCATGAATAATACAATACCTTATGCAGAAGAATCTGCCAGGTTATTGGGTGAGCTTAAAGAATATAAGTTCAGGGATAAAGAAAATTATAAACTGGCCATGGAAATACTGGTGAATGCCTATAAAATGAATGGCAACGCTGCCAAGCTGGCCGAATATCAAAAAAAGAAAGCCGAAGTGGATAAATTATAAAAGTTAAACCAACTTCAAATAAAAAAGCCTCCAGCTACAGGAGGCTTTTTTATTGCTATATTATTTTATCCGCCGGCCCTTATCTGTATCATGGGGCCACCGAAGCCATTTTGCATGTCTTTTATTGATTTTACCTCAATGTCCTTGGGTATTTCAAACTCTTTATCTGCAATATCTTTATCAATTACCAGTTTGCTTACTTCCACGGTCATGTGCCTGCCCCTGGCCATATTTCTTTCGTATTGCATAGGAAAGCCTTCCAGTAAATCCATACCAGTAGGGCCTGTTGCCGAACTAAAGCCCCCAAATCCGGCCGCTATGCCTCCCGTACTTGGCAGGTTCTGTAATTTAAAATCAGGATTGAACCACACAGAAGTTGTGTCTGATTTACCCGATCTTGTAGCAATGATCAAAGCCTTTTTACAGTTGTACCCGGCAATTTTTTTAGTGTCACCTAGGTAAACAATATTATAAACAGGAGCGGTGGCCGGGCCTGCTCCGAACGAAACATTCTGGCCCCTGCTTTTCATCATGCTATCCATACGTTTACGCATGTCGGCCTGATCTTCATCTGTTGCATATACACCTGTTTTCTTACCCATCATTTCCATAATGGTTGTAGTAACCTTTTTTGAATTATCCCTGATAACAGTGGTACGGCCCATTTCACTTTCTGAGAATGTTTTAACCAGGTCGTTTTTCAGCCAGGTAGTTGTTTTGGTTTCACCATCGCCACCAAAACGCATTACTCTTGTTTCACCACCATCACCTGAGGTTATGGTTTGCGCAGGAACATCATCCCCTTCGGGAGATACAATTGTTGTTTTTGTTGTAATGGTAGCCTGGGTAAGTACTTTAGGCTGTGCATAAACTGCTATTGAAGCAGGAAGAAACAAAAGGGTAATAATTTTTTTCATATTGCTAATTTGTGCCAAATTTACGAATCGGTTCGTAAGAATAAAAAAGGGGAGTTGCTTTACCAATACTTTAACAGGCATAAAAAAAGCGGAACCGCCTGGTTCCGCTTATATTTTTCAAAAAATATTTTACTGTGGAGTACAGCTGCAATAATCAAATTTCATTCCCCAGTTTCCGCCTGTCAGGTTGATTCTTACGCCATTGCCCCAACCTGTTTGTGTATCGATCAGCTGATTAGATGCGTTGTATTTTTTAACCACTGCATGAGCAGCAATACAACCACATCCTTCCAGTGGAATTCTGGAAATAGGAACCTGGTAAGTATAGGTGGTTACATTGTTATGAGCGCTTGTATAAGGGAACTGGCCCGGCATCGGGTTGCCTGGATTATTTACCGGTATCAATGCACAATCACCAACGTACAAGTGGGTTTGTGTTAATACCCAGCCATTGGTAGTGGTGTAGGTAACATAAATGTAATTAGCATCGTTACTTACGGTTACTGTTCCGGCATCCATCGTTTGTCCGGCTACCAGCATCACTTCCGTAGGAGTGCATGGTTCACCATAAGTTCTGCCGGTTGAAACTCCCGGATTATCAGCAGTGTGTATTACAACATAGCGGTTTGTTGGTTGCCCGGCTTCTGTAGAAGTTGCGCCAGCTGCATTTGGTAAAGGCAGTTCAGTTTTTTTACAGGAAATGATGGTTAGTGCGCAAACAAAAATGCAGGCAAGTAGTAATGTTTTTTTCATAGGAAGTAGTTTGAGTTGTTAAATAAATAAATCAGGTTCTAACCCTTATAGATTGGAACGGTTAAAAAACTCCAATTATTACTTGCCAAATAAAATTTAGGGGCAAATAATGCATAAACAGTAAAAAAAGATTTTTTTTCAGTACATACACTAAGTAACAACTTCAAATAAAACAGTTGCAGGTAGCGGAGTTTTACCGGGTATCTTGCAATATGTACATGCAAAGCCCGGGTAAAAAATACGCCCAATTTATTGTAAAGAACAATATGCCGTGTTTCAACAATGTCCTAGCGCATACCAGATAATAAAGAAAATAACCACAGTACTCAGGCATCCGCCACCCAGTTTTTTGGCTCCGTAACCGGCAATTAATCCTCTTACTAATTTGTTCATATTTAATTTTTTAATGGGTTATTTAAGATATTTTATGCTAATGTTATAAGTTGGTAAGCTTTATCCACAAAGCAATAAGGATGCCACGATAAAACTGTGTATAACTTGGTGTTTTGCTGTAAAAAATCAAAATTTTCTATTGTTTCATTCCTTTATATTTGCCGTCTGACTAAAATTAGATAAAACTGTGCGTTTAAAGAGTTTAGAAATCAAGGGATTTAAAAGTTTTGCCGATAAAACCGTACTTAATTTCGACGAAGGTATCACCGGGGTAATTGGCCCCAATGGCTGCGGAAAAAGCAATATTGTGGATAGTATCCGCTGGGTGATTGGTGAGCATAAGATCAGCAACCTGCGTAGTGAAAACCTGGAAAGCCTTGTTTTTAATGGTAGCAAAACCCGCAGTGCCAGTGGCATTGCCGAGGTGAGCCTCACTTTTGATAATACAAAAAATTTATTACCCACCGAGTTCAGCACCGTAACCATCACCCGTAAATACTACAAAAGCGGGGAGAGCGAATACAGGCTGAATGATGTTGCCTGCCGCTTAAAGGATATTCACAACCTGTTTATGGATACCGGCGTAAGCAACGACAGTTATGCCATAATAGAGTTGGGCATGGTGGATGATATTATCAAGGATAAAGAATTCAGCCGTCGTAAAATGCTGGAGCAGGCTGCAGGCATTTCTATTTACAAAACAAGAAAAAAAGAAGCAAAACTAAAACTGGATGCTGCTGAGCAGGATCTTGCCCGTGTGGAAGATCTGTTGTTTGAGATCAATAACCAGCTTAAAAGTCTGGAAAGCCAGGCCAAAAAAGCAGAGAAGTATTTCGAAATAAAAAAAGATTATAAGGAAGTTAGTATTGAGCTTGCCAAAGCTTCGCTGGAAGGGTTTAATGTTACTTACCACGAGCTGAATGAAAAACAAAAAGACGAAGTAGATAAGCGTATTGAACTGGAAGCTGCTATTGCAGTTGAAGAAGCGGCACTTGAACAGGAGAAACTTGACCTTATTGCTAAGGAAAAAGCCCTGCAAACCATGCAGCATGCTTTCAATGAAATGCTGGATGCCGTGCGTAGCAAGGAAAATGAAAAGAACCTGAGCGGACAACGTTTACAATATTTAAAAGAGCGTGAAGCAGGCCTGAATGAATTTTTACAAAAAGCAGGCGGACAGCTGAAGGGGCTGGACGAGAGCATACAGTTCACCGGTCAGCAAATAACAGAGGATGAGCAGCAGTTAATTGAGTTTGAAAGTAAACTGGTTGACCTGAAAAATGCTGTAGAAGAAAAACGCAAGATATTTGATGATAAGCGCAGCCATATTGATGAACTGCGTAAACAAAGCCAGGCTTTGCAGCGTGAGCAATTTGATGCGGAGAAAAAAGTGGCTATTGCAGACACATCTATACAAAATTTACAAAGAACTGTAGCCCAGATACAGGAAGAGAAAACGCAGCGCCAGCAACAGCTACAACAACTGGAACCTGAGAAAAAGCAAAAAGAACAGGAGCTGGAGCAAAAGAAAACTGATCTGCAGCAGTTGCAGGATCACCACGAATTTACCAAGGAACAAATTCTGCAAACGCAGAATAAAATGGAAGGCCTGCGTAATGAACTGGCAACCGAAAGCCGCACATTAGACAGTAAGAAGAACGAACACGACCTGCTGAAAAGCCTGATCGATTCGATGGAAGGCTATCCGGAGAGTGTGAAATTCCTGCACAACAATCCAAACTGGAACCACACAGCACCTTTGTTGAGCGATATTATTTATGTGAAGGAAGAATATCGTGCAGCAGTGGAGAATGTACTGGAACCATACCTGAATTACTATGTAGTTAATAGTTTAGAAGAAGGTTTGCAGGCTGTTCATTTACTGGATGATAACAAAAAAGGTAAAGCCAATTTCTTTCTGCAGGATAAGTTCACCGGCTTTGAAAGCCATCAGCAGCCGGAGGGAACCATTGCAGCTTTAGGTGTTGTGGAGGTTGATGAAAAATACGCCAATCTTGCCAAACACTTGCTGGGCAATGTTTTTATTGCAGAAAACGAAGACGCACTACGCAACAGCAATGGGGCAGTGGTATTGGAAAAAACCGGTAAATATGTAAAAGGTAAATATTCACTTACCGGTGGAAGTGTTGGATTGTTTGAAGGAAAGAAAATTGGCCGTGCAAAGAACCTTGAAAAATTAATTGAAGAAATTGTTGCGCAGGAAACCGTTGTTGCCAACCTGAAAGCTACCATACAGGAACATCACAACGAAGTGATCGCTTTCAACGAGCAGTTAAAAGAAAATGCCATCAAGCAAACGCAGCACGACATTAACAATCTGACAAATCATGTTTTTGCTTTACAAAACAAGATTGAAAACCTTTCTCATTTAGAAGAAACCAGTACTGCAAGAATAACCGAACTGGAAAAGCAACTGGAAACCAACCATAATGATATTGCCAGTACCAGGGAGACATTGAATAATTATAATTCCCAGATAAAAGAGCTGACAGAAAAAATGCAGCTGATAGAACAGGATTATGCAGCGGCAGAACAAGAATATAACAACGCTACTACTGTTTTCAATGACAGCAATCTGCAGTTTACCAAACAGCAGAGTAAGGTAGTTTCATTAAAGCAGGAGTTTGAATTTAAAACCAACCAGCTGAACGATCTTACTTTACAGATAGAGAACAGCACAGCACAGCTTACCGAGGCATCGGCCAGCATTACCGAAACTGCCGGCCAGTTAAAGGAATTGGAAGCCACGGTAATAAGCATGCTGCAAAACAAGGAAACGGAAGAAAAAGCGCTGAACGAAGCAGATCAGTTGTATTACAACCTGCGCAATGCATTAACTGAAAAGGAAAATGAGATCAAGAGCAAGCTCAAATCGAAAGAAGGAATTGATACCTTGCTCAATGAAATCAAAGACAGGCTGAGCGACCTTAAGCTGCAACTGGCTGGTATGAAGGAGCGGTTGAATGTAGAGTTTAAAGTTGACCTGGATGTGATCATTGACGAGCCACGTACCACCGATACACCATTAGAAGAGCTTCGTGAAAAGAACGAAAAACAACGCAAAAGACTGGAAAATATCGGGGAGATAAACCCTACGGCTATTGAAGCTTATACTGAAATGAAAAAGCGTTACGAGTTTATCCTGGAGCAAAAGAACGACCTGGTAACGGCAAGGGAGAGCCTGATGCAGACCATACAAGAGGTGGAAGCCACAGCCAACCAGCAGTTCCTGGATACGTTCAATAAAGTGAGGGAGAATTTCCAAAAGGTATTTAAGGCCTTGTTTACCGAAGATGATACCGCAGATATGATCATGGTTGATCCAGAAAATTTAGCTGAAACAAATATTGATATTGTGGCTAAACCAAAAGGTAAACGCCCTTCATCTATCGGCCAGCTGAGCGGGGGAGAGAAGACACTTACCGCAACTGCTTTGCTGTTTGCCATCTACCTGATAAAGCCTGCACCATTCTGTATATTGGATGAGGTGGATGCACCACTGGATGATGCCAATGTGGGCAAGTTTACGCAAATGATCAAGAAGTTCAGCGAGAACAGCCAGTTCATCATTGTAACCCATAATAAAATGACCATGAGCGCTGTGGATGTTATTTACGGTGTAACCATGCAGGAGCCTGGTGTAAGTAAACTGGTTCCGGTCGATTTCAGAAGTCTGAATTAAAATTTAGTTGGCTTAATATTTGAAATGTAGTGTTATCTTAACACTACATTTTTTATTTTAAAACTAATTATTATGGACGCTTCATCAATCATCATTGTTTTAGTTTTAGGTGCCGCAGCCGGCTGGCTGGGCGGACTTATTTTCCAGGGCGGCGGACTGGGACTGATCGGCAATATTGTTGTAGGTATTGTGGGCGGATTTATCGGGTATTGGCTTTTGCCTAAATTAGGGCTACACATCAATACAGGTAAGGGCTGGCTTGATTATGTTTTAACTGCAGCCATTGGTGCGGTGGTTTTGCTGGCTATCATCAACATCATCTTTGGGCGAAACCGGTCTTAGTATTAGTCCATATCTATTTATTCGACGGATTGCACGGATTTTTTAATTCGTGTAATCCGTTTTAATTTGTGTAATAAAAAATCGATTATGATACGCACTATTGCTCTCCTTACGGCTTCCAACATATTTATGACATTTGCCTGGTATGGCAATTTAAAAAACACCAATATGCCTTTATGGAAAGCCATTATCATCAGCTGGGGCATAGCGCTGTTTGAATATATGCTGATGGTTCCTGCCAACCGGCTGGGATACGTAAATGGGTTTAATGGTTTTCAGTTAAAAATTACGCAAGAGGTTATTACTTTGGTAATTTTTTCTGTCTTCGCAATATTTTACCTGAAAGAACCGTTTCATTGGAAATACCTCGTAAGTTTTGTGCTGGTATTGGGCGCTGTATATTTCGCCTTTAAAAAATAACCTGTTTCCGGTTCGGTAACCTATTTTACCCGTTCGGGTATCCATTTCTACACGTCAGTAATTTTTCGCTTTTTATTGTGCACGATGCTGTTACTTTTGGGTCAACAATCCTAAATAAAAACCTGATTTTTATGAAAACCTACAGCAGCCTCAACGAACACCAGCTCATCGAGCTCTACCTGAATGGTGATTCTCATGCCTTTTCATTCCTGGTAAACAGAAACAAAAGCAAAATATTTACCACTATTTATATGCTGGTTAAAGACGAGTACCTGGCCGAGGATATTTTCCAGGACGTATTTATCCGCATTGTAGAAAGTTTAAGAAGGGGAGCTTATGTTGAAAACGGCAAGTTTTTATCATGGGCTATCCGTATTGCTCACAATATGTGCATGGATCATTTCAGAAAAGTAAAGCGCAAACCAACTATCAAAACCAGCGATGATTGCGATATTTTTGAGCAGTATCAATTTGCTGAGCCTGCGGCAGATGTAAAAATGATGGAAGCAGAACGTGACAACGATATTAAAAAAGCTATTGATAAACTGCCGGAAGAACAGCGTGAAATGATCATCCTGAGGCATTTTGCAAACCTGAGTTTCCGTGAAATTGCCGATCTGTCCAATATCAGCATCAATACTGCATTAGGCCGCATGCGCTATGCATTGATCAACATCCGCAAAATGTTGCCAGAAGCACAACTGGCTTCTTAAAATTAAACAGCACAACTATACATACAATTGCCACAGAAAATCTCTGTGGCAATTGTATGTATGCTCTTATTGATTATTATTGACCCCAGACTAATTTACCAATTCTGCCGCCACCACCTGAAAAATACACAGCCTTCCCATTTTTGGCCTTACGCACAGCATGAAAACTGTCTTTACTTATCCATTTCCAGTTCAGCCCTTCATCACTGCTGTAATCAACACCATTCAGCCCGCAGCTTACCCAGTTTTTTTTACCCAGGTATTCAACACAACTGCGGTAACCATGTGGCCCTGTAATGGGCGCAATAAAGGTTTCACCGCCATCCATCGTAATTGCACAGTTTTTTGTGGTATCGTCTTTGGCATTAAAATCTCCGCCAACAATGATCATGGTTCTTTTATTTTTTACGGCCATTGAATTGGCACCCGTACTTTCTTTTCCCTGAATTATGGGCAGGTCTGTTTTTTTATCCCTGATAAATAACCGGGCCCTTAAACCGCCACTTACAAATACAGCTTCCGATTTGCTTAGCTTTCGTACATTGGTACCACTGCTGGCAAAAAATGCTTCACCTTTATCTGCCGTAGGAATATTCGGAGCAGGAATTCCTCTCCAGCTTTCTCCGCCATCAAAAGTTCTTGCAATAAAAATCTTATCTCCCAAAGGATCGCCTATCACAATACCGCTTTGTTGGTTCCAGAATTCCATGGCATCTAAAAACATGCCTTTGGTTGTATCTGTAAAAACTACTTTCCAGTTCTCGCCGCCATCTGTTGTTTTTAAAATATAGGCAGGGTCGGCAATTGCCATGATGACGGCAGTATTTTTATCAAATGCTTCAATATCCCTGAAGTCTGCCTTCTCAAAACCCTTAACGGTCTTCCATGTCCAGGTAGCGCCTCCATCCACAGTACGGCCAACAGAGCCGCCGGTGCCGCTTACCCAAACCACATCATCGCTTACTACGCTTAAGCCACGCAGGGAAGCTTTGCTGCCTGAGTTTAACAGCTTAACAGTTTGCGCATTACCAGCTATGGTAAGGCTTAGTAACAACAGCATTAAACCCGGTTTGCTGATTTTTAATTTACAGAACATCATGGCTTTCTTTATTAATGGTATCAATATTTACAAAATAACTTTGCGACATATCCTGTTTTCTCCGGATCAGTTTTAAAGACAACTTTACCCCAACGATAAAGGAAATAATAGCCCCCGCAAAATGCAGCCAGGTATTACCTACAAATAAAAAGAAATCAAATGTACCATGAAAAACAACCGGCCAGAAAATGGCCAGGAACATGTGCCTTTTCCTGTTGGCAGGATCAAATTTAGCAAGCCCCAGGTGATAACCCATCAGCACTGCAAAGGTTCCATGAGCCGGTACCGATAAAAACATCCTTAAAATACCAGTGCCAATACCCCTGTCAGTTACGTACATAATATTTTCCAGCGTGGCAAATCCCATACCTACCATTACCGCATAAATAATACCATCAAAAGGATCATCAAATGCTTTACGTCTGAAGGGAATAAAACGCAGCGCCAGGAACTTACTTCCTTCTTCACTCAATGCAACTATCAGGTATGAGAAAACCGCTGTATACAAAAAGCCAGCTCCCATTAATTTTTCAATAGGCCGGGTTAATGCAAGTTGAATAATGATTGCAGGAATAATGCTGAGCATGCCCATAAAAAAACTCAATATCAGCAAGCCCAGTGGTTCCCGGTTATACCTGTCTTTAAAATAAATGAACAGGCAAATGGCAATGCCCGGGGCAATGGCAAGGGCTAATAATCCCATATTTAAAAGCGGTTTTTGTGTTACTTTTGACCAAGTTATATGTTTTTAACGATTGCCCAAACTAATAGACTATTTTAATGAGTTATAACTATTTGCCCTTAGACAAAAATCCAACCGATTTTCAGCAGATCAGGAATTTACTGACCCACGACCAGCTTGTTTCCATAACATTTGATGCACATGACCGCATTACCAAATGCCGTAAATACCTGGATGATAAGATGGCTGATTCAGACGCATTATTCTATGGCATCAACACGGGCTTTGGTTTTTTGCAGAATGTACAGATTGATAAAGCCCAGCTGCAGCAACTGCAAAGCAATCTCATACAATCTCACGCCTGTGGCATGGGAGAAGAAGTGCCAAAAGATATCGTAAAGCTGATGATGGCTTTTAAAATAAAGTCGCTCAGCTATGGCTACTCCGGTGTGCAAACCGATACAGTAGAAAGGCTGATGGATATGTACAATAACGATGTTCTACCAGTTATATATACACAAGGCTCTTTAGGAGCTTCCGGCGACCTGGCACCACTAAGCCATTTAAGTTTACCGCTTATTGGTTTGGGAGAAGTATATCATGAAGGGGTAAAAATGCCGGCTGCTGAGGCCCTAAAAAAGTTTGACTGGAAACCCATTGAATTAAAAAGTAAAGAAGGGCTTGCCCTGATAAACGGCACCCAGTTTATGAGTGCCTATGGCATGTACAACCTGCTGCAATGCGAAAGGCTTATTAACTGGGCCAATATTATTGCAGCCATCAGTTACGATGCATTTGATTGTACTACCGAACCACTAAACGAGCATATTCATGCTATACGTGCCCACAACGGGCAGGTAGCAACAGCTGCCAGCATGCGCCGTTTATTAAGCGGCAGCGAAATAGCTGCACAGAAAAAATCGCAGGTACAGGATCCGTATTCATTCCGCTGTATACCACAAGTGCATGGGGCAACTAAGGATAGTTTTGATTATATCTTAAGCGTTTTTATTAAAGAAATAAATTCGGTAACAGATAATCCCAATGTTTTTCCCGACGAAGACATGATCGTAAGCGGCGGAAATTTTCATGGTCAGCCATTAGCCATCACACTTGATTTCCTGGCTATTGCCATGGCCGAACTGGGCAGCATTTCAGAAAGAAGAACCTACCAGCTCATCAGCGGACTAAGAGGCCTGCCGGCATTCCTGGTCTCGAACCCTGGCTTGAATTCAGGATTCATGATACCACAATACACAGCTGCAGGTATTGTAAGTGAAAACAAACAGCTTTGTACACCATCCTCGGTTGACAGCATACCCAGCAGTAATAACCAGGAAGATCATGTAAGTATGGGTGCCAATGCGGCTACCAAATGCAAACGGGTTATTGATAATGTAGAGAAAGTGCTGGCCATTGAATTGTTAACTGCTGCACAGGCACTGGAGTTTCGCAGGCCGTTAAAAACATCGCCATTGCTGGAAGATATCCTGGCTGCATTTCGCAAAGAGGTAAGTTTTAACCAGGCCGACAGGATACTGCATGATGATATGATGCAGGCAGTAAATTTTATTAAGAAGGAATATTAATTAGCGGGTGAGACGTTTTTGTTTCCGTCTTTCCGACTTCCCGGCAAAAAAAAAATTATCCTATCTTCTCATGTATCGCAACCACCGATTCCAGAGCCAGCTTCGACATATTATCCAATGAATTCTGTCGCTGATCTGCCGACATCGCTTCATGTGTTGGAATAACGTCAGAAATGGTAAGGATCGTTGCGGCCATTTTATGTAAGTATTGCGCATTGGCAAATAAGGCAAAAGCTTCCATCTCTACACAAATACAATTATTGTTTGCAGCAAGCGGCGGCGTACCGCTCTTACTTCTGTAAAAAACATCGCTTGAATGTATATTGGTTGCTTTCACAGGCATATTCAGCCTGGCTGCAGTTTCATTGATCACATCAAAAGCAATACCCTGGTGTGCAATATGATCACCGCTGATGCCAAATGCCTCACTGGCATAGGTTGATTCGCTGTATGCTTTATCTGAATTGATAACATCATATACTTTGGTTGTGGGCTCGTATGCACCGGCCGTGCCAATACGTATGATACACTCAACCCCATATTCATTAAACAGTTCGTAAGAATAGATGCCGATAGATGGGCAACCCATACCGCTGGCACCCACAGTAACAGGCACGCCTTTGTAAGTTCCTGTAAAATAAAAAGCATTGCGGGTGCTGTTTACCTGCTTTGCATCCTGCAGCATATTTTCTGCTATATGTTTGGCACGAAGCGGATCACCGGCCAATAAAACAATTTTTGCTATTTCGCCCTGTTGGGCACTGATGTGTAAACTCATAAATAACTATCGAAAATGAAATAATTAATTTGTGCGCCTTAGATCTATTAATTTGGAAAGGAATACGGCTATTGTTTAAATTTGCAGTATATACTTTTCACTGGCTAAAATACTTTTTGCAAATATATGAATACAACAACAAAACAGTACGATGCTGTTAAATACAAAACCCCAACCGGAAATAAGATCAGCTGTAAGGGATGGATCCAGGAAGCAGCTTTGCGCATGCTTTTGAATAATCTTGATCCTGAAGTGGCGGAGCGCCCCGAAGACCTGATCGTGTATGGTGGCCGTGGTAAAGCAGCCCGCAATTTTGAAGCTTTGGATAACATTATCAAGGCTTTAAAGGTATTAGAGTCTGATGAATCTTTACTGATACAAAGTGGTAAACCGGTTGGCATTTTACAAACACATAAAGATGCTCCACGTGTACTCATCAGCAACAGTCAACTGGTGCCTAACTGGGCCAACTGGAAACATTTTGACGAACTGGAAAAAAAAGGCCTGATGATGTACGGGCAAATGACCGCCGGCAGCTGGATATATATTGGCAGCCAGGGCATTGTACAGGGCACTTACGAAACCTATGCGGCTGCAGCCAATAAAGATTTTGGAGGCACTTTAAAACATACACTAAATGTAACTGCCGGACTCGGTGGCATGGGTGGTGCACAGCCATTAGCCATTACCATGAACGAAGGGGTTGCCCTGGTTGCAGAAGTGGAAGAGTGGAGAATTGATAAAAGAATTGAAACCCGGTACCTGGATGAAAAGCATACCAATATTGATGAAGCTATTGATGCAGCCTTACGATATAAGGCCGAAGGCAAAGCCATCAGCATCGGGGTATTGTGCAATGCGGTTAATTTATTGCAGCGATTGATCGAAAGAAATATTATCCCGGATACATTGACCGATCAGACCTCGGCACACGATCCGTTGGTTGGCTATATACCGCATCATTTAAGCAATGAACAGGCCAATGCGTTAAGAGAAAAAAATCCACAGGAGTATATTGACCTTAGTTACGACAGTATGAAACTGCATGTAGAGCTGATGCTGCAATTACAAAAGAAAGGAGCTATTACATTTGACTATGGTAATAATATTCGTGCAAGGGCCAAGGAAAGAGGACTTGAAAATGCATTTGATTTTCCGGGTTTTGTTCCTGCCTATATCCGCCCGCTTTTTTGCGAGGGCAAGGGCCCGTTCCGTTGGGCAGCACTCAGCGGCGATCCGGAAGATATTGCGGTGACCGACAAAGTAATGATGGAACTTTTTGCCGACAATAAAAGCCTGATGCGCTGGTTTAAACTGGCGCAGGAAAAAATTGCCTTCCAGGGATTGCCTGCACGCATTTGCTGGATAGGACAGGGCGACCGTGAAAAAGCCGGGCTTGCTTTTAATGAATTGGTAAGAACAGGAAAAGTAAAAGCACCTATTGTTATTGGTCGTGACCACCTGGATACCGGCTCTGTTGCATCTCCCAACCGGGAAACAGAAGCCATGCTGGATGGGAGCGATGCTGTTGCCGACTGGCCTATTTTAAATGCACTGGTTAATACGGCCGGTGGTGCCAGCTGGGTTTCTTTACACCATGGCGGTGGTGTGGGCATGGGTTATAGCATTCATGCAGGTATGGTGATCGTTGCCGATGGAACCGATGAAGCTGCTGCAAGGCTTTCACGTGTGTTGCGCAATGATCCGGGCATGGGTGTAATACGACATGCAGATGCAGGTTATGATGTAGCGCAGGATTTTGCAAGAAAATTCAATCTCGATCTGAAACAAAAACTGCAGAACAGCTAAAATCAATCCATGGAATTAGGCGTAGGCATGTTCGGCGATCTGCACGTGAATAGTAAGGGCGAAACCCAGCCCGCAGGTCAGCGCCTGCAGGAACTGATCGAAGAAATAAAACTGATGGATGAACTGGGCCTGGATTTTTATGGCATTGGTGAGCATCATCGTCCTGACTATGTGGTGTCTGCACCCGAGATCGTTTTAGCTGCAGCTGCCACCGTTACAAAGAAAATAAAACTGGGCAGCGCTGTATCGGTGTTAAGTTCGGCCGATCCGGTTAAATTATACCAGAGCTTTGCTACTATTGATCTCATCAGCAATGGCAGGGCAGAACTGGTTGCAGGCCGCGGAAGTTTTATTGAGTCCTTCCCTTTGTTTGGATATAACCTGGCTGACTATGATGCACTTTTTGAAGAAAAATTAGATCTGCTCTTACAGATCAACAAAAACAATCCCATTAACTGGAAAGGGAAATTCCGTCCTGCATTAAAAGAACAACAAATTCTGCCACGTGCTGTAAATGATCACCTGAATATCTGGGTGGCTGTGGGTGGCACGCCCGAATCGGTATTGCGTGCCGGTAAGGCCGGCCTGCCGGTGATCTTCGCCATCATTGGCGGTAACCCTGCACAGTTTAAACCGCTTTTCAATTATTACAAAGAAGTGTACCAGCATTACGAACACGATATGGATAAGTTCCAGGTGGGCGTACACATGCATTGTTTTTTTGGAGAAGATAGTAAACAGGTTGCGGAGGAATATTATCCCGTTTATTCAGCACAAATGGACAGGGTTGGCCAAAGCCGCGGCTGGCCTCCTTATCAACGGCAGCAATACGATATGGGAAGAACCAAACAGGGAGCCCTGATCATTGGAGATGCCAGTGAAGCCATTGACAAAATTTTGCAGATGCAGGAAATGTTCGGACTTACCCGTTTTTCTGCACACATGGATGTGGGCGGGCCTTCTCACAAATCGCTGATGAAGTCGATTGAAATATTCGGTAATACCATCGCACCTAAAGTAAGAGAAGCATTAAAAAAATGAACATCATTTTCTAACCACTTAATAAAAGCCTTATAGTAAAACAAAAACTGTTTTTAATGTAAGGCAAAGCCCCTTTAGGGATTTAGGGTATGCAAAAGATCAACTGGGGTATTATCGGTTGTGGCGATGTAACTGAAATTAAAAGCGGTCCTGCTTTTAACAAGGTTGCCAACTCTGCATTGGTTGCAGTCATGCGCCGTAATGCGGCAAAAGCTGCCGATTATGCAAAGCGCCACCAGGTGCCACGCTGGTATGATGATGCCGATCAGCTCATCAACGACCCGGAAGTGAATGCCGTTTATATTGCCACACCACCCTCATCACATGAGCAATATGCATTGGCTGCAATTAATGCAGGCAAGCCGGTATATGTTGAAAAGCCCATGGCGCTTAATTATACTGAAGCAAAAAATATGGTAGCAGCAGCGGCAGCCAACCATGTAAAACTGGTGGTAGCGCATTACCGCAGGGAATGGCCGCTGTTTAAAAAACTACAAGAACTGGTTGAAGCAAAACTGATCGGCGATATTCACCTGGTGAGACTTGCTTTGTATAAAACTGCTTTTACAAAAGACCAACTTTCTAACGAAAGCCTCGCCTGGCGGGTTGATCCGGCCATTGCCGGTGGCGGCATCTTTCACGACCTGGCGCCGCACCAGCTTGATATACTGTATCATATTTTTGGGCCCGCAAAAAATATAAGCGGCATGGCTATCAACCAGGCCGGTAATTATAAAGCCGATGATATGGTGGCAGGAAATATGCTGTTTGAGAGCGGCATCGTCTTCAGTGGTGCCTGGTGTTTTAATGCACATGAACAAACTGATCATTGTGAGATAATCGGCAGCCATGGAAAGCTGCAGTTCAGTTTTTTTGGAGGCGGAGGTATTGAGTTGTTTACCGGCAACACAACCACTGTTTACGATTTTGATGCACTGCCGCACGTGCAGCAACCCATGATAGAAAGAACGGTGCAGTATTTCCTGGGCAATGCAACAAATCCCTGCCCGGGTGAAGCCGGGGCAGAAGTGATGCGTTGGATAGAAGAGTTCGTGGCTGTAAAATGATTTTGCAGACGGCTTGTATTTACCATAACATTCCTTTAAATTGTATGTTAAACTATTCACCATGAAAAAAATAATTTCATCCATCTTCCTTTTATGTATTGGCTTTACTTATTGCATGGCACAGGAAACTGTGGATATGGCAATGATGCAAAAGATAAAAGACGAGGAAAAGACCAATTCGCAGATCGCTATGATCGCACACAATCTAACCGATGTGTGTGGCCCACGGCTAACCAACTCACCGGGATATAACCGTGCACTGGACTGGGTTACAGAAATATGCAAGCAATGGGGATTACAGAATGCAGGGCGGGAAGCCTGGGGTGAGTTTGGCAAAGGATGGCAAAATGAGATCGGCACGCTGGCATTGAAAGTTCCCTATTACCAGGATATTATTGCTTACCCCGTTCCCTGGTGTAAAAGCACAAAAAAATCGGTGAAGACAGAGCTGATCATGCTGGACGAACTGGATTCGGCTTCTATTACAAAAGCCGGCGCTTCTTTAAAAGGAAAGATCGTAATGATCAAGCCCGGAAGCACCAATATACCCGACGCATTTAAGGCTTATGCCAGCAGGTTTGGAGATACCAGCCTGGATAATATTGGTGAGAAATACATGGTTGACCGCAAGCAGATGGAAAGCTTTTTGCCATTCATCAAAAGTGAATATTACAACAAGCTTTACCTGGAAAAAATGGGCGCTGCCGCTTTAATACTCAGTGGGCGCAATAACCGGGATGGCACCGTGTTTGTTGATGGCGGCACCGGTTATGCAAAAGGTTTTGAAGCTACACTGCCCGAAATGAAAATCGGCAGGGAAGACTACCTGAAGCTGATGCGGCTTTTGAAGGATAATAAAAAAGTGGAAATGGAGATCAATGTGCAGAACACATTTTACAGTGATGATCTGAATGGCTACAATGTAGTTGCCGAAATACCCGGAACCGATCCAACCCTTAAAAGCCAGGTAGTAATGCTGGGTGGCCATTTGGATAGCTGGGCTGGTGGTACCGGTGCCACAGATAATGGTGCTGGCTGCATTGCAACCCTGGAAGCGATCCGCATTTTAAAGGCATTGGGTGTGCAGCCAAAGCGTACCATACGTATTGCCTTGTGGGGAGGAGAGGAGCAAGGCCTTTTCGGAAGCTTTGGTTATGTAAAAAAACATTTTGGCGATCCGGCAAACATGCAGCTATTACCAGAGCAGGCCAATATTTCTGCTTATTACAATTTAGATAACGGCAGCGGTAAAATACGGGGCATTTTTGCCCAGGGTAATACTGCTGTACGTGAAATATTTAAAGCATGGCTGGCACCTTTTGCCGATATGGGTGCTGCCGGCGGTGTTACCCTCAGCAATACCGGCAGTACCGATCATATCAGTTTTGATGCAGTAGGCATACCCGGATTCCAGTTCATACAGGATCCGCTGGAGTACGAAACACGGACTCACCACAGCAATATGGACACCTACGATCACCTGAGCATACCCGACCTGCAACAGGCAGCCATAATCATAGCAGCGTTTGTTTATAATACAGCCATGCGCAATGACATGCTGCCACGTAAACCATTACCCAAGCCTGAAAAATTTGTATTTGATTTTGATTTTCCGATCTAAGGATCAACCTTGTTTAATTGGTTTAACCAGCAAAGATGAAGTAACTTTGTACCGGAATGTAAAGACGAGCTAATGCTGGTTTTTACATTCCGGTTAAACCAATATCATGTTACGGTTTTTACGATCTGGAGCAGCCTGTGCATTGCTTATGGTAAGCATGATGCATTATCTTTCCTGCAAAACGACCGAAAGAAAAAAACTACCCGATCATTTCAGCTATGCTGCTTTTAAGGATTCCATCTTACATCAAACTACAGATACCGCATTTGAAACACAGAATATACTGGATTCTTCTGTGTATAACCCTGCAGCAGACACAGTAATTCCACTGCTACAAAAATACGATAGCCTTTGGCGCAGCGATATAGCCGTAATGCAGAAAATTGATACGCTGATCAAACTCTGGAAAAAAACAGATAAGTACAGCGAGGAGGAACTGGAAGCCATAAAAGTAAACCAGTCGATCCTGGATTCCTTTCTTAATAAAAGTCATGCCCTGGAACATAGCGGCTGTAAAGAAAAAGAATGCCTTGTTTTTGCAGAGATCATTAAATCCAAGCAGCTCCTGTATTTATACCTGGATGGCTCACTGATAGACAGTTTTGCTGTAAGCACCGGCATGCCCGGATATGAAACGCCGGCTATGAGTGTAAGGCCGCAGGGGCCTTTGTTTACCAAATACAAATCCAAAAAATTTCCGGGCGGCAACTATATGGGATTGGGTAATATGCCTTACGCTGTTTTTATACGTGGGGGTTATGCCATTCATGGAACTACCGCAGGAAATTTTAAAAAGCTGGGAACCAAAGCCTCTCATGGCTGCGTACGACTGCACCCGGTAAACGCAAAAATATTGTATGAACTGGTGAAGCGGATAGGAACCAACTACACCTGGGTAACCATAAAAGAATAGGGTGCATGTAAATTCCTGTTGCAGTATCTGGTTTTTCAAGATTATTTTTACTAAAATTTTATGTTGAAAGATCCATTCATTCATATGCAGCCTGTTTTACAAAACAGCCTGGTACATGCCCGGCCATTGCAGCTGGCTGATTTTGATGCGCTTTACAAGGCTGCATCCGACCCATTGATATGGGAACAGCATCCCAACAAGAACAGGTGGCAGCTGAAAGATTTTGAGAATTATTTTACCGGTGCCATGCAATCGGGCGGGGCTTTGCTGGTAAGCGATGCAGCCACAGCAGAAGTTATCGGAAGTTCCCGATACAGCGATCATAAGCCCGAGACCAACAGCATATCCATTGGCTATACTTTTTTTAAACGCAGCCATTGGGGCCGGGGTTATAATTATGCATTAAAACAAGTAATGCTTGATCACATTTTTAAGTATGTTGATGCCGTTACATTTTATATCGGTGCGGTCAACAAACGGTCGCAGATCTCCATTGAACGCTTTGGCGCTGTTAAAACCGGCGAGGCAGAAACGGCCTATTTTGGCGAAGCACCCAAACTGGATTATATCTATTCCATAACCAGGGAGCAATGGCCGGTATTAAAACAGGCCAGGAGTTGATACTACCGGGCTTTTCAAAACCTTACATATACTTACTGCACTGTTGGATGCTTGCTTGCAACCAGTTCCACATCAAAAACCAATATTGAATTTGGAGGTATCCCTTTTGGATTTGCCGGGCTACCCGGCCTGCTTTGGGTACCGTAAGCAAGGGTAGAAGGTATGTAGAAAAATGCCTTTGAGCCGGGCTTTAAGTAAGTGATCCCTTCTTCCCATCCTTTGATAACCCTGCCCTGGCCAAGTACAAAATTAAGTGGCTGCACATGCATGAAAGCGCTATCAATATTACTGTCAAAAATGGTTCCGTCTAAAAATGTGCCCCTGTAATTCATGATAACCGTATCGCCCGGCATGGCCTGTGGCCCGCTGCCTTCCTGCTGTATACTGTAATACATACCCGATGCTGTTTTGATGGGCACAATATGCTTGCTGTTAAAATAATTCTTCAATGCTATATCATCATCCAGCAACTGCCTGCTTTCATCCGTTTTTTGCTTCACATTCTGGTCCTGCATTATTTTGGCAATTTCGGCCTGCTGCTCTTTTTGTTTTTCTTCTTTCGATTTGATAGAAACCAGCCGGATATTGTACTGGATCTTGTCACCGGGCTTAATGTAATCAGGCATTTTCTTTTTGGAGTATTCAAACATAGGCTGGGCATCTACCAGGCAAATAACACTATCGCCGGGTGTCATCAGCATCAGCACATCAGCAATATCGCCTTTAAATGCAGGTTTACTGATACTGAAAGCTCCTGGTTTTCCTTTGTTCACTTGCGCCGTGTTATACATGAACCGGTTATTGCAGATGGCGATCATGCGTAACATCACATCATCTCCTTCCTTTGGATGCGGACTGGTTGGCTTGTTCTCAACAAAAACATATTTTAAAGAAGGGTTAATGGTAGTAAAATTATACACCGGCCTGGCAGCTGCTACCACAGGAGGTGGCACAGGAACAGGTTTGGGCTTTTGTGCTGCTGCAAACAGGGTTACCAGGCTGGCTAATAAAAAAGAAGTGGTTTTATTGTACATGTTTTCCTGATTTTTATAAACGGTTTAAAGGTTCATTTAAATAAATCATAAAAACAAAAATAAAAAAATGTTTGTTTTTTGGATCTTAACCGGAAGTTAATGTATCATACAGCAGCTGGTATTCATAAAAAAAGGCAGACCAGGTCTGCCTTTTACAATCAACATACAATATTTATTTTTTGCTACGGGTTAGCCACCAGCCAAGCCATAAACCTGCAATGCCCCATTCAAGCAAAGCATCTGTAAAATGAGCCATCAGGTCAAAACTGCCATACCAGATATGCATGGTGTAGGGTGCATTTAAAAATACAATGATACCGGTACCGATGCTACCTATTAATACAGTGCCAAAGGAGGGTGACGGAATTTTAGCCAGCAGCCAGCAAAGCAGCCAGATAATAACAATATCAACCAACAGGCTTCTGGCCATGTTCATATACATTTTGTCCATGCCCGCCATGCTCTTATGATACACCACCTGCGCCCAGGGTTTGCCAACCATCCCTTTCATTTGCTTATCCATTTCTTCGCTGGAAATACCTGGCTTATAGCCTGGCATAAAATAAGATCCGTCTTCACCCAGCTGCGTACCCAGGTAGTTGAGTATGCTATCGGCCTTGGGTGTGTAGCGTTGTGCAGAGCCGTGCAGGTTTAAAGGCCCCCAGGAAAGAAACTGAATAAGAAAAACCAGTATGCCGCCAACAACGGCACCAATAATGTTCTTTTTCATACAATTAGGTTTGTTTAATAAAAAACAAAATAGAAAAATTATTCAGCATTTAAAAACATCCAGGCCCATTAAAATATTAATTTTAACCCACTATGTTCTTATTCTCCGATCAACATATCAGTTTTGCCACGCCTGCTGATATTATTGCAATACGGGATCTTCTTAATGCAGCCTATCGTGGCGAAAGCTCAAAACAGGGCTGGACAACAGAGGCCGGGTTGATTGCAGGCGAAACCCGTACCAATGATGACATGCTTTTGGCTGTGCTGGAACAGGCCGGCAGTGTAATACTCATCTATAAAGAAGAAGATGATGTGATTACAGGCTGCGTAAACCTGCAACTACATGGCAACAGGCTTTACCTGGGCATGTTTGCAGTATCGCCATCATTGCAGGGTGGGGGCATAGGCAAAAAAATATTGCAGGCTGCAGAGGAATATGCTTTGCACCGGAACTGCCGTTTTATTTACATGTCGGTAATTTCCCTACGTACAGAATTGATTAGCTGGTACAAGCGCCATGGCTATGCAGATACCGGTGAAAGAAAAGCTTTTACGGAAGATGGCATTACCGGTAAACACCTGCAACCGCTTGAGTTTATGATACTGGAAAAGGCCCTGCACTAAAAGTGTGAAACATGCAACCTGTTCTACAAATTGTGTAACAGATCATTTAAAAAACAATCTCAACTTTACAAAGTAAATCATCGTTAACACAATGGTTTTCTCATAAGCAGTTAGTTTTAGTTTAAAGCCTCTTTGTAAGAAGGGGCTTTGAACTTTCCGGTATACTGTGGCCGAAACGATAAATTTCCGTTACACTTTATATCGCTTTATTCGTAGATTGAGTTGGTATGGAAAATTTTAAAGTTGTTATTTTCATCATGGCCATCCTGATCAGCTTAACAGCGATCGTAAATAAAAGAAAACTACCTTTTCCTGTTATTCTCGTATTTGCCGGTTTGATCATTGGATTTATACCGCAACTCCCCAACCTGGAACTGGATCCTGATGTTGTTTTTGTGATCATGCTTCCACCATTGTTATTTGATGCGGCTTCCAAAACCTCCTGGCTTGAATTTAAAACATCCATCAGGCCCATATCGGCACTGGCCATCACCCTAGTTTTTTTTACAACAGGCGCTGTTGCCATAACAGCTTATTACCTGATACCTGGTTTTACCTGGCCATTGGCGTTTGTACTGGGTGCTGTTATCTCGCCACCGGATGCGGTTGCAGCATCGGGCATCATAAAAGGGCTTGGACTCAATAAAAAAGTAATTACCATACTGGAAGGAGAAAGCCTGGTAAACGATGCTTCGGCATTGATCGCCTATCGCTATGCTGTGCTGGCTGTTACCACCGGCACTTTTGTTTTCTGGCAGGCAGGTGTTCAGTTTCTGCTGGTATCTTCAGTTGGTATTCTTATTGGTTTTGCAACCGGCTTTTTGTTTGTGCAGGCCCATAAACGGATCGAAAACAACCCGCTGGTTGAAACAAGCTTAACCTTACTGGCTCCCTTTGTAGCTTACCTGGCAGCAGAGCATTTTCACATGTCGGGCGTATTGGCCGTGGTTACAGCAGGACTGGTAATATCCCGTAAATCGCCCGAGATATTTGCTTCGCAGGCAAGAATGAGAACCCGGGTTGTGTGGGATACCATCATCTTTTTATTGAATGGTTTTATCTTTATTCTCATCGGTTTGCAATTGCCCGCTATCATTAAAGACCTGGGGCGTTACCCGTTTTCAACCATACTGGGTTACGGGCTTATCATCAGCCTGGTAACCATCCTCGTTCGCATCATCTGGGTTTTTGGTGGTGCCTATTGGCTCAATTTCTTTCAGAAAAATAAAAAGCATGAAACTGCTGCCGGTAATTATTCCGATACCAGGAATACCTGGAAAAATGTAATGGTGGTTGCCTGGACAGGCACAAGAGGTGTTATCTCTTTAGCGGCAGCACTGGCTTTGCCACTGGCTTTGGATGATGGGTCTTCATTTCCTAAAAGATCGTCTATTATATTTTTAGCCTTTGTGGTAATTTTTGTAACCCTGGTGGTACAGGGCCTTACTTTACCTTTTTTGGTAAGATGGCTGAAGATAACTCCGGAAGATAATACCGATGAGGAACAGCGGGAACTGCAGCTATACCTTGCCAGCAGTACTCTGCATTTTATTGAGCATGAATTTCCTGTACAGGGCGATACCAGGTTGCAGGAGCAGTTAAAAAATAAATACGAGCAACAGATACGTAAACTGAACAAGGAGATACAACTGCACAAAAGAGCGAAATATTTTAACTATGAAGTAAAAACACCGGGCCCCGACAACCTTTTGACTGCCAAAGTAGAGATCAATAAATTTCAACGGGAACTGTTGATCAGGTTGCATAAAGACGGCGAGTTCAGCGATGAAGTGATCAGGCAGGTAGAACGAGAAATTGACATTGATGAATTAAAACTGAATCAGCAGCTGCCGAAAGAATAATATCATACCACTTTCAGCCAGCCGGTAATGCTCATGCGACTTCGGTTGGCTTTCATTACTTCATGTTCTGTTTCATCGCTTTTAAAAAGCACGGCCGTTTTGGCATGTGGCTGTATTTGCTGCATCACATCATCCCGGTACACCTGTAGCTGGCCGCCATCTGCATCTATCCAGTCCTCATTTAAATACGTGATCAGCGAAAATTTCCGGTTGTCGTTATTTTTAAACTGGTCTTTATGCCGCTTATAAAAACTGCCTGCTTCATACACGGCATAATGAAATTCATAGGCATTGATGCCGGCATAGCAGGTGCTGTTTAATCTTTCAATAAAGTCTTCGGCACGTTGCAGAAATTCGTTCTCAAAAGCATTCTCGTGCTTTTTATCAAGCCAGTATATCTTATCGCTGCGCATTTGCTGGTTGGCGTCTTTTAGTTCTTGATTACCAATACCGGCAGCTGTCATCATTTCATCCTGTTGTAACTGTAAAATATTTTGCTGCAGGCCTGCGGATAATTTTTGAGAGAGAAACTCTGCTGCAATGCCTACCTGGTCGCTGAGATAACTGTCAATTAAAAGATCGAACTGTTCATTCATGGTTGTGTTTGAACCATGTAATATAGTTCTTTAAAGATGCCGGGGATCTTTAAGTCATGCTATCCGTTAACAAACACCGTATTACTACGGGATATATGTTGGCATTTTTGGGCAAATGTTGGGAATTTGGGGTATTTGTTGGCATTTGTTGACAAATGTGGGAACCCTGAGATTGGGAGGCGTTAAATTTGTGATAGTAGATATTACCCGGCTGGTAATAAAGTGCGTGTTAATTTGCTGTGTTGGCACCGGCCGGAAAAAAATGTACCAAAAAAAAATCAGCAATTTGTACCAGGTACAAAATGCCGGTTTACAAAATGGGTACAAAAAATAAAATAAAAAAATTGGTACAAAGGATCAGGATCTAAACGCCGGCCTGTTGTTTTCTTACATATTTGGTAAGAATAACGATCTGCTGGCCTTCAACCCGTCCTTCTATTTGTTCGGTATTGCCTTCCACAATGCGGATATTCTTTACAACCGTTCCCAGTTTGGCAGTAAGGGTAGAGCCTTTAACATCCAGTGATTTGATAAGTACTACTGAATCGCCGTTTTGTAAAACGTGGCCGTTGCTATCCTTATGCAGTTCTACGCTTCCGTCATTTTCATGATCGCCGGTGGCTTTGGCCCAGGCCAGGTTTTCGTCGGTAAGGTAAAGCATATCCAGGCTTTCGCTGGCCCAGCTTTCGTTGCGCAGGCGGTTCAGCAGGCGCCATGCAGTAACCTGCACCGGAGCAAATTCACTCCACATGCTTTCTGTCAGACATTTCCAGTGATTACTATCCAGCTCTTCTTTTTTTTCTATCTGCGCCAGGCATTTACCACAAACCAGTATGCTGGTATCGGCCGATAAACCATCCTGCGGGGGCACTTCATACAGTTTCAATCCATCAACAGATTTGCACAGCTCACATTGGTTGCCGCTGCGTATGGCTACTTGTTCTTCTACTTTCATACCGGTAAATTTGCGCAAATGTAAATAATTGAAAACAGAATTGCCCTTTTAATTAGTGCTGTTGTATTGTATGCCTTTTTTTATAATGGCAGCTATCCGTTTCTTCCAGATTTCTTCGTCCTTTTCATCATAGTTGACGTAAACAGCAACCCTGTCTTCCAGTATCCAGTTCAGCTGTATATATCTCATGTTGGGGTAATTGGGCAGGTGGCCCTTGATCACATACAGGTGTTCTGCTCCAATCATATAAGCCGTGTCAATACCCAGGCCGCCTTCTTCTACATTTCTTTTATCCCTGTTATAGAACAAGGCTGTGTTGTAGTTATTTTTTGCATCAATACTAAAGCCCTGCACTTCAATACTGGTAAAGGATGCAGAATCTTTCCTGAGTACAAATTTATGCTGCGCTTTTACGATGGACTGGTTACTAAAATCTTCTTTAAACTCCTGCAAAGGCAGCAACACACAGTAAGCGATCATTTCATGATTGCAAAATGGCTGCAGGTCATTTGCAGGAAGATTGGTGTCAATTGGTTTAATTACTGAAGCTGAACTATCTGCTTTCAACGACCTTCTTTTCGAATTGTCTTTCGGATCGTGATCGTAGTATTTACCCGTTTGATTGCAGCTTAATACAATAAAGCAGGCTAAAGCAATGGCTGCTATGCGCACGAGCATGATTATTTTTTGCTGATAAATGTAAAGGGAAATACGCATGGCATAAAAATTATTTGTTGGCGGCTTTGGTTATTTTTACTTTTTATGAGCATGACACTGAAAGAAAAAATATACAACCATTACCTGCAGTTAATACAGGATAAAGTAAGCATGCTGCAAAAAGTATTGGACGACCTGAAAGAAAGCGGCGCCAACGAAACCAAAAGCACCGCAGGCGATAAGCATGAAACAGCCCTGGCCATGCTGCAGATTGAGCAGGCCAATACCCGGGCCCAATTACAGGAAGTGTTAAACCAGCAGGCTGCATTGGAAAAAATAAACCCTGCATTATCTGCGGAGATGGTTTTAAACGGCAGTCTTGTAAAAACCGATCGGGGTTATTTGTTTGTAAGTATTGCATTGGGAAAAGCGATGGTAGATGGTATTGCTGTTATAGCGCTTTCGCCACAATCTCCGCTGGGGCAGAAGTTGATGGGGTTGAAGGTGGGGGAGATTGGGAGTGTTAATAATACAAGCTATTTGATAATTGGTATTGAGTAGATGTTGTTGACTTTATGATATTGAAGTGAATTGTATTTGCGCTACTTGTATGGATAGCGCATTGCTTGTTAAAACATTGACGAGCAAGCAATATGTAAATATTGTTTTATGCAAAATGTGGGATATATTAGCGGAAATACAGAAGTTGGCAGCAATTTTTAAACACTTTCATTTTAAAACTATCTATGACTAAATCTTATCATAAAAAAACCTTTGTGTCAATCTCCCTGCTATTTTTAATTGCTGGAGTGTTCGGACAATCAAATAAGAAAATTGCAGACCTCAAGAAGGTATTACAAAGCTCAGATTCAATAGTTTTGATTAAGCACAAAACTACTTGTGATTATATGCCAATGATTATATCTGATATTGAGGTTGCTGACACCTCTATAGACGGAGTAAAAAAATTAAAAGAAAAACGACAAAGCTGTAGACTTTTAAAAAATGGCAAAATCAATTCCGACATCTCAATAAATTCAAAAGTTATTTCTTCCGAGATTAAGTTACAATTAATAAAAATTTTAACTACGCCCAAACTAAGCAAAAATAATGAAGACGAATTCAAGAACTTACCATTAACAACTCAGACGATAGCAATATATGCAAAGAACAAACTTCAATATATAGACATTGATTTTGCAGGCAAGCAACTTTTTTGTTCTCAGAATATACATATTTCAGAAAAGGATTTTGACATTGACAAGTGGAATAAATTGGAGTCTATTTTTGTAAAACTTGATTTGATAGATAAAGTAGAATAAAACAGCCACCAACATTGTTCGTCTAAGCGGGGTTTTCGCAAACACTCTGCATTTACTTTAATACCATAACTGCGAAACCCCGCCGTTGGAATGATCTTGCTTAATTAAACTGTCACTGCATCTTTATTAAGAAGTGGCAGTAATTTATTGCAGCAGTATTACACATCGGGGTTTCACGTAAGAGGATTAATTATTACAGAGTAAGCTTTTCGCCGGCGTAGTTGTTCCCATTAACACCCGCCACAACCGTGAACCGCCGCCGCCTCGTCTCCCGACGAGCGGCGATAAAATTAGAAGCTGCAGTTTTTGCCCAACATCCTCACCCCACCTCAAACCCAAACCTTATTAACCTTTTACCCAAACTCACTCTATCAGGCAGGTAGGGGTACCCCCTTAAATACTGAACTGGTTTAGTAAACAACAGGGGTAAGTTTGGGTAAAGGGGTGGCTTAATTTGGGTAAAGAGGTGGCGTAGTTTGGGTACCAGGGTGGGTCAGTTTATATACAGTGGTGGGTCGGTTCGGGTTTAAGGTGGGAAAACTCATCCCTTGGGTGGGTTAGTTTACCTTTTGGGTGGGGTACCCCACCTATATAGGTGGGGTCTGTGGGAATTTTACATCAAAAATGCCCAAAAATGGAAAATGCCAGGCTGTTCACAGCAAGGGAAAAAAGCTTCTATTTCAGTATAACTCCCGTGCCGCCACACTTGTTGCAATACAGGGTACTGGTTGTGGAGGTAGTAGTTGTTTTGCGTGTTTCAATGCCGGAGAAATAACCCCAGGGCAGGTCCTTGGTTTTGGTGCTGTAGCTTACTACGGTAATTTCGCCGGTGCCATCACATTTATCGCAGCGGTGGTATTGTTTAAGGTAGGGAACAAAACGGCCAAATTCGGGCTTCACATAAATTTTTTGCATCATCGGCACGCTAAACGGATCATCGCCCTGCTTAGGACGCCACATGGTATATTCGTCCTTTTCGCAATTATAGCTTTCCATTATTACCAGTGCGTTTTTGTAAACATAGGTAGTGCCCCGGCTTTGTTGGGCATCATAGATTTTTTGTTTGCACTCATCTTCTTTGCTGCGGTATGTTTTCACCGGCGTGCTGTTGGCTGCTGCCAGGCGTTCTGCCGCTGCCTTTTGTTCCGCTGCGTATTCGTCTTTGCGCTGCTGTGCAATTGCATCCTGGTCGGCCTGAGGCAGCATGCTTATCATCAGGTGATTGTACAGGTTGGTTTTCGTTTCCCAGGTGTAGGCTATCTCTCTTGCCAGTCCGGGCTTTCCGGCAGCACGGGTTTCCATCACCGGTTTTATGGCTTTGTAGGTAGAATCATAAAAATATCCGCCGGATAACGCATATACAGCATCGGCAAATTCCACCAGTGCCTCCCTGCGGCCCTGCATGTCGTAAGCTTTATCGAACTTTATGTAGAATTGCTGGCGCAGCGCATCAATACTTACAGGGCCACTTGCCTGTTGTTCTTTTTTTCTGCGTTGCACTTCCGGGTCAGGGTCATCAGGGCAACCCTTATACTGGCGTAATCCAGGTCTGTCAGGACAGGCATCTTCTGTATCGGGTATACCATCATGATCACGATCGGCTGTTTGTGCAAAGACGGCTGTATTGAAAAGCAGCGTGATCATGAGCAGGGATTTGGTAAAAAACTTCATTGTCTTTTTTATTAAAATTACGAGTGATTCGGAGATGAACAAATACCCTGTAACCCGTATATCGGTGTGAAATGGAAGGGGCTTTCGTCCCAGCGGGGTTTTCGCAAACTTGCAGCATAAACTTTAATACTATATCTGCGAAACCCCGCTGTCGGCAGGGGCTTGCTCAATTAAGCTGTCACTGCATCTTTATTAAGAAGTGGCAGTAATTTATTGCGGTAGTATTACACATCGGGGTTTCACGTTAGAGACTTATTTATCGGAGAGCAGGCTGTGAAAACCCCGCTGGTACGTAAACTCAAACTTTAGACATTCCGGTTGGTGAGACAGCAACCGGTAGAGAAAGTACTCTATAATTCCTCACTTCAAAAACCGATACGTCCACTTTACCAAAAATATATTCCTTGCATTACCGCCACTGAAGGCATTGCTGAAAAGACTATTGAACACCGGCTTATCCAGTTCGCCAAAAGCATCGGGCGTATTGCCTTCCGACCATACCAGGAAGAATTCTGAACCCGGCCTGTATTCCCAACGTACAATTAAATTGGAACGGAACTGCACAAAATTAAAATCGGGCTTATCAAAACTATAATCCGTAAAACCATCCCTGTTCTCATCTACTGAATAAACTCCGTTACTCAGGCTTATCTGGCTTGCGCTGTATGGCACAAAACGATCATCATATTTTTTTGCCAATGCATTGCTGACGTATGCAAAGTGCTGGTAGGTAGGCCGGGTAATAAAAGGCTGCCCGTAATACTGCACCGTAAGATCGGGCGTAATATTGTAGCTGAGCCTTCCGGTAAAGCGGATGGTATTTTGTTTTAATTGTGCAACAATGGTGCGGTTGCTGTTATTATACTTGGCACTGCTTACAAACTGATCCTGTTTGCGCATGCTGTAACCATAACTACCGCTGAGGCTGATAGTAAGTGCATTTATGGGCACCACGGTAAGAAAAAGTTCTGCATTACTGAAATTGAGTGTGTTATTGGTTCCCCAGAATTTGAACAGGCCAATACTGGCATAAAATTTCTTACGGTAATCGCTGCTCAGGTTATAGTTCCAGCCCAATCCGGCAGGGCGACGCATGGGCCCGGCACCCCTGAGCGCATTGTTGGAAACATCATAGGGATTCCAGGTAAGGCTGGTGTAGCTTTGCCAGTTGTTCTTTAAGGTGGCATTGGCGTTGGCATTGAACTGCACATACAAAAGCTTTCCGCCAAAATCCCAGCGCAGCCAGTGATTGTAATTTACCTGCGCCCTGCGGAAAAAAGAAAAAGGTTTTTGATACGATATGCCGGCCCAGGTAAAATGATTGATCTCATCGGCAGTAAGCATAAAGCCGATATCATTTAATTCCAGTTCAGGCGAACGGAAGGTTACCCCCGTTTCAAACTTAAATACCTGGCCCATTTTACCGGCCTTGCCACCCAGTTTTCCAAAACGAATGGTGCCGCCGGTTCCGGTTAAAGAGGTACGGTTGCTGTCTAATGTAAATTCTGTGGCACCCGGTCTTTGAAAAAGATGTTCAAAAGAAGTTTGTGTGTTTAGAATGACATTTTTATTTCCCTGCACATTGCTGTACACCACATTGCCACGCACAAACCAGGTTTGATTTTTCCAGTAATGTAAAAAATCAATACCGGCAGAGTAGGCGCTGCGGTGCAGGATATCATCCAGTCCATGCTCACGGTTTACGGCCGTAAAAATGCCCCCGATAATGGTATTGCCCTTATCAATATCTTTCTGCAGCCTGCCCACAAAATAATCAGTAAGCGGTTCCACCAGTTCTTTTCTGCGTTTGCCATTATTATCGATGGTTGCTTTTTCACGCTCGGTAACACTTTCCAACACACCAATGCTCCAGCCTTTTTTTGTTTTACCGCTGAATTTGGCAGCACCCAGTATGCTGGTATTCTGCGGGTATTTTACATACTCGCCGGCAACCGTATTGGGGTAACCATGTGGCGAACTGCCCACACGCCTGGAATAGAATAACAGGTCGGAATCATAGTCTCCGCCTGCTTCTGAGCCGGTAAGCTGGTATTCAAAAATATTACGGCTCTCAATAAAGAAGGGCCTTTTCTCATCAAAGAAATTCTGAAAGCCATCAATGCGAACCTGCGATGGATCGGCTTCTACCTGTCCAAAATCAGGGTTTACAGTAAAGTCGAGGATCAGGTCGTTGGTTACAGCCACTTTTCCATCAACGCCACCGGTAACTTTCACGTCTGTGCCATCTGCAAAGGGATTGCCGGGTTCTTTTTTATACTTGTCAACCTGCGCAGTTACATAGGGTGCTACTTCCACCTGGCGGTGAAAAGGAATATCATTGAGGCCATGCAGTTCACCAAAATTACTTACCCATACGCCGGTACTTTGCGGAATGAATTGCCAGGTGGATCTTTCTTCTTTGCGGAAGATGCGGCGCATTACCTGTATGCCCCATACTTTTTCTTTTTCGTTTCCATAACGCAGCTGGCTTAAGGGAATTTTTATTTCTGCCGTCCACCCGTGTTTGTTGATGGCGGTTTTTGCAAACCAGATGGGGTTCCAGTTCTCATCCCAGTTGTTTCCGTTATTGCTGATGAATTCATCGCCCCGCACTCCCGAAACTGAAGTGGTGAATGAAAATCCTGTTCGCTGATCGTGGTAACTGTCGATATTGATCTCCACAAAATCGCCCGGAAAATCATCGCGGCGGGCCATGCGCTTTTCAATTAAGTTGGGTGTACTGTCAATACAATCGTAAGCAACATACAGGAATTTATTATCGTACAATATTTTAAAGCGGGTAGGCTGGGAGGGAGCTTTGCCCTCATTGGGTTGCCATTGTGTAAAATCGCCACCCCATTCTACCAGGTTCCAGGCTTCCTCATCGGGCACGCCGTCTAAAGTGATGGTTTTGCCAGCCAGGCGTTTGGTGTCGTATCTTTTTTTGGGTATGGTAGTATCTGAGTAATTGCCTGCAAATGCAGTATGGCAAATAAAAAGAAGGCAAATAATAAACAAGCAGTTTTTAAACATGCTGCAAGCTACTTATAGTTTCTGCGCTTGTATTTTGAAAATACGACAGCGGTTCATTTCAGCGATGTGCGGCTGTGGAAGCGGCTATTAATCGATATCGCCCAGCCCGAATTTGTTGCCGATCTTTAAAAAAGCAAAGGCAGTCGTTTTTTCAGCTCCTTTCTTTTTATAGCTCACCAGCAACACATGCCAGGTTCCTTCCGATTCTTTTTTAGTAAGATATTTACTGATTGTATAGCCGGCACTGTCCTGGTTGGCAGTTCTGTTAATGCGTTCACAAACATCATCAACCCCCTTCTTTTCATATTCATTGGTATAATCCGACATGGTTTTCCAGGCACGTTTTTTATCATCGCCCCGGTAAACAATATAAGGAGCCGCTTTATAGAATGTGCCCAGTTTTTTTACCTGGGGATCTGTAAAATCTACTGTGCGGCAAATGAGCAATAGTTCATGCAGGGTTTTTGCAACCTGTATGGAATCAGACTTATTTACCTGTGCCTGCGCATCCCGGCTAAGTAAAGCAGCAAAACAAAAAAGGATGGGGTAGATCAGTTTCATAACATCGCCATCTGGCTGTTTTATTTAAAAGAAAGTGGTAGTTTTAAACAAAAAACGATGACTAAATATAATACATTCCTTCTTCTTTTTATAGCATCTTCCATTGCCATGATCGTATTCCTTGTGTTTTACCTGCAGGCCATTTTTGGATTGGCTATGAACATGGATGAGTTTGACAGGCATCATCCCAATCCGATTACATTACTCACCACGATCTTTAGTCCGCAGGTAATAATATCAGGTGCAATCATGACTTTCAGCAGCCTGGCTTACCGCATACTGGGCATTGTACGGGTGGCTAAAAACAAAACAGTAGCGGATGGTGAAAAAGCACTTTGGATCATTGGCTTTATCATTATGGGTTTTGTTACCGGCATTGTGTTTTTGGTAATGGCCAGGGGGCGGAAATTTGTATAGTGAGCCATTGATCAAAACAATCCTAACTGAACAGGCTTCAGCATTTTTATTTCCGGTGCGGCAAAACCTTCGCTGGTTATGGTAAAAACCGGTGTGGCTTCATAGCGGGAAGCCACCGTTATTTGTGTACCGTTTGCATGTTCATTGAACAAAGCTGCCACCATTTCGGGCGAGTTATTTTCTTTTGACAGGTGCGACAAAAGCAGGTGCGACAGAAAAGGGGAGCGGTGTTCAATAAAAAGATCCAATGCTTCTTTATTGGAAAGATGCCCCTCGCCGCCACGTATGCGGTTCTTCAGGTGCAAAGGATATTTTCCTTGCTCCAGCATGACTGCATCATAATTGGCTTCTAAAAAAACAGCATGGCATAATTTAAAATGCCTGATCGTTTCTTCACATACATTCCCGATATCGGTAAAAACGCCAACGGTAATTCCCTGGTAACTGATGGTAAAACTATGCGGATCAGCAGCATCATGGCTTTTTAAAAACGGATTAACCAGCAGATCTCCAATGGCGACAGTTTCATTGGCCTTAAAAGTTTTACTGATATGGCTGATAAGTCTTGGCCCGTATTTGGCTGTTTTGGTTGTAATGTAAACCGGCAGGTTGTATTTGTTGGCAAGTGTGGATACTCCTTTGATATGGTCTCCATGTTCATGCGATACAAAAATGGCTTTTACCGTCTTCATGCTAAGCCCAAGCTTCTGCATGCGCTTTTCAGTTTCACGGCAGCTGAGCCCCACATCAATCAGAACAGCTTCTGTTTTGGTTCCTACATAATAGCAATTACCGTTGCTGCCCGAGTTTAATGATGTAAAATATAAAGCCATGATTACTGCAAAGAAAACAATTATTACCTGAACTCAGTTTCGATTTACATAAAAAACGCCACCATTTTGTAAACAAAATAAGTGGCGTTAAAGTATAGCCAGAACCATCTTAAATCCTATCCATTTCTTCTTCGTCCTCCGTTGCCCCTGTCGGCACGCTGCAGATTTTCATCTGATCGTGGTGCGGCATTCATATTCTCTCCCCGGCGTTCCATCCTGCGCTGCTCTATTACCGGAGCCGATTGCTGCTGTACCGGCCTTTCTGCCTGTTGTCTTTGCGGCTGCTGGGGCCTTTCGTTTTGCCGGGGTTGCTGCTGGTTGTTATTCTGCTGATCATTATTCCTGTTCCACCTGTTTTCATTCTGCCTTCTTCCGGGTGCATTATTTTCATCTGTTTGAGGAGTATTATTTGCATCTCTTTGAGGCCTCCTGTTCTCAATAACCGGCGGAGTGCCTGTAGTATTATCCCTGTTTTGCTCCATATTTCTCCTGCGGGAATAATTGTTATCATTGCCGGCACCGTTGTTCTGCTGGTTAGCATTGTTATTCCTTCTCCAGACGGGGCGGTTGTCATTATTATTGTCTGGCCTCCTGTTTTGTTGGTCAGCAGGTTGTGCTGCGTTGCCATTTGTATTCATATCATTTCTGCGGCGTCCATAATCATTATTGCCATTATTGTTCCGGTTGCCTGCATCATTATTTCTTCTGCCATAGCCATTATTGTCATCGCTGCGGTATCTGCCATTGTTGCCACGGCTCCAGCTTCTGTCGCTGTAGTTAACACGCCTTTCTTCAATGCGGTTGTTGGTATACCTTTCTACTTCTCTTCTTTCGGGTCCTCTTACATACCTGCCCACGCCGGCCCGGCCATCATAATAATTGTTGATCACCACGGCATTCCTGAAATTGTTGTTCCTGCTGTATGGCTGGCAATAGCGATATACTTCACGTTCGCAGATATTGCGGCGTGGTACAAAATACCAGCGGTTTGAAGCGATAGAACCAAACGATACATTGATATTAACACCATAGCCAAGTGGTGCCCAGCCATAGTAATCATCCACACTGCTCCAGCTTACCCAGGCCGATGCCCATTCATATCCCGGTATCCACATCCATCCGTAATAAGGGTCTTCTTCCCAGCGTCCGTAGTGAAAAGGAGCCCATCCCCATTCGTAATCCGATATCCACGACCAGCCATAATTGGTATATTCCCAATGCCCGTCGGTGTAATAGGGTTTAAAGTTCACATCATCATATATCCATACCTGGCCAAACCTGGGGTTGTAAACCCAACGGCCATAAGGACTCAGTTCCCGCTGAAATGTATTGAAGTCAACATTCACAGATACAGACTGTGCTTTTGTTTCAGTTACCGGGGCAAAGCTCAGGATGGCTAAAACCAAAATGAAAGTAAATTTTACAGTTTTCATGATTTGTATATTTAGATACTGAGTTGGGTACAAACCAGGTGCTACTGATTGTTAATGATTAGTAAAGTTTGTTAATTAAATGCTATCTCAAAGCAATGCCATACTAACTGCTCACCGGGCCGTGCTGCATAATTATTATGAGCGGTTATTGGCTTGTATCAACAAATAGGTACTTTGAACTATAAAATAAACGCCATGAAGAAGATATTCACTGTATTACTGTTTATGACCATTGCCGGCAGCCTGCACGCACAGGATAATAAAGTGCTGATAGAAAAAGCCTGTATGGATTATATAGAAGGATTTTATGAAGGAGATACTGCAAAGCTTGGCAGGAGCCTGAATCCGGCCTTATTTAAATCGGGTTACTGGCTGGATAAAAAGACCGGCAAATATGCACCCGACGGCAATATGACTTTTCAGCAGGCCATTGATTATGCCAAACGGGTATTTGAAAAAAAGAAATTCGCAAAAGCAGATGCACCCAAAAAAGTGGAAGTGCTCGACATCATGAACACCATTGCCGCAGCAAAAGTAACGGCCTGGTGGGGAGTTGATTACCTGCTGCTGGCAAAGCAAAATGGTCAATGGAGAATAGATGAAGTATTGTGGGAAGGCCCATTGAAAAATTAATCCTGCCCAGGTCATACAAATTTCAATTAGATTTATCCTTTGCAAAGCCTGTATTTTATATGAACCCGGAACTGGTAATTGAACAAACAAAAAAATGGATCAGCCAGGTGGTGATCGGTTGCAACTTTTGCCCTTTTGCTGCCAGGGTGGTAAAACAGCAGTCTGTTTTTTACAGGGTTGAACCCGCAACAACAGCCAATATATGCCTTGAAACATTTGTCCAGGAATTAACCCGGCTTGATGATGATGAAAGCATCGAAACTTCTTTCCTCATCTTCCCGAATGCTTTTACAGGTTTTGATGATTACCTGGATATGGTTTCGGTTGCAGAAAAGCTGTTAACACAATATGACTATGATGGCATATATCAGCTGGCCAGCTTTCACCCGCTATACAGGTTTGCCGGTGCGCCGGATGATGATGCAGCTAATTATACCAACCGTTCTGTTTATCCCATGCTGCACCTGCTTCGGGAAAGCAGTATTGACAAGGCCTTAGAGCATTTTACCGACCCGGAAAACATACCCGACAGGAATATCAGTTTTGCCAGGGAAAAAGGGATCCTTTATATGAAAATGTTACAGCAGTCCTGTGTGTAACAGCAACTGTTTGTATTGTCTACGATTTAAATTTAATAGAGTTGATGATCTGTTTGGCCACAGCTGCAAAATTATCGCTGCTTTTTAAAGATGTATAAGTTGCCAGGTACAGCCTGTTCTTGTAAAAACAAAGCCTTTGTATGATGCGTACAGCAGTAGGATCTTCTCCTTTTGTATTTCCGGTATAGGTTATTTCAACGGCATCAATGCCATCCCATTTCAGTTCCGTCCTCGATTCTTCTTCAAAATTATTAAACGATGTTTTCACATTATCGATCACTTCCTGTATCACTCCTTTTATTTTTAAAGTAGTTCCAAACGAAGGGTCGGAAGATACGATTACATTGATATTTTCGGCAAAAGCATCATCCTTGCTTTCGGATGGGGAAGTAAAAAACACCTTTTTATCTTCCTTTATTTTGTTAACCCAGTCTGCAGGATATCGGGCCGTAAATAAAATATCAGCCTGGTCAAAGGTTTTCCAGTTTTGTGCAATTGCACTAAAAGGTAATAGCAGGAGTAATACTGTTATACAGCGGATCATGGTTCTTTATTTTGAGAGTAAGGTATATAATAATAATGATAGACAGATAAAATAAGCTGGGATTAAGTTTTACTTTTACAAAATAAATATAGCTTATGAAATTACTGTTTAGCGTTATTGCTACTGTTCTGTTTTCCGTAACTGCAGTTTGCCAGGCCGGCAAAGCAAAAAATACAGTTGCTGATGCAGGCAAACCCATACAGGTTGTGGAAGTATCCTGCGGAAAATGTAAACTGGGTGCCATCTTGCCGGCAAAACCTGCGAGATGGCAGTGCGGATCAATGGTAAGGCTTATTATGCCGATGGCGCTCATATTGATAGTTTTGGCGATGCCCATGCACAGGACGGCATGTGCAATGCCATACGCAAAGCCGAAGTGCAGGGCGAGATCGTACATGACCGCTTTAAGATCACCTACATTAAAATATTGCCGGAGGAAAAAAAGGCAGAGTAAAATAATTTCAATACTGCTGATTTACACAATCCCGGGTATCTGGAAAGACTAATCAACACTGATATCTGTTTTATTTAAAACAGTACGTGTGGGGAATGGAATATTAATGCCTTCTTTATTGAACCTCACCAGCAGTTTCTTTATAAAATCACTCTTTACAGCAAACTGGTCCGAAAACTCATTCACCCGTAAAACCGCTTTCATCTTGATACTGCTTTCTCCAAAAGCCGAGAAACGGATCACCGGTTCAAAATCCTTCACACCTGATTCAGATTCCTGCAATGTTTCTTTGATCACTTCTTTGGTGATCTTTTCAACATAGTCCAGGTTGCTGTTATAACCAACGCCAACCTCCACCACAAAAGATATCTGTGTTTGCGGCAGGTGGTAGTTGGTAACGATCATGTCGGCCAGTTTAGAGTTGGGTACAATGATCATATGGTCAGACATAGCCCTGATGGTGGTACTTCGCCAGGTAATATCTTCAATAAATCCATCTTCGCCCGAGGATAGTTTTACAAAATTGCCCCGGTTAAAATTGCCCGATGAGATGAGTTGCAAACCGGCAAACAGATTGGAAAGGGTTGGCTGCAACGCCAGTGCCACAGCCAATCCGCCTACACCCAATGCAGTAAGCACGGGCGTAATGGAAATACCCTGCGATTGCAGGATGATGAGTAACCCAATACAGTAAATAATTACAATAACAATATTGCTTACAATAGATGAAGAAGGAATAACCGTATCTGACCCGGCCGCTTTTATTTTGATCATACCCGATACTACCCTGGCAATGATCATCGTGCCCGAAAAAATATAAAATATCATCAGGCCGTTTTCGATCCAGAAATAAAAACGGCTTTCCAGGTCAAGTTGTTTTAAACCAAGGTAAACGCCCAACGCAAGAAACCAGGGTATTACCCATTTGCGGATCGTTTGGATAATGAGGTCATCCGATTTTATAGATGTTTTTGCCGCCAGCCTGGCAATCATCGGCATAATGATCTTTTGAAGAAAAAGGCCGATCAAAAGGCCCGATGCTATGTAGGCAGATAAGATCAGTATATCATGTTGCGTCATTGCTCTTTGTTTTATAAATACTGAAACAAAATTACCGCATATCCCTTTTATTTACTGCTTAAATTATTTATAAAACAATCGCAGTAAAAATTACCTGCTGCAGGTAAAATGTCTAATTTAGATATTCTAAAACCAGACTATGCTTATCAAAAAACTCACCCTTGTATTTGTAATGGTATGCAGCTGCCTGCTAACAGCCACAGCTCAGCAAATTCCAACCCCTAAAGAACATTTTGGTTTTAATATTGGCGATAACTACCAGCTTACCACCTTCACCCAAACCGAAGCGTATTTTAAAAAGCTGGCCCAGGCTTCAGACAGGGCTACATATACTGTTATAGGCAAAACAGAAGAGGGCAGAGACCAGTTCATGATGATCGTATCATCGCCCGAAAACATGAAAAAACTGGAGGAATACAAACGCATATCGCAACAATTGGGCAATGCCAATATCAGTGCAGAAGAAGCAAAAATCTTTGCCAAAACAGGCAAGGCTGTGGTTTGGATAGATGGTGGTTTGCATGCTACAGAAACGTCGGGCATTCACCAGCTTATTGAAACAGCCTACCAGCTGATCAGCAGAACTGATGAAGAAACCATGCGCATCCTGAATGATGTGATCATATTGATAACCCATGCAAACCCCGATGGACAGGAACTGGTAAGTAACTGGTACATGCGTGAATCAAAACCAGAGAAAAGAAGCCTGGCCAACCTGCCCAGGTTGTACGAAAAATATGCCGGCCATGATAACAACCGCGATTTTTATATGATGAATTTAAAAGAATCGCAGAACATAGCCCGCCAGTTATTTGTAGAATGGATTCCGCAGATCATGTACAACCACCACCAGTCCGGGCCTGCAGGCTCTGTAGTGGCTGGCCCTCCATACCGTGATCCTTTTAATTATGTATTTGATCCGTTGATCATTACCGGCCTGGATGCCATTGGTGCGGCCATGCAAAACCGTTTAAATGAAGAAAGTAAGCCGGGCTTTACCAGCAAAGCAGGCTCTGTTTTTTCTACCTGGTATAATGGAGGCTTACGCACCACCACTTACTTTCACAACATGATCGGCTTGCTTACCGAGATCGTGGGCAGTCCAAACCCATCAACCATTCCATTGGTAACAAACCGCTTAATACCCAATGCGGCTACGCCTAACCCGGTAGTGCCACAGCCCTGGTTATTTCGTCAAACCATTGATTATTCCGTGTCACTTAATTATGCGGTGCTCAACTATGCATCACGCTATAAAGATGAATTGCTGATGAATATTTACCGGATGGGACGTAATGCAATAGACAAGGGAAATAAAGATACCTGGACATTATCGCCGGCAAAAATTGCAGCCATCGACAGGCTTTACCAGGATTCTTTAAAACGTGTAAAGCCAGGCAGCGAAGCCGGCAGAAATAATGCTGCAGCAGCCGTTCCGCTTAAATTTTACGACAGTGTAATGAAGAATACGGCTTTTAAAGATGCCCGTGGTTATATCATTCCATCCGATCAGCCCGACTTTGCAACGGCAGTTGAATTTTTAAATGCATTGATCAGAACCGGTGTTGTGGTACAAAAAGCAGCCACTGATTTTACCGTGGCCGGAAAAAAATATCCGGCCAATAGTTACATCGTAAAAACAAACCAGGCTTTCAGGCCGCATGTGCTGGATATGTTTGAGCCACAGGATCATCCAAATGATTTTCAATATCCCGGTGGTCCGCCTGTGCCACCGTATGACGCTGCAGGCTGGACTTTGGCCTACCAGATGGGCGTTCGGTTCGACCGCATCATGGATGGCTTTGAAGGGCCTTTCGTAAATAACCCATTGGGAGAGTTGATAAGAATACCAGCATCTGCCATTAAAAATGCATCAGCAGGTTATGTACTGGATGCAAGGGCCAACCAATCTTACAAAGCTGTAAATAATTTAGTGAATGCCGGGGTAGATGTGTACAGGATAAGTGATGTGCCTGCTGGTTCGGTGTACAGCAATGGATCATTTTATATTGCTTCCAATGCAAAAGCAAAAACTGCCATTGATAAAGCAACTGCAGAAACCAATGCTACTTTCATGGCTGCAGATAAAAAACCGGCGGCATTAACAAAGATCAAAAAAGCCAGGATCGCTTTGTGGGATACTTATGGCGGTTCTATGCCTTCAGGTTGGGTGCGCCTCATACTGGAGAAATTCAATTACAGCTTCGATGTTATTTATCCAAAAGATATTGACAGCGGTAATCTTCGTTCTAAATACGATGTGGTTCTGTTTATTGATGATGGCATACCGGCTATCAACAGCCGCAATACCCAAAACAACAGGGGGCCCAATGCATTGGACAGCATACCGGAAGAACTGAAAAGAATGACGGGCAGGATCACTGCAGAGAAATCAATTCCTCAGCTAAAAACATTTTTAGAACAGGGCGGTAATATAGTAACCATTGGCAGCAGCACACAGCTGGCCTATCATTTAAAATTACCGGTTACCGATGCCATGGTTGAAATTGCGAACGGCGAAGAGAAGGCACTGGTTCGTGATAAATTCTATACACCCGGCAGCATCCTGCGCATGCAGGTTGACAATAACCAGCCGGCTACATCTGGTTTGAACAAAGAAACCGATGTTTATTTTGATAACAACCCCGTATTTAAGCTAAACCCCGATGCGGTAAGCAGTGGCACTATAAAACCACTGGCCTGGTTTGGCAGCGATAAAATTTTACGCAGCGGATGGAGCTGGGGCGAAGCCTATTTGAAGAATGGCGTTACAGCTTTTGAAGCATCGGTAGGCAAGGGGAAATTATATGCTTTTTCACCGGAGATCACGTTCAGGGCGCAATCATGGGGAACGTTTAAGTTGTTGTTTAACCAGTTGTATGTGCAGTAGTGGTTTAGTTGCGTAAAACATTTTACAAGGCAAACCGGTAACATAGCTTTCGTCAAAACAAAGCAAAGCCTGCATTTCGAAGAAACACACTTTGCCCTTTATCGTTGAGCGTACATATTTTTTCGAAATAAACGACCGTTCCCGGGATACACCTGCTCATCACTTCCTGCAGCGTGGATAAGTCTGTTGAGTAAAGATTGAATTGTTCAACTTTGCGATTCTGCCCTGGAATTACAACATCAACAATTGTTTTTTTCAGAGTATAGCCTGGGGGCATTATGATTTTAGTTTGCTTTTTAAAAAGTTCAACAGGCATTCTGCCTGGCCGTAAGCCTCCCAAAGTAATAGAAGGTTTCCATGGAATAGAGTCCTGGTCTTTTATATCCTGGGCATGTGAAATACCCGGGCATACAAAAAGTAAAATCAATATAGAGAACAGCGTTTTCATCATGTAGTTTAAAACACCTGTTTGTACTAATCACAGGCCATCAACCTCCATCAAATATACAGCCTTGTTTTTAGCTGTGAATCAAAGATCAGGACAGCCTTAAATATCCTGCTGTAGTACATGGTGCCGGATGATATGCAGGTACTGTGAAAAAGCCAATCTGCATTACCGGTTTTTTGAGTATCTTTTACACATGAAACAACTGCAACAATTGAGCTTTTTTTTCCTGCCAGTGTGCCTGTTGCTGTTTTCATGCCTTGTATCGGCGCAGCCATTATTAAAAAATGATGCGCCTGCGGCCACGGCTGCAAATACCTATGCCATCGTCATTGGCATTTCTTCTTACCAGGATCCGGATATACCGCGGCTTAATTTTTCCAATAAAGATGCCATGGTATTTGCTGATTTCTTACAATCGGCTTCCGGCGGATCAGTACCCAAACAAAATATAAAACTGCTCACCGATTCCATGGCCACTATTGGCGAGGTAGATAAATCCATCCGCTGGCTGATGGATCATTGTAAGGAAGGAGATAAGGTATTCTTCTATTTCAGCGGCCATGGCGAGATGGAGAATGTTACCATGAGTAAGAATGGTTACCTGATCTGTTACAACACACCTTCGGTAGCATTTGTAAACATGGGGCTCAGCATCGATTACCTGAATGATGTGGTGAATACGATCTCGGTTCAAACCAAAGCAAAAGTGGTCGTGATCACCGATGCCTGCCATTCCGGTACCATGAACGGAAATAAATTCAAAGGCAATTTTTTTGTGGGCGAACAACTGATGCTGAAAAAAGAGAACGAAGTGCGGATGGCATCCAGCAAACCAGATCAGCTATCCAACGAAAAAGAAGACTGGGGTGGGGGGAGAGGCGTTTTTTCTTATTACCTGGTGAATGGCTTACAGGGCGGACTGGCAGATGTAAACAATGACGGAACGGTAAGTGTGGCCGAACTGAAAAATTACCTGGAAAATAAAATGGCCAATGACCCGGTGCTGAAAAAAGAAGGCGATGTGCAAACCCCGGTGGTGAGTTTCAATAAAGACCTGCCACTGGCAACCGTAGTGGAGGCAGATGCAAGAAGAATAAAAGAACAGGCCAAAAATGATTCTGCTGCCAACATCATGGTGCTCAATTCCATGAACGCAGCCGCTGATGATGCCAATGCTGAACCTGCTGACTTTTTTTTCAGCATATTGAAATATGAATCAATGGAGGCCCTTACAGACAGTGTAAAGCTGAGCAGTCTGCCTGTAAATGAAATAGCATTGGCCTGCATCAGATATGTGGGCAGGTTTCCCTTACTTGAAACACAGGAAAAAAAACTGGCCGACCTGGCCGCTGCCTTAAAAAATGACCCGGAAAAACTGGAGCGTTTTAACCTTGACCTTGCAGGCGTTTTTTTAGATGCCGGCCAGGCAGTGATCGCTAATTATATCCGCGGCGATGAAGCAGAACTGGAACGCCGCCGGTATTACAACAGCCAGAACAATGGCTACGATGTGTACAGCAGGATGTTTGCAGTAGCTTTAAAACTCTGCGGCAATGATAAATATTACAGCACCAAGGCCGAAGTTTTTTTACATTATTTCACCGGGCTGGCATTACGTTTAAAAATTCCGCTTACAGATAATCCAGGCCCGTTGATTGCGCAGGCACTCGATGAACAAAAGAAAGCGCTGGCTTTGGAAGAATACGCTGCCTACATCTACAACGAACTGGGGGTGCTGTATCAATACCAGAAAAATTATACTGAGGCCGAAAATAATTTTATCAAAGCATCTCAATTATCTCCGCAGTGGGCCATACCGCAATCCAATGTAAGCAGCCTGTATATTTCAAAGAAGGAGTACGATAAGGCTATGGCTTTTGTTGATATTGCCGACAGCCTGCAAAAGAACCTGCAAAGCATCAGCATTAACCGGGGCTTTATCTTTGAAAGAAAGGGTAACCTGCTTTTTGCAGAAGAAGATTATCATCATGCCATTGAGATCAACTCCCGCCACTATCTGCCTTTTGAAAGACTGGGTTATGTGAATATGAATGCGGCCAATTATGCTTTGGCCGACTCTTTTTTTTACGAAGCCGACCTGCGTAAAAAAGGGTATCATTTTGAAGGTAACGAATGGGAAATGGGACTTGTGCCCCTGCCCATGACACCTATGCCATTCATGGCATGCACGGTTGATACTTCTATACTGGAGCCTACAGATATATTTGCTTTTTTTACCTGGGGCGTACAGGAATACCAGGAAAAAAATTACAGCAATGCCATTCGCATCTTAAGAAAAGTAGTAAGTATTGATAAAACCAATCCCCTGGTTTATCATTACCTGGGCAAAGCCTATTTTGATCAGCAAAAATGGGAAGAGGCTGAACTGATGTTTAAACTGGCAACAGCCAATTCAAAAGACACCACCTTATTCAAACGATATACAGATTCTGTTATCCGCTCAAAAAAATACAAATACAACCACGAATGCTTTGAGCGGTTTTTCAAATTCAAATATTATCACCCCGTGGAGGATTATTATTTCCTGGGTACACTTTACGAGAACTGGAAACACGTAGAAGAAGCAGAAAAATATTTCAGGCAAATAACCAGCTTCGGGCAAACAAAAAATTATGATGACTTTGGAAGACTTATAATTAAACCTGAGATACAGCTTTTTTATGGTGAACAAACTCCGGCCTACGTAAAGCTATGGCAACTACTGGAAAAACAGGCCCGCTATAATGAAGCTGAAGCCGTAATAAAACAATATGCAAGGGAATCTGAGATTCTGTCAGATCAGGAACTGAATGAATTTTACAGGCGAATGGCAGACAGGTTTCCTGAGAATGGGGAATGGGTTTACCGGCTGGGTAACCTGCTGTACAAATATGCTCCTCAAACGGCCCGGCTGGAATACCTGGATTCCATTGCCTGGTTTCCGCTGATGAATAAGGAAATGTTCATTGACTCAACGGTCTATATGAACCTCGACCAGTATGACTCCCTGCAATTATATGACTTATCCGAGACCGGAGCTATTCAGCGCATAAAAATTACCAAGGGTAAAGTGCGTTTAAAGAGAAGAAAATACGAGGTTCCCGGAACTCGAGAATTCATATTAAGCGCCGATTGTATTTACATGCCCCGTATGGATGGCATTGCATACCTGCAAAGGGCAGCACAGCTGATTGCTGAAAAGGAAACACTGGCTGATATTCATTTTAAGACCGGTAAAATTTACCTGTGGGCTGGTTCAAAAAAAATGGCTTATCCTTACTTTGAAAGATCATTATCATTGATACCGGATAACGCAAATGCAAGACTTATCCTGGTTGATATATATAACGCTTTGCACAAGAACCGGTCGGCTTTTAACCAGCTTAATTATTTGAACGACAGTAACCAGGTTAACCTGCCCAATCGGATATTATTTGCCCGGTACAATATACTGGCCGGTAATTTTGATAAAGCAGATGAATCGCTTACTAAAACAGAAAGCTATGTTCCTTACTACATCCCTGAAATAAATAACCTGCGTGGATTGTCTGGCATGTTGGCAAATAAGCCGGCCCAGGCCATTGAATATTATGCCAAAAGCATGAATGCAAAAGGGGCCAATCCAGGTTGGTATAATAGTTATTCCTTGGCAAGATTATATGCCAAAACAGGTAATGTAACAGATGCCTGGAAATATCTGCAGATGGCCATCAAAGCAGGTTTTAATTATTCCTATGTTTTGCAGAATGATAGTTACATGGAGGGCCTGCGCAGTACGCCCAAATGGCAGACAACCATCAGCAGTATTGCGATGAAAAAATATAAAAGGTCATCCCGCTAAAATCTGCCGTAGATAATATTTACAGCTGGGCGTTGCCGGTTGCACTTAACCGTCTTTTCATCATTGCACCAGGTACGGCCCGCCTTGGTTTCTGTTTGCTGTTTGGCCTGGTCAAAAATATTTTCCCATCTAACATTGGATTTGCTGTAACCCAGGTTCGTTTCCAGTGCATTTCTGAAAAAGGTTGAAAAATAACCGCCAAAATCGGAGTTGCTGATGGCAAGCTGGTAGGGCGATGCAGCTGCGGCCAATATGGTTGTAGGCGTTGTATTCAAAAAAAGATCACGGCAGTTTTGTGTGCTCCAGTTCATACCAAAGCCTCCTTTTTTTCCTGCAATGGCAGGCTCTCTTACCATGGGGTTGGTTTTGGTAATGGTATCATTGCAGGATTCACTTAGAATGAGATTTAATCTTGCTCCTTTTTTTCGTATCATATCCTTAATGTCTTCTGTACTCAGGGAATTATCCTGGTATCTTAAGAACTGGTCCCTTTGCAGGTCACGCAGATCTATATAAGGGCCGGGCCTTCCATCCTTTGGCATTCTGAAACCATGGCCGGCATAATAGAACACAACAATATCATTTGGCCCGGGTGTTAAAAAAGTATTGATCCTGTTCAATACGGTTTGCTTGTTAAAGTTGGGGCCGGTAACCGTATCATAAATAAATGCACTGATGCCCAGGAATTCTTTTATTTTTCTGAACAGGCTGATCGCTTCTTCCATGCCCTTGCGGTCGGCAACACCTATCAGCGGATCGGTTACGTTTGAAACAAACAACAAATAAAGTTTTGTATTCAGCTCAGATGTAGTGAGCGCTTTACTGTTATTAGTAACAAACTGGCTCCTGTAAAAAGGTTCGTACACTTTAAAATACCTGAGTACAAATTCTTTGCTAAGATCTTGCTGGCTGATACCGGAAATGCTGCTGAACTTTACCAGGTCTGCCCTGCAATCGGCAGGGTTATCCATAATACCTGCGGGTTCGTATAAACCGGATACTGGTTCTTTTTTAAAACACAGATATCCGGGGAGTGCAAAACCAGGATCTTTACTTTCAATAAACTTCGGGTTTTGTAATTTATAATAGAGCCTGTCGCCGTTTTTGCAGCTGCCGTTATTTTCTGCATATTCTTCTTTCACATCAAAATCGGCCAGTACGGTATCATTGGCCGCAACAAACTTTAATCTTACTTTACCGGTGCCATCATTATTATCTATAAAAAAAGCTTTGTAATCAGCGGGTGTTTGCCTGGCTCCGTAACTGAAAGTAAATTCATAAACAGTTTGTGCCCGCAATGATATAACGGTAACCAAAAGAGGAAAAATTACCAGTACTATTTTTTTCATATGTCCTGTTTTGTATCAAATTACATAAAACTATTTAAAATAGTTAACCGCATGCTTGATACTTTGGGATTTAAATTGTAAACTTATAGTCTAAAACCATAAAACAATGATCAAACAAAACCGAACTTCACTGCAATTTTTGCTTGGTGGAATTTTAATGCTTACTATGGCCGTAACAGCCTGTAATAATGGAAAAGAAGAAAGTAAAGATGCACCTAAAGACAGCGTGGTAAACACAACCCCAACTCCGGCACCAGCTGTTAAAGATTCTATGGAACCTACAAAAGGGAACGTAGCTCCGGGAAATGAGAATAAACCAGCAGCTACTCCTTAGGAGTTTCTTTAACAATTTTAGCACGTTTCATTTTAAGTTTATAACCGGCATATAATGGCCGGTTTTTTGTTAGCCATTCTATCAGCCGGGTTTCTACGCGGTGATGTGTTGGAATAAGTATGGCTGCTATTGAAACGAAGATCAACAACTCATAAACCGGCGTGTGGTGTGTAAACTCAACAACATAAGGATGCAGGAGTAGCGTTAAAAATTCGAATAAGATCAGCAGCGAAAGTATGCCAAGTATCTTGATGAGCCGTACATGCAGTTTTATCCGGCTCAGCAAAAGTGTAATAATAAAAAAACCGGGAATAAAAATAGCTATGAACAACATTTGCAGCTGTTGTTTTCTTTCCCGTTTGGCGATCTGGATATTCTCGGCAATTTCCATTTGGCGTATTTGTTCATTACTGGAAAGCACCTGCGATTCCCGGATACGGCTTTTGCTGTTGATACTGTCATTCAGCACCTGCACCAGGTTCAGGTAAAAGAATGAGCTGTCAATATTTTTTACAGTTCTGTAATGGGCCGATAGAAATGTAGCCGCATCCAGGTACCTGGGCAAAAAACCATCTTTTTGGGCAAGCGCATAAGATTCCCGGGCGTACAATAGAGCCGAATCGCCCCGGTTTAATTTTTTAAATAAATTGGCCAGGCCAATATATGCTTCGCAAAGCAGGTCGTCATTTTCTGCTGCCTGTAAGTTTACAATGCCGCTCTGGTAATTGGCAAGTGCCAATGTGTACTGCCCGGTTTTTGAATAGTTATTCCCCAACCCAACCATCGACATGCCTTCGTAATTTTTATTCTTTATCTGCCGTGCAATGTTGAGCGACTGCGTGAAATATACAAATGCCGAGTCGTTCATATTCATTTTGTCATACGCATCTCCCAGGTTTAAAGCCAGGTTAAAATTTGCAGCATCCAGGCTGCCAACCTGTTTTAATACCGAATCTGATTTGTAGTAATATTCAAGCGCTTTTTTATACTCCTCCAGGTTAATATAAACATACCCTATATTGGTTAATGCTTCTGCATATTTTTTTGGATCATTCGATCCTTCAACCAGCTTCAGCCTTTTAAAATGATACTCAAGGGCCAGGGGGAAATTTCCCATGATCCGGAAAATGATAGCCATGGTACCCAGGCATTTCGACTGGCCATCAATGTATTTGATCCTTTTGGATAAGGAGAGCGCTTCACTGGTTATTTTTAAAGCCGTTTCGGGATCGTTAACACGCAGGTCGTAAGCAATATCACACATCGTCCTTACCTTTCCGGTGTCCGTATCTGCCATGGCAATCAACCGGTTTATACTGTCGGCAGCATTTTTTTGTGCCGGCAGCATAAGCGGCCAGCAGATCAAAAACAGTAAAATATATTTCCGGTTCATACAGTCAGTTAGCAGTTGAGTAAAGCGATACTTAAAAGTACGCATTCTGCAGGTTATCATGAAAACTGTTGCATTGTTTTACTGCTAATGGCTAAAAGAAATCTGTAGCCATAACCAATTCAATTGGTTTGTAATCAATCGGGCAACAAAAATCATTGCAGCAAATAAGCATTTCATGTAACTTGCGCCCTCAATTTTTTATTACATGATCAATATACTGGCCCAGTTGCTTGGCTATTTTGCTTTTATTTTTTTAGCCATTTCTCTTTGGGTTAATAACGATATCAAATTCAGGTGGATAAACAGCCTGGGCAGTCTGTCTTTCGTATTTTATGGTATTTTGATACAGGCATTTCCTATTGTTTTAACCAATGGGGTTTTACTGGCCATTAATATTTATTTTCTTTTTAAAATTTACCGCAGGCAGGAAAAATTTGACCTGGTAGAGTTCAGGAATGATGCGGCCCTGGTTCCAAAATTTCTGTCGTTTTATAAAAAAGATATTGATGCCTATTTTCCCGGTTTTGCCATGGGAGAGGAGGAGAAGGAAATACGCTTTGTAGTGTTGCGTGATGTGGTGGTTGCCAACCTTTTTGTAGCAACTGTAAACAGCAATGGCGATGCTTTTGTAAAGATCAATTATACCGTGCCCAAATACCGTGATTATAAGGTAGGGCGCTTTTTGTTTGATGAGGGAAAAGAATTCCTGCACAATAAAGGTATTAAACGCATTATATACACCCAGGTGCACAATCCACAGCACGAAAGATTCTTAAAAGTAAT
>JGI24770J26754_10000053_pt1 | contig 66057 bp, 50 predicted proteins | sample LakOneMetagenome_FD_26754 | JGI IMG/M metagenome (IMG submission 26754) | reverse complement strand
CCCCCGCCAGTCGCTCGACCAGGTCGTCGAGCGGCATCGTGTCGCCCGGCTGGAGCTCGACCGGCTCGAGGTCGCCGAGGCCCTTGACCTGCGGCTGGAGCACCGACCGGACCGGAGCAACGACGACCCGGACCTCGCCACTGGTGGCGTGTTTGCCGGGATGGCGCAGGCGTCGCAGCACGGCCAGTCGGCGACCGACGGTGTCGCTGCGCGGGCTGAGCCGCTCGTGCGGCAGCGTCTCCCAGCTGGGAAAGAGGACAACGGTGTCGGGGTCGACCAGGCTGCCCAGCGCGGCGACGAGATCCTCGGCCTCGCGCTCGGTCGCGGTGACGGCCAGTACCGTGCGACCGGCCTCGACCAGCCCGGCCACGACGAACGGGCGCAGCGCCGCCGGCCCGGTCAGGTCGAGCTCGGGGAGCACCCCGGCCCGGGCATCGGCCATCGACTCGGCGAGCACGGGGTCGGCCAGCACGGCGGCGGTCAGGCCGGTGAGGGTCACGGGGTCTCCAGATCGGGGTCGGACAGCACGACAGCCCCCTGCCGATGAAGGGCAGGGGGTGGTGCGTCCGAGTCTACGTGGCCCTTCGTCGTACGGCGGTCAGCTCACGGTGGGGTCGGTCACCCGGCCGAGGAAGAGCGGAGTCCCGTGCGCGACGTCGTGGATGACGAAGAGGAACGGCCTGTCGACGACCAGCTCATCGCGGATCGGCATCGACGTCGCACCCGCGACGGCGGCGGTCGCCGCGGCCGCCTCGGTGCCTTCCTCGTCGACGGCGATGAAGGCCTGGTGCAGGACGGCCGTGAGATAGAAGTCGTTGGGGTCCGGGGTCATCGCGTCGAGGTCGGCCCGGCCCTGGTCGAACGCGTCGACCATGCCGAAGCCCTGCAGGGCAGACGTCAGCGGGCTCGTCGACCGGAAGGTCCACTTCGGCAGGGTCAGCAGCACCTCGCCAGGTCCGGGCTCGGCCAGCAACGCGGCGACGCCGTCCGAGGCGAGGGCCCCTTCCACGGCGCTAAACCGGTCGGCGTCGGGCACCACGACGGTCATGGCCAGGGTCCCGCCGGCATAGAGGAGGCGACCACCCTTCCAGCCGGGGCCGTGCACCAGCCCGCCCTGGGCCACTCCGTGCATCAGGTCCGCGGTGACGACCGACCCGTCGAGACGGTAGAAGTCGCCCGGCGCCGTCGACCCCTCCATGAACGGCACCTCCCAGGGCGCCTTGAGATAGATCGCGTTGACCAGGACCAGACGGGTCAGGGCGTCGAGGACCCCCTCGGGGATGATCTGGGGGATCTTGTCGTGGGTCTGCTCGGCGGTCCAGTCGTTGATGAGCTTGCGCGCCTCCTCGGTGGCGTTCACGTAGTCGACCACGCGCATCCCGGCGCCGTACTCTCGGGCGAGCACGTCGAGGAACTCCGGGGCCCACTCCACCGAGCGGTCTCCGAAGAGCTGGTTCGCCGTCGCGAGCACGATCTCGGCCGAGCTTCCGTCGCCGCGCTTCGCCGGCCCGGCCAGCCCCTCGATCTCTTGGGTGAGCGCGTTGAGGCCGCCGTTGAACGCCGCCAGGTCCAGCCCGTCACCGAGTCCGAGCACGGACTCCATCTGGGTCGCCGTCTGTCCTCCGGCGCCGTTGAGCACCAGACCGAGCGCGACCGCGATCGAGTACGGCGACAGCGCGAGGTTGGTGTCGCCGGTGGCCAGCGCGCCGTAGAGCCGCCCGGCGAGGCCGGCCATGGCACCGGCCACGGCCGGGACCGCGGCGGCATCGCCCGATGACCGGTCGACCTTGGCCGCGACGAGGCCGAGTCCGGAGGACTCTTCGACCGGGTCGTCCGAGGCCCGGCCACACGCGGCGAGGGCCGGCGCAGCGGCCACGCCCACCGAGGCGAGGGCGAGCAGGCGGAGGAGGTGACGGCGGTCGAGCGCGGTGGTCATGCCGGTCTGACGCTCGTCGCCGGCGACCGGTTCCGTCAAGCCTGGTCGGTCGAACCGGTCAGGCGACCCGGCTGTGCTTGGCCGGCAGCGCCGGACGACAGCTGCAGGAGTCGGAGCACGGCAGGTAGGTGTGCATCGCGTGCCCGCACTCGGGGCACGGACGGTCGCGCGTGAGCAGGGTGTGCTGCTCGTCGACGTTGTCCCACATGGTCCTGGCCTCCTCTCGCGGCTCGGTCCTCTCCCTCCCATCGGCTCCGAGCAGCCGGCTATGAGACGTGTGACCTGGCTCACCATGACGCGAGTCGGGTCGAGGACCGTGGTGTCTGACGATGAGGAGGCGGATCCACCGCCCGGTGATACGAGCTCAGCTCGACGTGGCGGCGACCTCGGCCTCGGAGCGAAGGATGCAGAACTCGTTGCCCTCCGGGTCGGCGAGCACCGCCCAGCCGGTGCCGGGCCCGAAGTCGCCCCGGTGGTCCTCGACGAGGGTGGCTCCGAGGGCGAGGACGCGCTCGGTCTCGTCGTCCCTGGTGCCGGTGCGCGGGCGCAGGTCGAAGTGGAGGCGGTTCTTGACGCTCTTGGTGTCGGGGACCTGGATGAACAAGATGAGGTGACCGGACTCGGGGTCGCGGATCATGCACTCCTCGTGGTCCGACTCGTTGGGGTCACCGTCGAGGTCCACATAGCCCAGCAGCTTCTTCCACCACTCGGAGAGCCCATAGGAGTCGTGGCAGTCGACGGAGGTGTGCGCGACGAAGGAGGTCATGGGGCCAGTCTGGCCACCCGTAGCTCAGCCGGGGAATCGGTTTTCGGCGAGCTGCCCCCGAGGACAATGCCTCTTCTGGGATCGGCTCAGTCGGTGCCGTGCTCGCGGATGAAGGCGAGGATCGGCTCGGCAAGCTCCGGGCGACAGACGATGAGGTCGGGCAGGGAGACGTTCTCCTGGTTGTAGACCAGCTCCGAGCCGTCGACGCGGGAGCAGAACAGACCGGCAGCGCGGGCCACGGCAACGGGGGCGGCGTTGTCCCACTCGTACTGACCCCCGGCGTGGACATAGGCGTCGGTGACGTCGCGAGTCACCGAGATGACCTTGACGCCGGCGGACCCCATCGGCACGAGCTCCGCGTCCAGGACCCTGGCGAGCGCCTCGACGAAGGCGGGCGGGCGGGTCCTCGAGACGGCGATGCGCGGCCGGGCCGAGGTCCGTGGGGGCACGCTCGGCGGCGCGGCCGTGCTGAACGTCTCGCCGAGGGCGGGCTGAGCGACGGCACCGGCGACCAGCTCGCCGCGCTCCCACAGGGCGACGTGGACGGCCCAGTCGTCGCGCGGCGGCTCGGAGAACTCACGCGTCCCGTCGAGCGGGTCGACGATCCACACCCGGTCGGACGTGAGCCGGATCGGGTCGTCCTTGCCCTCCTCGGACAACACGGCATCGCCGGGACGGAGCTGCGCGAGCAGTTCCATCAAGAGCTCGTGAGCGGCGCGGTCCCCCGCATCCTTGAGCTCACGCCCCTCGAGTCCTTCGGTGCGCACCTCGAGGAGGCGCTCGCCGGCGCGGTCGGCCAGCCAGGCCGCCAGGTGGTGGTCGTTCAGGGACGTGGGGTCGGGCGTCATCGCGTCGAGTTCACTCACCGGGGCAGTCTCTCAGGTCGGCACTTCCCTGATCGACCGGTCCACCCTCGGATACGGCGGCTCCGCAACATTTGGCCGACCGGCCCTTACAAATGCGACTCGTGGCGCTTACGCTGACGTTCTTCGTGGGGAATGCCGTCGGCGTGGGGTTCGACGGCGAAGGTGGGGACTTTGTCATGTCTGTAGCCCGTTTCGTTCGTGCGTTCGTTGCGGCTCTCGTCGCTGTCGCGTCGCTGGCGGCAACCGTGGTGCTGGCGCCATCCGCGTCGGCCGCGCCGGGCACCTTGTCCTACGTCGCGTCGGCGACGACGGCCGGTGCGCGGAGCAACCATCAGGTGACCATCCCGACGACGGTCCAGCCCGGTGACGCGCTGGTGCTGTTCCTGACCACCAACTCGTCGACGGCGACGGTCGGCAACCTCGCCGGCTGGACCCTGATCCAGAGCCAGGACGGCAACGGGATCCGCGGTCGCGCGTGGACCAAGACGGCCACGGCGACCGACGACGGGGCCCAGGTGGCAGTGACCACCAGCGCCAGCGTCAAGTCCACGATGACCGTGTCGGCCTATCGGTCGACCGTCGGCCAGGCCGAGGTCAAGGCCTCCGCGAGCGCCGTCACCAACACCTCCTCGAGCAGCCACGCGACGCCGACCGCGGCCGTCGCCGACGCCAACTCCTGGCTCGTCAACGTCTGGTCCGAGAAGTCGGCCAACGCGGTGACCTGGACCCTGCCCGGCACCGTGACGCAGCGCTCCACCGGGACCGGAACCGGCAGCGGCAAGATCAGCACCGTCCTCGGTGACTCCAACGGGGCGGTCGCCACCGGCACCGCGCCCGCACGCACGGCCACGACGAGCGCGGCCGTCAGCCGGTCGGTCCGCTACTCGGTCGTCGTCAGCCCGCTCGACGATACCGTCACCCCGCCCAACAACCCGCCGGTGGCGAGCTTCACCGTCAGCTGCGCCGGGCTGACCTGCTCCTTCAACGCCAGCGCGTCCACCGACCCTGACGGCGACTCGCTCACCTACGCCTGGAACTTCGGCGACACCACGACCGGCACCGGCGTCACCACGAGCCGCACCTACGCGGCTGCCGGCACCCGCACCGTCACGCTGACGGTCAGCGACGGCAGCCTGACCAACTCGACCACCCAGCAGGCCACCGCGCAGGCGGGCGTCCCCGGTCCCGGCCACACCGCGGTCGTTCCCGACATCGTGGCCAAGAACATGCCGAAGATCACCACCGGCGAGATCGAGGACCTCGAGTACATCGGAGACACCGTCTACGTCGTCGGTGGCTTCTCGTCGATCGCCAACACGACGGGCGGCAACACGTCCTACAACCAGCGCCTGGTGGCGTCGTTCAACCTGACCACCGGTCTGGTCAACGCCAACTTCCGGCCGACCTTCTCCGGCGGTGGCGTCTCCGACATCGAGGCCAGTCCCGACGGCACCAAGCTCTTCGTGGCGGGCTCCTTTACGTCCGTCAACGGGGTGGCCAAGCGCAAGTTCGCCTCGATCAACCCGACCACCGGTGCGACCGTGACGGGCTTCACCGCCGACGCCGACGGCCAGGGCACCGAGCTCGAGGCCACCAACACGACGGTGTTCCTCGGTGGCAAGTACACCCGGATCAACGGCGCCAACCACCGCGGTCTGGCCGCGGTGGACGCCGCCACCGGCGCGCTGCTCGGCCGCACCAACGGCAACCCCGCCGGCACCTGGAGCAACGACATCACCGGCGGCATCGGTCCCGATGGCGCACTCAACGTCCAGGAGCTCAAGCTCACCCACGACCTGTCCAAGCTGGTCGTCATCCACACCGGCCGCCAGATCGCCGGGCAGGACCGCTACGGCGTTGGCATCATCGACGTGGCATCCGGCACGCTCCTTCCGTGGCGCACCCGGCTGTGGGAGGACAACCTCCAGTACGTCGGCGGCATCAACCGCATCTTCGCCGGCGACATCTCTCCCGACGACTCCTTCCTCGTCGCGACGAGCGGCTCCGGCGGCGACCGGCCGCCGATCAACGACACGGCCGTCGCCCTGCCGCTGGCCGGCAACGACTTCGTGGAGCCGATCTGGATCTCCCGTCTCTTCGACAGCGTCTACTCCGTGGCGATCACCGAAGTCGGCGTCTACCTCGGTGGCCACTTCTCGTGGATGGAGTCGCCCACGGCGAGCGACCCGTGGCCCGGCCTCGACAACGTCGGCTACGGCACCGGCCAGGGTCTCTCGGGCTATGGCCTCGGCGACGAGGTCGTCCGGCGCGACCACATCGGCGTGATCGGCGTGTCCGATGGCAAGGGTCTCGAGTGGAGCCCCGGCTCCAACTCCTTCGAGGGCAACAAGGCCATGCTGGCCACCCCGCGGGGTGTCATCACCGGTGGTGACGGCAACACCCAGGGCGGCGCCAACGGCGGCCGCATCGCGGCCTACCTGTTCGCCAACGCCCCCGTCTCGGGTGCCAACGAGACCACGATCACCAACCCGATCGAGGGCCGCGTCGAGGCAGGCGGCGAGGAGTTCGTCATCGACGGAACGGCGCGCGCCACGAGCGGCGTCCAGCGCGTCCAGCTGGAGCTGCAGGACCGTGACTCCAACCAGTACCTCCAGGACGACCTCGTCACCTGGGGCGCGGCCAACACCATCAACGTCAACCTGGCCAGTCCCGGAGCGACCGCGACCGACTGGTCGCTGCCGCTGACGATCCAGGAGAACCGGGTCCTCAAGGTGCTGGCCAAGACCTATGGCAGCAACGGGACCAGTGACGCGTCCAAGGCCACCAAGAAGTTCGAGACGTTCAGCGTGCTGGACGCACCGCCGTCAGCCCGGGTCACTGGGCCGAGCGGCATCGTGCCGTCGACGACGTTCACCATCACGGGGACGGCGACAGACGACTTCGGCGTCCGCTCGCTGAGCTACGTCATCAAGAACGGTGGCTCGCTGTTCCTCCAGGACAACGGCACCGTGAGCAGCAACTACAACGCGTTCACGATCTCGCCCGACGTGGTCGACGCCGTCAACACGACCTGGTCGACCGAGGTGACCGTTCCTTACGAGGGCATCTGGCGCATCGCCGTGACCCCGAGGGACAACAGCGGCCAGTCCTCGCTCGACGAGGTCACGCGCGACTTCACGGTCAGCTCGACCGGCCTGCCGCCCTCGGTGACGATCAGCCAGCCCGCGCTGATGATCCCGCCGAACACGACCGCACCGGTCGCCGTGACGCCCGGCAACCCGATCACGTTCTCGGGCACGGCCACCGACGACGAGGGCCTGGCCAACGTCGAGGTCCAGCTCCGCAACAACACCACCCGTCAGACGTTGGCCGCGGACGGCACCTGGGGCGTGGGGCTGAGCGCCGGCTGGTACCGCATCACCGCGATCAACCTCAACGGCGACACCACCAACTGGTCCTGGACCACGCCGTTCAACCTGACGCCGGGCAGCTACTCCTTCTCCGTGCGTGCCACCGACGACATCGAACTGTCGACGGCGACGGCCAACCAGGGCCGGCTGACCCTCAACGCCCAGATCCCCGGTGACACGCCGCCCAACGGGCTGCTCGACGTCACGGGCACGATCACCGGCGGCCAGGTCCTGCACCTCGACCTGACCGGCACCGCGACCGACGACAAGGGCGTCGACGGCGTGGGGGTCACCGTCTTCGACAACCTGACCCGCCGCTACCTCCAGCCCAACGGCACGTTGTCGGCGGCCTATGCCGAGATCGGCGCAAGTCTGGCCTCCCCGGGCGCGACGAGCACGACGTTCTCCCTGTCGCGTGACCTGCCGACCGAGGGCGACTGGTCCGTCACGGCCTATGCCTACGACACGGTCGGGCAGATCGACACCTCGACGACCGGTGCCACCGCTCGCTACCAGATCTATCCCGGCGACGTGGCCCCCGTCTTCAACGAGACCCTGCGCACCCCACAGGGTGGCGAGACCTACACCGAGGGGCGGATCCCGCTCACGGGCCGGGTCGAGGACGACCGCGAGATCTCGGCCGTCCAGGTTGCCGTGCGCAACAGCGCGGGGATGTACATGAGCTCCACCGGCACGTTCACGAGCACCACCGAGAGCTGGCGGACGGCGTTCCTCAACTCGCCGGGCTCCCCGGGATCCAACTACTCCTACACCACTCCGGTGATCCCCGACGGCAGCTATGTCGTCCGGGTGCGCGGCGTGGACAACCACGGGTTCACCACCAACCCGTCGCTCGACGCGACGGTGACGGTGACCCACCCGGCCAACAACCCGCCGGTCGCGGCCTTCGCGGTCAGCTGCAACAACAACATCTGCGGGTTCGACGCCACGTCGACCACCGACGAGAACCCGTCGGCGGCCGTCTACAGCTGGAACTTCGGCACCGGCACCGCCACCGGATCGGTGGTGAGCCGCACGTTCACAGCGGCGGCGACCTACACGGTGACCCTCACCGTGACCGATGAGTACCTGCTGACGTCCACGGCGACCCAGACGGTGACCATCACCGAGCCGCCGAGCAACGTCGCACCCACGGCCATCATGGGGGTGCCGACCTGCAACGCCCGCGTCTGCAGCTTCACCAGCAGCCAGTCGACTGACCCCAACGCCGGTGACGCCATCACCAGGCTGTGGGACTTCGGGGACGGCACCACCAGCACCACGACGTCACCCAGCAAGACCTACGCCGCCGACGGCACCTACACGGTGACGCTGACGGTGACGGACGGTTGGGGCAAGGCGACCACGGTCACCCGGACGGTGACGATCACCGAGCCGGTGACCAACCAGCCGCCCAACGCCGTGATCGACACTCCGGTCTGCACCGGGCGGGCGTGCACGTTCAACAGCGGCAACTCCACCGACCCCAACGGTGACGCCATGACCCGGCTGTGGAACTTCGGGGACGGCACCACCAGCACGGCAACGGCACCGGCCAAGACCTATAGCTCGGCCGGGACCTACACCGTCACGCTCACGGTGACCGACGGGTGGGGCAAGGCGACCACCGTGACCACGCAGGTGACGGTGGCCTGATCCCGGGGCGAGGGGCCCGGCACACTGCACCGGGCCCCCCGCCAACCGGGGGAGGCGAAGGGTCACGAATCCCATAGTTCGAACGGACTAGGGCGAACGGACTAGTCCTCCCGCAGAATTTGCCTGCGCACCGCTTATGCATGGCTGTCCTCAGCCATTACGCTGTGCGAATTCTGGTGGGGTGCCAGTGGGCTGTGCCCGTGGCGAATTCGTGGGGGAACAAATTTCATGGGGAATCTGACGCGTCATGTCCGCGCGATCTCATCCGGGCTGCTGGTGGCGGCCGGCCTGACGGTGCTCTCCGTCGCGACCGCGCCCTCGGCGTCCGCGGTCAACCAGCCGAAGCCGGGGCACACCACGCTCGTGCCCGCCGTGCCACGCGCCGACACACCGCTCATCAGCAACGGTGAGATCTGGGACATCGAGGTGGTCGGCAACCGTGTGTTCATCGCGGGGACGTTCACCTCGATCCAGAACCGGGCGGGGGGGAGCACGACGACCTACACGCGCCCGGGCCTGGCGTCCTACAACCTCAACACGGGGCTCGTGGACGCCGGCTTCGCGCCGACCTTCGCCGGCGGCGGTATCAACGCCGTCGAGGCCTCGCCCGACGGCACCAAGCTCTTCGTCGGCGGCACGTTCAACACCGTGGGCGGGGTGACCCACCGCAAGGTCGTGTCACTCAACCCGACCACCGGTGCCCCGGTCGCAGCGTTCACCGGCGCGACCAACGGCCTGGTCAACGCGATCGCCGTCTCCGACACCCGCGTCTTCATCGGTGGCAAGTTCACGACCGTCAACGGTGCCGCCATGGTGGGCCTCGCGTCACTCGACTCGACCACCGGGTCCACCGACACCGGCTTCAACAACCAGCTGTCCGGCGGCATCGGCCCCAACGGGGCATTGACCGTTCAGCAGCTCAAGCTCACCCACGACAACAGCAAGCTTCTCGTCGTCCACACGGCGCGCAAGATCGCCGGCCAGGACCGCCTCGGCGTCGGCATCATCGACACCGCCACCAAGCAGCTGCTTCCCTGGCGGAGCCGGATCTGGGACGACAACCTCCAGTTCGTCGGCGGCGTCCAGCGCATCTACAACGGCGACATCTCGCCCGACGACAGCTACTTCGTGGTGACCTCCGGCTCCGGCGGCGACCGTCCGCCGATCAACGACACCGCCATCAAGTTCAACATCAGCGGTGGCGACAACCAGCAGCCGGTCTGGATCTCGCGTCACTTCGACAGCGTCTACTCGGTGGCCATCACCGAGAAGGCCGTCTATGTGGGCGGTCACTTCCAGTTCGAGGAGTCCCCGACGGCGAGCGACCCCTGGCCGGGCCTCGACAACGTCGGCTACGGGACCGGTCAGGGCCTGGCCGGCTACGGCCTCGGTGACGAGGTCGTGCGACGCGACCACCTCGGGGCGCTCGACCCGGCCACCGGCAAGGCGCTCGAGTGGTACCCGACCTCCAACTCCTTCGAGGGCAACAAGGCGCTCGAGGCCACCTCACGCGGCCTCTTCTCCGGCGGCGACGCGATGTTCCAGGGTGGCGTCAGGACCGGTCGGGTGGCCTTCTTCGACCTCAACTCGGTCACCCCCGAGACCAACCAGACGACCATCACCTCGCCGATCGAGGGCCGGGTCATCCCCGGCGGCCAGCAGTTCACCATCGAGGGCGACGCCATCGCCCCCAGCGGCGTGCGCCGGGTGCAGGTCGAGGTCGTCAACGCGGCGAACCGCTACCTCCAGGACGACCTGCTGACCTGGGGTGCGTCCAACACGATCAATGCGACGCTGGGGGCGGCCGTCCCCGGCGGCCAGCACTGGTCGCTCGGACTGACCATCAACACCACCGAGGTGCTGACGGTGCGAGCGAAGACGTTCGCGACCAACGGCACCAACGACGCCACCAAGGCGACCAAGAAGATCGAGACCTTCGTCTTCTCCGACCTGGCACCGACGGTCCGCGTCACCGGGCCGGCGACGACGCTGGTCAACTCGACGACCTTCTTGGTGTCGGGAACAGCGACCGACGACTTCGGCGTCAACTCGATCCAGCTCTACTTCCGTGACGTCAACGACAACTACGTCGACGCCGACGGCAACCTGCAGCCGGGCTACACGACGTTCCGGATCGACCCCGACCTCGTCGGCGCAACCAACAACACGTGGAGCTATCTGGTGACACTGCCCCACGAGGGCGACTGGCGCATCGGCGCCATGGCCACCGACACCTCGGGGCAGTCCACGCAGCGGTGGTCAGTCCGGGATGTGACCGTGGACACCACGGGGGCCGCACCCGTCGTCACCCTCTCCAGCCCGGTCGCGGTGACGCCCCCGACCACGGTGCCGACGATCACGTTGGCCCCGGGCTCCCCGCTGACCTTCAGCGGCACGGCGACCGACGACCAGAGCCTGGCCAACGTGGAGATCAGCCTGCGCAACTCCACGACGCGTGAGAACCTCGCGGCCGACGGCACCTGGGGCACGGGCGTCCAGGCCGGATTCCACCGTGTCTCTCCGCCGGGTCTCAACCAGGCGAGCTACAACTGGACCTACACGACGCCGTTCAACCTGTCGCCGGGCACCTACTCCTTCGCGGTGCGTGCCACGGACAACCAGGACCTGACGACGTCGACGACGTTCCAGGGCAGGCTGACCATCAACGTCGCCGTTCCAGGCGACCTGCCGCCCGACGGCCTGCTGAGCTTCACCGGCACCGACCAGTCCCTCGAGGTGCTCCACCTCAACCTGGCCGGCACGGCGACCGACGACAAGGGCGTCGGTGCGGTCAAGATCGCGCTCCAGGAGACCGAGTCGAGCAAGTACGTCCAGCCCAACGGCACTCTGGCCGCCGGGTTCGCGACGATCGACGCCACCCTCGGCACCCCGAGCGGGACGAGCACCACGTTCTCGTTGCCGATCGACCTGCCGAGCGCGGGCAACTACTCGGTCACCGCGTTCGCCGTCGACAACACCGGTCAGTGGGACACCTCGACCACGGGGGCGACGGCTCGCTATCTGGTGTTCCCAGGTGATCTCGACCCGACCCTGAACACCGGGCTGCAGCTGCCGCTCACGGGGGCCACGTTCACGGAGTCCAAGATCGTGGTGACCGGCCGCGCCGAGGACGACCACGCGATGGCGTCGGTCGGTGTCGGGATCGTCAACTCGCTGGGTCAGTACATGTCCTCGACCGGCACCTTCACCAGCACGACGGAGAGCTACCGGACGGCGTTCCTCAACAGCCCGGGATCGCCGGGGTCGAACTACTCCTACACGACGCCCGCCATCCCCGCAGGGACCTACACGGTCCGCGTGCGGCCGGTGGACGCGCACGGACAGTTCCCGGTCCCCTACGACGCCACCGTCACGGTGTCGGCACCGCCGAGCAACCTGCCTCCGGTGCCCAGCATCACCAAGACGTGCACGCAGAACTCTTGCGTGTTCGACGCCCGCGGCACGACCGACGAGGACCCGGCCACGGTGACCTATGCGTGGAACTTCGGCAACAGCACCACGGGCACCGGCCCGCTGCCGACCAAGGTCTACTCCACGCCGGGCACCTTCACCGTGACCCTCACGGCGACCGACGAGTACGGCGCCGTGGCCAGCACCACCACCTCGGTGACCATCGCCGAGCCCGTGGGCAACGTGGCACCGACCACGGTGTTCCCGACTCCGACGTGTGTCGGGCTCGTCTGCGGCGTCAGCGGCCTGTCCTCGACCGACGCCAACGTGGGTGACACGCTGACCTACCTGTGGACCTGGGGGGACGGCACCGCCAACTCCACGACCTCGGGTGGCTCGCACACCTACCTGGCGGCCGGCACCTACACGATCACCCTCACGGTGACCGACGGGTGGGGCAAGGTCGGAGCGACGGTCAGCCGCACCGTCACCGTCGCACCGTGACCGGACCGGGCCGCGGATCACCTGGTCCGCGGCCCGGATCCTCGGGCGCACATTTGTTCCACACGTCGATGGGGCATCGGGAAGGATGTTCCTCATGAGCGACGACCGACGGCCGCTGCTGGTGACCGGTGTCCCCCGGTCGGGGACGACCTGGGCCGCCCGCCTGCTCGCCACAGCGCCCGGAACGGCGCTGGCCGGACGCGAGCCGATGAACCCACGCGGGCGGCAGTATGCGCTCGGCGGCACGTTGACCGGATGGGTCAGGCTCACCGAGCCGACTCCTCGCCAGCGCCGGGTGCTCGCGTCGACCTATGCCGGCCGCAACCCACGCACCTACGGGCGCTACGGACGCCACCAGTGGCGGGGACCCCTCCCGAGCACGCGGCTGGTCGTCAAGGACCCCTTCGCGATGCTGTCCACGCCAGCGATCGCGGCGGTGACGCAGGCCCGTTCACTCCAGGTCTATCGCCATCCCGCAGCGGTGCTGACGAGCTACCGGCGGATGGGCTGGCGTCCCGACCTCGACGAGATCGCGCCGTTCGTCCCCGAGGCCGCGAGCCACTTCCCGGAGCTCGGTGCCGCCTGGGACCGCGGCCTCGACGCCCTCACGGACGCCGAGCGGATGGGGGTGTTCTGGGGTGTGCTCCAGGCGCTGGCCCTCGCCGACCTCGACGACGCGCCCGGCGCCCTGTTCGTGGCCCATCACGAGCTCGCCGGCGGCGGCATGTCGGCCGTGACCACCCTCTTCACCGAGCTCGGCCTCCGGCCCACCGCCGAGACCGAGCTGGAGATGAACGGCGGCGGTGAGGCGGCCCCCGCGAGCTCGGGGTCACAGCTCCACCAGCTGCACCGCTCCCCCGCCGAGGTCGCCGAGTCGTGGCGAGCCAAGCTCGACGCCGCCGAGGTCGCCTCGATCGAGGGGATCACCGCGGCCGTGTTGGCCGCGGTGGATGCTCGTCGCCTCAGCCTGTGACGGGGTCGATCCGGGCGATCTCGGGCCGCTCCATCAGGCTGCGCAGCTCCTGACGTCCTTGCTGATCGAGCTCGCGCCGGCCGGTGTTGCGCAACCGGGCGTCGAACCAGGCCATCCCCACGACTCCGACGTCCAGCGCGGTGTCGAAGGCCTCCTGGATCCACAGCGAGGCGCGCCGCGGGTCGAAGGTGTCCGAGGTCGTGCCGAGCTCCGGCACGATGATCGGCTGGTCGGTGACGGTCTCGGCCACCTGGGCATAGAGGTCCGCGAACGACGTCCAGTTGGTCGCCCCGGGCCTCCACGGGTTGTAGACCTCCACCCCCATCAGTGCGGCGTTCGGCACCAGCCACTCGTGCGGGTCGCGGCCGGACCCCCCGCGGAACGTCCAGTTCATCAGGATCGGGACCGGGGTGACCTGGGGAGCGGATGCGGCGCGCTTGATCAGCCGCTCCTGCATGGCCACCCAGGTCGCCGGGGTGTTCTCCGGCGGTTTGATGTCGTTCTCGGGCTCGTGGTGAAGGGCGACGAAGGCGGGGGCGTCGAGCCCGTCGAGCGCCTCGATGATCCCGTCCAGCCACTTGTCGTCGGCCCCACGGGCGATCGCGTCCCAGGTGTCGGGCACCTTGAACGACACGAACGGCAGGATCCCGGCCGCGACATCCGCGGCGGTCACCGAGCTCATCAGGTCGACCTGGTGGGCACGATAGAAGCGGCGCGACAGCGAGATCTGGTCGCCGCCCAGCTCGGGCACCGTCGAGGCGGGCTCGTTGATGGCCAGGCTGAGGCCCAGATAGAGCTTGCCGGGTCCCGGGTCGCCCGGGAACCTGTTGCGGGTCGTCGTCGTCGGTGTCGCCGACGGTGCGGGTGGCGTGGTCTCGCCGGCGCAGGCACCCATGAGCGCCGCCATCCCGCCGAGCGCCCCCATCAGGGCAGCCCGGCGCCCCAAAGACAACGGACCGTCGTCTTCGACCTTCCCCACCCCGTCGGCCATGGTTCGATTGTGTCATCAGTTCCTCGCCCAGCCGAGCCCTCGACCCGGGAGACCCATGACCGTGCGCTCCGTGCCCGTCGCGATGGCAGCACTGCTGCTCCTCCTCGCGGCGTGCGACGACGACCCGGTCGGGCCGCCGGCCGTGGCCACCACCCCGTGGTCGGACGTGGCGCCGGACCTGCTCCTGGAGATCACCTCGACACCCGGTGACGCCCCCGCCTTCGACATCGACCCGGTCGACGTGACCGCCGACATCGTGACCGGCCCCGAGGGTCGGTTGACCACGACCGCCGGTCCGTCATCGGGGACCGCGGCAGTGCTGTTCCCGACTGCCGAGGCAGCGAGCAGGGGGCGGGATGCCGTCCTTCGACTGCTGGCCCCCGACGATAGTGACGTGCTCGAGCCAGGCCCGGAGGACTTCTGGTTCGGCCTCGACCTCAGGTTCCCCGAGCAGGCGGTCAGCTCCGATGCCGACAACGGCGACAACCTCCTCCAGCGTGGTCTGTTCGGGGACACGGGCCAGCTCAAGCTCCAAGCGGACAATGGGGTCCCCAGCTGCCGCGTGGCCGGCGAGTCGGGCGATGTCACCGTCAAGGCGGCCACGCCGCTCCCCACCGAGCAGTGGTTCCGGGTCCGCTGTCAGAGGACTCCCCACCAGGTCACGCTCTATGTGGGCGCGATCGACTCATCCGGTGCGGTGACCGAGTGGCAGCACTGGTCCGAGGAGGGGCCGACGGGGGACGTCGACTTCGCCGACCCGGCGCCCGCCGTGTCCATCGGCGGAAAGCTCAACCCACAGGGGGGACTGGTCGAGGATGCCCCGGACCAGTTCAACGGCGCCCTCGCCCACGTCGTCTACGGCACCCGGTGAGCGTGGCTGCGACGGTGCGGGTTTCCCTGGCCCACGCGTGACCGACTAGTCTCGACAGCCACCTGGAGAACGGACCATCCTCGTGGGACCGACTGCGTTCAAAAGGAGACCCGCGATGACGAACGGCGCTTCCGACCCCTCGACGGGCGAGACCGGACCAGCGCTGTCGCGACGTCAGCTTCTCGCCGGGACCTCGGCCTCTGCCGTCGCGCTCGTGCCCGGTTCCGGCCATCTCGTCCCTCGCCGAGCGGACCACGGTGGTGGCGCCAACTCGGCGTTCCTGCCCGGGCAGCCGGCTGCGAACACGCTCTATCTGGGCTCGGTGCTCCCGGTGGGCACCTCCGTGCACCAGCTGGAGCAGAAGCTCGGTCACGCCCTCGGGAGCCGAAGGAGCTATTTCCAGGCCCACGACATCGGTGACCTCGTGGCGACTGCGCGTGCCGATGTCCGCGCCGGCCGGTTCCCCGTCGTCTCCATCAAGCCGCCCGACACCTGGCGCAGCGTGGCACGCGGCAACGAGGACCCCTGGTTGCGACGCATCCTCGACGGACTCGACTCGATCGGTGGCCCGGTCGCCTTCACGGTCCATCACGAGCCGGAGAACGACGTCCGCGGCAAGGACAGCGGCATGACTCCCGTGTGGCATCGCCGGATGACCGAGCGGGTGGTGGAGCTCGGCGCCCAACGCGCCCCGGACGTCAACGTCATCCAGATCCTGATGGCCTGGACGTTCCACCCGCGCTCCGCCCGCAGGCCACAGCGCTGGCTGGCCGAGAACGTCTCGATCTTCGGGCTGGACGCCTACAACTGGTGGAGCCCGCGCCACCCCCGCAGTGCCCGGTGGGTCGGTTTCGGCGCGATGCTCGACCGGGTCAAGCCCTACGCCGGCGGCAAGCCCCTCATCGTGGCCGAGTACGGCACCCGGCACGACCCCGACAAGCGGGGACGTGCGGCGCAGTGGATGACCAACGCCTATGAGTACGCCCTGGTCAACAACGTCATCGCCATGACCTACTTCAACACCTCACCGCCGGGCATCGCCGAGCCGTTCGAGCTGCGTGGCGAGCGGCTCCGGGCCTTCAAGAAGTGTCTGCGCGACCCCCGGTCGGTCGCGCTCACGACCTGACCGGGGGACCCACCGGGTCGCTGTCGCTGCTAGCCCGGACCTTTCATGGGTCGGTTGGGCGTCGTTGTGTGGCTCCGGCTTCGTTGTCGCTGCCTGATTCTGCCGTGAGGGTGTGACAGTGTGCCGGGTGTCGCCTCGGTGGGCGCCGGGTTCCACTGGCCGGGGGTCGCGCGGGGGTTGTCGGGACGGTCGGTGTGCTCGTCATCCGGGCTCGGCGAGCTGTCGCAGCCTGGTCATGCCTGTGGTGGCGAGGCTGGCCCAGGGTGCCTTCTCGGCGAGGTGCAGCAGCACTTGTCGGCCGTGGCGGGCGAGGGTGGCCGGGATCGAGTAGAGCCGCAGCCGGAGCCGTTTGGGTTCCCACCGGCGGGCGTCGTGGCCGTGCAGGCCGAGCAGCTGCAGCCATGCGGTCAGCTCGCCGGCGAGGGCGACGATCGCGGTCCAGATCCGGTTCTGGTCGAACCCGAAGAGGGGCAGGTTACGCAGCCCGGTGTCCTTCGCGTTGCGGATCCGGTCCTCGCATCGGGCGCGGCGCCGGTGACGCAGCTCGAGCTCGGCCAGCTGCCCGACGCGGGTGTTGGTCGCGAACGCGGTGACCCGGTGCCCGTCGATGTCGGTGATGCGTAGCTGCGCCCCGGGGTGGGGGCGTTCCTTGCGGACGATGACCCGCATCCCTGGGGGCCATGACGAGAGGTCGAGCAGTCCGGTCAGCTCGGCCACCCACGCACCGTCGCGTTCCTCGTCGTTCGCATCCAACGCGGGCACCCACACGTCCGCGGGGATCGTGGTGAGCAGCTCGGGCGTGTTCGCGGGCAGGGTGAACCCGACCGAGTACGAAAGGCGTTGCCCTTCCATCCAGTTCAGCAGGTCGTGGGTGGAGCCGGCGCCGTCGATGCGGACCAGGACTGTGCGGCCGGCGCGTCGCCGGGGCCGGTGACCGGGCAGCTGCTTGAGGGCACCGCGGACCACGGTGATGTGGTCTTCGGCGGTGTTGGAGCCGGCGTTGCCCTTGCGCAGCAGGTCGAACAGCGGCTCGCCGGTGCCGCCCGGGCCGTGGTCGACGAACGCCTCGAGCGGATGGAAGCCGAACCCGCGCTTGAACGTCGGCGCGGCCTGTTCCTTGTCCGAGTGGGCCGTCACCAGCGTCGCGTCCACGTCGATCACCAGCGGCCGGTTCGTCGTGATGTCGTGGTCCGGGGCCCGGTCCCCGGCCAGCGCCCACGCCCGTGTCCGGGCGGCGGCGCGGGCCGCGTTGATCGCCGCGAGGGCCTTCGTGGCATCCGCGGCCAGGGCGGCGATGGTGCGTGAGACGGTCGCGTCCGAAGCGACCGGCCCGTACACCCCCGGCTCCGCGCGCAGCAGCGCGACGTCCGCCAGGCAGTCCCCGCCCAGCGCCAGCGCGATCGCCAGGTCCAGGACCACCTTGGCCGGGTCGTGCACCGCCAGCGGCTTGCGCCACGGCGCCAACGCCCTCGACAGCTCGGACCCGAGGCCGGTCACCGCAGCAGTCTCGGTCAGCAGCACCCCGCCGGCCTGACCAACCGCCGGCACGTCGGCCGTGTCGACATGGACACGCGGATACAACCCGTTACGCTTCACCTTGAAGGTGCTCCTTGATCCTGCTGATGTTGACTTAGACAATCCGCATCGTTGCAGGTCAGGAGCACCTTTCAGTTCACCGACACCCCAACCTCATGAAATCTCCGGGCTAGGGAGCCGGTGACAGCGCGATCGTCCAGTTGATGGCGCGCGTGCTCGCCTGCTGGTCGACCGAGGCCTGCTCACCGCCCCAGGTGCCGGGCGTGGCGACCCGGGCGCCCGAGTCGACCATGGCCGAGGTGATCCGGCCGCTCCCGATGCCGATGGCCGTCCCGCGAAGCAGCTGGTCCCCCGGGGTGGTCCACCCCGTCGTCCAGGACGACTTGTCCGACCAGTAGCTCAGCAGCCAGGCGCCCGAGGGTGCCGTGACGTTGGGGGCCGTGTGGGTGACCTGGCTGCTGTCGACCCCGGAGGCGATGGCGCCCGCGGCGATCGTCGCCGAGGCGTTGCGATACGCGACCAGGGTCATCGCTGCCTTGGAGGCGGTGGTCATGCCCACGGTGACCAGGCTGCCGGCGGAGTCCGGCGTCGCGGTGGTCGTCCAGACGGTCGAGGTCATGCCGCTCGCCGAGGCGGTGCCTGCCTCGGTCCAACCAGCCGGTGCCGTCACCCCCGGAGCCGAGTTGGCGAAGGTGCCATAGAGCACCAGCGTGTCTCCGTCTTGGACACCGGCCGGGACCGTGACGGAGGCCGAGCTGACCAGCAGCGTGCCGACCGTGGCTGCGCCGACGAACTCGATGTTGGACTCGGCCGGAGCCGTCACCGGGACGGTCTTGATCAGCGGGGTGGAGGCACCCTCGTTGTCGGTCACCGTGACCGTGACGGACTGGTCGCCACCCGCCGCGAAGTCGTGGTGCGCGGTCGCGCCCGTCGCCGTGGCGCCGTCGCCGAAGTCCCAGGCATAGCTCACGACCGAGCCGTCGGGGTCCGTCGACGCGCTCGCGTCGAAGTCACACGCCAGCTCCAGGCAGCTGGAGGTGAAGTCGGCGACGGGAGGCACGTTGACGTTCTGCGGGCCGAGGAAGACCGAGCGCCCCCGCCAGTCGCGCGAGGCGTCGACGACGGTCACGGATCCGGTCGGCAGGTTGTTGACGAGCGGGATCTTCTTCAGCTGCCCCGTCGTCTTGGACACGAAGTAGAGCTGGTGGTTGGACACGAACGCCAGGTTGGCGTCACTCCAGCTGATCGAGTTGGAGACGTTGAAGACCTCCGAGCCGACGATGCCCGAGTCCGCGTTGAAGTAGCGGGCGTTGAGCGTCGACGAGCCGTTGGTGGTGTAGAAGAGCCGGCCGTTGTCATAGGCCAGGCCGGTGATGTAGCTGCTGCCGCTGCTGAAGCTGGAGAAGAGCGCCGGCACCACACCGGTGTAGACGCTGCTGCCGGACCCGGTGGCGACACCGGTCCAGTAGGGGTCGTGGTAGGGGTCGAGCTTGACCGCCGGACCGAACGCGCCCTTCTTGAACGTCCGGCTGTAGAGCCACCCGTCGTTGTTGCCGTAGTAGACCTTGCCCCCGATCCAGAAGGCGCCCCGGGTCTGGCTCCACGTCACGCCAGTGCCGCTGACCGTGGTGCGGGCCCCGACCGTGGTGCCGTTGAAGCTCTGGATGGCGAGGTTGTCGGTGACGTTGCTCGGCGAGCCGATCAGGATGTCGGCGGGGAGCACGGCTTCGGAGTCATCGGCGACCGCGTGGCCACCCTCGTAGGGGAAGAAGCCGATGCGGGGGCGCTCGTACTGGAAGTTCCCGATCCAGTCGGTGTCGCTGCCGAAGTAGACGCCGTCCTCGGTGGCGAGGAAGACGTAGGCCGCCTCACCACGCGTGTGGCGGCCGGGATTCCACCCCAGCGGCATGCCGGTCTGGACACTGAGGGCGGCGATGCCGGGTCGCGGTACGGCGCCCTGCTGGGCCGAGTCGCCACCGTTGATGTTGTTCATCCAGCGCATGTGGCCGCCGACGAACACGGCGTCGTTGGTGATCTCGACGCCCCAGAGGGTGTCGCCACCGGTGTAGTCGACCCAGGTCGGCTGCAGGGTCGTGCCGTTGGCATAGGTCTCGAAGCGGGCCGCGCTGTCGCAGAGCGTGCCTGAGTAGGGGCCGCCGGTCGAGGTCACCACGAAGTAGGACCCGTCCGGCGAGAAGCTGACGTCGCGGACGGTCGAGTCGAACGCGTTCTTGGAGCAGTACGGCGTGTAGCGAGTCGTGGCCCACGTCGACGACACGACCGACGAGGCGCCGGAGGTGTCGAGCACGACGACCTGGTCTCGGGCGATCCCGTCGACCTTCTTGAAGTTGCCGACCGCCACGACGCGGTCGCCGGACGGCGTCACGTCGAGCTCGGTCACGCCGACGGCGCTCTTGGCGCCGGTGCCGGTGTCGTTGTGACGCTGGGTGGTCTGGTTGTTGACGAAGGGGTCCAGCACGCCCGTCGTGTAGTTCAGGGCCGTGATGCCGCTGTGGGCCAGGGTGTCGACCGTCGTGAAGTTGCCGCCGACATAGAGGCGGTTGCCGCTGACGGCCATCGAGTTGATCCGCCCGTTGATGTTGGCGGACTTGAACGTGTTGACGCGGGCGCCGGTGGTCAGGTTGATCAAGACGACGCGGCCGAAGCTCTTGCCGTTGATCTTCTTGAACGTGCCGGCCGCAAGCACGGTGTTGGGCACCGGGCCGGGAACCAGCGAATAGACGGTCCCGTCGAGGACCGGAGCGAAGCCGCTGACGAGCTGGCCGGTGGCGGTGTCGAAGGCCAGGATGCCGGCCCGCGCCTGGACGGTGGCGCTGCCCCACGACCGGGCCTGGGTGAAGTTGCCGCCGACGACCATGGTGGTGCCGACCTTGGCGAGGGCATAGACCTCGCCATCGATGATGGCGGGCGTCTTGCCGGGCACCGCCGACGGGACCACGGCGTGCGCCGGGCTCGGCACAGTGGTCAGCCCGAACAGGCCGAGTGCCACGGTCAGGGCGACGACGAGCGTGCGCAGCGAGGACACGTACTTCTTGGCCACGAGGCCCCCCATGTCAGAAAGGCGGTCACCCCACGAGACCGCCGTCACGCCAGAATACGCGGCCGTAGGTCGCAGGGCCAGATCGGTAGCCCGTCCGGGTCATGCCGGTCTAGCCCGTCCGGTGGTCCACTGCGTGTCGGGTTGCGTTGCGCGCGTCGGCCGCCCGCTGGGATTCGGCGTACGTCGTGCGCTCGCACCCTTACCATGGAGGTCTGCCCAGGACGTCGGCTCGGCCACGCCTGTCGGGTGGGGGGATGCAGGACGACACGGATGGGGCTGTTTCGACCGTTGAACGATGACCGGGCACCCGCGCGTCCGCGCGTGGTCTATCTGGGCGGTTTCGGCCGCTCCGGCAGCACGCTGCTCGAACGCATGCTGGGCGCCGTCCCCGGCTGGGCCAACGTGGGCGAGCTCGTCGACCTGCCCCGCTCGGTGTACCCCGACGACGAACGTTGCGGCTGCGGTGAGAAGTTCTCCGCCTGTCAGTTCTGGCAGTCCGTCGGTCAGCGGGCCTTCGGCGGCTGGGATCCGGCGACCATGCAGCGCATGGCTGCGCTGCGTGGCCAGGTCGCGCGACAGCGTTTGGTGCCCGGGTTGCTCGCGCTGGCCAAGGGGCGCGGCTCCCAGCGGTTGCGAACGCTCGTCGACGACTACCAGACGTCCTATGGCCGGATCTACCGCGCCGTGGCCGTCGAGAGCGGCGCCACCACCGTGGTCGACGCCAGCAAGGGACCGGCCCACGGCCTCGCCCTCGGGCTGCGGCTGGGCACCGACCCCGGCTACGACCTCACGATGGTCAACCTGGTCCGCGACCCCCGTGGGGTCGCCTGGTCCTGGTCGCGCCGCAAGCACGAGCGCCCCCAGGCCGGCGGGCGGGCCGAGATGTGGTCCATCGGCGTCGGGCGCTCGGCGGCCCAGTGGGCGGCCCTGCAGGCCGAGATGGACCTGATCGGGCGGATCAGCGGGATTCCCGTCGTCCGGGTCCGCTACGAGGACCTCGTCGCGCGGCCGCGCCAGGCGATGGCCGACCTGCTGTCCCGCCTCGACGTCGCCGACCCCGGCGCAGTGCTCGGCCACGTCGACGAGCACGCCGTGACCCTGGCCCCCAGCCATGGGTTGTCTGGCAACCCGAGCCGCTTCCAGCACGGCACACTGGACCTCGTCACCGACGAGGAGTGGCGCCGTTCGATGCCCCCCGGCGAGCGCCGGATGATCACCACCGCCACCTGGCCCTGGCTGCGCAGCTATGGCTACCCCGTCCTCCAGCACACCGACCCGACGATCACGAGGAGAACCGCGTGACCACCGACCCGACCACGCACCCCCTGGTGTCGGTGGTGATCCCGACCCGCGGCCGCCCCGAGCTGCTGCGCGAGACGATCGCCACCATCGTGGCCCAGGACTACGAGGGCGACTTGGAGATCCTGGTCGTCCACGACCGCGAGGACGCCGACCCGTCCCTCAAGGAGCTGAGCCTGCCCGGCCGCGCCGTCGACGCGACCACCAACGACGGGACCCCCGGCCTCGCCGGCGCCCGCAACTGGGGGCTGCGCCACACCACCGGCGAGATCTATGCCAGCTGCGACGACGACGACCTCTGGCACCCCGAGAAGATCCGCAAGCAGGTCGACCGGCTCCTGTCCGACGACCGGCTGCTGGCCGTCGGCGCCGGGATCCGCCTGCTCATGGGCGACCGCGACGTCGACTGGCCCGGCCGGTCCGAGGACGTCACCCACGAGCAGCTGCTCCACAACCGGGTCAAGGAGCTGCACAGCTCCACCTTGGCCATGAAACGCATCGCCTTCGCCAAGGCGGGCGAGTACGACGAGGACCTGCCGCACGGCTACGGCGAGGACTACGACTGGCTGCTCCGGGCCAGCCGGGTCGGCAAGGTCGGCGTGGTCACCGAGGTGCTCGCCGACATCCGCAAGGACGTGCCGTCGTGGTTCCGCGGCCGTGCCCTCAACACCGCGGACGCGCTCGAGTACATGCTCGACAAGCACCCCGACTTCGCCGACCACCGCAAGGCACACGCCCGGGTGCTCGGACAGATCGCCTACGCCCGCGGCACCGCCAAGGAGCGCGGCACCGCGCTCCGCTACGCCGGACGGTCGCTGGCGGCGTACCCGTTGGCCCCACACGGCTGGCTGGGCCTGGTGAGCACGACCGGCGTCGACCCCCAGCGGATCCTCAAGGTCGCCCGGCTCTTCGGCAGGGGGGTCTCGTGAGCCGCCTTCCCAACTTCATCTACATCGGCCCCGACAAGGCCGGTTCGTCGTGGTTGCACGAGATCCTGATCCGCCACCCCGAGGTCTATCTGACCCCGGCCAAGGACCTCTACTACTTCGACCGCTACTACGACCGCGGCACCGAGTGGTACGCCGAGCAGTTCAAGGACGCCTCCGAGGGCCACCGGATCGTCGGGGAGGTCTGCCAGGACTACCTGTTCGACAAGCAGGCACCGGGCCGGATCGCCGAGACCATCCCCGAGGCACCGCGGATGATGGTGTCGCTCCGCGACCCGGTCGAGCGGGCCTGGTCGTCGTGGCTCTATGCCCGCAAGCACGGGATCATGTCCCCGGACTTCGGCGAGTCCCTTCGCAACGAGCCGAGCCTCCTCGAACACGGACGTTATGCCAGCGGCCTCGACCGGTTCACCGAGCACTTCCCGCAGGAGCTCTTCCACGTCGCGGTCTTCGACGACCTCGCCGCCGACCCGCAGGCCTTCCTCGACGGCGTCACCGACTTCCTCGGCATCGCCCGCCAACCGCTCTCCGAGGAGGACCGGGAGGCCAAGCTCCCCGCCGCGAGCGCGCGGTCGGTGCGGCTCGCCAACGTCGCGCGACGAGGGGCGGACTGGGTTCGCGAGCACGACGGGGCCCGGGTCGTCGGCCTGGTCAAGCGTTCGCCCCTCGTGCACCGCGTCCTCTATCGCCCCATCGACAAGAGCGTGGTCCGGCCCGACGATGCTTCCGTGGCCTATATCCGCGAGCAGCTCGACGACGAGGTGACCCGCCTCGAGCGCGACTACGGCGCGTCCGTGCGGGAGCGCTGGGGCTGGTCATGACCCTGCTCGTCGGACCCGACACGGCCCAGGACTGGGTCCCCGAGGACGCCTGGCCGGCGCCCCGGGGGCGCCGGCGTGGGTGGCTGCTGGGTCGGTTCGACGAGTTCTGGCCGCTGACGGCCTACGCCTACCTCTACCCGCTGTGGTGGGTGCTGGGCATCTCCAAGGTGATCATCTTCGTCCTGACCCTGCCCATGCTGTGGTCCCTGGTGAAGCACCGCCGGATCCGCGTGCCACGCGGCTTCGGGATCTATCTGGTCTTCCTACTCTGGGTCTCGCTCGGGGTGGCCGTGCTGTGGGTGCGCGCACCGGGCACCGAGGAGAAGACCGGCCTGGGTCCGCTGGTGGGCTTCGCCTACCGCGGGCTCTGGTACCTCGCGGTCACCGTCGCCCTGCTCTATGTCCTCAACTCCGACCGCACCCGGTTCACGGCCGTGCGGATCACCCGGCTGCTGGCGTTCCTCTTCGTCGTCACCACCGGCGGCGGCCTCCTCGGCGTGCTCCTGCCACACCTGGACTTCCCGTCCGTGCTCGAGCTCTTCCTCCCGAAGTCGTTCACCAACCAGGAGTTCATGAACGCGCTGTTCCACCCCCGGGTCGCGCTGCAGTCGGAGTTCCTCGGCTACAGCCAGCCGCGGGTCACGGCGCCGTTCTCCTATCCGAACACGTGGGGCAACGCCTACGGCCTGCTGTTGCCTTTCTTCGTCTTCGCCTGGTTCGGCAAGGACGCCGGGTGGCGACGCCTGGTCGGGCCGTTCATCTTGCTCGCGTCCGCGATTCCCGTCGTCTACTCACTCAACCGGGGACTGTGGCTCGGCATCGCCGTCTCGGCGATCTGGGTGGTGCTCCGCCGGCTCGCAGCGGGCGATGTACGCGCCCTCTTCGCCGTCTCCATCGCCGCCGTCGCCGTGGTCGTGGCGATCTTCGCGACGCCGCTGGGGACCCTCATCGACTCACGCCTCAGCACCCCGCACAGCAACGAGCGACGCCAGGACACCGTCGTCCAGGTGTTCCAGACGACATGGGCGTCCTCACCCGTGCTCGGCTATGGCGGGACCCGTCAGATGGTCGGCAACTTCACCTCGATCGCGGGCGGTGGCACGCCCGGGTGCCACCAGTGCTCGGCCCCGCCGCTCGGGACCCAAGGCTTCCTGTGGGGCCTCGTCTTCATGACCGGCTTCGTCGGGGCGACGTTGATGCTGCTGTTCCTGGGGATCCAGACGGTGATCAACGCCCGGCGACGTACGCCGCTGGCGCTGCTCGCCTCCACCGTCCTCGTCTCGTCGGTCTTCTACTTCCTGTTCTATGACGCCCTCGACCTGCCCATGCTCGTGACGATGATGACGATCGGGCTCGCGTCCCGCGAGCACGTGCCGCTCGCCGCCGTCGACGCGGAAGGCAGTCCGGACCGGGCCTCGGTGCGCCCGTCGCTGCCGGTCCTCGACCTGGAGGAGCAGACGTGACCGCTCTTCCCGCGCCGCTCGCCGACCTCTTGGCCGAGCTGGGCCTGGACCCGACCGCTGCCGTGCTGGGCCGTCGCTCCGGCACCGGCGTGGGCTACCTGTGCCTGCCGTCGGCGGACCAGCCCCAGCTCCTCGTGCCCCTCGCACCTGCCGGCTCCGACCTGGTGCTCGAGCGTCGGTCACGGACGCTCCCTGCCCGAGTGGCCAAGCAGCTGGTCGCCGCCGGGCTGCGAGCCCGCGTCCTGGGCGCACTCCCCCTCCGCCGACTGACCCTCGCCGACCCCGCGCTCGACGACCTGGTGACCTGGCTGGGCGGGCACCCGGGTGACCGGCTCGGCGTACTCGTCGGCCCGCCCCGAGCGAATCGCAAGCCGGTGCTCCGGCTCCTGGCTGCCAGCGGAGAGACCACGGCCTTCGCCAAGCTCGGTGGCACGCCCGTGGCCGCCGACCTCGTCCGCCGAGAGGCGGCTGCCTTGGCACGCGTTGCGGGCAACCGATGGACGACGCTGCGGCCCCCGGCCCTGCTCCGGGCCGGGCAGTGGCGCGAGCGGGAGGTCGTCGTCACCGAGGCACTGGCCCGCGACGCCCAGCAGCGACAGCCCACCGACCTACCCGTGGGACCGACCCGGGAGATCGCGCTCACGGGAGCCCGCACCGACCTTCCGGTGGCCCACACCTCCACGCTCGCCCTCGACGGTGCCGAGACCTGGGGCTCCTGGCAGGCCGAGCTCGAGGGCCTGACCCAGCGGCTGCGCTCCGCCATCGGCGACCAGCGGCTGCCGCTCGGGGCCTCCCACGGCGACTGGACACCATGGAACATGGCGTGGAGCGGTGACGTGCTGGAGGTCTGGGACTGGGAGCGTTACGCCACCGACGTACCGCAAGGCTTCGACGTCGTCCACTTCGCCGCCTCGAGCGTGCGTGCCCATGAGCCCGGCGATGCCGAGGAGCGCTTCCTGCGGAGCCTCCCGGGGCTGATGGACCGCTGTGGGCTCGATGCCGGGCTCACCGGCCCGGTGCTCGCGCTCTACCTGCTGACCGCCGCGCGGCGCTATGCCGCGGACCTGACCCTGGTGCCAGCGCCGCTCGTGGCGACCCGGCTGGACTGGGTGCTGGCCCTCCTGCGATCCGAGACCGACCGACTAGAACGAGGAGCCGTCGCGTGAACCTCCGCAAGCTGGCGCCCACGTCGCTGCGCACCACCAGTCGCCGCGCCGCGGTCTGGTGGGGTGAGCGCACCGCCGACCGGCGCCCCCTGCCCGACTTCCTGGTCATCGGCGGCCAGCGCTGCGGCACGACCTCGCTGTTCCGTGCGCTGATGGCCCACCCGCAGATCCGTCGCGCCCAGCTGCACAAGGGCGTCAACTACTTCGATCTCGACTATGCGAAGGGCGAGAGCTGGTACCGCGGCCACTTCCCGAGCCGCACCGCCGCCGACGACCTCCGGGTCTTCGACGCCAGCGGCTACTACATGTTCCACCCCCAGGCCGCCAGCCGGATCGCGCGAGACATGCCCGACGTCCGGCTGATCGCCATGGTGCGCGACCCCGTCGAGCGGGCCTACTCGGCCTACAAGCACGAGCTGGCCCGTGGCTATGAGTGGGAGCACTCCTTCGCCCGGGCACTCGAGCTCGAGGACGCGCGCCTCGACGGCGAGATCCAGCGGATGATGGCCGACCCGAGCTACCAAAGCTTCAACCACCGTCACCACGCCTACCGGCGCCGCGGCGAGTATGCGCGCCTGCTCCAGCCGTTCATCGACGGGCTCGGGCGCGACCGGCTGCTCATCATCGAGTCGGAGTCGTTCTTCGCCGAGCCCGAGATGGAGTTCGGCCGGATCATCGAGTTCCTCGACATCGCGCCGACCATGCCCGAGCGCTTCGACCGCTACAACGCCCGCCCCGGTGACGGCCTCGACCCCGAGGCCGCCGCGCGGCTGCGCAGCCACTACGCCAGCCATGACGCGGCGCTGGGCGAGCTGATCGGGCATCCGCCCTTCTGGAGGGCATGACCGTGTCCACCGTGGACGAGCGCCCGCTGCCGGAGCTGTCGTCGTACGTCTCGCACGTGCGCCGCTACTGGCTGCTGCTGCTCGTCACGACACTGATCGGCGCCGGGATCGGCGCCGCGATCTTCTTCTCGCTCCCGGTGCGCTACTTCGCCTCGTCCCGGGTGGCCCTGTCGCCCCAGATCACCTACCTGTCGCTCAGCATCGAGAACGAGAAGCAGCCGATCGTCACCATCGACACCACGGCGTCGCTGCTGCGCTCCGACCGCGCGGTCGACGCGATCGCGTCGGCCATGGGCGTGACTCCCCAGGTCGCGCGCGACAACATCGTGATCTCGGCCAAGCCTGGTTCGCGGGTGCTGGTCGTCCAGGTGCGTGCCGACGCCAAGAAGCAGGCGATCGCCGGCTCCAACGCCGCGACCGACCAGCTGCTCAAGCTCCAGGCTGACACGTTCGCCCTGAGTCCGGAACGTGTGCAGAAGCTGAAGAACCGGGTCTCGGTGCTCAAGCGGCAGGCGCTCGAGGCCATCGCCGCGGGCGACCCGGGCCAAAGCCAGCTCCAGACGGCCAACCTGCTCCAGACCCGCCTGGACAAGGCCGTGGAGACCAACAACACCGACTCGGCCGTGATCATCCGCGCCAAGGCGACCGAGTACCGGCCCGGCCAGGGCGAGGTCTTCATCGCCAGCGGACTCACCCTGGGACTGCTCGTCGGCATCCTGCTGACCCAGCTCCCGTGGCGTCGCTGGAGACTGGCGATGTCGGGTGGGGGCTCCCACCGGCGGGTATCATTCCCAGGGTCGAGCCAGCCGGACCAGGACGTTCTGCCGGCGGCCAACGGGGCCCTCGGAGGTGTGCCGGAAACGCCGGCCACGCGTGCGGCAACTGATGAGGAGGACCCGGGGGACCATGAGCTCACCTGATCCGCTTGCACCACCCCGTCTCAAGATCGGGGCGGCCCTGCGTCCGCACCTGCTGCTGATGGCGGTGCTCGGGCTGTTCTTCGGGGCCCTGCTCGGGACCGCGGCGGCCCTGCTCCCGGTCGAGTACGTCGCAACGGCGACCGTGCTGGTGCAGCCGCTCGACGGCAACTCCTACAGCCCCGACGGTGCCGGCAGCGACCTGACCCGCCTCGAGACCGAGGCTCAGGTGGTCTCCTCCGACGTCATCGTCCAGGCCGTGCGCAACGCGCTGCCCGCGACCTATGCCAAGACCAACCTCACCAAGGGGCTCGGGGTCGCCATCCCGACCAACACCCAGATCATCCAGGTCACCTTCCGGGCTGGCAACGCGCAGACAGCGACGGCCATCTCCAACCAATATGCCCAGAGCTATCTCGACTACCGCAGCCTGCGCCGTGACGCCTTCATCTCCAACCGCCAGAACGGGATCCAGCAGCGCATCGACAGCCTGACAAGCGAACTTGAGCAGAAGCGCAAGGACGGGCTCAAGCCCAACTCGGCCGAGATCAAGGCGATCGCCGCACAGCTGCAGAACCTGCGCCTCCAGCTGTCGACCCTCGCCATCGCGGACTCGATCCCGGGCCAGATCATCACCGAGCCGGTCGCCCGCAAGTCGGGTCTCTCGCTCCCGCTGACGATCGCGATCCCCGCCGGCGTGGTGCTCGGCCTGATCCTGGGAGCGGCCTTCGCCCTGGTCCGTGAGCGCCGGCTCGACCTGCTCCGCTCGGTCGCCGACGTCGAGCACCTCGGTGTCCCCGTGCTCGGCCACGTCCTGGCCGAGCCGGCCCACGTGGAGGGCCTCGAAGCACCCGTCGACGACCTTCCCGATGCGGCTTTGATGCTCGCCGCCGTCCTGACCCGCCGCGTCAAGAGCCCAGCGACCATCGCCGTGAGCCTGGTGACGTCCGACGGGCAGCCCCTGGAGTTCCCCGACGCCTTGGCGCGAGCCCTGGCCCAGGGGCAGCAGCAGGTGCTCCTCATCGACGGAGCCTCGGAGGAGGCGTCCAAGCGCAGCGGCCTGTCCGAGGCGCTGACCAACGGTCCCGAGCAGATCCGGCTGGCCCGCAAGGACAAGGACCTGTCTCGCATGGATGTGGGCCGTCGCCCCGCCATGGGCCGTCGCCTCTATGGCACGCCTCGGCTCGACGCCCTGCTCGAGCGGGCCACCCAGGTCTATGACTGGGTCATCGTCCACGCCTCCCCGACCGACGACACCGTGGGTCGGTCGCTGGTCGGTGGCTGCGGCTACTGGGTCCCCATCGTCGTTCTCGGGCACACCTCCCGCGACGACCTCGAACGCGGTCTGCAGTGGGCGCGCACCACCGGCTCCCACCCGCTGGGCGTGGTCGCGATCGACCAGCCCTCACGCAGCCGCCGCCGTCGGGGCGAGGCCACCCCCGACGAGGAGCGATGACGGACGACCCGCCGGACGACCCGACGGCGACCGAGCTCGAGCCACCGGTCGACCACGACCGCGCCGAGCTGCGCAAGCTCGCTCGCGGCGGCCTGGGCGGCTTGGTGGCCTCCCTGGTCACCGGCCTGGGCGGCCTGGCGTTCATCACGGTCGCGACCTGGGGCTTCCCCAAGGCCGAGGTCGGCATCGTCTTCAGCCTCACCTCCCTGTTCCTGATCGCCCTCGCGGTGGTCACGCTCGGCTCCGACATCGGCGTCGTCAGGTTCGTGGCCATCCGGCTCTCGGAGACCGAGGCGGCCAAGCGGAGGCCCACGGACGTGGCCGCCGTCGTGATGGCCACCCTCGCGCCGGTGCTGGTCATCGCCGCCGTCGTCACGTCGCTGCTGTGGTTCCTGCTGCCGCTGATCCCGTGGACCGACCAATACATCCGCACCGCCCAGGTGATCAGCCTCTTCCTGCCGTTCGCGGCCGTCTCCAACCTGGTCCTCGCCGGCACCCGGGGACTCGGCTCGGTCCGCCCGACGATCATGGTCGAGAGCCTGCTGCGCCAGGGGCTCCAGCCGATCCTCGCGATCGTGGCTGCCCTGGTCACCGACTCCTCGGTCTGGCTGGCCCTGGCCTGGGTGTTCCCCTACGCCGTCGCCAGCATCGCCGGCCTGGTGAGCTTCACCCGACTGTGTCGCAGCCGCGGCATTCCCGCGTGGGTCTCCCCCCGCTCCGGGCCCGTGCGCGACGTCTGGCGTGAGGTCTGGGCCTTCAACGCTCCGCGGGCGCTGACCCAGATCGCCCAGATCGGGATCCGCCGCGCCGACATCCCGATCGTGGCCGTGCTCGCCGGTCCGTCCGCCGCGGCCGTCTACACCGCTGCCTCGCGCTTCGTCGCCGCCGGACTCCAGGCGATCAAGGGCGTCCAGCAGATGGTCGGCCCGCAGATCGCCCGGCTCCACGCTGCCGGGCGTCCCGACCAGGCCGGGCTGGCCCTGCGGACCGCCACGACCTGGAACGTCCTCATCGCCTGGCCGGTCTATCTCACCTGTGCGGTCATCCCGGCCACGGTGCTGCTCATCTTCGGCAAGGACTATGCCGACGGCGCGCCGGTGGTGGTCATCCTGGCGCTCGGCATGCTCATCGGCATCGCCGCCGGACCGGTCGACATCGCCTTGCTGATGCTCGGCCGGAGCGTGCAGAGCCTCCGCAACAACATGGCCGCCCTGATCACGAACCTCGTCCTCAACCTGGCCCTGATCCCCGTGCTCGGCATCAGCGGCGCCGCTCTGGCCTGGTCGGCCTCGATCCTGGTCTCCAACGCCCTGCCGACCTGGCAGATCCGCCCGATCCTCGGCAACGCCTCGGACCGGGGCACGCTCCTCGCGGCCGGCCTCGCCGTGGTCTCGTTCGCCCTCCCGCCCGGCGCCGCGCGGCTCGCCGGCCTGGACGCCGCCTGGCAGCTGCTCGGAGCGTCGTTCCTGGGCGGCCTGGTCTATCTCGGCCTGATCTGGCGCTTCCGTCGCCGGCTCCACGTCCACGAGCTCACCGGTGTCTTCCGCCGCCGCCTGAAGCGACGCCGCCTCAACGCCGACGCCGCGGCTGGCTGACGTCGTCGTGTCCGACAGTTTCCCCGCGTACTCGGGGAAACTGTCACTGGCTGGCTGAAGTTTCCGCCAGTCAGTGACAGGATCGCCCAGCCAGTGTTGCGGGTGGTACGACGATCCAGGCTGGCGACGTGCCGGTCAGTCGGCCGTGGCGGGCACGAGCGGCACCCGACGGCGTACGACGGCGCGGCGCTGCGGCCCCGAGAGCCCGAGGTCGACGGCACTCAGGTCGATGGCCCGGTCGTGGCTGAGCGCCAGCATGCGATCGGCGTCGCCCCGCAGGACGAGCAGCCGCTCACCCTGCTCGGCGTGGAGGGACTGGAGAGCCGCGCGGAGGGGAGCCACCGCCGCCAGCAGCCGCGACCGCTGTTCACGCCGGAGGTGGCGTCGCTGGGCATCCCTGGACAGGCCGTCGGGCAGCGGGTGGTCCAGGTCGGCCACCACCGCGCCGCCGTCGACCAGTCGGGCCACCAGTGCCTCACCGGCGGGTCCCGGACCCACCCAGCGCACGCGGGGTGCGCCGACGGCCGACGTACGGCGGGAGACGCGCGGCAGCGCTGCCAGCGCCGCGAAGGCCGACACGGCTGCGTCGGTCTCGGCGGCCGTCTCGGCCGGCGTCCGGGTGTCGGTCCCGTCGCCCAGGCGGGCCTCCAGGGCCTCGATCGTCATCGCCAGGTCGACCACGCCACGCTCGGCGCACCAGGCCGCGAACCGCTGCTGGTGGTCATCGACGTGCTCGCCCAGGGTGGGGTCGCGCGGCACCACGATGGGGCGGTGGCCGGAGCGTCGGGCGTCACTGATCGTGCCGGGGCCGCCGTGGGTGATCACGACGTCGGCGTCGGCCATCCGACGGCGCAGGTCGTCGGGCGGCAGGAAGTCGAGCCCCTCGGCCAGCTCGGGAGCGCGTGACCAGCCGTGCTGGATGGTCACGGAGTCCTCCGGATGCTGGCGCAGGCGGTCGTCGACCCAGCGCACCATCCGCTCGAACGGGTGGTGGTCGGTGCCGACGATGACCACGATCCTCAGGCCGCCGGTCATAGCAGCGGTCCGATGACGATCGCGTCGTCATAGAGGTCGGCCTGCTCGGGCCACTGCACGAGCATCAGATCGGTCACCGGGCGGCACAGCCGCCCCGTGAGGGTCGGCGTCTCGATCCGGTCATAGACCTCGATGTACGCCGTGCGGGCGCCCGCTCGGCGCGCGGCCAGGAAGAACGGCCACGCCACGGCGGCGCCCGTCGAGACCACGATCGTGGGCTGGAACTCGCGCACCAGCCGCCAGGCGAGGCGCGTGTTGCGCAGCAGGTTGGGCACGTTGCGCGTCGTCGGGTGGTGGGCCCACCAGATGTGCTCCTCCCCCGCCAACGCATGCACGGCGTCCGGGGTGTCGAAGGTGACCCAGCCCCGCTCGATCTCCCGCCACCACGGCTCGAGGGCCAGCAGCTGGGTCAGGTGCCCGCCGCTGGATCCCACCAGCAGGGCGCGCTCCTGTCGCCCCGGGGGCACGGTCGGTTCATCCATCGAGGGCATCGTAACGAGAGAGCCACGAGGCCGGGCCCGAATCCCGGGCCCGGCCTCGATGACGTGTCTGCTCAGTAGGCCCCGCGCGAGCGGACGACCGCGTCGACGGTCCGGACACCGATGCCGAGGTCGTCGGCCAGGCGCCAGTTGTCGGTGTAGTGCAGGTCGAGCTCGACCGAGCGCTCCCACGACAGGTTGGAGCGACCGCTGACCTGCCACAGGCCGGTCATGCCCGGGCGGACCGCCAGGCGGCGACGCTCGACCGGGGTGTAGAGGGCGACCTCCGACGGCAGCGCCGGACGAGGGCCGACCAGGGACATCTGACCGAACACGACGTTGATCAGCTGCGGAAGCTCGTCGAGCGAGGTCTTGCGCAGCAGCCTACCGATGCGCGTGATGCGCGGGTCGTGCTTGATCTTGAAGAGCACACCGTTGCCCTCGTCGAGCGTCGCGAGCTCGGTGAGAACCTGCTCCGCGTCGACCCGCATGGTGCGCATCTTGTACATCGTGAAGGTCTTGCCGTTGATGCCGACCCGGGTCTGCTTGAAGATCGCCGGCCCACGAGAGTCGATCCGGACCATCGCCATCATGGCGAGGAGCGCCGGACTGGCGAGCAGCAGCAGCACCGCGCCGCCGATGCGGTCGATGGCGTACTTGACCGCACGGACGAACAGCGACCGCTGGCTGGAGCGGACGTGGAGCAGCGTGGCGTCCGCGAACCGCGCAGTGTCGATCCGGTGCGGAGCCACGGAGTCCAGCACGCCCATCACCGCGATCGAGGCCTTGGTGCCCTCGAGGTCCCACGCCAGGCGACGCACCATGTCGGAGCTGATCGCCGGGCCGGGGACAACGACCGCCATGTCGGCGTCCCAGTTCTTGACCCATTCGGCCACCTCGTCGAGGCGGTTGATGGTGCGCACACCGAAGGTGTCGAAGCCCGTGACGGGCTGGTCGCCTTCGCCGAGCGCGAGCGCGCCGACCACCTTGGCGCGGCGGTCGCCGGCCCAGCGGGTGGCGGACTTGGCGATGTCGGCCGGAGAGCCGATCACCAGAAGCCGCGCCTGGCCGCCGAACATGCGGCGTACGACGGTGCCGGCGATGGCCACGGACGCGACCATGGTCACCAGCAGGAACGCGTCGATCAGTCGTGGCTCGTGCAGCACACCGACGGTGACGCCGGCAGCCGTGGCCACGACGGGCACGCCCTGGTCCTTGATGATGCGACCGACGTGCGGCAGGCCGGGACGCATCGTCTCGCGGCCGGCATGGTAGTTGACCATCAGTGCCATCGACACGACGATCAGGCTGAAGAGCACGGGAACGTCCCGCACCACGACAACGGTCAGAGCCAGGGCGGTGCCCAGGCCCATCTCAAACGGCAGGTACCACTGCTGGGCCCTGCGACGCAGTCTGCTTGCAGTCACCACCGGCATACCGGTGGCGGCCGTCACGCTCGCCTCGTCGCCCATGCCTCCTGGCATCGGCACGACAAGGTCGTGCGACGTCCCTCGACTCATCCTTCCCCCCACTCAACTCGTTTCCCCACTTGCAACGAGAGAGCTATTGCGAGTCGCCGAGATCGACCTGCTGTTGCCCTAACTGTCCGTCAGAGAGAGAGCCAAGTCTTTGCTCGCAGATACATCACGAGCATGTGGCGACGCGGAGGGAGAATTGCTGAACCGTGCCCCGAAACAACGGTTGGAACGAACTCCCCCGAGGCGTTTTGCGTCGCCACGACTTGGACCTCCTCGGGACCGTCCGAGACCCCACGACTCGAACGTGGGATCAGTCTCCCCTTCGCTCCCAGGAAGCGTCAACACGGATCCATGCCGTGTTGGCAAAATATTCACGATCGTTAGCCATGCTGGGGGGTTCGTTGGACAGAAATCCTCGGAATGTCTAGTTACCGGCGAGTGCTACCCAGAAGTCACGAGTTGAAACGTTGTTGCGTCTGGGCTAGACCATTCTCGACCAGCATCTCCACCGCGTCGGCCGCGTCGCCGATCTGGAACGGCAGGTCCTTCCGCTCGGCCGCGGAGTAGTCCGAGAGGACGAAGTCGGCGACGTCCTGGCGTCCGGACGGCCGGCCGACGCCGACCCGGACGCGATAGAAGTCCCCCGTCCCGAGCGCGGACCGCAGCGACCGCAGCCCGTTGTGACCGTTGTCCCCACCCCCGAGCTTGACCCGCATGGTCCCGAACGGGAGGTCGAGCTCGTCGTGGACCACGATCACGTGGTCGACGGTGATCTTGTAGAACGCGGTCAGCGCCGTGATCGGGCCACCGGTCTGGTTCATGTAGCTGCGGGCGCGCGCGAGGACGACCCGCGGCGCGGGCGTACCTGGCGGGCTCAGCCGCCCCTCCAGCACGTCGGCTCGGCCGGACTTGTGGGCGCGCAGCCCGCCGCCCATCCGCTCGGCGAGCTCGTCGACGACCCGGTAGCCGATGTTGTGCCGGTGTCCGGCGTACGTCGGGCCGGGGTTGCCGAGCCCGACGATCAGCCAGGCGTCGCTCGCGCCGTCGCGATCTGCCACGGTGGCGTCCTCCTCGGTTCGGCCCAGGACGCGCCTGAGCCGAGCAAGGATCACTCCGAGTCGGCCTCGTCGGAGGCGGCCGATGCCTGGTCAGCGGCGGCGGCGCCCTCGGTGCCCTCGCCCTCGGTGGCCTCGCCCAGCTCCTGCTCCTGGGCCTGGGTGATGTTGACGATCAGCGACTCGGGGTCGGTCAGCAGCGTCGAGCCGGACGGCAGGACCAGGTCGGAGGCGTGGATCTGGGTGCCGACTGCGGCGCCCTCGATGTCGACCTCGATGGACTCGGGGATGTGCGTGGCCTCGGCCTCGATGGAGACCGTGGTGTTCTCGGTGACGACCAGGGAGTCGCGGGCGGCCTCGCCGACGAGCTGGATCGGGATGTCGACGGTGACCTTCTCGCCGAGTCGCACGGCGACGAAGTCGATGTGCTCGATCACCCGACGGATCGAGTCGACCTGGACCTGCTTGGTCAGCGCGAGCTGGGTGGAGCCGTCGATCTCGAGCTCGAGCAGCGCGTTGGCGCCGCCGTGCTTGATCGCCATCATCGTGTCGTGACCCGGCAGGGTCACGTGGATGGGGTCGTTGCCGTGGCCGTAGATGACCGCGGGGATCTTGTGGTCACGGCGGATCCGGCGGGCGGCACCCTTGCCGAACTCGGTGCGGAGCTCGGCGGCGATCTTCTCGGACGACATCTCTCTTCTTCTCCTGCGTCGGTGGTTCTCACAAGGTTCGGTGGTCGACTCGGCAGCGGGCTTCAGACATGACGAACGCCGCGCATCGACATGGAGGCGCGGCGTGTGCTGGCCTGCCCTGTCGATCACGGCGGCCGGGATGGCCACCCTCGCCGAGGCAACCTGAGAAGTCTAGCCACCCACGGCCCCGGGGGCGAATCGGGTAGTTGTGTCCGGCCCCGCACACACGTTGGATGGCGGGATGGCACTCACGCTTCACGAGGCCCGGGCCCGGGCCGCCGTCGTCTCCGACGTGTCCTACGACGTGGAGCTCGACCTGAGGGACCGCAGCTCGTTCGGCTGCCGCGCCGTCATCCGGTTCACGTGCACCGACCCCGAGACGTTCCTCGAGCTCGCCCGGGCCGAGGCGCTCACCGTGACCGGCGCTGAGGCGTCGTACGACGGACAACGGATCCGGCTGTCCGGCCTCAGCGGCGCGAGCGAGGTGACCGTGGACACGCGGCTGCCCTATGTCACCGACGGCGAGGGGATGCACACGTTCACCGACCCCGCCGATGGGGCGACGTACGCCGGCGCCTACTGCGGCATGGACCTGGCCCAGCGCGTCTTCCCCTGCTTCGACCAGAACGACCTCAAGGCGCCGATCACCCTGCGAGTGCAGGCCCCACACGACTGGACCGTCCTCGCGAACGGCGACGTCACGTCCCACGACGCCGGGTCGTGGAGCTTCGCCCCGACCCCTCCGATCCCGCCGGCGCTGTTCATCGTGGTCGGCGGCCCCTACCGGTCGATCACGTGGGAGCACGCGGGGCTGCCCTTCGGCTGGCATGTCCGGCAGTCGCTGGGCTCGGCGCTCGATCGCGACGCTGCGTGGCTGCGCAGCACCACCGAGGCGTGCTTCGACCACTATGCCGGGCTGTTCAGTGAGCCCTACCCGTTCGACTCCTACGACCAGGTCTTCGTGCCCGGACTCAACTGGGGCGCCCAGGAGATGCCGGGCTGCATCAGCTATCGCGACGAGTTCCTGCGTGTCGGGGAGCCCACCGAGCCCGAGCGCCGCGACCTCGCGATGGTGATCGCCCACGAGATGGCCCACATGTGGTTCGGCGACCTCGTGACGATGACCTGGTGGGAGGACACGTGGCTCCAGGAGTCGTTCGCCGACTACCTCGGCTTCCGGGTCGCCGAGGACGCCGTCGGGATGCGCAGCACGTTCGCCGACTTCACGGTGGGCTGGAAACCGCGTGCCTACGTTGCCGACGAGCGTCGATCGACCCACCCCGTCGCGCCATTGCCCGAGGACGTTCCCGACGTCGACGTCGCGGGCGGCAACTTCGACGCGCTGTCCTATGCCAAGGGCAACGCCGTCCTCCGACAGCTGGTCACCTGGCTCGGGGACGACGAGTTCTTCGCCGGAGTCAACGCCTACCTGACCCGGCATCGGTTCGGCAACGCCACCCTCGACGACTTCGTCGCGGCCCTCGACGGCGCCACCGACCGCGATGTGAAGGCCTGGGCGGCGCTATGGCTGCGGACCACCGGGTTCGACACGCTGCATGCCGAGCGGGTCGAGGAGGGCGTGCTGCTGCGACGGGTCGGCTCCCGGCCCCACCGCGTCCGCGTCACGTCGTACGACGCCTCGCTGCGCGAGGTGGGCTCCGAGCTCGTCGACCTCGGCGACGCGCCCGTGACCTTGCCGGCCGCGGCCGCGGTGCTGGTGAACGCCCGGGGCGAGACCTATGCCCGGCTCCGGACCGATCCCGATTCCTGGGAGCTGCTGACCCAGCGGCTCTCCGACCTGCCCGACCCGGCCGCGCGCGGAGTCGTCTGGGCGACTGCGTTCGACCAGGTCCACACCGGCCAGCTGCCCGCGGCTGCCTTCCTCAGGTTGCTGCGGAGCCACCTGCCTGCCGAGAGGCACGCCAGCACCGTGGTCGAGGTCCTCGACTGGGTGCGCATGACGCTGCTCGCCCGCTGGGTCACCGCCGAGGCGTCGCCGGACGCGGTTCGGACGGTTGCCGCCACCTGCACGGCGGCACTCGACGTCCCCCTCGCGCGGAGCCTGGCCGTGTCGTGGACCAGGTCCCTGGCGCTGAGCACCGACGACCCCGGTCTCCTCGAGTCCTGGCTGGCCTCCCGGGTCACCCCGGCCGGCGCTCCCGTCGACTCGACCTTGCGGTGGCTGGCGCTCCACCGACTGGCGGCGCTGGGGGCTGCGGACGAGGAGCGGCTGGCGCGCGAGCGGGCTGCGGACGGGACCGTCGACGGGGTCCTGGGGGAGCTCAGGGCGCTCGCGGCACGACCCGTACCCGAGGCCAAGCTCGACGCCTGGACGAGGATGGTCGGCGACCCGGACGTCTCCAACCGAGCCTTCAGCGCCCTCGCCGAGGGGCTCTGGAACGTCGAGCAGTCGGACCTGTCGGCGCCGTACGTCGAGCGCTACACCCGGGAGTCCGTCGCGCTCGCGATCGAGCGGGGCCCGAGCTTCGCGGCGATGCTCGGCCGGGGGTTCCCGCGGGTGCGGCTCTCGGTGGACCAGGTGGCCTCGTTCGAGGACGAGCTGGCCCGCGTCGACGTCCCGACCGCGCTGCGGCGCCCCTGGGAGGACTTGGTCGACGACGCCCGCCGGGTGCTGGGCTGAGCGCCTGGCCGACGCCGGTCAGGCGTGCCCGTCGAACATCGAGGTGACGGAGCCGTCCTCGAAGACCTCGCGGATCGCCCGTGACAGCAGCGGGGCGATCGACAAGACGGTGAGCTTGTCGAAGCGCTTGTCGTCGCTCAGCGGCAGCGAGTTGGTGACGACCACCTCGGTGATCGAGCTGTTCTTGAGCCGGTCGACCGCGGGGTCGGAGAGGATCGGGTGGGTGGCCGCGACCACGACGCCGGCCGCCCCCTCGGCCATGATCGCCTCGGCGGCCTTCACGATCGTGCCGCCGGTGTCGATCATGTCGTCGACCAGGACGCACATGCGGTCCTTGACGTCACCGACCACCCGGTTGGCGACCGTCTCGTTGGGCCGGTCGATGTTGCGGGTCTTGTGGATGAACGCCAGCGGCGCCCCGTCGAGTCGGCTCGACCAACGCTCGGCCACCTTGATCCGCCCGGCGTCCGGCGAGACGACGGCCAGGCGCTGGGCGCCGTACTTGGCCTTGACGTGGTCGGCCAGGATCGGCAGCGCCATCAGGTGGTCGACCGGCCCGTCGAAGAAGCCCTGGATCTGGTCGGCGTGCAGGTCCATCACGATGAGCCGGTTGGCTCCGGCCGTCTTGAAGAGGTCGGCCATCAGACGCGCGGAGATGGGCTCGCGGCCGCGGTGCTTCTTGTCCTGCCGGGCGTAGCCGTAGAACGGCATGACGACCGTGATCCGCTTGGCCGAGGCACGCTTGAGCGCGTCGACCATGATCAGGTGCTCCATGATCCACTTGTTGATCGGGGCCGTGTGGCTCTGGATCACGAAGGCGTCGCAGCCGCGCACCGACTCCTCGTAGCGGACATAGATCTCGGAGTTGGCGAACTCATAGGCCGAGGTCGGGACCAGACCGGAGCCGAGGAGGTGGGCGACTTCGGTGGCGAGCTCGTGATGCGCCCGTCCGCTGAAGACCATGAGGTTCTTCTCCGTCGCACGCTTCATGCCGCTCACGCGATCGTGTCTCCCCTCTCGACGGTCGTCCCCGACGATTCTCCCCCACGGAGCCTGCCGTGCCCAACCCCGCCCGAACGTTGGTCCCGGGCCGGTCGCCTGGCCGTCGGGTCAGGCGTCGGTGGTCTCGCCGGGCCGGTCGGCCTCCTCGGCCTCCTGTGACGGCCGCGCCGCGAGCGCCGTACGAGCCGCCTCGGCCATCTTGGTGCCCGCGCGCCGCCGCTCCACCCAGCCCATCAGGTTGCGCTGCGGGCCTCCGGAGACGGCGAGGGCGCCGGGGGGTACGTCGCGCCGGATGACCGCGCCCGCGCCGGTGGACGCCCCGTCGCCCACCTCGACAGGGGCGACGAAGACGTTGTGGGAGCCGGTGCGGACATGGCGGCCGATCGTGCTGTGGTGCTTGGCGACCCCGTCGTAGTTGGCGAAGATCGCGCCCGCCCCGATGTTGGTGCCCTCACCGATCTCGGCGTCGCCGACGTAGGACAGGTGCGGCACCTTGGCGCCGTCGCCCAGCTGGGCGTTCTTGGTCTCGACGAACGCGCCGACCTTGGCGTCGATGCCGAGCGTCGACCCCGGGCGCAGATAGGCGAACGGCCCGACGGTGGCGCCGTCCCCGATCACCGCGAGCTCGGCGTGGGCCCGGATGACACGCGCGCCGGCACCGACCTCGCAGTCCTTCAGGGTCGTGTCCGGGCCGATCACGGCATCCTCGGCCACCGCCGTGGCTCCCAGCAGCTGGGTCCCGGGCAGGATCGTCACATCCGGTGCGAGGCTCACGTCGGCGTCCACCCAGGTCGTCGCCGGGTCCATCACCGTCACGCCCTCGCGCATCCAGCGGGTCACGATGCGGCGATTGAGCTCCTTGCCGAGCTCGGCCAGCTGGGCGCGGTCGTTGGCGCCCTCGGTCTGGCGGACGTCGTCGATCAGGTGGGCGCCGACCGTGAGCCCGTCCTCGCGGGCCAGCCCGACCAGGTCGGTGAGGTAGAACTCGCCCTTGACGTTGTCATTGGTCAGCCGCGGCAGGCCGCACGCCAGGAACTCCGCGTCGAAGGCCACGATCCCCGAGTTGATCTCCTGGATCTCGCGCTGCTGCGGAGTGGCGTCCTTCTCCTCGATGATCGCCTCGACGTCGCCGTCGCTGTTGCGCACGACCCGGCCATAGCCGAACGGGTCGCCCAGGACCCCCGTCAGGATGCTCACCGCCCGCTCCGCGGCGTCGTGCTCGGCCACGAACTCCCGCAGCGTCTGCGCCTCCAGGAGCGGAGTGTCGCCGTACGCCACCATCACCGTGCCGGCCGTCGCCCCGCAGGCCTCCATGGCGACGCGTACGGCGCCCCCGGTGCCGTCGAGCACCTCCTGGATGGCCAGGAGGCAGTCCGGGACGTACTCCAGGATGTGCGGCTCGACCTGCTCGCGCTGCGTGCCGACCACCGCGACGACCCGGGCCGGCTCCAGCGCCTGCACCGCCGTCAGCACGTGGCCGATCATGCTGCGACCGCCCACCTCGTGCAGGACCTTGGAGGTCTTGGACTTCATGCGGGTCCCGCCTCCGGCGGCCAGCACGACGACGGTGAGGTTGGTGGTCATGGGGCCTGGTCCTTTATGTCGCCGAGAAAACCGTCTTTCAGCTCCCCGGGTAGGAGTCGAACCTACGTCGCTAGTCCTGATTCAAAGTCAGGCGGGCCCTGCCGACAGACCAACCGGGGATGGCGACTGTGAGTCTAGGTGCCCCGGCGTACGTCATAGGAACTGGTCGCCCCGGCCGCCAGGTCCTACGACGTACCGCTAGGACGTCATAAGAGTTGGTCGCTGGAGCAGCCAGTTCCGATGACGTCCGCCTAGGCTGCGGGGATGGACCTGCCTGTGATGCCGCCCGTGCAGCCCATGCTGGCCAAGCCGGTGAAAGGGATCCCCGACCCGGGGAAGTACGGCGGCCTGTCGTTCGAGCCGAAGTGGGATGGGTTCCGCTGCATCGTCTTCAAGGACGGCGACGAGGTCGAGCTGGCGTCGCGCAACACCAAGCCGCTGACCCGCTACTTCCCCGAGGTCGCGGCGGCCATGCGCGAGCAGCTCCCCGACCGCTGCGTCCTGGACGGCGAGATCTTCGTGGCGGTCGGCGACCGCCTCGAGTTCGAGGTGCTCCAGAACCGCCTCCACCCGGCCGCCTCGCGGGTCAACCTCCTTGCCAAGGAGACCCCGGCCGGTTTCGTCGCTTTCGACCTGCTCGCGCTCGGCGACACGTCGTACGTCGACCGGCCGTTCGCCGAGCGCCGCGCCGCGCTGGAAGGCGCCCTGACGGGCTTGCCCGGGCCCTGCTACCTCACCCGGACGACCGAGGACCCCACGGAGGCCGAGGCCTGGTTCCACGAGTTCGAGGGGGCCGGGCTCGACGGGGTGATCGCGAAGCCGCACGCCGCGCCGTACCAGCAGAACGCCCGCACCATGCTCAAGATCAAGCATGAGCGCACCGCCGACGTCGTCGTGGCCGGCTACCGCGAGCACAAGACCTCGACGCCCGAGCGGCCGCTCCTGGGGTCGCTGCTGCTCGGGCTCTACGCCGACGGCACGCTGCAGCACGTGGGAGTCTCGGCGTCGTTCACCGAGAAGCGGCGGGCCGAGCTGATCGAGGAGCTCCAGCCCCTCGTCTGCGCCTTCGACGAGCACCCCTGGGGCGAGTGGCAGCAGTGGGCGATCGCCAACCCCGACCGGGTGCCCGGGACGCAGAGCCGGTGGAGCCAGGGCAAGGACCTGACCTTCACGCCCCTGCGGCCGGAGCGGGTGCTCGAGGTCGCCTATGACCACATGGAGGGGCGGCGGTTCCGTCACACCGCCCAGTTCCGCCGCTGGCGCACCGACCGCGACCCCGAGTCGTGCGGTTATGAGCAACTGGATGAGCCGGTGAGCTACGACCTCGCTAGGATTTTGGGTGTGGAGTGATCCCACTCCACCGCAACCCGTCACAACCCGTCCCAGGGGGCGATGAACGTGAGTGACTCCTACAACGTCGTACTGCTCATCGAGGAGGAGCTCACCGCCGGCGATGCCGCGCAGGTGCACTCGCTCCACGAGGGCATCGACCAGCCCGTCACCTACCACGTGCTGCTTCCGATCGAGGACGCCTCGGCCCGCATCGAGGCCGCGATGGGGTCGCTGGCCGCCGGCGAGGTGATGGCCTCCCCGGCGATGGTGATGAGCGACGTCGACCTCGAGGCGCTGCGCCGCGAGTGCGAGGAACGGTCCAACGACCAGCTCACCGCGAGCATCGCGGCCCTTCAGGCCAGCGGCGCCGAGGCCACCGGGTGCGTCGTCACCGAGCCACCGATCGACGCCCTCGCCGACACGGTGGCGAAGGTCGACGGCCGCGAGGCCATCATCATGACCCGGCCCCATGTGGTCGCCGAGTTCTTCCACGTCGACTGGACCTCACGCGCCCGCCGCAAGATCGGCGTCCCCGTCCTCCATCTCCTCGAGCGGGAGAACTTCGACGAGCAGGCCGGTCACGGCGAGGGCATCACCGGGTTCTGAGCACCCAGCTCGACGACGATGTCGAGCTGCCCCGCGTGCCGGGCGTACTCCTGGAGCACGTGGAAACAGACCCATTCCAGCGTGGGCACCGCGCCGTCGTAGCCCTCTCCCGGCGTCGAGAGCTCGGCGAGGTCGTGTTCGAGCAGGATCCGGGAGGTACGGCGCCCGAGCTCCTGCAGCCGGTCGACGAGCTGCTCGGCGGTCACGTCGCTGGGCACGTTCCAGCGGGCTCCGGGGCCGGTCGCATCCTCCTCGACCCACGGGTCGGGCACCGTCCAGTCGCCCCACCGATCGGGCACCTCCTCCCCCAGGAAGATCCACACGAACCACCGCCGCTCCATGTGCAGCACGTGGGAGAGCAGCTCGATGGGCGTCCAGCCCGAGGGCAGCCGCGAGGTTCGGCGCTCGGTCTCATCCAGCGCCAGCACGGCATCGGCCACGGTCCTGCGGTAGAACGCGAGGTAGGCGGGCCAGAGCGCCGCGTCGCCGGGCTCGGGCTCCCGGGGGCTCACGGGCTGATCCGGTTGCCGTCGTCGTCCCAGTGGGCGGCGACCTTCTTGCTGGGCTGCACGCGTGGCGGCTCGCCCGGCATCTTGGGGTAGTCCGGCGGGTAGTTGAGCTCCACCGACCCCTGCTCCTCGAAGAGCCGCACCAGCGGTCCCAGCGAGCAGGGCCGGTCATCGATCGCCGCCCACGCGTCACCGCGATCCGCGAGCCGCTCCGGGACCGTGAAGAGGTTGAGTCCCTTGGGATCGGTCAGCTCGGCGAGCTCCTCCCACGGCAGCGGCGTCGAGACCGGAGCCCCGGGGAGGGGGCGCAGCGAGTACGCCGACGCGATGGTGCGGTCGCGCGAGTTCTGGTTGAAGTCCACGAAGATCCGCGCGCCGCGCTCCTCCTTCCACCAGGCCGTGGTGACGCGGTCGTCGCGCTTCTCCAGCTCACGCCCGAAGCCGATGGCGGCGTGGCGGACGTCCACGAAGTCCCACCGAGGCTCGATGCGGACATAGATGTGGACGCCGCGGTTGCCGGAGGTCTTCGCGAAGCCGACCAGCCCCAGCTCCTCCAGCAGCTCGCGCGCCACGCCGGCGACACCGACGGCGTCCGCGAACGTCGTACCGGGTTGGGGGTCGAGGTCGATCCGCAGCTCGTCGGGGCGATCGACGTCGGTACGGCGTACGGGCCAGGGGTGGAAGGTGACCGTGCCCATCTGGGCGCACCACACGGGGACCGCGATCTCGGTGGGGCAGATCTCCTGGGCGGTGCGGCCGGAGGGGAAGGTGACCTCGGCGGTCTCGAGATAGGGCGGCGCCCCCTTGGGGACCCGCTTCTGGTAGAACGCGTCCGCCTTCTCGCCAGGGCGGCCGGTCGCGAGCGTGATGCCGGGGAGCACGCCCGACGGCCATCGCTCGAGCGCGGTCGGACGATCCCGGAGCGCGCGCATCAGCCCCTCGCCCACGGCCGCGAAGTAGGTGGCCACCATCAGCTTGGTGACCTCGGGCGTCGTGTCGGTCGCGGGGTAGATCACCCGGTCGGGGCTGGTGACCCGGACCGCGCGATCACCGGCCTGGACCTCGGCGGCGGGAGTCGGCATGCGCTCCATCCTTACGGGTCGGTGACGGCCCGCCAAGGCCCTGGGGTCGGGCGGCGCCGGTGGGTACTGTTCCCCGCATGGCATATGAGGTTGAGCGGACCCCCGAGGAGTGGCGCGCGCTGCTGACGCCCCAAGAGTTCCAGGTCCTGCGTGAGGCCGGCACCGAACGGGCGTTCACGGGTGAGTACACCGACACCGAGACCATCGGCGTCTATCGCTGCCGCGCCTGCAGCGCCGAGCTGTTCCGGTCGGACACCAAGTTCCACTCCGGGTGCGGATGGCCGAGCTTCTACCAGCCCGAGTCGGACGCGATCGAGTACATCGACGACACGTCTCACGGCATGGTCCGTACCGAGGTCCGCTGCGCCCGCTGCGGCTCTCATCTGGGGCACGTCTTCCCCGACGGCTATGGCACCCCGACCGGCGATCGCTACTGCATCAACTCGCTCAGCCTGGCGCTCGAGCCGGTCGATGAGCCGGCGTCCGCCGCTGGTGCCGACGAGGGCTGATCGGGGGCTGTCCGGCCCGCCGCAGCGCCCGCCGTACCTCATCGATTGGACGCAAACCGCATGCCGCGGGCCCCACTTCCTGCGGATTTGGGCCAAACCGCAGGGTTGCGGCCGCGCGCCTAGGGCAGGCGCAGAATCAGCTCAGCCGGGTCGACACGAGGGCCGGTGAAGAACGGCGTCTCCTCGCGGACGTGGAGACGGGCCTCCGAGCCACGCAGGTGGCGCATCAGGTCGACGATGCGGTGGAGCTCGTCGGCCTCGAACGCGAGGATCCACTCGTAGTCACCCAGCGCGAACGCCGCGACGGTGTTGGCGCGGACGTCGGCGTAGTCGCGGCCCATCTGGCCGTGCTCGGAGAGCATCCGGCGCCGCTCGGCGTCCTCGATGACGTACCAGTCGTAGGACCGCACGAACGGGTAGACGCACACATAGGCGCGCGCCTCCTCCTCGGCGAGGAACGCCGGGACGTGCGACTTGTTGAACTCGGCGGGGCGGTGGAGCGCGAGCTGGCTCCAGTGGGGCGCGAGGCGGGCACCGAAGGCGGTCCGGCGGAGACGGTTGTAGGCGTCCTGGAGCTGCTCGGCGGTGGCGGCGTGCCACCAGACCATCAGGTCTGCTTCGGCGCGGACACCGGACATGTCGTAGGTGCCGCGGACGATGACGTCCTCGGCGGCGAGCTTGTCGAACAGGTCGGACACCTCGGCGCCCTCGGCGACCCGGTCGCCGTCACCGACGGGCCGCTCGAGCCGGAACACCGACCACATGGTGTAGCGAAGGGTGTCGTTGATCTCGCGGACGCGGGCTGCCTTGCTCATGGGTGCCATTGTGCCGCGCCGCTCAATGCGTCAGCGATTCGACGGCTGCCGCGGCCGAGCCGATGACGGCGGGGATGCCGACGCCGTCGTACGCCGCCCCGCAGACCGCGAGACCGGGGATGCGCGCGACGGCCTCGCGGATCCGGGCGACCCGGTCGACGTGGCCGACGGCATACTGCGGCAGCCCGTCGGTCCACCGCTGCACGTGCACCTCGAGAGGCTCGGCGTGGAGGCCGACGGCGTCGGCCAGCTCGGCCCGCGACACGGCGACGAGCTCGGCGTCGGACAGGACGGCGACCGCCGTCTCGCGGTGGCGTCCCAGCGACGTGCGCAGGAAGAGCAGGTCCTCACCCTCGGGTCCGGCCCCGCGCCCTGCCTCACGGACCCAGCCCCACTTCGCGAACGAGAAGGTCGAGGCCTTGACCCTGCGCCCCTCCTCGACGGGCGGCACGAGGAAGCCCGACCCGGGCAGGGCCGGCACGTCGGCGGCCCGGAACGCGAACGTCACCACGGCCGTGGACGCCGCCTCGATCGCCCCGATCCCCGACGAGGCCTCCGGCTCCAGCGAGGCCAGGAGCCGAGCCGTCTCGGCCGGCGGCGTCGCCAGCACCACCCGGTCCGCCACGATCGCCTCGCCGCCGACGACGACCACGAACCCGTCCCCGGCACGGCGTACCGACTCGACCTCGACGCCGACCCGCCAGGCGAAGCGCCCGGAGTCGGCGAGAGCCGCGGGCAGCCGACCCATCCCACCCTCGACGCACGCGAAGACCGGCGCGTCATAGGTCCGCGGGATCCGCGCCCCCTGCTCGAGCAACGAGCCCTTGGCCAGCATCGGCAGCAGCATCGGGACGGCGGCCCGGGTCGAGATCTCGCGAGCCAGCCCGGAGTAGACGCCGCCGAGCAGCGGCTCCACGAGCCGGTCCACCACCTCGTCCCCGAAGCGGGCGGCGACGACCTCGCCGACCGACACGTCGCCGTCGATCACGGTCGGCGGCAGCGACGGCTCCCGTCGTACGGCGTCGAGGCCCTCGGCCGACAGCACCCCGGAGGCCTCCAGGTCCTCGAGGTCGAGCGGGATGCCCATCAGGGTGCGCGGCAGCGGGTGGAGCGACCCGCGGCTGAGGATCTGTGACTCGGCGCTGGTCGGGTGGACGATCGGCAGTCCCAGCTCGCGCGCCAGGTCGACGCCCTCGGGGCGCCGGTTGAGCATCGCCTCGGCGCCGACGTCGACGGCGACACCGGCGACCTCCTCGAGCCGCAGCTTGCCACCGAGCCGGTCCGACGCCTCGAGGAGCAGCGTCCGGGAGCCGTCGGCGCCGACGAGATAGGCCGCCGCGAGCCCGGCGATCCCACCGCCCACGACGACGGNGAGGGGGGCGGAAGGTCCGGACGGCGCGGCGGGGGGAACCCGGTCGGCGGAGGAGCTCACCGGCCCACTGTGCCNCCCGCCCCGGCCGGGCCGAGAACCGGTCGGGAACCGCTCCGGCCCGGGCCGCGTCCGATCGGCATGTCGCTGAACTCCCGCCGCCTCCGGCGCCCACTCCTGGCCCTGCCCGCCCTCGCGGCCACGCTGACGCTGGTCGCCTGCTCGGCGGGAGGCAATGACTCCCTCACGTCGATGGACGCGCCCGCAGCCGCACCCGCGGAGGCGGGGGGCGCGGGTGACTCCGCCCTCGCCGACGACAGCAAGGCGTTCTCCACCAACGGCGGCCGCGCGAACGCCGCTGCTGACACCGCCACCGACTACGCCCAGTCCTACGTCATCTCGACGGGCGCGGTGGCCTACCGCAGCAAGGACGTCGCCAAGACCCGCTTCGACGTGCAGTCGGTGATCGACGCCCACGGCGGTCGCACCGACGAGGAGAAGTCCGAGAGCGACAAGGACGGCGGGCTGCTCCGCTCACGCATCGTCTTCCGGGTTCCGGTCAAGGAGTTCGGCGACGCCATGGCCGAGCTCGACAAGCTGGACGGCAAGACGTCGGCCTCGACCAGCAGCGAGGACGTCACCACCCAGGTCATCGACACCGACGTCCGCGTCGCCGCCCAGCAGCGCAGCATCGAGCGGATCCAGGTCCTGTTCTCGAGGGCCCAGAGCATCCGCGACATCATGGCGATCGAGGCCCAACTCCAGCAGCGCGAGGCCGACCTCGACTCGCTCAAGCAGCAGCAGTCCTGGCTCAAGGGCCAGACGTCCTGGAGCACGATCACGGTCAACCTCCAGCGCGAGGAGACCAAGAAGGTCGTCAAGGACGAGAAGGACTCCGGCTTCCTGGCCGGCCTGAGCACCGGCTGGCACGGCCTCAAGAAGGTCACCCTCGGCCTGGCCACCTTCGTCGGGGCAGCGCTCCCCTTCGCCGTCGTCCTGCTGATCCTCGGCATCCCGGCCTGGCTCTTCGTCCGTCGTTCGCGGCGAGGTACGACGCCCGCCGAGCCCGCCCCCGCCGAGTCCTGACCGTCCCGCACCCCAGGCGTGCCGTAGCGTGCCTGGGGTGACCAGCTCCTCGGACCAGCGTCGCCTGGCAGTCCTGATCGACGCCGACAACGCCAAGTCCACCCTCATCGGCCCACTGTTCGAAGAGATCGCCACCCTCGGCACGGCGAGCGTCCGGAGGGCCTATGGCGACTGGACGGGGACCCAGCTGTCCGGCTGGAAGCGGGACCTGAACTCCCACGCCATCCAGCCCATGCAGCAGTTCAGCTACACCAAGGGCAAGAACAGCACCGACTCGGCGCTGATCATCGATGCGATGGACCTGTTGCACACCGGCAATCTGGACGGCTTCGTCCTGGTGTCGAGTGACAGCGACTTCACCCGCCTGGCGACCAGGCTGCGCGAGGCGGGGAAGATGGTGATCGGCATCGGTGAGCGCAAGACCCCGCAGCCGTTCGTGGCCGCCTGTGAGCGGTTCATCTACCTCGACCTGCTCGGCACCGCCCCCACCGCCGACGAGCCTGGCACCGACGAGGGCGAAGCCCCGGTCGCCCTGCCCGATCTCGAACGCATCCTGAGGGCGGCGATCGAGAGCACGACGGGCGACGACGGCTGGTCGTCGCTGGGCGCCGTCGGCAGCCACCTGTCCAAGAGCAACCCGTCCTTCGACCCGCGCGACTACGGCAAGTCCCGCCAGCTCGGTGCCCTCGTCGAGGCCCAGTCCTACGTCGAGGTACGCCGGCCGGGCGGCGGCGTGGTCAACGTACGGCTCAAGCCGAGCGCCGCCCCGACCCGCAAGCGCACGGCCAAGCGAGCCCCTGCCGCCAAGAAGGCCAGCGCCTAGCCCAAGACCAGGTGGGCCCAGACCCGGTGAGCCAGACCAGGTGAGCCAGACCCGGTGGGCCGGCTAGTCCAGCGGATAGCTCTGGACGAACTCGGTCAGGCGGGCGAGCTGGTCGGGGTCGGTGGTGGGGATGACCCCGTGGCCGAGGTTGAAGATGTGGCCGCGCGCGGCTCGGCCGGCCTCGATGACCTCCGCCGCCCGGGCCGTCATCACGTCCGTGGGTGCGAACACCAACGTCGGGTCCAGGTTGCCCTGGACCGAGCGGTCGCCGACGAGCGGGACGGCACGGTCCAGCGGCATCCGCCAGTCGACGCCGACCACGTCGGCGCCGGCCTCGCCCATGAGGGTGAGCAGGCTCCCGGTGCCGACCCCGAAGTGGATCCTCGGGACACCGAGGCCGCCGACCCGCTCGAGGACCGCGGCCGAGTGAGGCATCACGAACTCGCGGTAGTCGCGGGGTGCCAGTGCGCCCGCCCACGAGTCGAAGAGCTGGACGGCGGATGCCCCGGCCGCCACCTGGACCTCCAGGAACGCCGCGGCGATGCCACCGATCTTGGCGAGCAGCGCCTGCCACACGTCGGGGGCACCGAACATCATCGCCTTGGTGCGGGCGTGCTCCTTGGACGGGCCGCCCTCGACGAGGTAGGACGCCACGGTGAACGGCGCACCGGCGAAGCCGATGAGCGGCGTCGCCCCCAGCTCGGCCACCAGCTCGCGCACGGCCTGGGTGATGAACGGGACGTGCTCGGGGGTGAGGTCGGGGATCGCTGCCACGTCGGCCAGCGTCTCCACGGGCTTGGCCACGACCGGGCCGACGCCGGGCTTGATGTCCAGGTCGACCCCCACCGCCTTGAGCGGCAACACGATGTCGGAGAAGAAGATCGCGGCGTCGACGCCGTAGCGGCGGACGGGCTGGAGCGTGATCTCGACGATCAGCTCCGGGGTCATGCACGACTCGAGCATCGCCACACCCTCGCGGGCGGCCCGGTACTCCGGCAGCGAGCGGCCCGCCTGCCGCATGAACCAGACCGGGGTGTGTGCGGGCTTCTCGCCTCGGGCAGCGGCCAGGAAGGAACTGTCGGCGAGCGTGGGCATGGGCGAATCCTCCCAGGTGGGGCGGCGTGTTGGCACATCGGCCGCAAGACGCCGACATACCGTGAGGCCCATGGTCGTCGGTCACGACAAACCGCCTGTCCCGGGCGAGGAGCAGCCGCCTGAGTTCCAGGCGGCGGTGGCCGGCATGCACGCAGCCAGACTGCGCCCCGAGCTCTTCTGCGAGGAGATGCCGGCGCCCCAGCGGATCGCTCCCCACGCAGCGGCGCTGACCGCCGACATCACCGTCGACGACACCGAGGTCGGGACGGGCCGGATCATCGTGCTCCACGACCCGGCCGGCAACGACGCCTGGCAGGGCACCTTCCGGTGCGTCGCCTACTGCCGGGCCGACATCGACCCCGAGCTGATCACCGACCCGCTGCTCGCCGAGGTCGGCTGGACCTGGCTCACCGAGGCCCTCGACGCCAACGGCGCCCGCTTCCTCGCGGCGTCCGGTACGGTCACCCGGGTGGCGACCGAGAGCTTTGGCGGCATGGCCGACGAAGAGGCCACTGCCCAGATCGAGATCCGCGCCTCCTGGACACCGTGCGACGAGACCGGTCAGGCTTATGACGTGGAACCCGATATCGCGTCGCACGTCGAGGCCTGGGGTGAGCTGCTGTGCACCGCCGCCGGCCTGCCGCCCGTGCCCGAGGGAGTCGCGTCCATGCCGAGCAGGCGCGGACAACGGGGCACGGGACGACGAGGAGTCAGGCCCTGAGCAGTTCTGACGACGTCACCGAAGTCACCGACGAGACCGAGGGGCCCCAGCCGTCTCGGGCCCCCCTGCTCACGCTGCGTGACGGGCTTCCGCCTGTCACCGAGACGGTCGACCAGCTGCGCGAGGTGGCGGCCGCGATCACGGCCGGCACCGGGCCGGTCGCCATCGACGCGGAGCGCGCCTCCGGTTATCGCTACTACTCGCGTGCCTACCTGATCCAGCTGCGTCGCGAAGGGTCGGGGATCGCCCTGGTCGACCCGATCGCGGTCGGTGACCTCACGCACCTCGCCGAGGCGCTCGAGGGCACCGAGTGGGTGCTCCACGCCGCGACCCAGGACCTCGGCTGCCTCACCGAGGTCGGCCTACGACCCTCCGCCCTGTTCGACACCGAGCTGGCCGGCCGCCTGCTGGGCTATCCCCGCGTTGGTCTGGCGACCCTGGTCGAGGAGGTCCTCGGCTTCCGGCTCCGCAAGGAGCACTCCGCCGTCGACTGGTCGACCCGGCCGCTGCCCGAGGCCTGGCTGGACTATGCCGCGCTCGACGTCGAGCCGCTGGTCGAGCTGCGCCAGGCACTCTCCGACCAGCTCGAGGCGGCGGGCAAGGCCGAGTGGGCACGCCAGGAGTTCGACTACCTGCTGTCGTTCGAGGCCGCCGTGCGGTCGGAGCCGTGGCGCCGCACGTCGGGTGCCCATCGGGTGCGCGGACGTCGCGCGATGGGTGCCGTCCGTTCGCTGTGGGAGGCCCGCGACCGCATCGCCCAGGAACGCGACGTCGCCCCCGGCCGGCTGATCCCCGACGCGTCCATCGTCGCCGCCGCGGTGGCGATGCCGGCCAGCACCGCCAAGCTGCTGTCCACCGAGGGCTTCCATGGGCGCGGGGCGCGGCGTTACGCCCGCGAGTGGCTGGCCGCCCTCGACGAGGCACGCACAATGCCCGAGAGCGAGCTGCCCGGTCGCGCTCCCCGGTCCGACGGCCCCCCGCAGGCGCGGGCCTGGGCCGAGAAGGACCCGGTCGCGGCCGCCCGGCTGTCCCAGGCGCGCGCCGCTATCGCCGAGCTCTCCGAGCAGCATGCGGTGCCGCAGGAGAACCTGCTCACCCCCGACACGCTGCGACGCCTGCTCTGGACGCCACCCAAGACGCGCGACCCCGAGGCGCTGGCCGCGGCGGTGGCCGAGCAGCTGTCCGGCTACGGCGCCCGGCCCTGGCAGGTGGAGCTCACCGGGCCGGTGCTCGTCGCGGCGATCCTCGACGCCGAGGCACCCACCGAGCCGACCGAGCCGAACGGGCCGGCCGAGCCGACCGCCTGAGCGGGCGCTAGCTAGCCGGAGCCGCTCGACGACTCCGACGGGCTCGGGGTCTCACTGGGCGGGGCCAGGATCGGCTCCGAGGCCAGGTCGATCTGGCTGGTGATCTCGTCGAGCGTGTCGTCGAGGAACTGGCCCGTGACGAGCTCGTCGAGATAGGGAGCCACCACAGCCTCCAGCCGCCCCCAGGACGCGAGGAGGGGCGGCACCTGGATATCGCGCACGCTCTGGTTGAAGATCACGGCGTTGGCCGGCTCGAGGCCAGGCTGCAGGAACGAGTCGGAGGAAGCCACGGACACGTTCGCCGGCACGAGGTAGCCCTGCTCGGCCACCTTGGACACGGCGTCGGTGGAGAGCAGGTGGACGAGCATGTCGGCGGCGGCGTCGAGATGCTCGGTGCTGTTGGAGATGCACAGGCCGGTGACGTCACCGACCGTGGCCGACCGGCTGATCCTGGGCATCGGCATCACGTCGAAGGTGAGTCCGGAGACCTGGCGCAGCTCGGGGACCAGGTTGCGGTAGCCCGCGATCATGCCGAGCTTGCCGTTCTCGAACAGCTCCAGCGGGTCGTGCTTCTGCAGCTGCTCGGGTGTCGGAGTGACCTGCGCGTTGCGCAGCAGGGTCAGCGTGGTGGCCAATGCCGCACGTGTGTCGCCGTCGGAGAACGCGAGTGAGGTAGGGCGCTTGTCGTCGTCGAAGACCTTGCCGCCACCGGCATAGATGAAGGGCGACAGGCCGAGCAGCGTGGGCTCGATGTAGACGCCGCGGGTGTTGCGACCAGGCTTGGTCGCGAACTGGGCGGCGGCCGCGAACTGCTCGAAGGTCCAGTCCTCGGGCCGACCCGAGGTCTCGTTGATCTCGGGGACGTCGAGCCCGCGCCGGGCCATCTTGTCGAAGTCGACGAGGTCGGTGTTGAGATAGATGACCATCGGCGAGATGGAGTAGGGCATGCAGGCGAGCGAGTTGTCGTTGGAGAAGGCCGCCAACGAGTCGCGCGCATAGTCGTCTCCGAAGGAGACTCCCCGCTCATCGAGGAGCTCGTCCACGGGGTGGGTCAGGTCACCCTCGGTGAACCAGGCGAGGTCACGTTGGGAGAGCATGAAGACGTCGGGCAGGTCACCGGTGCGATAGGCCTGCACGGCCTCGTCGCGGGAGCCGTAGGCCTTCACCGAGACCGAGACGTCGAGTCCGGGGTCGGTGAAGTTGTCGGCCTCGTCGCTGAGCGCGGTCACCTCTCCGGGAGCGCCGAAGACCCCCACCGACAGGTCGACCGGCACCGGGGCGGCGGTCGGCGACGACGACGGGGTCGGTCCGGGATCGACCTTGGTGGAGCAGCCGGCGAGCAGCAACGAGAGCACGGCGACAGCACCGAGCGCGCGGCTCGGCCACCCCGTTGCTCGCGACGTCACGGCCAACCTCTCCGGCTCCCGCCCTTCGAGGGAGCACGATCACCCTACCGAGCCGCACAACGCAGCCGTCAGCGGGTTTTCCCCGAGATCACCCTGGGTTGCTGACGATCGGCTCAGCCGAACTCGTGGAACCGGCGGGCCTCGACCACGACGCGCTCGAACATCGCGCGGTCCAGGGCGGCTCCCTCACGGCGGATCGCCGAGCGCGGCAGCCGCAGCAACCGGTCGAGGCGAACCTCACTCGGGCGGCGCTGGCGGTCCCACGCTCCCGTGCCCACGTCCATCCAGGCGCGGCCGTAGCGTGCCTCGCTCCGGGCGTCGTGATCGTGGTCCTTGCTCGTGAGCATCAGCCCCACCCACTGGCCCCGGTGCTTGCCGAGGAGCAGCACCGGGCGGTCCTTCCCCTGCTGGGGATCCTCCTCGAACGGGACCCACGCCCAGACCACCTCACCGGGGTCGGGCCGGCCGTCGCGCCGAGGCCGGTAGCTGACAGTGGGCGGTGCGGACCGGCGCGCCTCACGGCGGGCGGACCACCGGTCGCGCAGGGTGCGGAGCAGGGCCATGGCCCGAGCCTAGGGCGGTGCAGCCACCGTGGTGTGCGCCGGACCGGGAGCGCCTCACGGCGCGTGGCCGCTCTCAGCGGCGAATGTTGGGACCCGGGGCTGCCGCGGCCCGGCGCACGCGTCGAGTCTAGGCCGCGGATCTCGTCCGGCCCAGGCCCACAGGCCCCCGACGTCACGACCGGTTCGCCCGGTTCAGAGCAGCCCGTGGTCCAGCTCGACATGGCCGGCGCTCTCGAGCTGCTCGGCGAGCACCAGCATCCGCCCCGCGTCGTTCCCGGCGTCGGAGGTCACTGGGAGGGTGGCTCTCCCGGTGGCGATCACCCGCGCGAAGGCGGCAGCCCGGAAGAGGACGTCGGCGAAGTCGCCCTCCGCGATGCCGCGCAGCACCTGGTCGACCATCGCCTTCAGCTCCTCGGGCCCGGGCGGCTCTGCCACGCCCGCCACGACGCGGGCCACGGGTGCCCGGAGGCGCCCGGCGTCGAACTGGGCGGCTGCGCCGGCCGGGTCGGCGTAGACCCACGAACGAAGCAGGTAGAGCCGCCACAGGCAGCCGGCGAGCGAGTCGCCAGGGGCGCCGGCCCACAGCTCCGCCAACGTCTCGAGCCCCTCGGCGTCGGCCAGGTGGACCACCCGGTCGGCCACCATCGCGTCATCGGCGTCATGGGCACCGCGGACCAGCAGGGTCGCCGCCCGCTCCGCCGCCTCGGAGAGACGGTAGGGGTCAGCGCCGCCCTCGAGGGCGTCGAAGAACCGCTCCCCCGGCGTCAGCGGCCGGTGATGCGGCCTGGGTTGCTCGGCCATCCGTCCAGCCTACGAGGTGTCCCTCGCCGATCTGGTCACCGCGGCAACCGTCACGCCGACGCGTCGAGCGCCTTGCGGATCCGCTGGTCACTGACCGGTACGGCGGTGCCGAGCTGCTGGGCCCACAAGGAGACGCGGTACTCCTCGATCAGCCAGCGGACCCGGCGCAGCGCCGCCGTAGGGGGACAACCGGGGGGCAGCGCGTCGACGCGATGGAGATAGGCGTCCTGGAGCTCGGCGATCTGGTCCATCAGCTGTCGGTCGCGGGCGACCTGGTCGGCGAGGCGCTCCCGGCGTACGGCGATGGCCTGCAGGTAGCGGCGCACGTCGCGCAGCCGGGCCGCGCCTGCCTCCCCGACGAAGCCGTCGTGCACCAGGCGCGCGAGCTGACCGCGCAGGTCGGTGAGGGCGGGCAGCAGCGCCATCTCGGCGCGGCCGCTGAGTGCGCGGTCCGCGGACCGCCACGCCTCCAGGACCGTGATGACCTCCCGCAGCGACGACGCGAGTCGCGGCTCCCGGTCGGCCCTTGCCCGGGCCACGAGGTCGGCGAAGCCCGCGGCGGTCCGCACCGGCGGACCGGCATCGACCAGGTCGGCCACCAGCCCGGCCTCGACGTCGGCGACCAGGTCCGCCACGGTCGGATACGGCGACCCGGCGAGTGCGAGCTTCTCGGCGTTCTCGAGCCCGGGCACCCTGGCCTTCCCGTCGGCGTCGGCCACGGCGAGCAGAGCCAGCCGGATCACCCCGGCCCGGTGCCGGGCGTCAGCCTCGGCGGCGGAGCCGAAGATGCCGAGACCGACGCTCTCCCCCTCGTCGACGAGCGCGGGGTGGGCCACCACCTCGTGCCCGGCCCGCTTGTGGGTCAGCGTCTCCTCGAGCTCACCGAAGGTCCAGGTCCGCTGGCCCGTGCTGGTNCGCCCAGCCTCGCCGGCGACCTCGGCCATCGCCTGGGCGAAGCTGGGCCGCAGCGGTTCCTTGAGCGCGTCGAGGTCCTTGCCCTTGGCCGCTTCGACGCCGTCGTCGCCGACGACCCGGAAGGTCGGGCGCAGGTGGGCCGGGACCTTGTCCCAGTCCCAAGCCTCCCGCGGCACGACCACACCCGTGGTGGATCGCAGGTAGCGCTCCAGGGCCGTCAGCAGCGGCTCCTCCCCCGGCGGGGCCGCGGCCAGGAAGTCGCGGGCGGTGTTGGGGGCGGGGACGAAGCTGACCCGCAGGCCCTTGGGCAGGCTGCGGATCAGGCTTGTCACCAGATCGTGGCGCAGTCCCGGCACGAGCCAGGAGAAGTCCTCGGCGTCGACCCGGTTGATGGTGGCGACGGGGACGTCGATGGTGAGGCCGTCGTCGACCGCACCGGGCTCGAAGTGATAGCTGATCGAGAAGGTCAGCCCCTCGTCCTCCCACCGGGTCGGGAAGTCGGCCTCGCGAATCTCCTCGACGTTGTCATGGGTCAGCATGGCTGGGTCGAAGGTGAGCAGGTCGGGGCGCCGTTGACGTTCCCGCTTCCACCACTGGTCGAAGTGCACCCCGCTGACGACGTCGGCGCCGACGCGACCGTCATAGAAGTCGAACAGCGTGTGCTCGTCCACGACGATGTCGCGGCGGCGGGCCCGGTGCTCGAGCTCCTCGGCCTCGGCGAGCAGGCGGAGGTTCTCGGCATAGAACCGGTGCCGTGTGTGCCACTCGCCATAGACCAGCGCATGTCGGATGAACAGCTCGCGGGCCAGCTCACGGTCGATCGTGCCGTAGTTGACGAGGCGGTCGGCCACGAGCGGTACGCCGTAGAGGGTGACCCGCTCATAGGCCATCACCGCGGCGCGCTTGGTCGACCAGTGCGGTTCGCTGTAGGTCCGCTTCACCAGGTGGCCACCCAGGCGCTCGGCCCACTCCGGCTGGATCGCGGCGTTCTGCCGTGCCCACAGCCGCGAGGTCTCGACGAGCTCCGCGCTCATCAGGAACTGCGGGTTCTTCCCGCGGAGCACGCTGCCCGGGAAGATCGCGAAGCGGGTGCCGCGCGCGCCGGCGTACTCCCGGGGGCCGCGCGGCCCGCGTGCCTGGCCCCGGGCCTGGGGGTCCTTGGCTCGCTCCTCGAGGAGCCCGACATGGGAGAGCAGCCCCGACAGCAGCGACTGGTGGATCCCGTCGGCGTCGGGCTGGTCGGCCGGGTGCCCGAACTGCACCTTCATCTCCTTGCAGACCTGGCGCAGCTGGGACTCGAAGTCCTGCCACTCACGCACCCGCAGGTAGTTCAGGAACTCGCGGCGACACATCCGCCGGAAGGCGCTGGAGGACAGCTCGCGCTGCTGGGAGCGCAGGTAGCGCCACAGGTTGAGCCAGGTGATGAAGTCGGAGGTCTCGTCCTTGAAGCGGGCATGGAGCTGGTCGGCCTGAGCCTGCAGCTCGGCGGGCCGTTCGCGCGGGTCCTGCAGCGACAGGGCGGCGGCGATGACGACGACCTCGCGGACGCAGCCGAGACGTTCGGCCTCGAGGATCATCCGGCCCAGCCGCGGGTCGATCGGCAGCCGCGCAAGTCGGCGGCCGAGTCGGGTGAGCTTGCCCCGGCTCTCCTCGGCGCTGGTTGATCCGAGGGCCCCGAGCTCCTCGAGGAGCTGGACCCCGGCGGTGACGTTGCGCCGGTCGGGCGGGTCGACGAACGGGAAGCGAGCGACGTCCCCGAGCCCGAGCGAGGTCATCTGGAGGATGACCGAGGCGAGGTTGGTCCGCAGGATCTCGGGGTCGGTGAACTCGGGACGCGCGAGGAAGTCCTCCTCGGAGAAGAGCCGGATCGCGATCCCCGCCTCGACGCGGCCGCAGCGTCCCGACCGCTGGTTGGCCGACGCCTGGCTGATCGGCTCGATGGGCAGCCGCTGGACCTTGGTGCGCATGGAGTAGCGGCTGATCCGGGCGAGGCCGCTGTCGACGACGTAGCGGATCCCGGGAACCGTCAGCGAGGTCTCGGCGACGTTGGTCGCGAGCACGACGCGTCGGCCGGGGTGCGACTCGAAGACGCGGTGCTGCTCGGCGGCGGAGAGCCGCGAGTAGAGCGGCACGATCTCGAGGTCGCGTCCTCGCTCCTTCGGCAGCTCGGCGAGCGCGTCGGCGGTGTCGCGGATCTCCCGCTCGCCCGGCAGGAACACCAGGATGTCCCCAGGGCCTTCGGTGGTCAGCTCGCGTACGGCGTCGAGGATCGCCTCGGTCTGGTCTCGGACGACCGCCTCCCCCTCCTCGTCCTCCTCGGGCAGCTCCATGAGCGGGCGGTAGCGCACCTCCACGGGGTAGGTCCGGCCCGAGACCTCGACGATCGGCGCCGGTCTGCCCCGCCGGTCGGCGAAGTGGGCGGCGAACCGCTCGGGGTCGATGGTCGCCGACGTGATGATCAGCTTGAGGTCGGGGCGCTTGGGCAGCAGCCGCCTGAGGTAGCCGAGCAGGAAGTCGATGTTGAGGCTGCGCTCGTGGGCCTCGTCGATGATGATCGTGTCGTAGCGCCGGAGCTGCCGGTCGCGCTGCAGCTCCGCGAGCAGGATGCCGTCGGTCATCAGCTTGACCCGGCTGCTGCGCGAGGTTCGGTCGGTGAAGCGGACCTGGTAGCCGACCACGTCACCGAGCCCGGTCCCGATCCCGTCGCCGGAGAGCTCATCGGCGATCCGCTCGGCCACCGACCGGGCCGCGATCCGGCGCGGCTGGGTGTGCCCGATCAGGCCCTTGCGTCCGCGGCCGAGCTCGAGGCAGATCTTGGGGAGCTGGGTGGTCTTCCCGGAACCGGTCTCGCCGGCGACGATGACGACCTGGTGGTCGCGGATCGCGGCGGCGATGTCCTCCCGGCGCTGGCTGACCGGTAGCTCCGCCGGATAGGTGATCCGCGGGTCGGTGGTCGGGCCGGACATGATGGCCCCATTGTGCCCGCCGGGCCGGGATCGGCCGAACCGTTAACCGGCGCGGCCGTCAGGCTGGCGGCGTGATGACGGTGCCGTCGGGCTCGACGAGGGCGACGTACTCGAGGGTCAGCGCATATCGCCGTACGTCGACGCGCGAGCCCTTCTGGACGCCGAGCTGCCAGACGACGAAGGGATCACCCGCGACGTCGGTGATGTAGGCGAGCGCGGCGACGGTGTCACCGTCGGTCCAGCCCAGCTTGCCCTTGATCTTGCCGGCGGCATGCTTGGCGCCCTTGGCGTCGACATAGGTGAGCTTGGCCGTCGAGCCGGCGGCGCCCTTGCNCTGNCCGGCCCAGACCGCGACCTTCAGCGACAGGTACTGGCCGTCGACGGCCACCGGNACCTTCTTGGAGTGGGTCACGACGACGTCGTCGGCNCGCTTCTTGGTGGACGCGCACGAGTCGGCGGAGTAGAGCCCGAGCGACCCGGCCCACCCGCGATCGGACGGGGAGGCCAGGGCCGAGCACCGGCCGACGAAGCTGCTGTCCAGGCGCGTGGCCGGCGCGAGGCCGGCCCCCCACGTCAGGGTCTTGGTGGCCGCGAGGTCGAGCGTGACCGGGAACTCGGTCACGGTCATGTTGTTGACCGCGTCGAAGGCCCGCACCTCGAGGGTGTAGTTGCCTGCCGGAAGCGCGGTGTTGCTGTTGTCCTTGCCGTTCCAGGGCACGACCGCCGCCTCGCCGGGAGCGCGGGCGCTCATGTGGCGGAACTGCTCGTAGTAGCTGCCGTCCTCGGACTTGACCCAGACGTCGTAGCGCACGGACTCGGCGGACGTGGCCGTGATGGTCGCCTTGTCCCGGTAGTTGTCCTTGGTCGGGAAGAAGGTCGCGAAGTCGACCGAGGCGTCGACCACCGGGCCGGTCTTGTCGATGACCAGCGGCGTCTGGACCGTTGCCGAGACCTCGCCGTCACCGGGGTCGGCCGTCGCCACCAGCTCGAGCTGGTAGGTGCCTTCGGCCAGCCCGACCGGCAGGCTCAGCGACAGCGCCCAGGTGCCCTCGCTAGGGACCGAGCGCAGCCCGGAGTCGAGATCCGTGCCGGGGTCGGCCTCGTCGAACAGCCGCCACCTGATCGAGACCGTTCCCGTGGGGACCGGTGAGCCCACCGTCAGCTGGACCGTGGCCGTGCTGCCCGACGACGGCCCTGTGACGGCGGCGTCCAAGGTGAAGGTGTCCGTGACGGTGGTGACCGTCGCCGGCCTCGGCGCGGCCTGGACCGGAGCCGACATCCCCATCGTCGCCACGGCAACGATCAGCCCGGCCACGAACAACGGCGTACGACGCATGCCAGCCTCCCCCACGTGAGGGTCGCAGCCTAAGCGACTCCGGCCCTGCGCGGAACGGCCCGAACGGTCAAGCCCGGTGACTTAACCGTCACACCGGTGTCGACCGCTGGCCCGCTAGCGCGGCCAGAAGATCGTGCCGTCGGGCTCGACGAAGGCCCAGGTCCGGACGGTCAGCCGATAGGCCTTGACGTCATAGCGCGACCCACCGGAGACGGTGCTGGTCCAGCGGAGGACGTTCTCGCCGCCCTTGCGGCTGACCCATCTCGCGGGGCTCCGGGTGAGGTTGTCGGTCGAGCACCACGCCAGGACATCGCCACAACGCATGCGGTGGCGAGCCCTCCCATCATGGTCAACCAGCTCCACCCGCATCTGGCTGCCCGAGCGATGCCCGCGCGCCGGTGCGCCGTACGCCTCCAGCCTGATCCACGTGAGGTTGTACTTCAGCCATAGCCGCGATGCTTCTCGCCCGCCGACGGGCAGCCGGAGGGCGTGCTCGACCTCAACGGTGTCCGCGCCCTTGGCGGTGGCGTCACACCAGGCCTGCGAGTGGAGTCCCAGCGACCCGGTCCAGCCGTGGGACGACGGCTGCGTCAGGGCGGAGCAGCGCCCGACGGCACTATTGACCACAACGTCAGCTGCGCGCCGCGTGACGCTGCGGGTGACAGTCCGCTCACGGGCATGGTCCAGGAGGAACGTGGGGCTGTGGGCGACCGAGACGTTGCCGGCCTCATCCGTGGCCTTGACCACGAAGAAATAGCGTCCCGGAGGCATCACGACCCCGTCGACGCGGCCGTCCCAGAACGCGTTCACGTGCCAGTCGTACTCGGTCTGATAGGTCGCCGACACGGGGCCGACCGTCCCGCCGTCGTTCGCGACGTCAACCTCGAAGGATGCCCACTCGCTGGTGGAGGCATAGACCCAGAACTTGTCCAGGTGCTCGTCATAGGGCAGCAGCCATGGCCAGTCGAAGTCGCCGATCCTGATCGGCGGCGCCGTGAGGTCGACGTCCACCGAGACTGTCCGGGTGGCTGTGCTCTGGATGGGCGCGCCAACGAAGGTCCCGCGGACGTCGATGTCGAGGAGATAGGCGCCCTCGACCAGACCGGCGGGCGCAGGGACGTCGAACGTCTCGCCACCGTCGTCGGCGACGGAACCCGTCCCGACCACCTCGTCGGCCTCGGTGCGCAGGGTCCAGTCATAAGTGAGGCCCGTGAGCCCGGGGAATCCTCCGTCCGCCTCGATCTCCCAGGCCCCAGGGTGCCGCGCGTGGCGAACCAGGACGATCGGGTCGTCATAGGCGATCGCACGGTGGACCTCGATGAACGGTGAGCTGACCCCGGTGTCGACGCACGTGCCCGACTCGCACCGCCAGATCTCGATCTGTCCGTGGTCGTCGGCGTTCAGCGTCAGGCTCGCCTGGCCGTTGTGAGGGATGGGTTGGGACTGCCACGACCAACGGGCGACGAGATCGCCCGGACCGGTATCGGAGACCGTGATGACATAGTCGGACACGTCGGGATTGACGGCCGTGGCCTCGGGCCAGGTGACGCTGAGGTCACCGTCGGCGTACGCCGGGAGCGGCGCCACGGCCAGCACGGCGACAGCGGCCACGCCCACGGCGACGGCAGACACGAGACGACGGAACACGAACCCTCCCGGGCGTGAGTCTTCCAGCGCCATCGGCCGGTCGCAGGCGAACCGGGGAACCCGTCGCGTCAGCCGACGGGGACCTCCCAGGTGCCGTCGGGGTGCACGAGCACCTGGTAGTCGAGATTGATCCGAAACCTCTTCACGTCGACGCGGGCACGGTCCTCGACTCCGGCACGCCAGGTCAGGAATCCGCTATCCCCCGAGCGTGTCACTGCACCGACCGCGGACGTCATCTGTCCGCGCCACTGCGGGACCGCCCCGATGCCGCGCTCGTCTGACCGCCAGCGACCGTCTGACGGGACGGCCCCGCTCATGAGCCGGGCGTTGACTCCCGATCTGCCACTCGCCAGGCTCTCGAGCTCGACGTGCTGGTAGCGGTCCTTGACCGACGCCGGAATCGCGGTGACGTATTGGGTCCACACGAGGCCATCGTCGGTACGGGCGTGGTAGCACGTCGCGTCTGCCACGTAGCCGATGCTCCCCGCTCCTTGTGAGGTTGACGGAATGCTCAGTGCCGCGCACTCGCCGACCAAACGGGCCATGATGTTCTTGGCTGGTTTGAGAGCGGCGCTCTGCCAGTGCCTTTCTTCGTGCTTCCCGTCGCCAACGCTGATCGGGAACGTCACTTCTCGCACATTCCCGAAAGAATCGGTCACGAACAGCTTCAGGGTGTAGTCGCCGGGCGGTGCTGGCTTCCCATTGGCCCCACGACCCTCCCATATCAACTCGCTCGTCGAACCGGCCCACACGGTCCAGGTCACGCCGTCGATCAACGTGGCGCCGCCCGGATCGATGACGTCGAGGCGGGCGCGTACGGTCTCCGATGTGGGCACCTTGACGACCACACGATCGCGGTAACCGTCCACGACGGGCTCGATGTGGTTCAAGCTGGCAGTCGCGGCCACCTCGGGAGGCGTCGTATCGACAACCACGGGTTGGGCCTCCGAGCTGCCCGTCAGGGTCCCATCCAGGAACGGCGCGGTTACGGTGACCACCCACGAGTAGTCACCCCCCTCGACCAAGCCCGGGGGCGGGGTGATCGTGAACGCGGGGCGTTGGCCGTAGGCGACCGAGGGATGCCCACTCGCCAGGGTTTCTCCGGACCCGTCGGACCCCGCGACAATGCGCCAACTCAGGTCCAGCGGTCCTTCTCCGAACAGTTCCGGGACCAACACCGACGCATCGACCTGGGGGGTCGCTCCGACCTTGAGTGGATCCGCTATCACCCTGAGCGACCGCCGGACCTTCAGCTCGGGGGACGACACGCCGGCCCATGCACAGGTTGGCGTGCAGCGCCAGATCTCCACTCGTCCAGTGCCGTCCTCCGCAAAGGGCATGTCGAGTGTGCCGTTGTGCGGGATATCCACGACTGCGCCGTACCAACGTGCTTGAAGCGCGCCCGGCCCCGTGTCGCTCACGGTGATCGAATAGGTGGACCGCGTCGGGTTGATGAGCTTGTCGGTCGGCCAGATGACCCGAAGATCGAAGTCCGCGTGGGCCTGCGTCACCGGCAGGATGGGCACGGTGATCCCGAGCACAGCGGCCAGGATCAGGAGGAGCCGCCTCACCGGACGGCCCCGATCGCCTCGGGAAGCGTCAACGGTCGCGTCGACCTCGGTGGAGCCGTCCCTGCTCGCGCAGGCGCCGAGATCAGGGTGCCGTCAGGCTCGACCAGCGCCTCGAAGCGGGCACGCATCAAGAAAGACTTGATGTCATAGCGCGACCCGACCGTGAGCCCACTGCTCCAAACGACATAGGGTCGGCCGTCCTGGTAGCGGACCCACGTCTCAAGGTCGGTCAAGCGGCTGGTCGTGGCGATGTGGTGCCATCGCAGCTTGGGCGTGAACTGCTGACGGCGGGAGAACTTCCCGGAACTGTCGATGAGTCCGGTGACCAGGTAGGACCCGCCCTGCCCCAGGGCAGCACCGCCGTAGGCCTCGACAGTGACGAAGTCGAACGAGGGTAGGCCACGCATCGACGTCGGTAGCCACCAGGCGCTCCACATGACCACGACGCTCGCGCTGTTCTTCTCGCGCTTGCATTTGGTCTGGGAGTAGAGACCCACCGAGCCCTTCCAGCGGTGTGAGGAGGGCTTGGCCAGCGTGGAGCACTTTCCGACGAACCGGTCATAGATGACCTTGGCGGCAGGCACTTCGACGGTGGTGGTGATCGTCTTCTTGCGCGCGAGATCGACGCGGAACGGCGACGTCTCGACGCTCGTCACATGGCCCACCACGTCAGTGGCCGTCACGTTGAAGTGGTAGGTCCCGGCCGGGACGGGCTTGTTGGCAGCCCGCCCGCTCCACCACATGTCTCGGGTCGGGCCGTCGGAGTCTGTGGACAGGGAGGGCACGCCGACCGAGTCGTTATTCTCGTCGAGGAGGTCGAAGGCATAGCTCACGTTCTCGTCCGCAGCGACATGGATGGTGAGGGTGTCGCGGTAGCCGTCGTCGTAAGGGAACACGACGTCTTGGCCAGGTGTCACGGTGACGACCGGCGGCGTGTTGTCGACGGTGATGCCGAAGGTTTCGTGCGCGTCAAGAAGCGGCCCTCCCGCAAAGTCGCCGTGGGCCGTGGCCGTGAGGGTGTAGCCGGAACCGTCGGCGAGCCCATCCGGCACATCGACCGACACGTTGTTGGAGCCGTCGACCAACGACCCGCTTCCCGAGGAGAGCTCGGCCGACGTCGGGTCGCGGAGCACCCAGTCGTAGGTCAGGTTGGTCAGTCCCGAGACCGAGTAGAGCTGGATCGGGGCCGACACCATTCCGGGCGAGGTGACCCTCGAGGGCTGGACCCCGAAGTTGACCGGCAGATGGGCGCGGACCGAGAGGACCGGGGACGAGACGCCAGCCCACTCGCAGGTGCTGGCGACGCAACGCCAGATCTCGACACGGCCGGTGTCGTCGTAGGGGAAGTTGATGGTCGCCGAGCCGTTGTGGGGGATCAGCTGTTTGGTGGCGTATCCATCCCACCGGGCATACAGATCCCCGGGGCCCGAGTCGATGACCGTGATCTGGTAGTCGGTGGCGTTGGGGTTGATCTCCGACACGTCCGGCCAGGTCACCCCGAGGTCATAGTCGGCGTGCGCCGGAGCCACCGGCAGCGCGACGAGCAGGGACGAGACGAGCGCGCCGGCCACCAACAGGCCGACCCGACGAAGCAGAGACATGCAACCCCCCGGATCCGGTCAGCGGGAGCATAAGCCCACCGGCGGAGCTGTTCTGGGGAAGGTCGCCCTTAGCCGCTGTTCTGTGACGTCGACGGCGCCGGCGCCGTGGGAGCACTGCCCTGACCGCCCTCGGGAGCGCCCTGCTGCGGGCCCCCACCAGGTCGGCCCTGCGGGCCAGGCATCATCCCGGGCTGGCCCCAGCCACCGGGGTGACCATCGCGGTCGCCCCAGCCACCCATGCCTCCGCCCACCCGGCCCATCCGGTCGCCCATGTGACCGTGCCGCCACTCGTCGCCGTGCCGGTGATGGACGATCGCGCCGAGACCCAGGCCGCCGAGCCCGCCGACGATCAGGGTCGCGAGCGCAACCGCGATCACCGAGGGCAGCCGCATCACGCGGTCCTGCCAGCGGATACGGGGACCAGCCGGTGTCGCGGCCGGTGGGGCAGCGGCTC
>JGI24770J26754_10000052_pt1 | contig 66456 bp, 65 predicted proteins | sample LakOneMetagenome_FD_26754 | JGI IMG/M metagenome (IMG submission 26754) | reverse complement strand
TATTTGCAGAGCAATAAGGGCGATTAGCTCAGTTGGTTCAGAGCATCTGGTTTACACCCAGAGGGTCGGGGGTTCGAATCCCTCATCGCCCACAAGTTTAAAAACAAATGGTTTCAAAAGCCGATAAATCTTAGGATTTATCGGCTTTTTGCTTTTGTGGCTATACCAAATTATTCATTCAGTCTTATTTCTTAAGATGCGAAATCGAGACCCTAAAATTTTTGATCATCAGGGTCTCGCTAAAATCTTCTTAAGGCTTGCAGGCAAGCGTACCATTAGCCTGAACATTAACCTGTTCAAAATATGTACATCTTGTTTGCTATTGCACAGAGCAATAAATTGATTAATAATTAAAAAGGTTACCGCCATGAAAACAAAAATCACATTACATTTCTATCCTCGAAGTGCAAAAGCTAACGCTGCTGGTCTTTTGCCAATCTATGTCCGCTTAACGGTTAACGGCGAAAGATTGGAATTTAGTTCTAAAAAATTTATCGAAGCTTCCAAATGGTCGCCGGAATTGTGCAAAATGAAGGGCAACAATGAAGAAGCCCGTTCAATTAATAGTTATCTCGATTTGACTAAAACCGAGATTACAGGAATAGAAATGGCACTAACCCATAAAAAGGAGGCGCTTACTTTAGACAATTTTAAACGAGTACTGTTCGGGGATGCTCAAAAACAAAGAATGCTTATTCCAATATTCCAGGAACATAATGACCAAATGAAAAAACTGCTAGGAAAAGGATATGCGGCTGGTACATTGGAGCGATTCAAAATTACATTAAAGCACGTCGAAGAATTTCTCGTATGGAAATTTGGAGCAAAAGATATTGCGATTGAAAAAATAGATTTTGCAATGGTAACAGATTTCGAGTTTTACCTTAAAACTGAAAAAGCTTGCAGTAATAACACTTCGGTTAAATATGTCCGCAATCTCAGGAAGATCATCAAGATTTGCATCAACAATGACTGGCTGGAAAAAAACCCTTTCTCAAAGTATGAAGGCAAAATGAAAGAGGTGGAAAAAGATTTCTTACTTCAGGAAGAAATAGACCAGATCTATACAAAACATTTTGCCTCCCCTCGACTGGAACTAGTAAAGGATATTTTCATTTTCTGTTGCTATACTGGATTAGCATATATTGATGTAAAAGATTTAACCAAAGAGCATATTGGAATTGGCATTGATGGCCAGAAATGGATTTTTAAAAACAGGCAAAAAACTGATACGAAATCAACAATTCCGCTTTTGCCAGTTGCAGAAGAAATAATCGAAAAATATGCTGCGCATCCAAAGTGCTTGAATGAAAATCGAGTGCTGCCGGTTCTGTCAAATCAAAAGATGAATGGTTATCTTAAGGAGATCGCAGACATTTCCAAAGTCTATAAAGAAATAACTTTTCACATGGCAAGACACTCTTTTGCAACTTCCATTACATTAACCAATGGCGTTCCAATTGAAAGCGTAAGTAAGATGTTAGGACATAAAAACATTTCAACAACCCAACACTACGCTAAAGTTTTAGATAGAAAAGTCAGTAATGACATGCTAGCCCTCAAACAGAAATTGAGCACTATAAAAATAGCGCAATAAACACTTTTTAGTTTCCGAAAAGCCTTTTTTTAAAAGGCTTTTCTCTTTTTAATGTATTAATATTTATAGTGTTTAATTCTGGAATTGAACACTACACTTTTAGCATTCATCAATGACATTCTATAATTTTGGGTTCTTCCTCTTGTCGTAAATCCCAAATTATATATCATGAATAATCATTCGAATCAGGATCGGGTCCGCAAGCTGTATCAAATGCTTTTCGAAATGGCAACCGGTAATTTTACATTCCGGATTCATAAAAGTGGCAAGGATGATCAGCTTGACGAACTGGCTACAATATTAAACACGCTGGCAACTGAAATGCAGCTGACGATTTTAGAAACCGGTTTTGTCACTCCTCATTATAGTTACCAGGGATTAGTACAAATGACTTTCGTACTCGACCAACAATTTGCAATAGCCAGCCTGGGTTCAAATATTTCTTTAATATTGGGTTATCCCCCGGAAATTCTTTTCGGCATTGCATTTCGTGAAATTCTTTCAAATACCAGCACTGCACTTTGGGAAAATACTGTGAAAGATGCAGCTATAGATAATGACTTTCATATTACTATTCAATTGATTTTTGTTACAGCAAGTAAGAAGATTGTCCCTTCTTTTTGCACGATCTCTCGATTGCTTTATACAGAAAAGATATTTGTTAGCTCTATTACAACAATACTCCAAGATGCTTTCGCAGATCAAATAGGCATAAATAAAACTGCGGATCCAAATCCGTCAGATTCGCAATTAATTCAAAATGTTCACGATTACATTATAAAGCACTTGGAAGAACCGCTGCCAACTGTAAAGGAACTTTCAAAAATGTTCGGAACAAACGAGTTCAGAATAAAAGACGGGTTCCGACATTTCTTCAACACCAGCGTTTATCAATTTTACAATGAAGAACGCTTAAAAAAAGCGCATTTGCTAATTCAACAAACTGATATCCCTCTTAAGGCAATTGCATTTATGGCGGGCTATAACGATTATAACAACTTTTACAAAGCCTTTAAAAAAAGGTTCAGTTATTCTCCGCGCGCTTTGAATCGTAATAATGATGAAAATGCTTCAAACGGCTAGCCATTTCATTTTTTGCATAGTAATATTCCCGAATTGACGATTATTAACTTATTTATATTCACAACTTTACACTACAAACAACAAGCCAAATGAGATTATTAACGCAACTACAAAGAATTATTCCACCTGTTGTCAGCTACCTATTTGCATTGCTTTATATATATGCTGCGGCAAGCAAATTATTGGACTATGAAAACTTTCGGGTGCAGCTTGGACAGTCGCCATTACTAAGCGCTTTTGCTAGTCCGGTTTCATGGGGCGTACCTTCATTAGAAATACTTATAAGCCTTATGTTGCTTTTCGGGAAATTTAGAACAACAGCACTATTCCTCGCATTTGGGCTGATGTCTATGTTCACAGCTTATATCTACATCATGTTAAATTACAGTTCATACGTGCCCTGCTCATGTGGTGGGGTTCTCGAAAAAATGACGTGGGACCAGCATCTTATCTTCAATGTTGGATTTGTCATTTTGGGCGCTATTGCAATCCTGGTAAAACCTTCTCAACCTATAAACAGATAACCATGAAGACAACAACTAAAATATTGTTATTGATAGGTAGCTGCATAGTTGCAACCCTTCTCGTGCTGGTATTATTTAGAATGTCAGAAAACATTATTCATTATAATAACAAATTTGTCCGCAGATTTCCGCCGCATACCGCGCAGGAGGAATATCAAATTGATCTTAAATACAATTCATTTTACTTTGCAGGATGCAGTAACGGAAAAGTATATCTCGGAAATTCTACAGCTCCTTTACTTATGACAGTTGTCGACACTACAACGCACAAAACGACATCCTACAAAATACAGCTGACACCTACTAACCTACCTTTTAAATTACCCCAGATCAGAGTTTTGGGCAATGTATTTTTTGTCTTTGAAGGAACAATCCCCTATATTTTTAAGGGAAGTACTACGGACTGGAAGGCAAAAATCCGGTTACACTCCGGTTATTATTTTTCTCACGTGGTGCCAATAGATTCTGTAAATCTCGCAATACGGTATATCACACCTAAAACGGGTGAAAGCCTGATGGGTATGGTTAATTTGTCTGATACTACCAATACAAAATATAATCCCGCCTTGTTGGAAAAGCAGTTCGACGGTATTTTTGATACAGATGGATATCTGATGGTCGATAACGACTTGCGTCAGATTGTCTATAACTACAGGTACAGAAATCAATATTGGGTTGCAGATGCAAGATTAAAATTAGCTGCACGTGGCAATACAATAGACACCGTCAGCAAGGCGCATGTCAAAATAGTCAAAGTAAACAGCAGGAAGTACCGCACTTTTTCAGAACCTCCATTGGTAGTAAACAACAACAGTACCGCAGATGGCGGGCTGTTATTCGTACACTCCGCCTTGCCCGGCGTCGGCGAATCAGAGGATATGTGGAAGCGTGCCAGTATTATTGATGTTTATGATATTAACGATCAATCCTATCAATCAAGTTTCCCGGTCTTTAACATCGGTAGGGAATCAATGCAAGCTTTTTTAGTTAGCGGTAACCATCTGTTTGCTTTGGTGCATAACAAAATGGTTTGCTATAAGTTGCGCGAGCACATGACTGTCAATAAAAAAATAAAATAAAATTAATTTCAAAACGCACGATTATGAATACAAATTCTCTAAAGAAGATTACAATCTCTGCTATCGTTATGGTATTAGGATTTACAGGCGCATGTATGACGACATCAATGACTGGCCACAAAGTTCTGTCTGACAAGATTGGCTATCGCTTCGTTTCTGCGGCCGACCCTTGTCAAGCCACAAAGCTATGCTCTAACTCACTTGGTCCAATCTGTAAATCAGGAACTGCACAGCTGTGGGGAAAATTGAATGAAAGTGATTTCCAATGTATCGAAGTACTCTATGAAAAGCCATAATCCATTTAATAGGCACCAACAATAAATTAAAGTATACCGCGCAGTATCAGGGATAAGGCTGAAAACCTGTAAAAAAGAGTAAGCCGTCATCTATTAATAATTATATTATGAAAACAAATTTTTTCAAAAGATTCATGATGCCATTGGCAGTTATGATCTTCGGTTTCGGTCTGGCATTCACCACAACTTCCATGAAAGATGCCAAAGTTTTACTTGACAAGACTGCCTACAGGTTCATCTCTACAGAGGATCCTTGCCACGCGACAAAGACTTGTAGAATCGAGGTAAATCCGATCTGTAAAGTAGGCTCGATTCAGCTGTGGGGTAAAGTCAATGAAACGGACATGCAATGTCCGGTCACGCTTTACGAAAGACCGTAAATTGTTATACGCCAAAAAATGCAATGCAGTTCCAAAATTTGGAACTGCATTGCTATTTATATAAAGTACTACTGCACCTCGCACCATGCGGGCTTTTCCCTGCCTTTAAGATAATGGTCAAACCATTGCATGATTTTAACGGTGAGGTCGATTTCATTTTCCGGTTTCAGTAGGCTGTGGCCTTCATTCGGATAGCGAATCATGATATGGTCTTTTTGCAGCCTGCGCATAGCCATATAAAATTCCATACTTTGGGATGGGTCAACCTCTGGGTCATTGGCACCTGTCCACGATAGCAAAGGTGTCTGTACCCTGTCGGCATAAGTTATCCCAGAATTATCCCTATAGCTTCCCGGACTCTCATATAGCGGAATTCCCATACCTCCCTGCTCATACTCAAAACGCCACGTTTCCGGACGTGAAAAATTCCATCCCATAGAAAGATAGCTGGTACTGATATCAGAAATCCCTGCACCGGCAACTGCCGCAGCAAATAACCGCGTCTGTGTTATGGTAAAAAACGTTTCATAGCCTCCAAAAGAATGTCCGATGATGCCAATACGGCTCCTATCAATAGAGGCGTATCTAATGACAGCTTCTGCAGCATCTACGATACAATTTGCTGCCGATATTCCTCTAGCGCCATGCACATATACTATATTCGGGTGCAGAACAAAATAACCGTTACTCGTCAAATTGGTCGTATTATAGCCGTCGTCATTATTCAGGCTGGGATTGATATAGCGGTGTAGTGTATTCATAAGATCTTCATAAACTTTTACAACCATCGGGTACTTTTTCAAAGGGTCGTAGTCAAATGGATAAAACAGTACAGCAGATCGTTCCTCTCCTTTCTCATTTCGGAAAGTCACCAATTCAGACCTGCCCCATCCGTAGTGGTCATGTTGCGGGTTGCTTCGGTAAACCGTTTTACTGATTTCAGACGCAATACTGACTTTGACGATTTCGGGCGGGCAGTTATAGTCTTCTCTTACGAATACCAATTCACCATTTTTAGATTTAATCGGCTTCGTCAATTGCTCTTTTCCAAAGATTAGACTCCGAATACTCCCGTTACCTGATAAGCTGTAAAACCCGTTCGAGCTTCCGTCAGATTTGTTACCCTCTAGAATGATGCCCTTCCGAAAATCAACTGATGCAATCCGATTAAACTTCACCGAATTCTCTGAATGGTTTTCAAAGGTCGCCGCTGAAATCCTATACACCTTTTTTTCCTCCCGGCCCCTCGTTAGCCGGCGCGCTCGATTACCTTCCAACGCTATTTCCCAAATATCAAAAGCATCATAAAGTAATACAGATTTTTTGTCGCTTGTCCATGCGGCAAGCCCATATGGCAGTGCAACTCCGGGCATCTGCAGATAAGGTCCCGCAAACTCAGGAACTATATGGTCAGTAAGCGTATGATGTCTTTTCTGCAGTATGTCGTATGCCCACCAATTACCTTCTTTATAATAGCAAATATATCGTCCATCAGGAGACATCTCCATATCTTCAAACTCACCGAATTGCTTTTCTAAAAACAATGAAATCTTACCACTTTGCAGTTCAGTAATATAAATATCAAGGTCTGGAGTAAACTTAAATGATGGTTTATATGGCGCAGGATCATACGTCAGAAAATATTTCTGGTCTCCGCTAACTTTACCGGTGATTTGCCCATCTGTTCCAATCATACTGATTGTTCCTTTCTCGGGCCACCAAACAAACTCTTGACCGCTATGATTCCACCCACGCATTCTGTAATGCCAAAGATCTTTATCGGCAGCATTCCAGATTTCAACCGAGTTGCCTGATGGCATATCCGTCACCTTTTTCATCGAAGTGAAAAACACGCGTTCTCCATCATCAGATATCGCTATTGAAGACGTTGTATTACAGCTAAGTACCCGACTTTGTTCCCATTGTCGTTCAGTGCGCGTATCAAATGTGAATAGCTTGTTGCCAATGGTTTTGTAAAGCGAAATGGAGACAGCTTGACTGCTACCAGTTGTCATACTGGAAAAAGCAAAAGACGCGCTGTTATCCTGCCAAACTAATGTCTGGTAACTTTCATATGCGCTTTTAATCACTGTGCTTATCATAACTTGGCTATCCAACCTAATATTGAGAACTTCGTTACCTTCCTTCCCTTTAACAACAACCGCTACCAACTTTGAATTCGGGCTGACAGCAAATTTATCGGCATCCATTATCTGCGATTCCTGACCGGAAATCAAATTCCGTATAATAAGACTTTGCTGCCCTGGCTTTTCAATATGCATTATTAAATATTGGCCATTCTCGGCAAACGCGTAACGATCAGCGCTTCTAAAGCTTTCAATTTTTCCGGTTTCAAGATTTAAGAGTGTAACTTTATCATTGGCAAGGCACCCAAACCATCTATTGCCACTAAAGGAGCCGTCTGTGCCATTTGCAAACGCGTACATTTTGTTTCGAGCAGTGCTTTTTGCAAATAACGTGTCGTTTCCTGTTGAATAAGATAATTGATAACTGCACCAATCACCATTATCAGAAATACCAAGTTCATTAATTGTACTCCACAAAACGTAATCTTCAGGCAGCAGCTGCTTGGTTTTCTGAACCTGCCCATAGGACGGGCAGGTCGAAAAAATCAAACTCAAAATAATAACTAAATTTATCTTCATAAATGGAAACATGATCAATATCCCGGATTTTGTGGATTCAGGTTTGGGTTCAGGTTTAACTCCACGAGCGGAATCGGGAACAATATATCCCGGTCATCCCAGCCAATCTTCGCTGAAGACAAAACGGAATTGATGTTGCCAAACCTTTTCAGGTCAAAAAACCTGTGCCCGAATTCCGTAAACAATTCTACCTGCCTTTCATGCAATATGGCCGTCAGGATTTCATCTTGCGTCATCGCAGTAGTATCAGGCAAACCCGCAGTCGCTCTGATTACGTTAAGGTCCTCCTTGGCTCCAATTAATTCGCCCGCTCTCGCGCGGGCTTCAGCCCTGATCAGATACAGTTCGCCAAGCCTTAATACAACTGACATTTCAACGGTTGTACCTGTATTATTTCGCTCGTGGTACTTGTAAGGCTCGTAATAGGTGTCTGTACCGTTGCTCACGGCCGAAGTCCATTTTGTTTTCCGCAGGTCACCTGGTTCGAAAGCATTCAAAAGATCATCGCTAAGCGCTGCCAGCGATGGTGGCGTATATGTAAAAATAAAAGCCGTTGCCTCCAGCGAATTTGCACCCGGCGTATTCGGGCTGAGTTGCCAGATAGTTGAAGTGCTTTCTTTCTTGAATATCTTGTCTAAATCCGATTCGTAGGAATACAACGCTGTATTATTCATAACTGCTGAAGCGGCATTCGAGGCTACATCCCACTGGCCTGCATAAAGGCTTACTCGTGCTAGCAACGCATAGGCAGCAAACCTGTTTGGTCGCACCCGCGAATCTCCGATATAGTTTTCGGGGAGTAATTCGATGGCGGCATTTAAATCGTCGATTGCCTGTGAATACACCACGTCAACAGGTAATCGCGCTACATGTAGCGTTATTGACGGTTCTGTAGTTTTAATATATGGCACATCTCCGTAAACCCCGGCAAGATAGGTGTGCACCAATGCCCTGACAAACAAAGCTTCGCCTTTTAGTTGGTCCTTATCAGTCTGCGGCAACTTTACGGAACGATCTACGCCTTCAATAACCATGTTTGCGGAGTAAATCTGGTTGTACGAATCGTTCCAATAGCTTGCGATATCAATGTTAGGAGCTATAAGCGTATTGTTGTAAAACATTTGAAGGCCGTTCATCGAACTGCCGTAATATTTAAGCTCGTCAGTGTATAATCCCAATCCCATACTAATACCTTGTTGCGATCCTGTCAACAATCCGTTATCCCGGATTTTTGAATAGATATCAGTCATGGCCGCGGTCGCCGTGCCCTTTTCTTCAAATATGTGGTCTGAATTTAGTTGGTTCTTTGGGAAGTCTACTTCCACGAAGTCATCGCACGAATACAACAGTACCATGATGGCTAGTAAATATCCGGCAGAGTATAGCAGCCTGAGTAATGCCCTCTTTGGGTTCCAGACATAAATATTGTGGTTTTGGTAATATTTCATAATATTTTTTCTAATAGGTTAAAACGATAATTGGACCCCGGCACTAAGTACACGCAACGGCGGCAGGTAGCCAGACGATTGAAATTCCGGGTCCGCGCCACGGTAATTGGTAAATGTGATCAGGTTTTGTCCCTCAAAATACAGCTTGCACTTCACGTATTGAAGCAGGTTTTCCGGCACGTCAAATGATATAGAAAGGTTCTTTAGTCTTACATATGAAGCGTCGCTTATTGCCGCGTCACTGTTATAATATCTGTCGTAATTATCGAATGCCTCGAAGTTCATTCCATCGGTAAAAACCTGGTGCGCGGCAACATCGCCCGCTTGTTGCCAATGATCTAAAGCGCTAGCCGGTTGGTTCGACATTGTTCCGGGTAAGAAAAAGAAAGCTGTTTCGTTATAATTGTCCTGCTTTACGAATTGGAATAGGAAATCGAGCTGCCACCGTTTATAGCGAAATGAGTTCTGAAGGCCGCCGAAGTATTTTGGCGACAGGTCAGCTACCTGTGTTTTATCACTCGTTGTAATTGCGCCGTCGCCATTCATATCCTCAAAAGTATACAGCCCTGTTTGTGGGTCAACGCCGGTAGAATGGTAAACTTTTTTGATGTTCAATGGCTCTCCGATTACATACATGTTCTTATAAACTGAGCTTTCAAGATTCGGGAACGACAGCAGTTTATTCTTTGCTACAGTTAGGTTTATGCTTGTCGTCCAGCTAAAATTCTTATGTTGGAAATTAACCGTTCGAAGCGTAAGTTCCATTCCTGTATTCGCTACAGTAGCATCGAGGTTTGCCGTCATGCTTGTAAATCCGGTCGTGCCCGGCAGCGGCATTCCCGTCAGCTGGTTCGACGAGCGGTTGCTGTAATAGGCGGCAGTAAGAAATAATCGATCTTGCAAAAATCCGGTTTCAAGTCCGACCTCAAATTTCTTATTGGTTTCCCATCCGAAATCAGGATTGTATAGTCGCGCAGGCTGAAGCCCGATAACCCCATTATAATTCACGCCGGTCGATTGATACGTTTCCAGGTATTGGTAATCACCGATCTGGTCGTTGCCGGTAATGCCGTAACTTGCGCGCAGTTTACCGAAGCTCAGTACCTTATTGTCTTTTAAAAAGCTTTCTTCTGAAAATAACCATGCGCCACCAACAGCCCCAAATGTTGCAAACTGTCTACCTGGCCCAAAACGGCTCGAACCGTCGCGTCTGCCGGTAAGATTCACAATGTATTTATCTTTCCAGTTGAAATTCACGCGACCGAAAAATGCTTGGTATTTGTACTCCGAATCCGCGCTTATAAGAGTGTTAATCGTTGCCGCCGACGCCAGATTATAGATAAGACTGTTGCTCGAAAAGTTCGAGCCGATCTGTGTGAGCAAGCTGCCGTTTTGTGATTGCATGCTACCGCCAAAAAGTACATCTATTTTTGCTCTTCCGATTTCCTTCCGCCAGTTGAGCTGCGGCTCAACTATCCATGACCGTCGTGCCGCCCTTCCTAAGATAAGCGACGAATACTCGGGACCGATGCCTCCGGCAGGATCAAACCGTGTTGATGGTATGGTTGTGACTTCATCGTTGGTGAGAGCCGTATAACCGAAGCTAGATTTAATTTCAAGTCCTTTGAATAGTTCATATGAAAGTACAGAATTTGCTATAAGGTCATACGTTTTGGCTTCATACTGAGGTATCAGGTCAGCCAAAGGATTATTCCAGGTACTGCCTTCCCAGTTAATATTGCCGGCCGCATCATAAAGCGCCGGTGCGTTTGGTGCGAGCGCCAAAGCCGTTAGCGTCGGGTCAGTCCTCGGCTGTAGGTTGTTCTGCACGGTATAACCCGCAGTAAACACGGAATGAAAGCGTTTATTATCAGATTCATGGTTAATGCTAACATGTACATTCCCTTTTTTATAATTCCAATCCCCGGGGAACACCGTCGTCTGTCTGTTAAGGTTGGCGCTGAGTAAGAATTGCGTTTGTGCCGACCCGCCGGATATTCCAGCCTGCGCGTCCGTAATAACCGCAGTTCCGCCCAATAGTTCCTTTTGCCAGTCGGTATAGCGTGTCGGATTCCATGTTCCGTTTACATCGTAGGCATAATCAGGAGCTTCAGTAAAACCGTCATTCAATAAAGCTTCGTTACGCATCGCAAGATATTCCTCTGTATTAAGCAAGTCCATAAATCGGGTGACTCTGCCCACACCGGTCGATACGTTAGCGGTAAAGCGTGTCTTACCGGCTTTGCCTTTTTTGGTAGTGATCAGCACCACGCCATTAGCGCCGCGCGAACCGTAGATTGCAGTTGCATCAGCATCTTTCAGGATTTCTATGCTCTCTATCTGATCTGGGTTGATGCTGTTTAGCGGGCTGGGTTGTGTGGGAAGAACGGCTGAATTTTGCCCGCTTCCGATGGGTTCGCTTGAATACGGAACGCCGTCAATTACATAAAGTGGGTCGTTGCCGTTACGCCGAACACTGTTCAGTCCCCGTATTTGGATATCAAACCCTCCGCCGGGAACTCCGGTTGTTTGAGTAATATTCACGCCTGCCATCCTGCCTTGCATTGTAGCTAGCACGTTCGACACTGGTTGCTGTTCAATATCCTTTGATGTAATTTTCGAAATGCTTCCGGTACGCTCTTTGTCTTTTACGGAATAATAGCCTGCATTTATTGTTACTTCTTTTAGCGAAGTCACATCTTCCTGCAATTCCGTGTTGATAATTAAGCGTCCGTTTATCGGAACCTCAACGCTTTTAAATCCTGTATAACTAAAGATTAAAGTATCTATAGGCTCAGCCGTTATTGAATAATTTCCGTTTTCTCCGGAAATAGCTGTAATAGTTTTCCCTTTGACAGTTATTGTTACACCAGCCATCGGCATATTGTCAAAAGTAACTTTTCCTGTGATAGTAATTTGTTGTTGCGCTTCTGTCACCCTGTGCATATGCGATATAGAGGAGGACAGCCAGTGGCTGTCAGGTATGCAGCTTGGCGGCAGCCCTCTTTCAACTTTTGACTTTGAACTTTTGACTGATTCTGTATGGCTTGTAGCGAAGGACGGGCAGCTGCTTAACAACACAATGCAAATGAGTATTGCACATTGGCAGCGCCAACCCTTAATTAATGAAGAGTTTTTCATAATTTTGGTTTGGTTAAAGTGAAACGAAAGTTTTGTTTGTACTCTAAGTCCTCTGTGTTAGTTTGCCGACCAGCCAGAGGGCTTTTTTTGATAATAACCTGAACCACGACTTAACTAACCCAAATTGAAAATTAATCGCGGCCCAGGCTTTATTGTGGCTAAAAATTATTGCACCATAGGCATGAAGTTTTAGTAGTTAGACAAATTTTGATTTGTGAAACTGCAAAAGAAAATAAAGAAGTGCGCTAAGAATGTTTCTGAGTGAGCCCTGGGTTTATCCAAAAAAATAGGCGTGGAACTCAGCTTAGACGCTTTTGAGGTACTGGTATACCCTGCACACGAATAAGTGAGCCCACGCCGTTAAGCGTGAGCAGTCTACTTATCATCTCGTGTGCGTAAAAAGTACCAGTTTTCAAAAACGAGATTCAAAGCGAATGCTTCAAATATTTTAAATGAAGTATCGCAAAATTACAATTCATAAATGAATTATCGCAAATATAAAAAAATAACATTACATACACATATATATGTGAAATTAAATAATGTAATTCCTTCATTGCTCTATGATATATGAACTATGGTTATAGAGATAATAATATCCGAATTAGACTTTTACATTATTGAGAAAGTACGTGAACTGAGAATAAAATCTGAGCCGCGTATGGATCAAGTTGAATTAGCGCAGCGCCTCGGCGTATCTGAAGGATATGTTGGAAGCATCGAAAACCCACGAATTAAAGCAAAGTACAATATTAGAATGCTGGGAAGAATTGCAAAAGCATTTAACTTAAAATCTTATCAAGAGTTACTGCCAGAAAAAGTTCTTGCCAATGATATTGTTAGAATAAGACTCGATATTTTAAAAACTTCGTCGAGAAAACATGAAGTGGATAACCAAGGAGAAATCACAAAACGATTCACTATTCTATCGATCAAGCCTTTATCTGATACGGAACTTGAACAGTGGAAACTCAACAAATTGGATTATTTGACAATTGTAAAATAAATTAAAGGTGCGCAAGCATCTTTTTTTATGCCCTATTAAATTTTTAGAGAATGTAATGGGCTATATTTGTGATATATAGCCAGGTTTTAGCGGTCAGCATATTACGGCCTACTATGACATCAAACTGACAAAAGATTTTAAGAGTAAATATGGTTGACTTGGAAGACTTCATACAAGAAAGTGAATGCATTTACAAAAATGAGCGCTATTCTGTTCGTGATAACGGAACAGTATTACGCTATCCACTTGACGGAAAACGACCAAGACCAACAGACAACAATTGGACTTTTGGCAAACTAAACTCCAAAACAGGTTATTTAGAAATTGCTTCTGTTCGAATTCACCGAATAGTTGCGACTGCATTTCATAGCGAGCCTCCAACAAAAGAACATGTTGTTGATCATATTGACACAAACAAACAAAATAATCGACCCGACAATCTGCGATGGGTAACAAGATTAGAAAACATTTTACTTAACCCAATTACAGCAAGACGCATCGAAATTATTTGCGGAAGTGTTGAAGCATTTCTTGCCGACCCTTCGAAATTTCGGGACAAATTTCTAGACCCAAATTATGAGTGGATGTGTGCCGTTTCAGCAGAAGAGGCAAAAATAAGCTTGGAACGAATGTTATCTTGGGCAAATAGTTACAAACCTTTAAAAGGAGGTTCATTAGGAGAATGGATATTTAATCGAGAAAACGTTTACACTCCCCCTATTATTCAACCTAATTATATAATGTCTAAAACTCCTAATGCAGCGCAACGTATTATTACCCATAGTGATAAACCAAACGAATTTCCAAGCACTCCACAAGCGTTTGAAGGCGATCCGTTAAAAGCATATCATGATATTTTGAATGAGGGAACGCCATTCTTCAGAAACCACAATGGAGAATATATAGTAGTGAAAAGCGCATTCTCTAAAGACAGACAATCTTTATTTGTAATGACAAAGTCTGCTTATGTATGGAGAGAAAGTGATAATGGTGAATATATTCCCGTACCCATAGCTCAATTGCAGGAAAAAATTTCAAACAAGGATTTGCCTCATTCACTTACGGAAATAACTTATGAAGATGGTTTATTTGTACATGAAAAGATAGAATTGGGCTTTCACCCGACGGAAGAGTTGGAAGAAATATTTAACAACTATATTTAAGAATTCTAACTACATGAGTAAATTGGAAAAAAATATTTTAAAGTTTTTAGATTTGATGACAAACGTAACTGTCCGAATCACAAGTTTTGACGAAGAAGGGCATTTAATAGGTAGATGTTCAGGTTTTCTCTATAAAAAAACGTTAGATAGTATTCCAATCGTGATTACTGCCGGCCATAAACTTCCACAAAAAGGATCTTTTATTGAAACTAAGATTGTCAAAGACGGGAAAATTTTACAAATAAATGCTGGAGAGTTTAAAGTCTTTTATAATAATGATGATATTGATTATGCTTACAGCGAATTGCCAATAGCTATTTATCAAGAAGAAATGGAGCAATATGAAGGTGTGTCATTTGCTGTTTATAATCATGAATTTATTGCTGCAGAGCAAGAAGAAGCGTATGGTTTTTCAGTCGTAAATGACTATTTAGAGTTTGTTGAAAGGAATGATATTACTACATTACCATCATATAGCTGTTACGAATTGGGATTGGAATTAGTTAAGCAAGAAGAACATGTCAATTATTTCAAACCGCAGATATTTCAAGGTGATGAATTTTACCGGGGCGCAAGCGGTTCGCCAATTGCGGATCCAGAAGGAATTATTACGTCAATTTTAATTGGTGGAACTGAAGATGGACTACTTTGTGCTTTTAGATTGGATAACATTAAATTAGAATAAGAACATCCTCTTACTATGCCTCATACTAAAGAAAAAGAAATTCCAATCGATGATAGCCCGTTTTTTAAATCCTTAAGAAAAAGAGCTCCAAAATTATACTTGACAAAATCAGCTAAACCTAGAAAACATCTAAGTGCAAAGGATTCTTACCAAAAAGAGGTACTGGAAATTTGCCTGAGAATTTCGTCTTTGCTTGAAACATTAAGGCTCAGTAGGTTTTTTCTAAGTGAAAGATTGGATGATAAAATTTTTGAAAATCATAAAGTAAAAAATGCCGCATTTGTACGCTATCACATAGAAACTTATTTTCTTCGTTTAACAACCTTTAAAGATTTGATTTTAAAACTCTTAAATCGAACCTATAAAATTGATCTGAAAGAAAATGTTGGTTTAGAAAGAAACTTAAAGATCCAAATTCAAAAAAACGGCTTTACAGACCTTGAGCAACTTCTTCAGGGTTTGACTATTTTGATGAAAAATGTGGAACCTGTGAGGCATAAAATTGCTCATGGTGGTTATCATGATGACTTGGATTTAATATTGATTGAATCTCAGGAAACAATAAGTACCGATAACTATAGCAGTTTATCCCAAGACAGTGAGTATTTAAAAACACTAAGTCTTCTACTAAAAAGAAACATAATTGATATGTACGGGATTGAATTGATGATGGCTACCTATGTGCTGCTCGTATATAAAAGATTGCTCCCAAAAAGAAGATTGATAGAGAAATCGCTCATTATAAACTCGAAATAATTAAAACTATGTCAACAAAAATTAAAATTGGCGCTGATGAATTAATTCTATGGCTACGCAAAAATGACAAAGCCAAAGAAGTTCCTAACGATGGTAAACATGGTTTAGGAATGAAAATTCTCAATCTGATTGAGAACAATTTAGGCGGTAAAAAAGTTCTTGAAAATCATCCTGCGCATTGGGCAAATCTGATGGATGACAAAAACGTAGAGAAATTTAACTTACCCAAAACTTCAGCGCAATATGAAATTGAAACCGTAAAATTAGGAGCTTTGTTTGAAAACCTTAATACTTGGTAAAGTTTTAAAACAATCATGACAGACCAAAATCTAATTGCGATCATTGAGAAGCTCAATAATCGGGAACAAAAGAATTTAATATTTCTAAGACCATTAACACATGAAGTCGATTATGCAAAGGTTTGGGAAAATACACCTTCCAAGACAGATGCTATTTTCTCCCCCGACTTGCCTTACTCATTTTATTTTATTAAAAATGATCTAGGAAATTATGTCGCGGCGGTTTTAGATATGTCTCACGATCTACATTGGATAGTAATCCCAGAGTTCAGGTCAAACGGTTTTCTTTCAAAGTCATTACGGGAAACAATTCTATTTCATTTGTTTAAGGATCGCGATGAGCAAAAAATTTCAATTAAGCCTGCAGAAATTGGTCTGGATAATGCAAAAGCTTCTGAAAGGCTTGCCCTTAAAGTGGGATTTGAAAAGGTTAATGAATTCGAATACATCTTAAAGAAGGATAAATATGCGACAGGAATTAAGTTTGAAGGATTAAATCGTGAATTTGACGATATTAGAATCGATGAACTTAAAAAAGAAATAAATTATATTGGACGTTCGCTAGCGGTAATCCAAACGGAATTAGAAATGAATTACGGAGTATCTGAATATTCTGAAGATTTGAAAGACCTCCTAAGTGAGATTCGTGGTCATGTCTGGAAATTTGAAGACTTTTGCTTAGATTTTAGGGAAAATAAGTAGTTCTGGAAGCCAAAAAGACTTACTTAGATTTTCTTGCGTTGTTTAAAATTATTATAGTTTCTACAAAAAAAGCATATCTTTCGCCTATTCTCAAATCAGGTTAGCAGCTCCTATCCTGAACTTTTAATCACTCTAATTAATAATGAAAATGACCGAACTTTTTGTAAATGAAATTGTCAGTAATAAGAAATACAAGCATGCAATTGTTGAAGATGGAAATTTAGTGCTTTCAAATGTAGATATTGTATACGACACCGACGAATACAATCGTCTTGTTGATAGAGCTAATTCAAGCGATAAATTTTACGAGTTTATTGCGTTTTATAATTATGCAGGAATTTTAACCTACGATGATTTTATAGGGTTCGAACTGAACTTGTTTGAATTTGGATCACTTGATGATGTTTTTGATTTATACAATACGTTCAATTCTTTTAATTGGACATCACAGGACAAAAATGATTTTACCAAGATTGTAGACAAAATTTTGCAGTCTAACACCCAGATTGCCAACTTGAAATTAGTAAAATTACAGTAGAATAATATGTGGATTTGTTTATATAGAACCACATATGTATCGCATTTATAAAAACAATAAAGGATGAAAGAAACTATTGACGTTAAAGATCAACATGACCAGATTGATATAATTAATATGGGCTGGAGAGATTATAGTAACATTATGATAAGCTTGGATGCAATGATTAAGCAATTGGAGAAACCCCTTGCTGATCTATACTTGGAAAGCCGTCGGGAAGTGTTGTTGAATGATTATAAAGAAATGTTTGAGAAATTAAAATCAAATACGTTCTCGTGGCGTGGTCAAGCGGAAAGTCTGGACGATAACATTATCGAAGCTACGCGCAAGTTATAAGCTTATATGAAAAAATTTGAAATTGGTAAGTCAAAGGACATTGATAAATATAATGAATGGTTTAATCATTGTTCAAAAGAGCAGATTCCTTATGTCATTATTAGAAATCGTACAAAATTTTCAGAGGTCGAATGGGACCATATCAATCTAGATCCCAAATTTGACAAGATTTTTTCTGCTTCTAGTGAAGCTCATACAGGTCAGCTTGTAGAAGTTTTTAAAAAATATGCAAACAACAAATCACGTTACACAATTTCGAACCTGCTGTTCATCGCAGAGAAAATTCCATCGGAAAATGCTGAAGGCCTTGCCACAGAATTATTTGATATAATCCTAAAGCGTATACAAGATGCTATTTAATTTAAGAGGGCTTGTCAGTAAATTAGTATGGCATGAATTCGGGCATTTATGCATGAGTTTGCTGCTAATCGAACAAAACAGCAATTATAAAATTAGTAAAATAGGATTCACCTATTTTTCTACTTCTCGATCGTGGACATGCTTTGTTACATGCAAGAATCCGGATATTACAGATGACACTATTTTAACAAATGGTAACTATCATCAAGAATTTTGCCTGGCTATTTTAAATAATGTCGCCGGTGCTGTATTCGAGTGTGTTTACTGGAGACTATTCGAAGGAAACTACATTAAGCCTATTGAACTTCTTGCAAGAGGGTCGGCAATGAATGATTGTTATTCATTACGGCAGTCACTTAAAATATACAATAAGGAGCATGAAGATGGACTTCGAGATACGCTCGTTGCTGGTCCTATACCTGCCTACTTTGACCTATTGCTGGATAACGGTAATTTTACAAATGCATTAGCGGGTATCGCTACACGGTATATTGACAAAATAACTGAGACTTTCGATGATAAAGTTGATTTTGCACTTAACCTTAATGACGAGGAAATCCAGTCATTGTCAACAGAAATCATGATGCTATTGGATGCCACAGGTTTGAAAGCTAAAATCCTGGATATTAAAGATTCAGTGTCCCAAATTATTTTAGATAACTGACAAGTATAGCCCGGGAATGTTCCTATCTTTAGGCGTTGTTATATAAAGTTTCTATGGCTAAACTAACAGTAATTATTGGCGCTGGTTTTTCTGCTCCTGCGGGACTTCCGTTGGCGCGTGATATAAATGAACGATTCAACCGTGATCAGCGCAAGATGTTATTGCAAATGAGTTCCAGCGAATGGTTCTGGAAAGACTATAAAGACGAAACGTTTATACACAATGGGTCAATTCCACGTGATACAAACTATTACTCCTACATTCTTGATGAACTTGTAAAAAAGTATATTTCTGAAAATTTGGTTTTCAACGATTACGAGCATTTCTTTGAGTACCTGAATACCAACTGCACCGATAAGAAATGGTTGGAGAATGTCTATGCAGTCGCCAAGAAAAACTTTTTGGACGATCATCCGCACTTGAAAACAAAGGAAGCACAAGAGTATTTATTTTTTCTTGAAGATCAGCCATTTGTATCAAAGTTGATAGGAGTAATAAACTTTTTAATTTCGGATTTATTGACTGTTGCGGTAACCCCGGGGATATTTGATTCATACTACATATTTTTTACGGACTATCTAAAACAGTTCGACGAGGTTACCATATTCACATTAAACCACGATTTGTTGTTGGAAAGAATTTTAGAATACCACGGGATTGAATACTCACGGGGCTTTTCAAAAAATGATTCGCCGATATATTACGAGGGAAATCCACTGCCGGTATTTAATAATGATTTCGGCAATGTAAAAGTCAAAATCTATAAACTTCACGGAAGTTTAGACTATTTCAGGTTTAATAACATAGATAATTTTAACTATACGAACAAATACAATTATTTTATTACATCAGGCTATCGTGAAAAGCATTTTGCGACAAGGGTAAATCTGGAAACGAAAGAAGTAATCCAGGATTTTAATGCAGACATAATCCCGAAATTTATTACTGGGAAAAACAAACCAGCAATCATTAAGAATGACACTATGTTTTCGGCCCTGTTTGAGCACTTTGAAACTGAAGTTGCCACAGCCGAAAATTTACTGGTTTCGGGATATTCATATTCTGACGAACACATTAATGAAGCTCTTGAAAAACGCAATAACCTCAGCGTTGTAAATAATAACAGGTCTAAAGATTATCCATTCAGTTGCAGCACCGTTAGAAATATTAAGTCGCTCGGAGAACTATAAATTTATTCGAATTTATTTAATCAAATTAGCAGATAGGCGAAGAATATGAATAGCATACACGAATTACAAGTATTAGCAAAAAAGTATCTGTTAGCAAGACAAGAATTTCTTTTGGCTATTAATAAAGACCATCCTGAATTAGGAGGAAACGATAATATTGTCGGACGTATTGGCGAATTTGTAGCATTACAATTCTTGACTAACGACAACCGTAAAGTTGAAAAATGCAAAAGTGCTACAAACAAAGGTTTCGATATTGTTTGTTCAACGGGAAGACAAATTTCTGTAAAGACAATTACGGCTGAAAGTAAAACTGGCCGGTCTACAAAGCTAAAACAGCCCTGGCAAGAATTGATAATGATTTATATTGGGAAAAACTATGAAGTTGAATCCATTGGGCATATACATATAGAAGATTTTAATGTTGCGATTAATCAAAAATTCATTGTTGAAAATCCGGTAGCAGATAAAAAATTCTTAGCTGAGGATGGGTTATTTTCAAGGTTTGGAAAATTGTATTCAGGGGAAATTGTAAAAATTTATCTTTAAACTGTTCCTCCGCAAATGCCGTGAGAATAGTAAAAAAAATAAAATTTACGGCGCTTTTAAGTTCAATCTCGAAATTAGATACATTATAAATTCGTCCAATGATTGTCCAGTTTTAATGATACGTTGCGGTATTGTTGCTTTATAATCCCCCGTTAAAGTAATGTCATTGTTTATATCCGTATTAACTAACATCCCATTAATCAGTGGCTCAAGTTCGGTGCCAATAGTATTGCAAAATTTAATCCTGTCGAAAATAACATTTACATCTTCAACCTCATATCTCTCCGGTTCATTAGTTTTGTAATTTGACATTTCTACACAGCAAAGCGAATAAATATCTTTATTTTTTGCAGCATTTAAAAATTGGTTTTTGCTCATCATTATTGAATTGTCAGAATTCCATCTTGATTTTACCTCAATATAAAAAACCTCAACACCGGCTAGACTGATTACGATATCTTGACCATTTTGTACATCTTTGGGTACAATATCAAATTGACTAAGATCCGTTCCAATCTTATTTCTGATTAGTGCCTCAATTCGGGTTCCTATCGCTTTTTTAAATAAAAAGTCACTGTCTTTTTTTGAATTATCTTCTAAAGCCTGCATTCCTAATGCAATGATTTGGTCAAGATTTTTATTTCTGGCCAAATTCCCAAGCTTATTAATCTGTCCAGGATCAAGAGAGACAATTGAAAATACGTCCCCAATTATGCTATCATCTGAAACTGAGTCAAGGACAATATTTGCTCTTCTGGCGTTTAAAGCCGAAAAGTAAGATGCCCAGGCACTGTCCTGAATAATTTTTTGAAGTATTGCATAAATTTTCTTTTGAAATTTATGGCCAATTACATCAGTATATTGTCCATCATTCGACAGAACTGATTCAATCGCTTCTCCAAGGCTACGGGCAGATTTAATTTCTTTATTAATTAAATATTTGGAAAAATCCCTTCTTATCAAAGTTGACTTTATGGGTAAGTTTGGATTTACTATGTCGTCATAATATTGTTTTAATTCGTCCGGTATATTATGCTCCGTTTTTAATATCGTTTGCGATTCAAGTTCGTTCAATTGATTTGGAAAAACTTTCATGGTCAGGAACATTTCTTCATAATCTTTATAGCCCCCAAGTTCATGTAACTTATGAAGAAATGCGAGATTTTCTTCCACCCATGATGGTTCTTGATTACTCAGGTCGTTTAAAAACATTCTTAGCAATCTTCTTTGCGCAGGCCCGATGCTTATTTCATCATCTTTGATTGTCGGAATTATTAATACCTGATCACTTAATCCATAATAATTACTTATTAGTTTCATTATCTTACCAGGAGCGTTATTTGCATCACTACTCGATGAAATATTACAATATGCTACGAGTTTTTCCAAAAATTCAGGAGTGAGATCAGCACTTTTGGTAATGTCGGTAACCAATTTAACAACCTGTCCATTAATGTCAGTTGAGTATTGCTTCCTGCTGTAAACTGCTAATTCAAGATTAAATTTAAAGTTTTCATCTATATGTTTTTCAGTTATTTCAGGCATTAATATGTCAGCAATTTCAATTAGTGTCTGGGGTAAATTCGTAATTCTGTTTAGTGCTGAAAAAATCTTGAAATCTCCTTTAATATTCGGTAGCAGGGCATGTTGATTAAAAATGCCTTCATGATCAATCAGTAAAAATTCATAGAATAGTTTGAGTTCGTCTGCTTTCTCAAACGCTTTCAAAGTGCCATCAGTTTGAATTGAACTGATAAGATCTTTGATTTTCACATAATTGATTGATTCAATATTCCATTCATCAATTTTTTTTGTCCACTCTGAACTGATTTCCTTTAGTGGAATGTTTTTCCAATATTTATTTACTAGGTTATAAATAGCTACACTATGAGTTTCTGATGTGAGTAGTTCTCTGTCAACAAAATGTGCCGCTGCAGCTTGCAAATTTCCGGCAGTGGTTTCCACCAATGGAAATGTTTTAAATTTATCGATCCAAAGTGTTTTAAGCGATTCGAAATAACTATTTAAAAGAGGCTTGTCGCTATTTATATTGAAGTTTATTTCAGCAAGATTAATTGGGTTTTTTATTTCTGTGGCATAATCCTCTACGAAGGAAAATATCATTTCGGAAGCCTTCAGTATCAATTTCCGATTCTCCTCTTCATTTTCTTTTACTTGTTCTGTAAGGCTTTTTAAGTATATTCCGTCGCGTTGTTCGGTTGGAAAAAAATGTTTTGAGTGAATAATATAATTTATACCCCAGGCTTCTGTACCAATTAGTGGGTAAAAAAGGAATAATTTTGAAAGTTGCTCATTAAAAGATATAGCCTCGTAATCTGTCGTGAGAGGGAGTATTACAGTAATTTGCGGATCATCGTTCTCTATCGACAAAATAAATTGGCTCTCACCGTCAATTATAATTTCAGATTTAAAGAAAATCCCATTTTGTTCCACTTCACCTTTAGTATAAATCGTTCTTTGGTTATCATTTCCTATGACTTCGACTTGGTGGAGTTTTTTGTTTAAGACCATTACATAGGGTAAAATATAAGGCAGGCTGGTAATTGCATCATTGGCATATTGCTGTTGCAATGCACTTTCAGAAATGTAGGCAAATTCAGTAAATGGCGAACAATCGTTTAGATACTCACCTTTTTCAATCAGATCAAATACTGCATTTTGCTGTTTTACCAAATCCAGAATTAAATCTGGCGAAGTTTTGGCTGTTCTGTCAATCTCAAATTCATTTAGCGAAATGTAAGCGCCATTATTTTTTAAAGAGCCGGTTAATAATATTTTCCTCCCAAATGAATGTGTCGTAATAAACCCAGTTCCATATTGGCCTATTTCGTCATCATTGCTTTCTGCTGATTTGGAACTTACTTGCTTGATTAAGCAGTTTAGTGTATTGTCATCAAATGGCTTTCCATTGTGTTTGAAAATTAATGCTCCCGTTTTTTGTTCAATTATTATCTTAGCCTGCTCTGATAAATCAATAGCGTTTTGAAATAATTCCCAGATAGCTCTTTTTGCATGACTATTATTTAATTTCTGAAATCCCTGAATAAGTTTGTCGGCATGCTGTTTCATGTCGTTGTACTTGGAATTGTCTTCAGCCTGCTTACGCGCTGCAGTTCTTATATCAGTTTCATCCATTACTTCTTCTTTTTAGAAAATGAAATTGTTGGCCCGCTGCGACCTTTCCCTCCCTTTTTAATATAACTATTCCCCGTTTTACCAACCCATAACCGAAAACCGTCTTTTTTAGCGTTTTCAGTTAAATACTTTATAAATCCATCGAATATTCCCATGCTGATATAATTTGATTACATTTTGTCTAAATTAGAAGGCGGTCTGAAATCGTTTCCAGGTCTTCATTCGGGTTTACTTTCGGAAGATTCGCATCGTCAAAGTCGTATTGTTTCATAAGGTTACCAATTTTCAGATGTAAAGTTAACCATTTGCAACAGAAGTATTTTGTCTCGAACAATTACGCGTTCTTCGGGCCAGTCGTCAAAATCTAGCGGAAGATTATCAGGGAGGTAATAAAAATAGAAGAGTGATCGAAAAGCTTCAACAGGATTTTCCGTATACGAGGGGAAAGTACCGAAGTGATCATGTAATCTGTATTCCTGATAAGGAGTTGGGTCTTCAGCAACTTTTAAAGACAAAAATGGTGTCGGATCAAAATTAATGGTGTCTGCGGTAATAGTACCGATGATTTTATATTCTTCCTTCAGAATTTTAATTCTTCCCCATCCCCAGGGAGCAGGGTATTTAACTACTGTATAATCTGAGGTGTCGTAAAGTTCATGTTGCGTACTCCACAGTGGTACATCTATAGCGAATAAGTTGTCTTTGAGTCTTTTCATGATTTGGCTTCCTGTTTAACTTAATAAAGCTGTTGGTATAGTTGTTGCTAATGATAAACATGATGATGATAGTATAGAAGATGATGCAGTTGATGCAGCACTTGATCATAAAGTTGCTCTAGATGTTGCACATGATGATAAAACTACTTATCTTTGTCATGTTCTTAGCCTTGTGCTCAGGAACCTACAGAGGTCTCAAACGCTGAACCAGTAATCAGCGTTTTTTTATGCCCAATAGTTACCACGCAGGGCTTGCAAGTATCTTCCCTATCGAATTGTCTGCAACATATGCTGTAATGAACTTTGCAGTTGTCGCATTCTTAATCCAGATGACCACCACATAATCACCTTTTACAATCGCAACACGTCTCGATTGGTCATAACTTTTGGTTTTCTTGTCGTAACCTTGCCTGATATCGGCAGTTCCATCTTCAAGTGTATCTTTTATCCAGGTAATCCTTTCCGACCGCGCTTGTGAAAACTGGTTTTTGTTGGCCGCAGCGCGATTGGTGCTTTCAAAAAAAGCATGGTCAAAACCGTCAGGAAAAAATTGTACCCTGATATTATCAAAAGTAATGATTGGATTGGCAGGATTGCAATAGGTATTTAAATATAATGCCCTGTATGCAGCCTCATTCGGGAGTACGGTTAAATTATATGCCATTACCAGCCTCCTTGTAAGTTAATCTTAAACACATTAAATTTCTCTTCCCATTTGCCCGTATGCGCAATTTGTCTTTTCAGGTAGCTTTCTTCAATGTGCTTGATAAGGTTAATTTTGGCTTCACTCTTAATTTCACCGTTCACTTTTGCGGCGACAAGCCCTGTAATGAAATCCGCTAACTGGATTCCCGACGATTGGTTCGAAGGTAATGCCTGGATTTGTGTGATGTCCGAAGTCAGGTTGGCATCATCAAGCTTTTTCTCTAAAGTCTTGATTCTCCCTTTGTCACGGTTAACCTTTAGGTCAACAAAAATTTCGTAGTTATTAAAATCAAGAATCCAGTGATGCAGCAATTGGTAATAAAATTTATAAAAACCGAGTTCGGCATCCGCATTATTAAATTTTACATGATCAACTTTGATGGCCTCAACCAGTAGGACCCGTGAGCGCAGGCAATCAGTACTGAAAAAGTAATCGATCAGGTCTTTATATAAATCAAAATACGCAGGAGAAATTTTACTCCATTTAACTTCACCCTGAACTTTATGCTTTGCCTTAATGGCAGCAACAGAGTTTTTAAATTCTACGCGATAATCAGATGGCATCCATATACCGCCTATGGCCATATACTTATGTGCCGTCTTTTCCGTCAGCGCCTCTAATCCGCTTTCATCACAATAAATCTCGAAATTCATTTACGCTGGTTTAATGCTCAAAGGTAGAAATTTATTGCTACTTAATTGCTTGGGATTGCTTGGCATTTTGTTCTTTCAGGAATTTTTCAATCTCCCGCATAATGTGCTCGTCGCCTAATCGATCTTGTTCTTGGTAACGAATATGGTCAAGCCGCACTTCCCTAAAGAATGAGTAAATGCAGAAAATAAAAAGTGCAATTCCGGGAAGTAGTTTTATCATAATGCTATACAATTGGATAATACAAAATTACATTTCATCATTATAGGCTAAAAAAAAGTACTCTTCAATTCTGGAATTTAACTATTCAATTCTGGAATTGAACAGTACACTATTTGTACTAATATGCCTTCTCGGATAGATTTGCCAATATTTCCAAATAAAACTTCTCAAATCTTTAACCAATGAAAAAGTTTTCTGAATCGCTGATTTCAGAATTGGAGGCACAGCTGAAATTGATCCACTCTGAATTTGATGATCCGATAGTATATTCTGAGCAGGCAATTAAAGTCCTGATTGCATTTCTCGAAAAGCTTAAAACATTCTTTATGAAGCACCCGCTTGAAAGCAAGCTGGAAGAGATTACATTTTTTCGTGATATAAAGCCGCAATTTGCATCGAGGTTGATCTATTATAACGAAATATACAATATTGCTACAAACAGGCCATTTGGGACAAAAAAAGTGTTACGGAAATATTATGCTGTCGAATTAAAAAAACTGAAAGCTTACTTTGATGAAAATACAGAGTTCTATAAGTATTACCGTGCCGGTAGCCGATACCTTGACAATAAGTATTTCATTCGCGGAAGGCATGATATAAGATTAACGCTCGACAGCTTTTACTTTCAGGCCGACAATCGTTTTTCCACCTCTCATGATTACAAGGTGGCGAGAATTTTAGCCAATGACTTAATAAAAAAATTTCTCGAAAAGGAAATGGCAGCGCTGGATGGTAATAAGATTATTGCCGGCACTGCATCAGGCAAAAAGATAAAATGGACTGGTTCAAAGGTGGCTTTGATTGAATTGATATATGCGCTCCATTCGGAATCTGTTTTCAATAAGGGAAACGCAGATTTAAAAGAAACGATAAGGCATTTCGAAAGTATGTTTGATATTGATCTGGGCCAGTTTAACCGGACATTCCTTGAAATCCGGGAACGGAAATCAGATAGGACAAAATTCCTTAATTCATTGACCAATACTTTGATACTGCGGATGGATGATGCCGATGAAAACTAAGAAAGGCTGCCCGTCGGCAGCCTTTGCTTTTAATTCTTTACAGGTTAATTTTGTGCAATCCCCGTAACCAATGCGGTTTCGATAGCGTCCGCGACATCATTGTCGCCTCCATACGTTCCGGCCATGATATTTCCTATAAAGATAGTCCAGTCGGGATCTGTATTCTTCTTAGGTTTCTTTTTGGCACAGTAAATCGAATGTCGCGCAATTGAGGTGGTGATCAGGATAACCTTCTTGTCTTTGGCAGTTAGTAAAGGATCAGCAAGCACGGCAGCTTCATAATTGCAGATGCTGTCATAAATTTCCTTGTATTCCTCTGTTTTTGCCGTTAGCGATAAAATTCCGGTCGTAAAAGTGCTCAAACTTACCTTGCCAAGTATTGACATACCGGTGCTGGTCAAAACATCATTAATACAGCTTCCTGGGTTACTCAGTATGCTTTGCACTTTGCTAAGTTGCACACCGTGATAAAAGGATCCTTTACATTCAATGAATCCTGAGTTTGCATTAGCAAATAGGTTAACGCGATCACGTATTGCTGTTAAGGTTGTTGGTAGCGAACTGCTGTCATAATAGCTGTAAAATAGTTCATTGTGCACTTTCCCAGCCACATCATAGGAATTGTCACTATTGGCTGGCATTTCTCCTGCAAGTCGGTGTGCAATTGTTGAACTTGCTTCGGGCTGCGCGGTAACGGCTGATTGATCCTCAGAAGCATTTATACCGGTATCGTCGTTGCATGACACGAGCGCCAGCGAACTGGCGAAGCAATTTAATAGAACTAAAAGGCATGAACATAAATTTTTCATGTTGTTTGTTTTAAAATGTTACTGATTACTTTTTTCATCAGTTCATTTCGCCCGGGTTAATCTGAACAGTGGGTTTTGGTTTGCTCATAACAAACCTTGAATTCGGAGACAAAGCTATTGGCGCAATCGTCGCCCTGCAAGCTGACTTCTGTTCAATTCTGGAATTTAAAATGTTCAATTCTGGAATTGACAACATGAAATTCTATGGAATAAATACCTTAAATTAAATCTGGAGATATTGACAAATCTTCATTTAAATAGGCTTATTCCCCTCGTTTTGTGAAATTCTAATATTTATATTTGCATTTGCTTAACAATTAATAAACATTCGGTTTTCCAAATGCCGCGTGTTTTTACCTCTCATACCTACTAAGAATGATGATTAAAAATTTTATGATTGTGTTGTTGCTTTTAGGTCGGAATGCCGATGCACAGCATGCAAATTTTAAGGTTCCGGACAGTCTCTCCGGAAAGAGTTTCGAGTATTTTGAATCTCATATCACACTCAATAAGGCAGATAGTGCCAGAACATTGCTTTATGCAAAGTCCTGGCTATTGAAATCAAAAGCTGAAATGGATTATCATCAGATGGCATTGGCATATAAAGCGATGATGTATAACGTGAAGAAAGAATTTCATCCCCAATATGCCGATAGCATGGTGCAGGCCGCGCGCAATACATCCGACAATTTATTGTTGGGTTCAGCATATATGACCAAAGGAATTGTTTGCTACGAGCGCAAGGAAATAAGGAAGGCGCTTGATTATTACCTGATCGCTGATGAATTTATTTCAAAGACAAATGATCACTACCTGATTCACAAAGTCAAATATGGTATTGGATTGACTAAATATTACGTTGGGTTTTACAATGAAGCGATTGCACTGTTCACGCAATGCATAGATTATTTTGAAGAAGAAAATGAGCGGGCATATCTTAATTCGCTGCACATGCTGGGTTTATGTTATAATCGCGTAGGAAATTACGATCTGTGCAGCAGCATTAATGAACGGGGAATAGCTGCCGGGCGTGAATTGGACGACCTTGAAATGGAACCATACTTTATTCATTCAGAGGGAGTAAACCAGTACTTTAAGCACAATTACCGGGAATCCATTAATAAGTTGCTTCAGGCAATGCCGGCGATAGAGAAAAACAAAGATTTTGCGAATGAATCTATTGCGAATTTTTACATAGCAAAAAGCTATTGGGCCTTAAATCAGAAAGAGAAAGCGCTCCCGTATTTAAAAAAGGTCGATGCCGCATTTCAAAAGGAAAACTACATAAGGCCTGATCTAAGGGAGAGTTACGAATTACTGATTGACAATTATCATGCGAATGGCGACCAGGCTTCTGAATTGCTTTATATTAACCGGCTCTTAAAAGTTGACAGTGTATTGCACAACAATTACAGATACTTACTCGCTAAAGTAGTAAAGCAGTATGATACCAAAAAGTTGTTGCGTGCAAAATCAGAAATTGAGCATTCTATGCAAACTCGCACGATTGTCGGCTTTACTATAATTGGGCTATTGGTTCTTGTAGTTGTATTTCTTGTCTATCGTCATTATGCTAATAAGCGAAAATACCGTCAAAAGTATGAGGAGTTAATGAATCGAAAGCCTGAAATCCGGCCCGCTGCACCAATTTCCGAAAAAGAGATTGATCCTGTAATGAGCAGTGAGGTAGAAAAAGTAGTTTTAAAAAATCTTGACAAATTTGAGGCAAATAAAAAATTTCTCGAAAAAGGCATGGATCTGGTAAGGCTGGCCGAGTTGCTGCACACCAACACAAAATATGTAACTAAGATAATTCAGATACATCGTGGCAAAGGCACGATTGAATATATAAGCGATTTGAGAATCGATTATCTTGTAGAACTGCTTAAAACGGACAATCGTTTTAGGAATTATACGAACAAGGCGTTAGGTGAAGAAGTTGGTTTCGGTTCAACACAAAATTTTACTCGTGCATTCAAAGCGCGCAATGTAATTTCTCCGACTTATTTTATCCAGGAATTGAAAAAGGACCTACATGAGTAATGATCCGGTCGCAGTAAATAGAGTGTGTCTTTTTCCCAACTTGTGATTGGCTTGTGAAAATTTAATTCCATCTGAAATCGATTGTTTTGAGATCCTTTACTTTTAAAATTCTTTCGTGTCCGGCGAGTTTTTTTCCTGAAAAATATTCCTGAAGGTTTCTTATTTGTTTGACTTTTATAAAAATCGGTTCGTCATACTTACTTGTTTCGGTCCATTCCAGTACCTCACAATGGATATATTCTTCAATTGTTTCAGATGATGTGGTAAAGGATAATCTATAGGTCTGTAAAGTTCCAATGCCAAAGGTTAATTCCCACATTGAGTATAGTTTTTGAAATTAATTTGATGTAAAATAATAATATATTTTGCAACAAAAGAACAGATTTCAATTTTAAATCGATCAGTTTGATTTGGGGTTTTTAAATTATTTCGTTCCCAACTTGTGATTGGCTTGTGATTTAAAACAAATCAACCCATACAATTTTGTGCCATAACAATCTAAAACATACGTTATGGCAATCGAAGTCCTTACCAAAGAAGACCTTTATGAATTTAGGAATGTCTTATTGAAAGACATTAAAGAAATCCTCCAAACAAAGCCATCGCAAACCAAAGAATGGCTTAAATCCACTGAAGTCCGCAAGCTGCTTAACATTTCACCGGGCACACTTCAAACCTTACGCATTAATAAAACATTGTCCTACACACGCATCGGTGGCATTATCTATTATGCGCACCAGGATATTGAAAAACTGCTTGAGAGTAACAAGGTAGAATCTGAAAGGACATTGTTTAATTCAAAGTAATTCGTCCATGAATTACATTAAGCACCTGACAGGTTTTTTTGATAAGGTGGCCAAAGATAAGCTGCTCAACCCTACTCATGTCAGTCTGTATATTGCATTGTTCCAGTTTTGGAATTATAACCGGTTCAAAAATCCTATCAGTATTTCCCGTGACGAAGTGATGCGTATTAGCAAAATTAGTTCTAAGGCAACATATCACAAATGCCTGAAAGTTTTGCATTCTCAGGGATACATAAAGTACGAACCGTCATATAATCCCTTTAAAGGCAGCCATGTTTTCCTTTTTAATTTTTCCGACGACCTGAAGCCTTTGTCGAAAACAGAGAGGTCAGCCAGTTCAAATTTTGAACCAGTCGGTGAACAGGTTGTAAACCAGTCGGGAACTGGTAGTGGTACAGGTCGTGAACTGGTTGATGAACAAGCAGTAGTACCTTATATAAACAATACAAACATTACAAACAATTTAAACGATTCAAACGGTTTAAACTTGGGTGAGCGAGAAAAAAAAATTGAAGATGAAAATTCAAATCTTAAAAATGAAAATCCTGAAAAAAAAGAAAAAGGTTCCGCGGAAAAAGAAAAAGAAGAAATGCCGGAACGATTGCTCAATGAAAAACTACAATCATCTTCTCCGGCATTCGCCGACTACAGCGCGGAGCGCACTGAAACCAGTCGGCAAAAAAGTTCCGCGAAAAAAGAAGAAAGCAGAAGTGAGACAAGCATCCCGGCGCTTGAAGACGTGCTGGCGTATTTCCGGCAGGAGGAATTCCCGGAGCTTGAAGCAAATAAGTTTTTCAATTATTTCAAAAGCAATGGTTGGCTTGTCGGTGGCAAGGCACCAATGTCCGACTGGCAGGCAGCAGCCAGAAACTGGATGTTAAATGCTCCAAAATTCATTTCCCATGAACGAACAGACAGATCCAGGGAATTCGACTCTTCAGTTGGAAAAGACTATTCCGAGCCACTATAACTACGAGGATGTCATGCAATGGATAGAAAAAAAAGGTCTCGAATTATACGGCGGCCATTTCAGGATTATCGAAAGTGATCATCCTGTAATTTATCGGCTCATCGCATACTTTCTACAAGATGAACAAGCTGCCTTTCAGTTTGGGCTAGACCTCGGTAAAGGAATATTACTGGCAGGGCCTGTTGGCTGCGGAAAAACCTCATTGATGAATATCATGAAATACCTGACACCGATGGAGCACAAATTTACGGTGAAGCCCTGTCGTGATATCAGCTTTGAATTTATAAATGATGGCTATAAAATTATACATGATTACAGCAAGGATTCAAGATACCGTGGCGGCAATCTGGTAGCTGCCAAATATTGTTTCGACGACCTGGGTATAGAAAACAGCCTGAAGTATTATGGCAATGAGTGCAACGTTATGGCTGAAGTTCTTCTCGGCCGCTACGATTGCTACGTCAGCAAAAAAATTCCAACACACATAACAACTAATCTTTCAGCTTCAGAAATCGAGCAGCATTATGGCATCCGAGTCCGGAGCCGCCTACGGGAATTATGCAATTTAATAGCATTTGATAACAAGACAAAGGATAAGCGCTGACAATTGCATAATCACGAACACCAATAAAAAAAATAAAATCGGGTGAGTAAATGATGAACCTGATTGCCTATGACAAAAACACTAAAGACAAACGATAAAATTTAAAATTATGAGTAAAGCAGTAGATTATTTCTGGTCATGGTTCATTGACAACCATCCAAAATTGAAAACACTTAGAACATTAAAGCCCAAAGATCAAAAGCATTATACATTTTGGCTCAACTGGCATTTGCATTTCTACACACCTGGCATCGATTTCCTTTTGGTTTTTCCAAACCGTGAAAAAGATAAACTTCAAATGATTATCACGGCGAATGGCAACCCGGAGTACTTTGACAAAGTTGAGGAAGTGGTAAAAGCTGCGCCGCAGTTGAAAGACTGGAAATTTACAGCTTTTATACAGCCCAAGCAAGATTACGAGGAACTCGAAAATGGACTTGACAAACCCTATATTTTCCAGGATATAACATTAAAAGCAAGCGAACTTAAATTTGTGCCGCTTGAATATGAGGGTGAAAAGAAAATTGACTTGATTGTATACCTGAAGAATTTTACAATCTATTCCCAAAACAAAAACCTACTGCAGCTCATTTTTATTATGATGCAGGACCTCCTCGGGGAAAAATCATTATGCGAAAATATCAATTTTGTAGAATTGGCAAAAATGCCAAAGGAAGAAAATACTGAATTAATCTATCTCTACGATTTGCAATATTATCTTGACCAAATAAACACCAAAAATAACACTCAATACTGTATTTCAAATAATTTTCAACAGAAGGCAATGTTTTAACGAATGCTTTCTGAAATCGACTCCATTTAATTAATCTTACAGTGTTTTTTTATGAAAAAATATCACTTTATATTATTTTCTATTATCATGCATATTCTTTATGCCTAATAATAGTTATGCTTTTGGATGTTCTTAAAAAACATACTTCTAAAAAGAAATAGCGTCTAAACCATACAAAGACAATTGTTGTGATAATAACAGTCATTCTAAATCAAAAGATCATGAAAGTTTGATAGACATTGTGGTCATTCAAAATGCGCCTACAGATCAGCAATTAACAGTTTTAATGATCTGCAGTCATTAAATAAAACAATTTTTATTTTTCTTCTGAAAAACAAAAAACTCTAATTCAGAGACCTTTATTTCTTCCGGTTTGTATACCCTTTGGCTAATACAAAAATAAGTTTAAAAACATTTTTGACAACCATAAGTGTGAAATCAAAAGCATAATTGCTTTATCCTTTTTCCAATTATTTTTGATATCTTATTATTTTAAGTACTCCTTTCTTTAAACTATTTGAATTTGATTAATTTTGTATCGTTATAAACTCAACAAGTTGGATAAAAGCACAATTAAATTACACACAATAAGTGATATTTTAAAAATCTTAGACGAGAAACCTCAATCTGAAGGACTGCATGTGCACTCAAACAAAGATATTATTTATGAGAATCCAATTTCTTACCCATTTAGATCGGATAGTTTTAGTGTAATATTAGTTACTAAAGGTAAATTGAGCATTCAATTAAATCTCATTAACTATACACTTGAGGCAAATGATTTTGTAATTGTTTCTCCTAAAACACTAACACACATTTTAAATATACATGAAGGAATAGAATTAATTGGAATAAGTTTTACAATTGATTTTGCACTTAAAAGCAACGTCAATAAAAATAATATTGAGGCATTCGATTTTTTTACTTCTAAAATAATTTCTAAACTTTCTTTTGGGCATCAAGAAATAGAGTCTTTTCTGTTTTTGGTAAACCTTTTACAAAAAAAAAATATCCAAAGCAAAAATAGCTTTTTTGGACACCAAATGGTTAGTCATGCTTTCAGTATAGTCATGCTTGAAATTGCATCAATATACAAGAAAAAACATTCCAACCTAAAAATTGAAATTTCTCGCAAAGAAGAGCTTATGATGAAATTTCTAAAAATTCTTGAAAATAATTTTAAAAGAGAACGTGGTTTACAGTTTTATGCAGATCAACTTTTTGTTACTACTGGTTATTTAACCAAAGTATTAAAAGACATTGCAGGAAAAACAGGAGGTCAATTAATTGATGATGCTGTAATTATGGAAGCTCAAATTTTATTAGCAAACACATCATTAACAATCTCCCAAATAGCAGATGAATTACATTTCAGCGATCAATCTTTTTTTGGGAAATTTTTTAAAAAAAAGATTGGAACTTCTCCTTCAGAGTATCGGAAAGGTAAAACTTCATTTTTCTAATATAACTGATTTTTACCAAAAATAGATTTAAAAAAAGCTTTTTCTTATACTATTGAACATCTAATTTTGCAAAAAATTAAGTAGCTCGAAAAATAAAAAAATATGTTAGAAAAGATAAAAGAACTTGACACTTATTTATTCCTTTACTTAAACGGAATTCACAATCCTTTTTTTGATCAAATTATGTATTGGGCGAGCGATAAAATATTTTGGGCGCCATTTTATTTATTAATAGTTTACATAATCATCAAACAATATAAAAGGCAAAGTATTTCAGTTTTTATTGCGATAGGTCTAGTAATAACATTTTGCGACCAAACCGCATCGCATCTTATTAAAAATATTGTCAAAAGATTAAGACCATCTCACGAACCAGCTTTGCAAAAGTTTATCCACTTAAGCGAAGCAGGACCTGGTGGACAATACGGTTTTATTTCTTCACATTCAGCTAATGCTTTTGGTTTTGCTACTTTTCTCATTCTACTATTGCCTAATAAATACAATTGGTTAAAAGGCATATTGTTGTTTTGGGCTATTTTAGTTGCCTACAGCCGTATTTATAATGGTGTACACTATCCTACAGATGTAATTGTAGCTATGTTTTTGGGAATAATTTATGGATATCTTGCTAAAACAATATTAGTAAAACATGACCTCTCTTATAAATACTAAAATTACTATCAATATCGCGGATTAACTCTGCTAATCCAAAAAAATATTCTAGGCAGAATTCATTATTTGATATTTCAAACCTCATCTATTGGGTTCAAAATCCACTCTCATATCTAAAACTTAATAATTAGTCTTCTAGTTTTCGATTCCGAAATCATATAATAATAGTTAAATTTAATCACTTGAATAATTTAAAAATTAATTAGGTGTCAACTTCGCTATGATTTAAAACCTTTTTTGACCAACTACTGCCTTAAACAGACCTATTAAAATATGAACTAATTACCAACTTTGTTGCTGCAATTGTTAATCCAATAAACAATAAAAAACAACACTAATCTGTCTAATTCTTTTACCAAAATATGGATTTTTTTAATGAAATTAACATAATTAGAAGAAGAATAACACATCGAGTGACCAAGAATATTAGCAATTCTTCTGACAATAACTTTCCTTCAATTGATAATAGAGAAGATATCAAAAAAATACTAATCTGTAGACCCAATCACAGGTTAGGAAATCAATTATTAATGACTCCATTAGTACAAGAAGTAATTAATACTTTTCCAAATAGCAAAATTGATTTATTTGTAAAAGGAAATTTATCTACAATTATATATAAAAATTATCCAAACATTGATAAAATAATTCAACTACCCAAAAAACCGTTTAAAAACTTGATTCAATATCTTTTCACGTGGTTATCTATTAGAAAAAAGCGATATGATATTGTAATTAATGTTGACAAAGATTCATCATCTGGTAGACTTTCAACCAAATTTGCTAATTCAGCGTACAGGATTTTTGATGATGAAAATGAATATTTCAACTTAAAATATAAAGATTATAAACATCTGGCTAAACATCCTGTATATAGTTTAAGGATTTTTTTGTCAACGATTGGAGTTGCCAATGTTAAAAAGGTAATACCATCATTAGATCTCAAATTAAATTCTGAAGAGATTGCTGAGGGTAAAAAAATACTAAATCAACTTATTGTAAATAAAGAACAAAAAACAATTTGCTTATTTACTTACGCAACTGGAAATAAATGCTATTCAGAATTATGGTGGATGGAATTACTTGAAAAATTAAAAAAAGAATTTGAAAATTTTAATATCATAGAAGTTTTACCTGTTGAAAACGTTTCCCAAATTGCTTTTAAAGCACCTACGTTTTATAGTAACGATATACGTCAAATGGGATCACTAATTGCAAATACGGCTATTTTTATTAGTGCCGATAGCGGAATTATGCACTTAGCAAGTTCTGTACAAACACCTACGGTCGGATTATTTTCAGTTACTGATTTGGATAAATACCAACCTTATAATAAAAATAGTTTAGGACTAAATACTAACATTCTTAGCACAAATGAAATCGTCAAAAAAATTGATGCAATTATCAGAAAGTAATTCACTAATCGGATACCCTCTTTTTGACCAATTCCAACCTTTTGTAGACCTTTCTTAATATCCTATCTATACTAATATTTGTCTAATCATTTAACAATACCAATAATGAGTAAAAGATTAAACCATAAAAACACTTTCGTTATTGACGGAACAAGTGAGTTGGGCAAAGAGATTGTAAAATCTTTTCTCTTGGAAAATGCAACTGTGATTGTGCCAGCAAAGAGTGCGGATGAATTAGATATACTAAAGAAGCATGTTGAAGAAATAAAAACGGGTCATCTGATTACTTTTTTGACTGATGTTTCTGACTTTAACAAGGCAACTGATGTTTCAGAAATAATAAGAGAAATTTATGGTCAAATAGACTTAACGGTCGCAGTAATGGAAAATGAAGATGATGATGATCTCTTTTTAACGGGATTAAAAATAAGTGAAATACAAAAAACTATTCAAAATAATATCACGACTTGTTTAATCTGTTCTCAAATTTTTCTTAACCATTTGGGTAATCCCAAATGTACTTTCATAACAATTACTAACGAAAGTAAACTAAACAAAACTAATCCTATAAGCAAATTACTTTCAAATATTCAAGATTGTATAGCTAAAATGATTGGAGAAGAAACTTCCAAAATAAAAGCTAGATATTTTCACCTATTCATAGACAAACAAAAAAATTGTAATGTTAACACTAGTCTTATTAGTCAACAAATCATTACTATTTTTTTAAACAATAAAACAGCAAAAAATGAAACAATCATTCATATATAAACAGAAGTTCAAATAACAAAATATAATCAATATCTAATTTTTAAATAAACAATCATGACAATGTTCAAAAAAAACATTTTAACAATTTTAGCCATCTCTTTTTTAGTAAGCAGCTGTGGAGATAAAAAAACAGAAAGTGTAGAGACAGTTTCTCCTAAAGTTACCGTAAAGGAACTAACATATAAAAGCCAAAATGAAATCCTGAGTTACAGCGGTACCATCGAAGCAGACAACACTGTTTCTCTTGGTTTTTCAATACCTGGAAGGATAGTAAATGTAAATGTTCAAGAAGGACAACGTGTAATACAAGGGCAATTGTTAGCAACAATTGAAACGACTACTTATAAAAATGCATTTGATATTGCCAATGCAGGTTTAGAACAAGCAAACGATAACTACAAACGATTAAATGAATTATATGCTAAAGGAAGCTTACCTGAACGAGATTTTATCACCGTAAAAGTAGTTGTAGCGCAAGCAAATGCAAATAGAAATTTAGCTGCAAAAAATTTAGCAGACACAAAACTTTTTGCTCCTTTTACAGGAATCATTTCTGCAAAATTAACAGAAAGAGGAGCTACTGCTGCTCCCGGAATTCCAGCTTTTACAATCATGAAAACCGATAAGGTATATGCTAAAGCAGCAGTAACCGAATCAGAAATTGCCCATTTTAAAGTAGGTACAATGGCAAAAATAAAAATCGCATCCATAAATCAGACTTTTGAAGGTAAAGTAGCTATAATCAATCCAAGTGCTGATGCAACAACCAGAACTTTTGAAGTAAAAATATTACTTGATAATGCTCAAGGAAAACTTTTACCCGGAATGATAAGCGATATAAGAATTAATACAGGTAGAATTGAAAATGCTATTACAATTCCAGTAACAGCAATCATTAGAGATTCCGATGACATTACCTATGTTTTTATTGTAGAAAACAATAAAGCCATCCAAAAAAGAGTAACTCTTGGAAATTTTAAAGGAGAAGAAGTTATAGTAACGTCTGGATTAAAAATCGAGGATAAATTAGTGATAAATGGACAACGAAATTTAAAAGACGGTCAAACAATTTCTTTATAATTTATAAACAGAGAACCCTAAAAAGATGAAAAAAGTAAAAATAGGTATAATAGAAGCTTCAATGAAATACCATCAGGTAACCCTAGTGGTTGCACTTCTATTGATGATTGTAGGTTTGATAGCTTTGTTTACTATGCCAAGAAGTGAAGACCCTAAAATTACGGTTCGTAGCGGTCTAGTAATAGCAATGCTACCAGGAGCAGATGAAGTTCAAGTTGAAAAGCAAGTAACCAATAAATTAGAACAATACCTTTTTAGTTTTGAAGAAGTCCGCAAAGAGAAAACAAAATCAGAAACCAAAGAAGGGCAAGTAATAATTACTTGTGAACTGAATGAAAATGTAAAAGATCCAAAAAGATTTTGGGCAACACTACAACACGGATTGAATACAACTTTCCGAATGCAAAATACACTTCCTACTGGTCTTATTGGTCCCATAGTAAACAGTGATTTTGGTGATGTAGTAACTCAAATGATTACTGTTTCTGCACCAGGACGTAGTTACGCTGAAATTGAAAAATACCTCGACAAACTTGAAGATGGATTAAAAACAATTCCTGAGACATCTAAAATTAAACGATATGGTGGTCAAAAGCAACAGATTTACATAACCATTCAAGATGAAAAATTGCGTCAATATGGGTTTGATTTTTCAACTATCGCACGAGTATTACAAATGCAAAATGTAACTAATTATTCTGGTGGTATAACACTTGAAAACAGTGAAGTTTCAGTTTTGGCAAAAAGTCAATATAAAAATGAGACGGAAATTGGTAACCAAATTATATACAGTAGCCCTGATGGAAAAGTAGTACGATTGAAAGATGTAGCTGCAATAGACCGTCGTTATGAAGAACCTTCAAGTTTCATAAAACTAGGCGACCAAAAAGTAATGATGTTAACCGTTGAAATGCAACCAGGTAAAAATATTGTTCAGTTTGGAAACAAGTTAAAAGAAAGAATTGCCGAAGTAAAAACAACTTTACCACAAGATGTAAAAATAAATACAATAGTAGATCAGCCAGAAGTGGTTCGAGAAAGTATCAGTCATTTTATGTTAGAATTTGGTATTGCTATTTTATCTGTTATCATTGTCGTTATCGTATTGCTTCCTTTTAGAGTTGCAATGGTTTCTGCGGTGGCTTGCCCTATATCCATTGTAATAACGTTTGGTATTTTAAATATTATAGGAATAGAAATTCATCAAGTTACACTTGCAGCATTAATTATTGTATTAGGAATGGTAGTCGATAATGCAATCGTCGTAGTCGATAATTATATTGAAAAACTAGACGAAGGTATTGATCCTTGGACAGCAGGATGGCAAAGTGCAACCCAATTAATGCTTCCCATTTTTACAGCAACAGCTGCCATTATCTTTGCTTTTCTTCCTTTAGCTTTTTTCCTTAATGGACTAGCGAAAGAATTCATCCAATCACTACCAATAGCAGTTGCTGTTTCTTTAATAACATCTTTTGTTGTGGCTATTTTATTAACACCTTATATGTGTTATATATTCATTAAAAAAGGACTAAAGCATAAAATAAGTGATGAACCATTAAAAAAGAATCTACTTGATAGATTACAAGAGAAATTTAATAAAGGACTAGAATATAGTTTTAAATGGCCAAAGATTACTCTAATAGTAGGAATTACTTCAGTCTTAGTAGCATTACTCATTGCTTCTAGTTTAGAACAAGAACTTTTTCCTACTGCAGAGCGAAATCAATTTAATTTAGAGGTATGGCTACCAAATGGAACTAGTCTTGAACAAACTGATAAAGCAGTAGAAAGGATTGAAAAGGAAATAAAATCTGATAAAAGAGTACTGACTATTGCTAGTTTCATTGGCACTAGTTCTCCTCGTTTCCATTCTACTTATGCACCAGAAATGCCACGGCGTAACTTTGCACAAATATTTATTACAACTACTGGAAAAGAGGCAACTCAGGAATTAGCAGAGGAATACTTGAAAAAATTTGATGGATTTCTGCCTGATGGATATGTTAGAGTACGTCAATTAGCCATGAAACAAAGCCCTGCTCCTCTTGAAGTAAGAATTACAGGAGAAAATATAAGCGACCAAAAGCGTATTGCAAAACAAGTGGCTGCTGTTATGCAAAATGCAGAAGGCACAAACTGGACAAGAACTACTTATCAAGATGATTATTATGCTGTGAAAATAGAACTTAAAGAAGATGTAGCTAACAGACTAGGAGTTACAAATAGCATTGTTACACAAACACTTGGTGCTACACTAAAAGGTTATCCAGTGGCTACATTATATGAAGGAGATAAACCGATTGATATTTTATTAAGATTAGATCCAAAAAATCGTTCTGATTTTAATGCTCTTGAGAATATATATATCAGTACAATCTATGGAACAAAAGTCCCACTTAAAGAAGTTGCTAATATAAAACCAGCTTGGCATACAGGAATTATAGCGCATCTAAATGGATTAAGAACACTTACAGTGCAATCCGAAGCCCAAAAAGGAATTAAAGCAGCTACAATCTTAACTAAAATACAACCCGAAATAGACAAAATTAAGCTTCCAGAGGGAATTAAAATAAGCTATGGTGGCGAATTTGAAAGTACAAATGAAACAGTTCCAGGAATGATGATGTCATTAGGAATAAGTTTGGTATTGATTTTCATGACATTACTGTTTCAATTTAGAAATTTCACCAAAGTACTAATCGTATTATCAACATTCCCATTAAGTTTATTAGGTGCTTTCTTAGGATTAAAATTGACAGGAAATCCGCTCGGTTTTACAGCATTCATGGGAATTATAAGTCTTATTGGTATTGTTGTCCGAAACGGAATCATTCTAGTCGATTATGCCGATGAATTAATCAGAGAACACGGCTATACTGTTAAAGCAGCTGCTATGGCGTCTGGGAAACGTCGTATGCGTCCTATCTTTTTAACTTCTATAGCTGCCGCAGTAGGTGTTATTCCTATGATCGCAGGAAAATCACCTTTATGGGCACCTTTAGGAAGTGTTTTGGCTGTAGGATTGATTGTCTCAATGATAATGACACTTTTTGTAGTACCTGTCTTATACTTTAAATTTATTAAAACAGATGATATATACAATACACCACATCCACATCCTTCTACAGTAAATGATGAAGTTTTTGAAGAAATATTATATAAACCATTACATACAAAAAAATAATTAAAATTTTAATCTATTGAACTGCTGCCTTTTTCATCGCAATTATAGAGTTGGTTTGTTATTCATTTAAGCAGCAGTTTCAATAGTAGTTCCATTTCAATATATAACTAATTATGAGCATAAAAAAAAATATAACAGCAATTCTTTGCCTTGCAATAGGTTTGATCAACCACGTAATGGTAGCACAAGAGAAAGTCATAACTCTTGAAGAAGTAAAATTAATGGCTTTAGAGAACAATAACAACATCAAAAAAGCACAACAAAATATTGAGGCAGCAAAAGCAGCAAAGGCTTCTGTTTATGCTTCAGATAAACCGTCTTTAAATGCTAGTGTAATGGGTTTGTATGTAGCAAAACCTTTAAACACTCTTTTACCTGAATACAGTGCAAACGCATCTTTAGGATTAACACAAGTTTTATATGCCGGAGGAAAAATAAACAATGCAAAAAAAGCAACCTCTGCATTAGTGGAATTACAAAACTCACAAAAAATATTGACTACTAGCGAAGTTCTTTTAAATGCGGAAACTGCTTATTGGCAAATAGTAAGTGTAAATGAAAAAATAGTTTTAGCAAAAGAATATAATAAACTTTTAAAAGCATTATTAAACGATTTAAATAATTCATACACAGCAGGCTTAATCTATAAAAATGATGTGCTACGGGTACAAGTTCAAGTAAATGAATCCGAATTAAATATAATCAAAGCTAATGATGGCTTGACTATGGCAAAATTAAATTTAGCTCAAATTACGGGAATAAAAGATTCGAATTTTACCGTTACAGACAATTCATCAAGTGACATTATCACAGAACTATTAGCAAATATTTCTGATGTGTCTGAAAATCGTCCTGAAATACAAATGCTTAAAAAGGTAGTTGAAGCACAAGAATCACAAAAGAGAATTTTAGAAGGAGATAGAAGACCAACAGTGGCATTAAGTGCCAATGGATTATATGCTAATGGTAAAAAAATAAATTTTTCAGATAGCAGTAATGATTTTACAAGCTTTTATGGATTAATAAGTATCAATATTCCTATTCTAGATTGGGGAAATAAAAAACAGAAAGTTAAAGAACAAGAATTCAAAACTGAAGCTCAGAAGTTAGATTTAATTGAGACAAAGCAACTAATCACCTTAGAAATACAGAACAATTATTTAATATTACAACAATCCATTCAACGTATTGAGTTGTCAAAAAAATCATTACAACAAGCAGAAGAAAATTTAAAGCTAAACAATGACCGTTTTAAAGTGGGTACTGTTATAGGAAAAGATGTATTAGAAGCTCAAACCCTATGGCAACAAGCCTATTCTAATACTATTGATGCTAAGGCAGAATATAAAATTAATGAAGCTAAATACAAAAAAGCTATTGGTGAGTTGAAATAAAACAAATTTTATATAAATAATTTAAATGAAAAGAAATGAAAACAAACAATGAAATTCAAAAACCAATCTTAGTGAAGATTGCAGATCAATTGCTAAAAGACCAACAAGAATTAGATCATTTAGCAGTTCAATTATCTCTTGGAAAAGCAGAAGTCAAAGAAGAATTTGAAAAAGCAAAATCAAGAATGAAAAATAGCTTGCATGAATTTAAAGTTGAACTAAATTCTGAAATCGATCAAGAATATGCTCTTCTTGATAACTCTCTAACTGATTTAGAAAATGAATTAGACGAAGGAGAGGCAAAAACCAAAGAAATGTTTTTAAAGCAAAAGAAAAATATTTTAAAGAAACTGGAAGCTGTTAAAATTGAAATTGAAAACAACCCTAACGTTTTAAAAATAGCTGACTTTTTTACTTCAGCATTAATTAAAACAAAACTTCAATTAGAGATTTTAGAGAAAAATTTTGATGAAAAGAAAGCGGAATTAACAGTAGAGTATAATCAAGAAATGATAACAGCTCAAGAAAAAATAAATGCTATCATCTCAAAATTAAAAGAGAAGCAAGAGGATGCAAATTTGAAGTGGGAAAATTTTAAAGATGAAATTCACATTTCTTATGAACATTTAAGAAAAGCAATTCATGCTTTATAAAACCTAGAATTAAAATAGTAACAACTTTAGAATTAAATATTATGAAAAAAGTGAAATTTCTTACAATTGTTGGATTGATGATTAGCGCAACATTTTTAAACAGCTGCGGTAAAAACTCTAAAGAGCATACAGAAGAAGCGAAAGAAAACATCAAGGAAGCCAACACAGAGCTAAATGAAGCTGCAAAAGATGCCTCAGAAGAAGTAAAAGTAAAAGCAACTGCAGATTGGCAAAAATTCAAACAGGAATCTGAAGCAGACATTGCAAATTTAGATAAACAAGCGAATGAATTAAAGATAAAAATTGAAAAACAAACAGGTAAAGAAAAAGCACGACTAAATATCGAATATGTTAAGCTTAATCAAAAAATTGTCCTTCAAAAAGAAAAATTAGTACAACAAAATGCAGAGTTCGAAGCAGAAGTTTCAAAAGTAAACGACAGCATAACGGCTAAAAACGAAGCTTTTAAACGCGAGTTTAAACACGACAGCAAAGAGCTTTCAACTTCTTTAAAAGATTTTTTAAAAGATAATGTGAAGTAGTTCATAATTACGTTTTTTTGAATTCTAATTTAACCTCAACTCTTGGAGGTATAAACTCTGAGAGTTGTTTTTATAAAATACTATGTTTTTCAGAAGTAGTTAATAGTGTTCAATTCAATTCCGTTATCTTTTTCATACTATCCTAGTATTTCTAATGATGGCACTAATGTATTCAAAACAAATTCTTTTAAAACCTATGATTTTTTATTGCCAAATTATGAAATTACAAAACCATTACTTGTTTCATATCAATAAAAAAACTTTGAAAAAATAAAAATTAAACTAAAAATTATGTCTAAAATAGGATTAGCATTATCAGGTGGAGGAATCAAAGGAATAGCACATCTCGGTGTCCTGCAGTATATAACAGAGTTAGGTATAAAACCAACCGTGATTGCAGGAACAAGCGCAGGATCATTAGTCGGTGTATTTTACGCCTCTGGTTTCGGTCCAGAAGAAATTTTAAAAATTAGTAAAGCTGAAAATTTTTTCAATTATTCTAATTTGTTGGTTAGAAGTGGAGGCTTGTTTACACCTGATGTTTTTGAAAAAATCACAAAAAAATACATTACACACGATAAGCTTGAATTATTACAAATTCCAACCTATGTAACGGCTACGGATCTAACCAATGCTAAATTGCATGTTTTTAGTACAGGACCACTATCTACTGCCGTAAAAGCGTCTTGCTGCGTGCCGTTAGTTTTTCACCCAGTATTTCATGAAGGTATTTATCTTTCAGACGGTGGTATTTTAAACAATTTTCCAACTGATATTATCGAAAATAAATGTGATAAAATTATTGGAATAAATGTTAATGCTATAAATAAAATGGAAGGCAAAATGGGATATAAAAGAATGATTGAAAGAACACTTCACATTTCATTGAACAATAGTATTGATAGTAAAATGAATAAATGTGATGTTTATATTGAACCACCTAACATGGGAAATTATGGAACTTTTGAGTTCAAGAAAATCGATGAAATTTATCAAAAAGGATATGAATTTGCCAAAAGCCAAAAACAACAACTTTTAAAGTTACTTAATTAAAATCATTATGAACAAACAATTTGATGCTTTAGTAATTGGAGCAGGAAGCGGAGGGATGTGTGCAGCAGCTAGACTAGCACACAAAGGATATAAAACCTTAGTGATAGAGTCTCTTGATCGCATTGGTGGTAGAGCATCTACAAGAGAGATTGATGGCTTTTTAGTAAACACAGGAGCTTTAGTTATAGAACGAGGTGGTGCTATAGAAGAAACATTAAACGATGTTGGGCTACCGTTAAATCTCTATGTACCTAAACCAGAAACAGAGATTCTTTGGGGTAAAAAAACCTTTAATGCAGATTCTGGTATTATAGGTTTTGCAAGAAATAATGGAGTTGGAATACTTGTTTTCCTAACAAAAATATTACCATTTTTTAAACCGAAAAAAGGTCAATCTGTAACTGTATTTTTAAATAGATTCACTAAAAACAAAATGGTGCATAATTTAATTTCAAATGTTATTGGGGCTATGTTTGCCGCCAGTAGTGATGACCTACCAGCAGATGTTTTTCTTCATTATTTCACAAAAGGTTCAGCATTTAAAAAAATAGGATTAGCACCAGGAGGTACTATAGAAGTTTGGAAACCTATAGTTCCCTTAATTGAAGTTAACGGTGGAGAAGTTTGGCTAAATTCTACTGTAAAAAACCTAACTTTTGATGATAGTGGCTTGGTAAATGGAGCAGTAATTAATAGAGAGGGCAAGCTTGTTACTATTTCTACAAAAATAGCAATAAGTAATGCAGGTTCTTTGGCAACCGTACAAATGGTGGGAAAGGATAATTTACCAAAAGGACATTTTGAAAATATTGAAAAAGAGAACAAACCAAGTGCTATTATTACAGTTCATTTTGCCAGTCAAAAACCATTAGCCAAATTTCAAGGCTTAGCACTAGCAGGAAAAAGTAGAAGATTGGTTTATGCGGCTAATTTTAGTCAGCCAGAACAAAAAAGAGTACCAAAAGGTTGGAACTTATATTGTGCAGCTTCTGTACCTCGCCCTGCTATTGGAAAGTTTGATTTGGAACAAGAAAAGGAATTACTGCTTGTAGATATTAAGGACTATTTTCCTGGCTTTGAAAAGCATGGGAAGATATTGGCAATAGATGTAACAGCACACGAATGGCCTGCTCAAAGAGCTATTACTGGTTTTGATTTGCCACATACTACACCTATTGCTAATTTATGGGATGTAGGCGATGGTGTGAAACCTTGGGGAGAGGCAGGAACGGTAGCTTGTGCCAAAGTAGCAAAGTTGGTAACTGAAGAAATATTTGCACAATACCCAAAAAATAATTAATTACCAAAAAGCATGTGCCTTGCAGGTGATTACTTCACACATGTAGGTATAGAAGCTACTATAGTAAGTGGCGAAAAAACTGTAAAACGATTGATTAAAGGTTTTAAACTTTATAATTAACTTGTAAAAATCACATCAAATGCTTTATAAAATACTCTATCTATTTTCGCTAATTCCGTTAAGGATATTATATGGCATTTCGGATCTTTTATTCTATTTGCTGTATTATGTTATCAAATACCGTAGAAAAGTAGTATCCAGAAATATAAAAAAATCATTCATCTCCTTATCTGAAAAAGAACAAATTGTTATTGAGAAACAATTCTATAAAAACTTTTGCGACAATTTAGTAGAAACGTTAAAATTATTATCTATCTCCGAAAAAGAGCTGCAAACTCACATTACTGCAGACTATTCTGAACTTGAAAAAGTTCTTTCAGAAGAGAAAAAGTGTCACATTTATTTGGGACATCAATTCAACTGGGAATTGGCTAATGCACATATTTCATCGGTACTTAAAAATACTGATATTGTAGTTGTTTACAAATCATTGAGTAACCAGACTGCAAATAATTTTATGCTAAAATTAAGAAGACGGTTTGGGTCTAAAATGATATCTTCCAAAAACATGAAAAGAGACATAAAATCATTTGAACAAAAACGACATATTCTAATTTTAGCAGCTGATCAAAACCCAAATATTCCACAAAAAAGTTTTTGGGCATCTTTTTTATTTCAAAGAACTGCCTTTTTGAGTGGTACAGAGCTTTATACAACTTCAAATAAAACAACATCATTTTTTGCAAATATTATGAAAGTAAGAAGAGGTCATTATAAATTTGTTATAACACCACTTTTCGATTTTTCAAAACCTTATCAATTAGGTATAATAACTCATCTTTTTACTGAAAAACTTGAGAATGCAATTCTTGCAAATCCAGAAAATTATCTCTGGAGTCATAAACGCTGGAAACATTTTTATAAAAACGAATATAAAAATAGATGGATAGGTGATTTACAATAAAAAAATTAAAGATTAAAAACACATTGTTAGCTTACAAAGTGGATTCTCAGTTGCAGCTAATGTTCTTAGTAAATCAACCTTGTATAATTTATTTAAAAAAGATTGGGCATTCAATTCTATATTGAATCCTATTTATAGGAATTTCTTTGTGCTATTTAAACAAAATGAGATAATAAAAATAAAAAAAAATAACTTTATTCTCTTTAATTCTGAAAGAACTTAGGAAAAAAATTTAATGGTAATTATGAAAAAGTCAATATTAGTAATGATTATATTAGTAGGATGTAATAGTATTTTTGGGCAAACTAAGGCAAGAGATTCTATAAATAACTTGCTAAAAAATGCACCTCAATTTACTATATTTCAAGACAACTATTTTATCACAGGATCCTTAATAAATGAACCTTTGAATTCAAATAATTCAGATGCTAAGTTTCAAATTAGTATTAAAGACAGGTTAACCAATGCTACACTACCTTTCAATTCTTTCCTATATTTAACATATACTCAAAAGTCATTTTGGGACATTTATAAAAAATCAAGTCCTTTTTCTGAAACTAATTATAATCCTGGTCTAGGTATAGGGAAATTTTATTTAAACAAACATAAACTTTTAAATATGATAGGTATTGGACTTGAACATGAATCCAATGGTAAAGACAGTATAGATTCTCGTTCCTGGAACAAAATAAGTTTTCACTATAGGATTGCCTTTCCTGCCTCTATTTCATTATCTATAAGTACTTGGATTCCATTTTCTTATAAAAGTAATAATCCCGATTTAATAAAATACATTGGTTATTTTGAAGCAATTTTTACAAAAAAATCAAAAAATGATCGATTCGTAGCTGAAATAACGGTAAAGAAAGGAGCGACTTGGGACAATAAAGGGTCATTACAAACGCAATTATATTTTCGAATTGGAAAAAAAAATAATCAATATCTATCCTTACAATATTATACAGGTTATGCTGAAAGTTTGATACATTATTCAGAGAAAACAAACGTGATACGCTTTGGTATAGTCTTTAGACCATCTAACTTTTTTTTACCTGAATAAAACAACTACTTAAATACTTTACAATGTTACATTCAAAAAAACCTAATTAATGGATTCCAAAAGTAATCCACTATTAATTGAATTGAATGAGCAACTGCAATTTCTAGATGTTGAAATTAACGATAAAATAAAAAGATGTGAGAAACCGACTGTGGTTATAATTAAAGCCCTTAAAAAACTCAAAAATATTTATTAAAGAAAATTTTAAAAATCAAGAACAGGAAATTATTTTTTTTTAAAACATTAAACCAAAATTTATATTGTATTGATCAACTAATACTCTCGAAGGATAAATCCACATTAGTTTAAACTCCTAAACTTACTAGGTTGACAAAGAAATATAAATTAAGTTAATAAAATCGGATAAAAATCATATAAAGCAATTAATCCTTATCTGACTTGCCTAAAAAAGTATACATTCAACCAATGAATCTAATCAATGTATCTTCCATTTTATTCCCCGGTTACCGGTTATTGATAGCGTCATGGCAATACTACTTATCTAGAAACTTAGGGATTAGCTTGTTTTAATATCATGATAGCCTGATCTGCGTTCAGGTAGATGCCTTCAGAGATACTCTTATTTGCCAGGTAATATAAGAAACTATGCTTGTCTGGTAATGCTATTATAAGGTCAACTTTATTGGATGACGTGAATGAAAAGATACCTTCTACAATATCATCGTGAATAGAATAATAGATATTATAAGGAATATCAGGGAAAATTTGGCGAATTTTCTCCTCCCATTCTTTCTTTTTATTATCTGTAATTCCTGACTTTCCTTTTGTAGCTACATTTAAAAGCATTAAGTGGGCATCTTCCCGCACAAGGACTGAATTAAAAATGGAAATCCTGTCTAAACTTTCAATATTATTTATGTCACAGGGAACTAGTATATTGTTAACTACGCCGTAAACATAGCTATCGGGGACAATTAATACTTTGACTGGACTGGTTCTTGCAATGCTTATGAGATTTTCAGAAATAAAACTATCATTATCAACAACATTATGATCGCTGCCTAAAATAACCAATTCAACAGACGCATTATTCCTTATTAACTCAATGGTGCATCGCAAAAGGGGTAACTCACTTACCTCGGTTGTGACTTTTATGGTTGAAGTCCTTTCTGTTATTTTCCCGCGTAATCGTTTCAATAATAATTTTGCATCTACCTGTTCCTGATTTATATATTCTTCGCCAATAGTTATATAGTCAAACATGGACTGATAAGTAGTCGTCAGGAGAATAATGTGATTATATCCATATTGTTTTCCCCATTCAATTGCTACTCCCACTGCATTCTCTGAGGCTGATGTAACATCAACTGGCACAAGTATTGTTCTCATATTAATAGATTTTTGTTATTAAATACCTCACTTTAACTGAAATTCGCAAGTTTTTTATTCAGGATAATGCTATTTTTGATTCCCGTGGTATCTTTTTTCCTTTTTTATTTATCGTTTTGGCAAAGAAAAAAACTTTTGAAAGACACACATTTTTATTAAATTCAATCATCTTATTACAAAATTAATATATTAATTTGAATTCACACTATTCAACATTGTAATTGAATGGTCATCATTTTTTATTGAGGAAATTCGACTTATAAAGTTGATGATATTATAACCGAAGAAGATGAAATAATACAAATTATAAATGTTGATGTAGAAATATCTTGATTTATTTACTTGATAAGCTAAACTATGAAACAAAGTCAAGCATGACAAAAAAATAATCTCCTTTTCCTAAATTCCAAATCAAATAAAAAAGGGAACCAAATTCAGTTCCCTTTTAAGTTGAATTAAATGGTATGTTTCGGATTAAATCCGTCGCTCAATTCTGTGTGAACATAATCGGCTACCATTTCAGCCTCATAATCTGTTTTCTCACCTTTAGAGAATTTAGCAATTATTTTCTCCATGATTTCATATATTACAGGAACCACTATTAAAGTTAAGAATAATGAGGAAATCAATCCACCAATGATTACCCAAGCCAAACCGTTTTTCCATTCCGCTCCAGCTCCCGAAGCTAATGCAATTGGGAACATACCAAAGACCATCGCAATGGTAGTCATCAAGATTGGACGTAACCTTGCGTGATTGGCTTGGATTAATGCCGTTCTGATAGTTTCTCCGGCTTTACGACGTTGATTTGTATAATCAACAAGCATGATGGCATTTTTACAAACCAATCCAATTAACATAATGATACCTAAAATGGTGAAAATATTAAGAGAGTTATTAGTTAAAGCCAATGCTAGCATTGCACCGATAAACGAAAGCGGAATGGCAAACAATACCACAAATGGATGCACGAAACTGTCATATAAGGAAACCATTACTAGGTAAACCAAAATAATTGCAGCCAATAAAGCAATTCCTAATGTTCCGAAACCTTCGCTTTGGTTTTCTTGATCACCCCCCCAAATGTAATTAACACCTGTTGGTTTGTTTAATTTATCAATTTTTTCTTGCCATTGGCTTACAATTGTTCCGGAAGCAACCCCTACATTTTGACCTTTCACTGTTACCGATGCCGATTTGTCCCTTCTTTCCAATTCACTTGGTCCTGAACCTTCTGTTACAGTTGCAAATTGATTTAACTTTATTTGCTGACCAAGATCATTGATTAAAATTAAATTACTTACATCGGCAATACTTTTTCTGTCAAAAGAATTGTATTTAATATTAATGTCGTATTCGTATTCTCCAGCTCTAAATCTTCCATCTGTATTTCCGCTGAAGGCTGTCTGCATAGTAATACCAACGGTTTGCAAGCTCAAACCAAGCGCAGCCATTTTATCTCTATCAACTTTAACATTTACTTCCGGATTTCCATCTTCTACAGATAATTTTATTTCAGTTGCTCCTGGAATAGTGCGCAATTCTTTTTCAGCTGCTTTAGCAAATCTGAGGGCGCTTTCTACATTTGGCCCCGTTACAATTAAACCTAAAGTAGCGTCTTGTGCAGTTCCTAAAATACCGACAGGAACTGTTTTGACTTTTGCACCAACTAATATTTTTTCTAATTTACGTTTTGTTTTTGCAGCATACACATTTGCGGGTTCATCACGTTTGTCTAATCCCACCATTTTAACGTTTATCTCAGACTTGTATGAAGTTGCTTGAGAACCACCACGCCCTTCACTGGTTTGACCAATCGTAGTAATTTGACTGTGAACATAATCTTCTTTCTTCAAGAAATCTTCCGCTTTTTGCGTCATGAAATTGGTTTGTTCCAATGAGGCATCTTTTGGCATTTCTATTTGAACTAAAAACTCACCACTATCAGATGCAGCAAAGAATTCTCCACCAATAAAACCACCTTTCAATAATCCGATTGTTGATCCAAAGAATAGGACTAAAACGACTAAAATTGTTTTAATGTAATGATCCAAACACCACGTTAACAATCCGCTAACCCAATTTGTAAAACGTGTTAAATAGCTTTCGAAACCAAGGATAATTCTTCCAAAAAGGTTTTTGCCTTCAATGTGTTCTAATTTTGCATATCTTGAAGATAACCAAGGAATAATGGTGAATGATGCAACTAATGACAGCAATGTGGAGATAATAACTGTCACACAGAATTGTGTAATAATGTTAGAAACCAAGCCGGTACTCATGGCAATGGGTAAAAACACCACCACAATTACTAAGGTAATAGATACCACTGTTCCACCTATTTCGGCCGTTCCATCATAAGCTGCACGGACTTTGTTCTTACCCATTTCCATGTGCCTATATATATTCTCAAGTACTACAATGGCATCGTCTACAAGAATACCAACAACAAGTGACAATCCTAATAAACTCATTAAGTTTAAGGTATAACCCATTAAATAGATTCCGATGAAAGTTGCAATTAAAGAAGCGGGAATAGAAACCATTACAATTAGCGAGTTTCTAATACTGTGCAAGAAAAATAACATTACTAAGGCAACCAAGAGTACAGCAATCAACAAATCATGCACAACAGCATCAGCAGCTTCAAGAGTAAAAATAGTACTGTCTTTTGCGATTTCAAGTTCTAAACCATTAGCTTTGTAATCGCTTTCAAGCTTAGCAATAGTTTTCACCACTTCTTCACTTACGGCTACCGCATTGGCATCAGATTGTTTTATAATTTGCAAAATGATAGCACTCTTTTGATCAATGCGCGATATTTTTTCAGTGATTTTTTGAGTGTCTTGAACATCAGCAATATCCCGTAAACGAACCTGAATTCCATTTTTAGAAGACACGATTAAGTTCCTTAATTCGTCTACATTTTTATATTTTCCGACTAAACGAATCAATATTTTTTGTTCACGAGTTTGAATGTTTCCTGTTGGGAAATCCAAATTAGAAGATAGAATATTTTGTTGAACTTGCGGAATCGAAAGTCCGTAAGCCTGCATTTTTACTGCATCAAGATTTACTTGAATTTCTCTTTCTTGTCCGCCAATAATATTTACTTGCGCCACACCTTCAACGCGTGATAAAATTGGAGCTAATTTTTTATCGATTAGGTCGTAAAAAGCAACTTCATCCATTTTTCCATTGGCTCCTATAGTCATAATAGGCAAATCGCTCAAAGAGAATTTTGTTAACGAAGGTGTTTTGGCATCATCTGGTAAATCACTTATGATGGCGTTAATTTTACGCTGTGCGTCATTCATCGAAATATTAACATCGGCTGTCGAAGTCAATGTAATTGAAACGGTCGACAAACTTTCGTACGATTTAGAATCAATTTTCTTGATGTTTTCTAACGATGCAATCGCATCTTCGATTTTTTTGGTAACTGTATTTTCAACTTCACTTGGCGAGGCACCGGGATAAGCTGTCGCAATTGTAATCACGTTAGTCTCAAACTTCGGAATCAATTCGTAGCCTAAGTTACTGTAACTGAATAGTCCGCCAAGTGTAAGAATTGTGAACAATACAATCACCAGCGAAGGACGTTTTATAGATATTTCTGCTAATTTCATTTATATTTTTTTTTTAAGAGTTTCTAAGTTTCAAAGAAGCGAAGTTCGCATGAGTTGGTTTAATAGTTTTAAGAACAAATTCTAAAACTTAGCAACTTTGTGACTCTGTAACTTTGCACCCTATTTATTTAATAACTTCTACTTTACTTCCGTCCTGAAGGTTGATTTGCCCCGTAACGATTACGATTTCACCATCAGATAATCCATTTAAGACTTCAACTTTATCACCCAAGATTCTTCCTGCAGTAATGGTTTTTAATTTTGCAGTTCCATTTTCAATAACAAAAACCTGATTACTGCTCACACTTCCGACAAAGGCAGTCCTAGGAACAATTTTTAGTAATTGTTTTTGTTGGTTGGAAGAAAATTCTGCTGTTCCATACATTCCGGCTTTTAAGTCATTTGAAGAATTGTTGCTAATTTCTATTTCTACCGGAAAATTCAAACTTTCATCTGATTTGGAAGCTATAAAGGTTATTTTTCCCGAGAAAGTTTTATCAGGATAAACACTTGTGGTAACTTTAATTGGAGTTCCAACTTTTAAACTGGCTACTTGATTTTCGTTAACGGTAACTTTTAATTTTAATTTAGAAACATTTACAATATCAAATAGCGCTGTCGCCGGCATTCCTGTTAAAATAGAACCAACTTCAATATGTTTTTTGTTGATAAAACCACTAATTGGGGCTTTAATTCTCGCATCCCCAACATTGATATTTGCTTGTGTTAATTGTGCTTTAGCATTTACCATGGCTAGTTTTGCCTGGTCTAATTGTTGCTTGGTAACACCGCCCGTTTTGAATGCGTTTTCATATCTATTGTAATCTGCTAAAGCGTTCTGATAGGATGAATTTGCAGTTTGAGCATTCACATCAATAATATCGCTTCTCATAATAGCTAAAGTTTGCCCCACAGAAACATAATCACCTTCCTTAACCAAAACTTTCGTTACTTTTCCTGATTTTTCAGCGGAAAAAGTTAATTCTTGAACCGCTTCGAAATTTCCATTTGAAACAAAGTCTAAGGAAACATTTTCGGTTTTTACAGTGTCAATTTTTACAGAAACAGCTGCGTTTTTCTCAGCAACTATTGCTGTTTTTGCTTCATTTTCTTTTTTGTTATTGGTTAAAATAAAACCAATTAGTACTAATGCTCCTATGATTATTATTGTGGCAATGATTCCTTTTTTCATTTTGATTATTTATTGGTTAATGTTTTAAGTTCTCCTTTTGATTTTATTAATTGAATTTCTGCTAACTTGTAGTCTAATAGGGCTGTTGTATAGTTATTTTGAGCGGCTACTAGTTCGTTTTCAGCATCTAGTAAATCGGTTAATGAGGCCAAACCTTGAATATAATTGTTGTTGGTGTTGGTTAAAACTTCTTGTGCCAATTGTGCATTCTCTTTTTGGTTTTTAATCGAGATAATGCTATTGTCCATTTGTTTTTTTGCATTTTCAAAATCCAAGTCTAATGATAATTTAGTTTCTTCTAAATCTACTTTTATAGATTGTAATTTGTTTTCTGCTTGACGTACTTTGGCACGAGTACCAAATCCCGTAAATAACGGAATTTTTAGATTCAATCCAATAGCGGCGAAGTCTGACCAATAAACACCATCCGCTGGTTTTTTGAACCATGGCATTTCGGGTCCTTGACCAATATAGTTGTAGCTTCCGGTTAACGAAAGAGTTGGATAATAAGCTGCTTCAACAGATTTTTTCTGGTATTGCAAAAGCTGTTCGTTCTTTTTTAATAACAAATATTCTGTTCTTGAAGTCGTATCAGGTGTTTCAGCGAGGGCACTTGAAGTAACTTCAAATTCAGTTTGCGGAATTAATATTTTGGTTTCAATAGGCATTCCTATATAAAATTTTAAAGCATTTTCTTGAAGTTCAACAGCATTTAAGGTTTGTTGACGTTGCGTATTGATGTTTGAAATTCTAACTAAAATTCTATCTAAATCAATTTTTTTAGCCAAACCGTTGTCAAATTGTCCTTTGATAATGTCTTTAACTTTATTTGTGTTTTTTAAATTGTTATCTAGAACATTTAAGTTTTGACGCGTAACATACACTTGGTAATAGGCATTTGCTACTCTTTCAATAACTTGTTCTTCCGTTAATTGTGCATTTAACTGATAGAATTCCCTAGTTGATTTTGCTGCTTTTAAACCAATAAAAACTGATTGGTCATACAACGCTTGATTTAAAGTTACTCCAGCACCGGAAGTCCATTTTTGTCCGAATGCCGCCTGTATTGTAGTTCCCGGAGCACCAAAACCTGATCCATCAATAATAGTTGTTTGTATAATGGGATTGTGGTTTAAACTTCCACTGGCAGATATTTGAGGTAAGGCTCTTGATCGAACTTCCTGAATTTGGTATTCGCTGTTTTCTACCTCTAGTTTTGCTTTTTTAGCATCTGCCTTATTTTCTAATGCATAAGTAATAGCATCTTTGAGCGAGAGGGTTTTCACTTCTTGTGCATTTACAGTAATGGCAAAAGTTAAGAGGAATATTAAAAATGTTTTTTTCATTGTGATTATATAATTGGATTAAGTAAGTTTTTTTCTAATTCGATTACTCCTTTAGGAGTAGCTATGGCTCTGGTATGATATTCGAGTGCCTTGGTTTCAAGTTCGTAGGTGTCTCTTTCAATCATGGTATTTTCGTTGATGGAAAAAATAAGTGCATAGTAAAATTTCACAGCAGATTCGATGTCGGTTTCTTTGCGGTATAAACTTTCGGAAATCCCTTTCTGGATATTTTGACGTAACATTTGATTAAAATCTTCCATTTCATTAGCAATCATTTTTTCGTAAATTTCAGGATAATGCTTTTTGAGTTGATAAGCCGGAGATTGATCAAATGATTGAAACATTTGCTTAAACATTTCTCTGATTTGAAAATTTTCAGCAATCGCATTGTGGTTTTGAGCCACTACATTATCCATTAAGGAGTGAATTTTTTGATGAACCACTTCAGTACCTTCTTCAATCAATTTTTCCTTGTTGCTGAAATATTTGTAAATCGTTTTTTTGGAAATACACATCTCACACGCAATATCATCCATCGTAACGCTCTTGAAACCCAGTTTCAAAAACATATCCGTCGCTTTTTTGATGATCTTATCTTTCATGATAGTGTTAAAATTATAGTGCAAAAATAACGTGGAAACTATTAATACTAAAATAGTTTCTAATGTATTAACGCAAATTTAACATCGTTTGAAAAAGAACCTTTTTTAATCGCGGGGAATAAACTAAATTAGCAGATAATTATTTTTATAATAACATTTTTTCTAAATGTAATTAACATGACAAACATTATTAAAGGAATTATCGCAGGGATTATTTTTGGAACAGTTTCTATCATTCCAATGTTTTTTATGACTTTCGGGGATAAAACTAGGGCAATAACCGCTTCATTCATAAGTCGATTTGCAATTGGTTTTGTCATATTTAATTTGCAACTCCCCATACCTAATTGGCTAAAAGGCGCATTGGTTGGATTTTTTTTAAGTTGCCCAGATGCTATTGTGACAAAGCAATATATCCCAATACTTGGACTTGGATTAGTTGGCGGAATCATTTGCGGCTTATTTGCAAATTAGAATTAGTCATTAAAAAAATAAACTAAATGACAATCGACGAAATTTTAAAAGACAAAACCAAAAAGGTAAAAGAGAAAACCGAAACTATCAGTAAATGGATTTTGGAAGGATCGATTCCAGTAGACGAACTTATAGTCTTTGCAGAAAAGTCAATAGCTTCAGAAAAAGCAATTTGCATTGAAGCTTTTGAATATGCAACAAAACAGAATGCAAAAGTTGCAGATGAAAATCTGCTTTCATTTGTAACAGAAATGCTTACCGAAAAAGCACCAAGAGTAAAATGGGAAAGTGCCAAAGTGATTGCTAATATTGCTAAAATTTTTCCAGAAAAACTTGACATAGCGATTGACCGATTACTAGTAAACTCAGCATATAACGGGACGGTTGTTCGCTGGGCAACAGCTTATGCGCTTGGAGAAATCCTGAATCTTAAGACTAAGCACAACAAGACTTTACTGCCTAAAATGGAAGCATTGTTTGAAAAAGAAACCGAAAAAGGAGTGAAGAAAAAATATAGTGATGCAATAAAAAAGGTTAAAAAGGGCAGTATGTAACAGCAGTTTGCTGGCTTGACCCGTCAAGGGATATCGCCTCCTTATAGTAATTACTTAGCTTATTTTAAGAAACTAATGAAAATTATAAGTAAAAAAGACAATTCTTGCACTTTTCTTTCATTTTGTGACCTAAAGGTCACCATAACAAGGCTAAACAATTTCTTGTGCTTCTTAACAATACTTTTGAGTCCTAATGATATTGTAAAACTGACAACTGCGCCGATAGCAGCTTAGTAAAAAAGTTTTCAAAACATCCGATCGAATATTGGGTATAATATTCAAAAACGTCCCTCAGGTAGTTCCCATTAAGTATGACTATTTGCATGATAGCAATTTGACTTGTCAAAATGAAAATCCCCACTCCCAAGTCCAACGCTCAAAGTTTTTTCCTATCACACATTTTGTGGCATCGCTAAAACAGCACATTGATCATTGCGGGAGCGTTTTGCGTTTCCGGAAAGTATCAGTACGCAATGCTCCAATAAGCTATTTTATCGCTGCAACAAAAAGCCGTACGGCTGCTCCGAAACTCTGCAGCCGACTTGCGCCAGGAACCAGTCGCGGCAACGGCATTGGTTTTCCATAGTGAAATTATTGCGCCGCTCCTTAAAACTTCCCCAAGCTGTGTTACATAATGTTGCATTATAGGCGCTATTGAAGACTGTTTTCCAAAAGATGTTTTGTCAGCGCCTATAATAACACTATGTAAAACAGCCACACACATCCCGGTCACCGGAACGCAGGCCGGCGCTCCAGGGCAACATTTTGTATCGCTCCCGCCGCCATCCGCGATACAAAACACCGCCCTTCGCGCCGTCCATAGTCTCCGTAACAATATCCCCGCTAAATTGAATTTATTTCTTTGCGCAGAAAGTTTTTATTTTTAGCTACTTATGGATAAGTCCGCAAGCCCCGCCACCCTTCAGCGGTTTTAAAAAAAGGTTTTTGGAACGTTCTAAAAGTCAATAAGTGCTGTCGCAAATCCCCAATAATTTTCTTCTTAACGGAACGTATGTAGTCCCGTCGAAACAATTACAGCACCTATTGCCTCAGTAGCGAGAACAAAGAGTGCCTTTCTGGAATGCCCTGCGAAATTGAATTCCAAAAGAATGTTTCCGGTATGGCATTCCAGAAAGGCACCCTTTGTTTTGGCATAATGCTAAAAACCTTTTTTTAAGTGTTAATGACCCCGGCAAGTACTAAACCGGAACATTTTTCCTCCGCACAACGACTATTTGTCCAACTATTATCTGAACTCTTCCAATTCGATCAATAACCGAAGGAAGTACCTCTGCCAGTTTTAAAATAAAAACGATAAAAAGAAAGAAAAGGTCAGCAACGCTTTTCAAAAAAGCAAGTTCAGGCCCTGCGGGTTTCAAAAAAAATCTCCACCCGCAAGGGGTAGTATTTTTTTTGAAAAACTTGCTTTTTTGAAAACCGCTGCTAAAGAAGGATGGCTTTCTTTTTCTCTTTTTTCTTTTAAAAATGTGTGCGGTTTTGCCACGAAAAATATTTGAAGCCATGAACAACTTTATCATCAAATCCCACAAGCCGTCAACCCTTTACATGGGTGAAGTCATTTTCATTTTAAACAAAGGAATGAACAGCGGAAAGCCGCTTTACGAGCCGTGCGCAAACTGTTTTGTGTTGGTCTTTCCAACTGCCGAAGCTAAAGAATCTTACTACTGGTTGGCTTACAGCCTTTGGAAAGCCAAATTCTGGCATCGGTTTCTGGTCGGCTCCGTCATTTCATTTTTGCGCATTCACGACTTTAAAAATGAGTTTGATGCAAAAACAATGCAGATGATGCAAGAGCACGAAGAGCACGAAAAAAATGTAAAAGCTTTAAGATTACTTGAAGCTAAAGAATCACAATTCCATAAAAATCTATTACTCATTTCCGACATGAGAAGGGTAATTCTACACCGATACATCGCTAAAAAATAATCTAAACGCCAATATTATGACACTATTTATTCTCTACCAAACAGACATCTGGAAAACGAAATCTTCAAGAGTTTTCTTCGGGGTATTCGACAGCCGAACCAAAGCCAATGATTGCGCAAAATATCATGGTCTAAACAGGAACGATTCCAAGATAGTAATTGAGGAAGTAACTCTAAATGTATGTGAATGCTAACCTCAGTAAACATGGAAACAACAAAAGACCCATTCAAAGAAGTGATTGCAAATTATCTGCAAGAAATCGCCAAAAAAGACGAGCTGTTTGCGAATACGCTCGCAAAGCCCCACAAAAATATTGACGACTGCGCAACTTACATTTTAAACGAAGTTAAGAAAACCCGCAGACAAGGTTTTGCAGATGAAGAAATCTATAACATGGCGATTCACTACTACGATGAAGATAGCATCGAAATCGGAAAACCAATATCCGCTAAAGTAGTGGTCAATCATGCGCTCGCTGCGCCAGTACAAAAATCGTATGAGCCTGTAAAAACCACAATCAAAAAAATCGACACCAATCAAACCACACTTTTCTAATCATCGAAGCCATGAAACCAAAAACTGCAACCGAATTTAAAATAGTTGAAATAAGCGCCAATCTGCCTGCCATTACAAAACAACAGCACGAATCGGCGTTTACAAAATGCTTTGATAATTACGCCGTCCAATCCCGTAAAACCATGTTTTGCCTCGAATGTGGCCATTTATGGAAATTGACTGAAACCAAGCAACTCAAAAAAGTAAACTGCGGGAAATGCAATAAAAGTTTGGCTGTCACTGACAAATATAACAACCGGTTACGGGAAACGGATTACTACCAAATAATTACGGCGGTCGAAACATTCCAAATCGTGAGGATGGTTTGCATCACCAAGTACATGAAGAAAAATTCCAAATCGTCTTTTTTCGCGCACGAAGTAATGCAGATATTCATAGATGAAACAGGAAAGCCTCGATGCATGTCAAAAAACGTTATGGGATTATCACAGTATTTTGACCAATGGATTATAGGCAGCGAATTGTCTTTGAAGTACTACGACAACAATCGATTTTCTTTAAACCCAAGCTTTATTTTGCCGGACAAAAAAGTCTTACCCATATTAAAAAGAAACGGATTTAAAGGAAATTTTCATGGTATTGCTCCGCAGATATTATTTAGGCAAGTCCTGACCGATAGCATTGCAGAAACGTTATTAAAGAGCAATCAATTTGACTTGCTATATTACCACATAAGAAATACAAACCTAAAACCTGCAGGCATCTATTGGAACGCAATAAAAATCTGCATCAGAAATAACTATCAGGTAAAAGATGCAAAGACATGGATAGATTACATTGACTTGCTCGAACATTTCGGTAAGGATTTACGCAGTCCGAAATACCTTTGCCCGTTAGACTTGGAGCATGCACACAATAGGCTGATGAATAAAAAGAATAAAGAAATTTGGAAAAACACCCTTGAAGAAAAAAAGAAGCAAATCGCTAAAAATCAAAAGTATTACTTCAAAACAAAGAAGCAGTTCTTCGGATTGGTATTTTCAGAAAAGAATATTTCTATCAATGTAATCGAAACAGTCAGGGAGTTTTTAGAAGAGGGTTGCTTTCACAATCATTGCGTTTTTACAAATGATTACTACAAAAAGGAAAATTCTTTGATTCTGTCTGCAAAGGTCAATGGTGTACCTGCCGAAACAATTCAAATTTCGCTTGAAAATCTCGAAATACTGCAATCGAGAGGTCGCGGCAATAAAGCGTCAAAGCATAACAAAGCGATAATAAACCTCGTCAAAAAGAACTTACATCAAATCGGGGCGAGAATGAAAATTGCTTCATAGAAGCAAACAAAAAAATTGGTCTAAATGGTTCAGCCGGAAGAATTTTCTAAAATTCATCCGGCTTTTCCTACTTAGACATTTAGCCGAATTGAATATACAAAAAGCACCAAGTTAACCTAAATAGAAAAGATTTGATTTAAACGAACTGAATCTGTATTGACTAAAACACACTAACGCGCAACAAACAAAATTATCACGTAAACCCTTATAAATAAAGGGATTTTAAATATTTTGCCAACGAGATCTCAAAGCAAATTTGCGTGTCGGAATAATCGAAACAGCGACTTTAAGAAACCTGAAAGTAGATACAATTTAATTCTTTGAAAAAATGAAAAAATTTCTTTTAATGATAACTTGCGCGGTTACAATTTTCAGCTATGCGCAAAACTCAACAGGTGGCCCAACGGGCGGCTCGACCGGAACAGGAACCACTACAAACCCACCACCCAAAAAATCTGATATTCAGCTCGCCAATTTAGACGGCGACCCAGTTCTGACTGGTGGACCCGGAACCAAGAAAAAAGATGAATTGCATCGACCAGCATCAGCCGGCCGATGGCAAATCTGTACACATGCCTGTTGGCTTTTCGGTCATATCGTTGCAGCTGCCTATTCGTGGTACCAGCCTAGCGATGTTCCTTGCGGGCGCGTTGCCTGGCCTGATGAACCAGTTTATTTCTGTGAAGGTTACATGGAACATGGACATGTAGTCATTGCAGATTCAGGTTGGACGAACGGTGACGGAATGGAATGCTAATTTTTAAAATAACAATATGAAAAATTTAGTATTATTATTAGTTTGTGGTTTACAGCTTATTGGCTGTAAAGAAGAAGAAAATCTAAAAATTCAAACTCCGACAAACGCAGCACGTGGCGTGCCAATAGTGGGTGGAAATAAGAAAATGGATTTTTATGATTTATCATTGCCAGGCTATAGGGGACAGCTTCCTTATATAGTTTCCGATTATCTAAGCAGCGTTGCCGAATTCAATACTGAATTCGAAATCGGTGATAAGGTAATTGATTCAGCCACCACGTGGGAGTATTTTGACCGATTGTATTCTGATGAGCTTCCTGATGATCATAAACAAAACCTCGCTATTCTGATTTTATCAAACAAAGATTTAATACGACATGCAAGGGATAATCCGCAGGACATTAGAATCCATCGTGCTTTGCTTAAATATATTGACGTTTTGGTTGATACGAAGTATTTCGGATATTGTTTACTACATTCGGCGCTGCTAGAAAGCAATGACGATCGTTACATTTCGCAAAAAGCTTCTGAAATTGCTTCTTATGCTGAATTGGAGACATTCCACGAAACATATCTAAATGACCCAAACATTACTGACAGTTTAAGGCGTAGAAAGGTTGAGGAAGATTATAATTTTCTACCGCGGATTCGCGAATTACAACAGTAAAGTTCTAAAAATGAAAAGCCCGAACGCGAGTTCGGGCTTTTTTTTATCCGGTAAGGTTACCAATCTAAAACCGGATTATTTTTTCTTTGAACCGGCAAGCCGTTTCAAAAGGAGCGTGACAGTAAAACTGACAACTGCCCCTATAACCGCAAGAATAATTGTTTTCGCAATGTCTTCAGAAAGAATATTCGGAATTACGCTCAACAATGTTCCTGATGCGGTTCCGGTTCTTAATGAAAAATCACTATCCATCAGTTCCGGGTTTCACTTCCTGGTTGCGAGCCGCCGCCAATTTGCTTGTCGTCAACCGTAACTTGGCTCACAGCGATCAAAACAGCACCAGCAGTTGCCACGTGTTTTGCGATTTCAACCAATTGGCGAGGGGCGGTTTGTCCGCCACCGATTACTACGCCGCTCGCTGCTGTAAGAATTAACCCGAACCATTGCAGTTTCTTAAAGAATGACGGTGTCGGTGCTGCAGCTCTTTGTAAAATATTCATGACCTAAAATTTAAGTTGAACAATTATTAACTGCCAATGATTACCGGAAAAACATTCCTCGGTGCAGTACTTCCGCCTCCATTGCCGCCAATTGGTAATGGTAACTGTGGAACGCCCTGATTTCCACCGATGTCAACTGTGCAATCAGTTAAAAATGACGAAATGAACAACGGACTTTTCGGCGGCAATTGTCCGCCGCCGATATCAATTGGTCTCGGAGGAATCTGCGTACCGCCAATTGGAGGGATTTCAATTGCTACGCCTGACATACCACAACGAGGGCAAGAGTTGCCTCCAATGTTAGGAAATGATATTGGCTTACCATTTTCTGGCTCAGCACCTTGCGACCCGGCTGGCTCCAAAACAGCATAACTTCTAGGAGTAGAATTACCGCCAATAGGCAATCCAAGTGGATTAACATGGCTTGGCGCAGTCTGGCTGCCACCGATTTCTACCGCTACCGGCATTGTTGTGCCGGGTACACGTTGACCTCCAATTTCTATTCCCAAAGGATTAGGCTCTTGCGGCTTGTTCTGATTGCCTCCAATTGGTTCTGAAAATACTACTGTTCGGGGCACAGTTTGACCGCCACCGATCTGAATTCCTAACGGGTTACTGTCTCTAGGGGTTTGTTGATTTTGCCCACCAATTTCAGTAGTGTTTGCAGCATAGTTTCTCGGCACAGCTTGGCCGCCAATATCCGGTAAGTTTATAGGTCGCGGTTCACGAGGCGGAGTTTGCCCGCCACCGATTTTGATTCCTAAAACAGCGATTAACAAAAGGAACGGCAAAGCCAATTTTCCTAAAAATGCAGATTTTGAGCCAGCGGCTCTTTTGATTGTTTTCATAATGATTAATGATTTAATTGATGATTGAAACTTCTCGTCAGAAAAACATCCCTTCAGGCTGATTAATTCCGTCGGGGATGGCTTTCGCGTCGGCCGTTAAAGTCCGCTGACTTGGACTAGCGCCAATGGGTTAAATGCACCGTTTTTAAGCGGGTACATTTGCGCGTTGACTTCCTGATAGAACTCGATGCCCAAAGCGAGGAACAACGGTTTCGTACTGGCAGCTGTAACCTGATTGGTTTGGGCGACAGCAACTGTCAAAACGGAGCCCCACGGCAAGATTGCCGTTGCAGAATCTGCCACCGTGAAAACTTCGTTTTCGAAATCAATTTCCGCTCCCGCAGAAATGATTTTGTAGTGCGTCGTTCCTGATGGTGCTACGATCATGTTCGATGGGATGAACGGCGGGATATCCACCGTCAATTCGCCAGTAACACGATCAATAGCCGCCGTAAACGGAGCGAATAGGCTTGTGCCTAGTTTTCCACGGAGATTGAATTCAAATCCTACGAGCAATTCTGCTTCGCCGTCAATGACATTCCGCAAGCCCCTGTCGTTCACAAGGTCTGCCTGAATCACTTTGACCATTTGCTGCGTTAATCGGCTTGCCATTCTGCTGTCGGCAGAATTAATCAGCACAGCGCGCAGGGCGGTTCTAAGCATCTTTCCGGCACGTCCGGCACGTCCAAACTCAGCGCCGTTTTCGCGCGTTCTCTGGAAAGCCGGGTCGCTCATGATCCTGCTTTTCTCGATTCCTCCTTTCTCACGAGCCAGGTGCCCGTCCAGTGAAGTCTTGTAAAAGGTTATCCCTCCGAGGGTTCCCTTCAGCTTAATTATGCCTTTCTGTTTTGCCATAATTTCTTGACTTTTTTTGATTAATAATCTGTTCGTTACTCGGTCATTTTCAGAATCGTTGCAACTAATTTTTGAATGATTAAATCAAAGTTTCAAGCAATGGCGGGACATTTCAAAGGGCGAGTGTCAATAATGGCACATAATTGACTATAAGTACCAATAATTGCACATGGCAGTTTCAGGAAATTACATAGCTTTGTAAAGTATGGTTGAGGTATGGCAAAAGCATACCAAAGGCATAGTTAAAGTATCAAATGTGACAAATGGGAACTAGCAACGGGAGAGTGTGCATGTACCCGAAAGATGTTCAACGCATAATGGGAAAAGAATACACCCAAGCAAGGAGGTATTTAATCAAGATAAAGAAGCACCTAAAAAAAGAAGATCATCAGTATATTTCAGTTGAGGAATTTTCGAAGTATTCCGGGCTTCCAATAGAAGAGATTTTGCGTAACATGTATTAGGTACACTTTAGCAGATATAGGCGCTGCAAGACTTCTAAAGCCTCTCCGAACCAGTTCAATAACCAGTTCAAAAAATGGTACGATTTAGCTGATATTACTTGGATATCTGGTGTAATTTTTTTAAATTTACACTATAAGATTTGAAGATTTTTGTAGTCGCAGACACAAAATCGAGACCCTTAAATTTTAGACTTCTGAATGTGTTGATATACGCGGGATTACGCACTTGGTTCGAATCCCTCATCGCCCACAACATTAAACTCTTCAGGAAACTGAGGAGTTTTTTTATGGAGTAGAGCGAAAAAACAGTAGTAATTCCGCTATTTGGAACATATCCTTATTCTCAACAGCATTGCCTTTAAAGGTANTCCAAAGTGCGTTCTAATGCCATCCCTCTGGAACCCTTGATTAGAATCATTTTATTTTGCATGGTTTCCTTTTGAAGGGCTACGATAAAACTTTCAAAGGTTTCATAAAAATGAAGATGGGATTTTGCAGTCTTACTTTGATAGAAATCCTTTCCTATAAAATAACAAGTGATGGTGTTTTCCTTTAGGAGTAAATCAACTATGGCTTTGTGCTCGGTGATGCTATCTGTTCCTAACTCAAACATATCGCCAAGGATCGCAATTTTGTTTTCTTTTTCCAATTGGCTGAAGTTAGCTATCGCTACTGCCATACTGCTCGGATTAGCATTGTAGGCATCTAGAATAATTTCATTGGTGTTTTTCTGCACCAATTGAGAACGGTTATTTTCAGGAATATACCCTTCAATCGCTTGTTGAATAGCATGGTCATCCACTTCAAAATACTTCCCGATGGTAATGGCAGCATTAATGTTATT
>JGI24770J26754_10000035_pt1 | contig 76862 bp, 71 predicted proteins | sample LakOneMetagenome_FD_26754 | JGI IMG/M metagenome (IMG submission 26754) | reverse complement strand
GTCCTCGAAGACGCAGTGCATTGGTGATTACTGAGACCGAGCTAAGACTCATGGCGAGAGCGGCAATCATGGGCGACAGCAGCTGTCCAGTGAAGGGATAGAGCACCCCAGCTGCCAGTGGAACTCCGAGCGCGTTGTAGACAAAGGCAAAGCCGAGGTTTTGCCACATGTTTCGCACTGCCTGTACAGAGATGGAGCGAGCCACTGCAATGCCGCGTAGGTCTCCCTTCACGAGGGTGATGTGGGCACTGTTGATAGCCACATCCGTCCCCGTACCCATGGCTACACCGACATTTGCTTTGGCGAGCGCCGGCGCATCATTGATGCCGTCGCCAGCCATTGCGACAACCCGCCCCGCCTTCTGCAACTTATCTACCAAAGCTAGCTTGTCTTGAGGCTTTACTTCGCCATGGAACTCGTCTATCCCGAGTTTTGCGGCAACCGAGCGCGCCGTCGTGATTCCATCGCCAGTAGCCATCACGACAGTAATCCCATCGTTACGAAGACTTGTCAGTGCCTCCATCGTTGTTGCCTTGATAGGGTCGGATACCGCCAGGATTCCCACGAGCGTGCCGCCCTCGGCCAAATACATTACGCTGGCGCCCTCGGCTCTTAAACTCTCGGCATGTCCTGTGAGGCCGGCCCAAGCTACGCCCAAAGACTCCATCAGTGCCGTATTTCCGAGAGCAACACGTTTTCCGTCTACGACACCTGTCACCCCGATACCACTTGCAGACTCAAAGGACTCAGGCTTCGAGAGCGAAATCCCTCTGCTCTTCGCCTCAGCTACGATAGCGTGGGCTAGCGGATGTTCGCTGCCTTGGTCGAGGCTGGCGGCAAGCTGCAGGACGTACTCATCGTCATTTCCTGGGGCTGCGACAACGGTGTTAAACGTCGGCTTCCCTTCCGTTAGCGTTCCCGTCTTGTCTACAATGAGGGTATCCACTTTTCGAAGGTCTTCGATAGCCGCAGCATCGCGGAAGAGAACTCCCTGCGTTGCCGCACGGCCGGTCGCAGCCATGATGGACATCGGGGTGGCCAAGCCGAGCGCGCATGGGCAGGCAATAATGAGCACTGCTACCGCATTGACGAATCCAAAAACCCAGCTTGGTTCGGGACCAAACAGCCCCCAGACCACAAAGGTCAAAACCGCGATTGCGGCCACGACGACAACGAAATATCCAGCTACCGAGTCAGCCAGGCGCTGCATTGGTGCGCGTGAACGCTGAGCCTGCGAAACCATCTGGACAATCTGCGACAGCATCGTTTCTGACCCGACCTTCTCCGCGGTCATAACAAGGCTTCCGCTTGTGTTGATAGTTGCGCCTATCAGCCGGTCGCCAGGTCTTTTCGTTACGGGCACGGGTTCGCCTGTCAGCATCGACTCGTCAACCGCGCTCTCCCCTTCCAACACGACTCCGTCTACCGGCACCTTCTCGCCTGGACGAACCCTAAGGGAATCCCCAACGTGCACATGAGTGAGTGGTACATCTTTCTCGCTTCCGTCCGAAGCGATTCGCCTTGCAGTCTTGGGAGCCAAGCCCAGCAATGATTTGATGGCAGCAGACGTCTGCGAGCGCGCGCGCAGTTCGAGGATTTGGCCGAGCAGCGTCAGCGAAACGATTACTGCCGCCGCCTCGAAGTACACACCAATGCGACCGTGGCTCGCGAAACTAATTGGGAAAGCGCTTGGCGCCAAAGTAGCAACGACGCTGTAGCCATACGCAGCCATGACCCCTGAGCCAATGAGCGTCCACATATTCGGGCTCATGCGTATGAGGGATTGGAACCATCGCACAAAGAATGGCCAGCCTGCCCAGAGAACGACCGGTGTGCTTAGCGCTAACTCAATCCAGTTCTGTCCCGCTACGCCTGCCGGGAAAAGCATATGGCCGAACATTGCCAGTGCAAAGACAACTGCTGTCAGTGGTAGCGTCCACCAGAAGCGCCGGCGAAAGTCGACCAGCTCTGGATTTTCTTCATCTTCCAACGACGGGAGCTCAGGCTCTAACGCCATACCGCAAATCGGGCAATTTCCCGGCGCAGGCTGTCGAATCTCAGGATGCATCGGACAGATAAAAATTGTCCCTGCCGGTGCTTCCTGTAGGCGCACCTCGGCTGAGTTATCTGGGGCTAAATAGCTCTCTGGAGCGGCCCTGAACTTAACCATGCATTTTGCGCTGCAGAAGTGATATACCTCGCCCTTAAACGAAATCTCGCGCTCAGGGTTAGAACCAACTTTCATGCCACACACTGGGTCAGTGAACGGCTTCGGGTCTGCCGGTTGGTCGGGAAGGCGCGTGGATTCTTCGCCGTGCGAATGATGATGGCCGTGTCCCGCCATACGGTCGTGTGTAGCTTTACTCTCAGCCATGGTCGCCTCTCAATGTTCGTGATGTCGTCCGAAGCTGCAGCACTACTTACAAAATGTGCGGCAGAGTTGCGTATCTACGCGTGAAAGCTCATTCACAGTTCACTTTAGGCCTTCCAATAATAGGAAGGTCAAGCACGTTTACGCTGCCGGATATCGCAGAAATTTGCGGTATCCGGACAGTTAACACACTCACATGGCAGCTGGCGGCTGTTGCGCAGTCAGAACAGCCGCTGCAAACAACACAGCAAGTAAGACAATGCTTTCTACCTTTAGCGCAAACTTCACGCGCGCGATACCTTGCGCTGAGTTCCGCGCAAGGGCTAGTCCGAAAAATTTGTTGTACCCGCCCAGTAGCAACGCCACTGCAACTAGAGCGACCTTTACCAAAAGCGCCGTCGTGTAGAGGGTGCCGCCAAGAAGGTTGTCTACGGTGCCAACCCTGTGCCATGAGTTAAATAATCCCGTGGCAAAAATCGCGATGACTGCAACAGTGGCCGCTACCGACATCGCCTCGAGATATCCACCCATCCGATTCGAATCGTCTTGGAGCGCGTCGGCTCCCATCGCCTTCCAAGCTGAGACAAACACCAGGCCGGTCCATGCTCCCATAGCAGTTAGATGAACAACCTCAGCTGCAAAAGGAATAGTCCAGTAACCGTTCTCTCCTGCGTGGCCCATCGATGCGCGTACAAACGCAAAGACGCCTAATGCCGCAAGCACTGCCCACTCACGCCATGCGGCCGTTGAACGATAGGCGCGAATCGCGAGTGCGAGCGCTAGAGCACCAAGCGAAATATAGCCAGCTCGTCCAATACTCGTCATGGTCAACATCTGCCACACGAGGTCCTTAGCTTCGGCCAGGCTTACACCACCCATGACTGCAGCGGAAGCCCATAGGCCCGCGCAGCCTGCCAACACTCCTAGTGCTCCAGCAAAGATGTCAGCTGAACCTAACAGGTGTTCGGTGTCCGTTTTCGAGGCGCCCACAGCGGACATCCAGCGGCGCGCCAACCATGAACCTACAAGCCAAGCAAACGCAACGTTCAAGAAAATGGCTGACCCAACCTGCAGACCCAGGACACTATCCATTTATTTCACCGAGAATGAGAAGGTTCCCGTACGGCGGTGACCATCGTTGCCGGCGACGGCCCACTTAACGGTGTAAGTGCCGGTGGACAGTCCCTTGGTTTGGAGGCGCACGATTTTCGGGTTACCGACGTCGACCTTGGCCTTGTCGGTTGCGATGACCTTACCGTCCGTATAAGTCAACGTCACGGTGCTAAACGCCTGCTCGACCTTTTCGTTGAAGGTCAGGGTGATTTCGGCAGGAGCTGTCTCTAAGACCGCCCCTGGCGTCGGGTTCGAGGTACTGAGTTTCGCGTGCGCCATGACAAATGGGGCCGCAATGGTGGCTGCTGTAAAAACGCAGGCTGCTACGATTTTTTGAAGGGTTTTCATATTGCCTCTATGTAGGTGATTGGTTACTTGGCTTTACGGGAAGACCAGTGAACGTGCGTGATGACCCACTTGTCACCCTGCTTTTCCAATACGGCAGTCTCGGTGCCAAACGAGTGAACATCGGTCCCTTTGAACTTGCCTTTTGTTTCCGTTTCACGTGTGACGATGGCGATATTTCCCTCAACTCTTTCGTTCTGTCGCACGACCGTTTGACTTGTGGCCTTGGCAAACGCGATGTCGCCAGGAAGATGGTGACCAGCGTACTCATCGCGGGAGCGCTCGACGTAACCGGACTCGAAAATGTTGATGGTTGGGGAGAGGAAAACGGTTGCTGCGTCAGCCTTTCCGGCGGACAGTGCCGCATGAAACGCAGTTAACGTTTCAAGCGGCGTTGCTGCGAATGCCTGAAGCGATGCGGCCGAGATAGCAATGGCAAACAGTGTTTTACGCATAGATTTATAGGTTGGTAGTTGTAGGGGACGACCCGACAAGCTATTCATCGCTGACAGGCTTGTCGGCTCTTCGCTCAGCTGCAGCGTCTTATTTCTTCGCCGAAGATTTCTTCATTTCTGCCATGTGTGCCACTTCTTTCTTCTGCATCTCGACGAGCTTGTTTGCGAACTCTTTAACTTCGGCGTGCTCGAGCTTTGGTGCCGCGGTCTGCGCCATCTTGATTGCGCCTTTGTGGTGCTGACTCATCATGTCCACAAACATGCGGTCAAACTGCTCGCCCTTCGCCGACGTTAGCTTGTCGCCTGTCATTCCCTTCATCGACTCGGACATGCCTGGCATCTTCATGTTTACTGCATCTGGTTTGCCGGCATACCACTGCTCTTTCCAACCCTTGAGCTGCGCAATCTCTTTCTCCTGCTCGGCCATCATCTTCTTGGCCATACCCTTGAGGTGTTCGCTGGCAGAACGAGTTTCGACCAGGCTGGCCATGTGCATAGCCATCTGATGGTGCATCGCCATGGTGTCCAGGAACTGCAGTTCATACGGCGCCTTAGCCGCGTTCGGCGAGCTCTTGTGCATCGACTGCATGTTTGTCATGTCATGCCCAGCGGCACCGTGTGCGCCGCTTTGATGCTGAGGTGCCGCGTTAGCAGACAGCGCAATCACGGCGATTGCGGCTAGTGCGATTTTCGAGATTTTCATATTTACTCCTTGGTTGGTTGCAAAAGTACTCATCCGATTACATACACCTAGCGCCGATGCTGATTCAGACACAGACGCCTCCTACCTCCCTTACTTATTTTTGAAGCACCAACTGGGTCACCACCAAGCGCCCATCAAGCCTTTCAGCGACGAACTTAATCTTGTCGCCGGCCTTGAGCGTATCGAGTGCTGAAACGTCCTTTACACCGAATACCATGGTCATGCCGGACATACCAAGGTTCTCTAGTGGACCGTGTTTGATAGTCAAACGCCCGGTATCTTTATCGACTTTCTTGACTTCGCCTTCCGACAGTGCCAGTTCTTGACCTGCGACTGCCGCGGGTGCGGGAGCGTGATTTTCACGGTCGTGAGACTGCGCCATCGCATTATTGAAAGCGAGGAGAGCAACTATGGCGGCGACATTAGCAATGATTTTTGCGATTTTCATTCGATATCTCTTCTTTAATTTAGGTTTAGCAGCCCCATTTCGAACTGCCAGTTACAACGCTATTCACTGCGCTCAAACTCAGCCACTTCGCTCGAGGTCAATGCCCAGAATGGCCCGATGGCTTACGGACGTTAAATTCCACATTCTGAGCAGGCTTACCTGCAGGCATAGACTGCCCGCCGGCTGAGGTGTTCCTGGTGGCTTCCGGCGGGGCACCATTCCATTCATACGCCAGAGTTCCAGCAGGGTGCTTGTACCAACCCGGGTCGCTGTAATCGCCGCGCTTCTGTTCCTTACGAACCTTCATCACGGTGAACATCCCGCCCATCTCAACCCCACCGAATGGCCCTTGTCCACCCATCATCGGCAAAGTGTTCTCTGGCAGTGGCATTTCCATCTCACCCATCGCTCCACCTGTCGAGCCCATGGCCATGTAGTCCGGAATAATTGAGCTAATCTTCTTCGCGACGTCGCTCTGAGATACGCCAATCATGTTGGGAACGTCATGTCCCATTGCATTCATGGTGTGGTGAGATTTATGGCAGTGGAATGCCCAGTCGCCTAGGTCACTTGCGACAAACTCGATAGCGCGCATCTGACCCACGCCGACGTCGACAGTCACTTCTGGCCAACGCGATTCCGGTCGAGTCCAGCCGCCGTCCGTGCCAGTTACTTCGAATTCGTGGCCGTGCAGGTGAATCGGGTGATTGGTCATCGTCAAGTTGCCAAAACGAATGCGTACGCGCTCGCCCTGGCGCGCGACCATTGAATCAATTCCTGGAAACACTCGGCTGTTAAACGTAAATAAATTGAAGTTCAACATCGTCGATGTCTTTGGCACAAAGCTACCAGGCTCGATGTCATAGCTACCGAGGAGGAATACGTAGTCGCGGTCGACTTTCATGAAGTTGGGATTCTTCGGGTGGGTCACCCAGAACCCCATCATTCCCATGGCCATCTGGACCATTTCGTCCGCATGCGGGTGATACATGAAGGTGCCCGGGCGCTTTGCCTCAAATTCATAGACCATCGTCTTACCGGGCTGGATAGGTTTTTGCGTTAGGCCAGCTACGCCATCCATGCCGTTGGGCAAACGCTGACCGTGCCAGTGCACACTGGTATGCTCCGGGAGCCTATTCGTCACAAAAATCCGAACACGGTCGCCTTCAACAACTTCAATGGTTGGCCCCGGTGAAGCACCGTTGTAACCCCAGAGATTCGCTTTCATGCCCGGCGCAAATTCACGTACGACGGGCTCAGCAACCAAGTGAAATTCCTTNACCCCGTTGTTCATACGCCAAGGGAGCGACCAACCGTTGAGCGTCACCACTGGGTTGTATGGACGCCCATTCGGTGGTGGCGGTGGCACCTGTGTTGAAGCACTCTGCATGATTACTGCTTCTGGGAGGGATGCTGCGCCAACGCGGCTAACTACCCCGGCCCCGACCAAGGCTGCTGCACCGGTGAATAAATCTCTACGTGAAACCATTTCAACTCTCCCAATTAATGTTGTGCTGCTGGCGCAGAACTTGAACTTGCCGTCACTGCTTGCGAAACAGCCCCGCCGCCGCCATTGATAGCTGCTTGCATGTCGGTCTCTGCAATCCAAAAATCGCGCTGCGCTTCAATGGCGCCGTTCACGCTCATCACCTGGTCGCGCGCATCGGCCAGAAGCTCGAACACGCTGGCAAGCATGCCGTTGTAACGAAGAAGGACTTCGTCCGAAATTTGCTTTCTTAAAGGGACGACTTCATCGCGGTAGTGCTTGGCGACGTCGTAAGTAGTCCGGTACGCCGAATACGCTTCGCGCACTTCCGAGCGCGCTCTAATGGCAGTGTCAGCGGTACGGTTAAGAGACATCATGTAGGTAGCCTTGGCACGAGCCCGTCGTGCCCCGCCCCAGTCAAAAATGGGCAACTCCAGTGATATGTCGTAGCCATTTTCGCGAGGTGCGCCCGTTGTACTTTTATTGGCATATCCAGCGTCAAGGACATTGATGAAGCCCGTCGCGTTGGTCAGGCCCAACGACCGAGCAGTAGCGTCGACATCTCGTTTGGCAAACTGGATGTCGAGCCTCTGCTCCATCGCCATTGCCTCAAGCGCACCAGGCTCATTCGGCTTTTGCGGCAGGTCCGGCAAGCGGTCAGGAATTTTGAAGTTGATGTTCGAACCCCAGAGGCCGAGTAACCGCACCAGTTGTTCACGTGCAGCCGTCGCAGCATGGCGGGTACGGGCGTACTGCGTCGTTGCTTCGGCATAAAACGCCTGCTGGCGTGCCCTGTCCAGTTTGCTAGAGTTACCAACCTTCGCCTGCTCTTGCGCCAGTTGAGCTCCAGCCTCGGCTGAAATTACTACTTGGCTCATGAATTTCTCTGCCTGAGCAGCCGCTACAGCGTTGAAGTAAGCCCGGCGAGTTTCGCTAGCTAAGCGGACGGCTTCTGACGCTGCAACCAGCTTCGCTTGTTCAAACCGACCGCGTTCGATAGTGCTTCGAACTGGAAGAGTCAGGAGGCCAATCAAATCGAACATGACGCTACGTCCGATTTCAGTAGTGTCGACGCCCCGCATCTTGCTAAACGAGAAACCAGGGTTACGCAGCCGGCCGGCTTGAACGAAGTCGGCTTCCGATACGCCCAGCTCCGCCAGTGACGCCTGGAAGCCGCGATTGTTGAGCAGGGCAATCTGTACAGCGCTGTCCGGTGTCAGCGGCGACGACAACAACTTCGAGACTTCAGTAGTGCTAGTCTGCGCATCTTTGTCGTTGCGCTCTGCCGAGACTCCGAAGCCGGTCCGCGGTTTCGTCAACTTTGAGACGTCAGTTGCTCCGCCGTCGCTAGATAGCGTCGAGCACCCGGCCAAAACTGATATCGCTAGAAGGAGGCCAGAAGTCTTCAAAGCAGGTGTGATATTCAGAGGCCTCATTTCCTGGTTCCTTTTTCTTGAGGTTGCTGATGCTGCCCATGCGCAGCGTCATTCATTGCTCCACTCGCAGGTGCTGCGCTAGCCGCATTGGCTGGCTTCTTCGGCTGGCCCATCTGGTGCCCAGCATGCGAGCCGGGCTTTGGAGCTGGTGCCATCTGATGACCCGCATGCGGGTCGGGCTTTGGAGCTGGTGCCATCTGATGACCTGCGTGTGGGTCTGGCTTTGGAGTTGGCGCCATTTGATGACCGGTATGCACTGCAGCGGCAGGTTGGCCATTAGACGTCGCTGGAGAGGCTGTTGGAGCTGGCATTTGATGACCGGCATGGGACGCCTGGCCAGCGGGTGCAGCTGGTGTTGCGCGGCTCGGGCTAGCGCTTGGATTTGCACCTTGGGCCGGCATCGTGTGCCCAGCGTGGCCGCTAGCATCTTGCGGCGCCGGAGATTCGGCCCCATGAGCTTCCCCATGCATGCCCTCGCTTGCAACTGTAGCGTTAGCCTCTCGCCAAACTTTGTCAGGTGAGACGTTACTTTCCCTCACTGGGGTGTATGTCGACAAAACCGAGGTGTACGACGTTTGCGGAACTTGGGCAGCTGGGTCAGCGACCTTAAGAGAAACTGGAGGCTCGCTCGCAAAGGACACGAGCGAAGTTACGGCTGCCGCGGTAGCGGCAACAAAACGCTTTGAAAACATAGTTTTCCCAAAATCGAAAGTAGGCGCGCAGTAGTATTGCGCGACAAAAGCACAACGAAATACGAGCGAGTACGCGCGTCGTTGCTACCGAAAACGATTAAACGGCGAAGGGCCGGGGGGGACGTTCGAGACTGTCGGGGATGAATCCGCCGACAAATGTAGAGCCGAAGGTCTCATAGACCTCAGCGTTACTGAAGGAAGGTTTGAAGGTCAACAGCTGAGGGGGAGCGAAGGCCCCAACAGAGCAAGCAGCACAAGCACTGCACGACCCATGCTTGATGCTTGTGGACGTCTCGCTGCTCTGTTTGCTAGACGACGCCATCTCTGGGCAATGGTCATCCTGGCCGGACGGTTGGTCCATGCCTGCACCGTCAGAAATATCTGATACGTTACCGTGGTCCATTGCGCTGGCGACCATGCTCATACTCTGATGACTTGAACCGCACGCCCGCAGCACATTCGCTGCGAATGCCTGGAAAGGCATCACGGCGATTAGCAGCCATAGTACGTAGGTTTTCAGGGTTCGATTCATTGGTCGAAAGTGTAGCACGAGCTCTTTCACCGTCAGGGTGACACAAATCCAAGATACACCTTCCCACAACAGGAAGGTCAAGCGAAATCGCGCTGAACTTAACAAATAGTTGCGTCTGCCGCGCCCCGGCTCCGTGGCATTGTCAGATTTACAAAAAAGAGGCAATATCAATACGCTACGAAAATAGATGATTTTGCGCTACCACAACATTACGGTATTTACATGATGACCCTCATCCGACTCTGGTTTTCCCTGCTTCTGCTTGTATCGACGCAAGCTGGTGCTCAAGAGTCACAAGTCAGCCAGAACCTTCGCTCATGCGAGGCCGGGTATTCAAGCTGCGACATATCTTTATTGAACGCGTCTCAACTTGAACGGGTTCGTCAATCAACCCTCGCACGAAACTTCCGTTCTTGCGACAGTGGATACTCAAGCTGTGACTTGGCTCTGCTGACTGAACCTCAGCGAACACAGGTTCACAGCTCTGCCTTGGTAAGGAACTTTCGCAGCTGCGATAGCGGTTACAGCAGCTGTGACGAATCCTTACTAACGACAGCACAGCAGGCACAAGTCCTCAAATCCCAGCACAGCCGAAACTTTCGGAGCTGCGATAACGGATATTCATCCTGCGACCTAACATTGCTCACACAGCAGCAGCATGACAAAGTTAAACTCTCAGCCCTGGCTCGAAATTTCGCCAACTGCGATAGGGGGTACTCAGGGTGCGATACGGCGCTTTTGACTGCAGCACAGCGCGCACAAGTCGATGCGTCAGGTCGTACCCGCAATTTCCACAGCTGCAACAGCGGATACTCTGGATGCGATGCGAGCATCCTCACTGACGTCCAACGTACGACCGTCACGGAATCCGCATCACGCCGAAATGCGTACAACTGCCAGAAGGGGTACAGCAGCTGTATCCATACAGTCAGGACTTCGGAGTCACTATCGTCTGCGCCAGGACGTAGTTCAAGCTCGCCCCACGCCCGCACTCGCGACACCTACATTACAGATGGCCAACAGGCTTCTTTTGAAACGGCGAAGAGCGCGCCAACTAAACCTAAGGCGCCAACTGCCCTGGGCCCTGACGCAGTCGAAACAGTCGTGTTACCAGTCGCAGCCGGGCCGTCTTGCGCTGAGAATGGGTCCTGCTATGGCGACATCAGCTCAGCAACACTAAGGCCCAAGACGACACACGTTAGCGGGTACACACGTCGTGATGGAACGTACGTTCGCGGACACTACCGTAGCAAGTAATTGTAAACACGCGGCAGGCCTTGATACTGTCTGTTTACTTCTTATAGAAGTTACATCCCGGGCAAAGATGCCCCCTGCTTGCTAACGACAGCAAGCTCGCATCTCTGCCCGGCGGTGCGTGAATCGCCCGGGCATACCGGTTCGCGCAAATGCGCCGGTACTCCAGCCAGACTTCAAGCGAATTTGCTCGCTCCTACCTCACCTCTAGCTGCTGCCCAGTGTGCGCCCATGGTATCCCGCTTGACGCTCTTGTTCCTCGTCGACCGCGGGGTTTCGAGCCCTCTCCTCCGACGAAGTGGTATACGCAATGGTTTTATTCTTTTCTGTTCATCCGCTTGCTACCTTTCTGGGAAGAACATGCATCGCAACTGTCTTCCCACGGTAAAACACCTGACAGATGCGCTCTATCTAGGCCCTGGGCTCAGCTCGCACACGCGGTTGTGCCAGCTCATCAAGAATCGGACAGTCAGGGTGGGAGTCGCCATGGCAGTTCTTAGCCACGTGCTGCAGCTGGTCACGAATTGACTGCAGCTTCGCGATGTCATCATCGAGCTCGGCGATATATCGCTGAGCTAGTTCCTTCACGTCGGCACTTTGTCGGCTACGGTCCTGCCATAGGCTCAGTAAGGTCTTAATACGCTCGAGCGAGAAGCCCAGGTCACGAGAGCGTTTAATGAAGCGCAACGTTTGGACATCACCCTCGTTGTATTGACGATAGCCTGAATCAGTGCGATTTGCAGCAGTAATCAAGCCTATACTTTCATAGTACCGGACCATTTTTGCGGTCACTCCTGAGGCGTCAGCAGCTTGTCCAATGTTCACACCATTTTTCCTTTAGAAATGGTCCGCTCCTCCTAGGAAGCGGCGCGTTGTCCTTTGCTTAGGCGCCCCCGCACGAGACCGGGCGCTGCCTTGCCTACAATCTAGTGACGCCCTCGCCGCAAGGGAGTGACAGTTGTGACAGTCTGCCGCATTCGCAGCACGCGTATTAACCGACGGCGCCGAAGAGCGCACCAATGCCTGCGGTCACACCCATGGCAAGGGCGCTCCAGAATGTAACCCGCACGACGCCGGGTAAGATACGTGCGCCTCCTGTCTTCGACGCGAGTCCGCCAAGGATTGCCAGCGATACAAGCGCAGCTACCGCTACGGATGGAATCAAAATCGCTGTGGGTGTGACCACAGCAACCCCAAGAGGTAACGCGGCACCGACGGCGAAACTTGCAGCTGAATAGACAGCAGCCTGCAAAGGCCGCGCCGTGGTTGTTTCAGAAATGCCTAGCTCATCCCTGGCATGAGCACCGATTGCATCATGGTCCATCAACTTTTGGGCCACCTGTGTTGCAAGGGAATGGTCGAGCCCTCGTCGTACGTATATTGCCGTCAGCTCCGCGTGTTCTCCAGAGTAGTTCTCGTGAAGTTCTGTTCTTTCTTCTGCCATGGCAGCCCTCTCCGTATCGGCTTGGGACGACACCGATACGTATTCACCTGTGGCCATAGACATGGCGCCAGCAACAAGACCTGCGACACCGGCGGTCAGGATATTCTCGTGCGCCGCACTTGCTGAAGCGACACCTAAGATAAGACTTGCAGTCGACACAATTCCATCATTGGCTCCAAGCACCGCGGCGCGTAGCCATCCAATTGCGTCAATCCGGTGCCCTTCGGTATGGGGTATTCTCATTTATTCCGTTCCAAAAGTTGGCGCCGCAGTGCTAAGTGCCGTAATGAGTGAGCACATCAATATCGAGCAACTGTCAGCTGAAACTGCTATAGGTAATGGCTTGACAACACCGAAATCCATGCTAAGGCAGCAATAGCTAGGGATAAGGTTACAGCAGCACTGCCTAAATCCTTAGCCCGCTTAGACAATGGATGGCGCTCAAGTCCAATGCGGTCTACTACTGCTTCGATTGCAGAATTGATGATTTCCACCAGCAGAACCAGCAGCAAGACAGCGACAAGAAATGCTTTCTGAAGCATTGGGACCGGAAGCATCATGGCGACAACGGTGGCAATTGAAGCACCCATGAGTTCTTGTCGGAAAGCGTGCTCGTATCGCCAAGCATCTCGAAAACCCTCCATCGAGTTGACAAAGGCGGCGAAAATGCGGCGATAGCCAGCCTTGCTTTTAAAGTGACTTATTGGTGGCTGGTCCATAGATATAAAATATATGAAAATATTTATCTTGCAGGCATGCTGCTTTCGCTTTGAGGCCTGTACAGTGGCTAAAGAAATGTTTGGCTTTTATAAGCGTGGCCACATCCGCTCGAAGACTCCATCTCGGTCAAGAAGCAGATGCTTCAGTGCTGCCAGCACATGTAGCACAATAGCTGCCACTAGAATCCAAGCAATCCAAGAATGAATAGTGAAAAGCTGCTCTTTCAGAATTTCGTTCTTGGAGGCCCAACCCAGTGTTGGGACGCCGAAATACGCTACGCCATCCCCACTGAACGAAGCACCAAGATAGCCGGTGGTTGGCATCAATATCAATAAAAGATACAGCAGTTTATGAGTGTAACGTGAAGCTTTGATTTGCCAGACTGGCAGCGATGACGGTAAAGCAGCGGGCACATGTCTTAGACGCCAGAAGAGTCGCATTACAATGAGCGCTGCCGCTGTAAGACCGAGCGATATATGAAGGCCGAAAAGCCATTCACTACCTGGCTCTTCTTCGACCGACATCATATACCAGCCCAAACCGATAAGCCCGACAATTAAAACTGCAAGTGTCCAATGAAAAAAGATGGCTGGACTACCGTACCTGTCCGAATTCTCGCTTGTTGTATCTTGAGACGTCATAAAACACCTTTCTGAGTTACTGCTCTTCGCTGCTGATAGGCCGATGACTTTAGACGCGGCGATTCGTACACAAGGTTAGCTAGCACTGCCCTCGCTTGGAGTCCATACGCCTTGCACCGGACCGCGAATGCGCCGTGGGTGCTCATCAAACGCAGTATTTCAACAAAGTCACCTTTTGACCAGAGGCATAAGTAAGCTCCGACATGGCGACGTGGATGACACAGTAAGTAGCAAGCATGTGGAGCGCAATTTCATTACACCATTTTCAGTGTCAAGACTTTGTTAACAACTCACTTAACTTAGACTGCTGTGGGTGCCTATACGCAACTTCCTCACATTTTGGATAGTGCGAGCTACTTCCTCAGATTCGATATACTATAGGGGGGTAGGGTATTGAGTACCATCTGAGAGACGAATGGTGCCGAGATGAGAGCCCATCACGAAGATGTCTATCTAACAAGGAAACTATGCACAAAGGAGTGCTTTATGCTCTGCTTGCTGCAGCGCTTTTTGGTGCAAGCACCCCGTTTTCCAAGCAGCTAACTGGGAGAGTCGACCCGGTAATGCTCGCCGGATTGCTTTACTTGGGTAGCGGTCTAGGCTTGGCGACCTGGTTCGCACTAAGACCTGTGTTGGTGCGCGACAGCACTCCGGCTCTCGTCCCAAAAGGTGACATTCCCTGGCTCGCAGGCGCAATTTTGTCCGGCGGCATAGCGGGACCGGTTCTCCTAATGGTCGGGCTGGTCAATACACCAGCATCATCAGCTTCACTCCTCCTCAACCTTGAAGGCGTGTTGACAGCGATGCTAGCGTGGTTCGTATTCAAAGAAAATTTTGACCGGCGAATTTTCGTCGGCATGGTGTTCATAGTCGCGGCCGGGGCACTGCTCTCTTGGAGCGAGCGACCAGAATTCGGTATTCCATGGGGGCCACTAGCTATCGTAGCGGCCTGCCTGTGCTGGGCGATTGATAACAACTTGACTCGTAAAGTTTCCGCTAGCGACCCCGTCCAAATTGCATGCCTTAAAGGACTAACTGCGGGTACCGTCAACCTGGTCATTGCGTTCTCGCTTGGCCAGCAACTGCCTGAGCTGACAACTGTTTTNACCGCAGCAACGGTCGGATTATGTGGCTATGGGATTAGCCTGGTGCTCTTCGTCTTGGCCCTTCGCCATCTTGGCACCGCGCGAGCCGGCGCATATTTTTCCGCAGCACCTTTTGCTGGCGCCTTGATTTCCTTGGTCATGTTTGGGGAACGTCCAGGCATCGCTTTTTGGACTGCAGCTGTGCTCATGGGTATTGGCCTCTGGCTGCATCTGACAGAGTCGCATGGGCATGCACATGAACATACGATGTTCGAACACGAGCACGTTCATGACCACGACACCCATCATGAGCACGAACACGATGCAGACGTCGACATAAATGCGCCGCACTCGCATCACCATGTTCACGAGCCCCTTACGCACTCTCATGAGCACTATCCGGACATCCATCATCGGCACGACCATGCGACCCAGCCACAAAGCAAGTAGCTTCGCGCATACGCGCGGCAGGATGGCACGGGACTCCACACGCTTAGCTGCAGGTGGGCTGAAATCGTCACTTACCTTGGGCTCTAGGACGTGGGCGATGTGCCTAAGCACCGAAACCACAAGAGCACTTTGCATCATCTTCCCGAACGCGAACCTTCGTGGTAGAGTCGCACCATGTTGAAGTTCCGCAATCCGCTCGCGCTCATCTTGCTCGTCATATTTCTGGCGAACATGGGCCTATGGAGCCTCACTAACAAGTCAGTGACTCATGGCTTGATGCATGACGATGTTGTCCAGTTAGCTGCGGACCACGACCATCATGAACTGGTGTCTAACGACACCACCGACGATGACAGTCTGACGTCGGTTCAACACAACGCACTTCACGCCGCGGAACACATTCAGTTCATTACAGGCGTTCCAGGCAACGCGCTTCGCGTTGAAATTGAAGTTAGCTCTATCTCCCTGCACTTCCCTCCGCAGGCGCTTCCGCGTCCAGCGTTAGACCAGCCGTTTAAGCCACCTCGCCTCACCGTACTTGCAGCCTAAATCCGTCCGTTTTTCCGAGAGCTCTTAAGTAGTCCTCTCTGTAGAACAGTCTGAATAAGGCGTTTGTGGACGATTACATCGTCCCATCGCTTGGTTGCGCCCTTCCCTTTTCTAGCATCTACCTTGACGGCTGACGCCGCGTTGCGTCCGCATGTCCAATTCGTCATATCGAGAAATTTATGAGACCAAAAGTCACGCTCCTACTGCGGTTGTTGCCAGTTGCATTGGCGTTTCACGCTAACTCTTACGCGGCAGAGCGACAGGCCAAGTTTACGGTTACTGACCAGCAGATGAAGGCCTTGAGTATTGAAACTGCTCCTCTTCAATCGGGGGCTCAACCAGTCATGTTGTCGCTTCCTGCGCAAGTGAGCGTACCTCCCAACCGAGAGCAGATAGTCAGCACGCCACTATCGGGATTGGCGACTCAAGTACTCGTACAGCCGAACCAGACGGTCCGCCAAGGAACCGCTTTGGTTCGCATTAGCAGTCCAGAACTTGGGCCTCTTCAGTTGCAACTGCTCCAGGCCGCAAGCCGCACAAATCTCGCTCGAAAAGCTTCCCTGCGCGAGAAAGCGCTGTTTGATGAAGGCATTATTGCGCGCCGGCGTCTCGAAGAAGCACAGGCGAGCTTCTCGGAAAATGAAGCGGCGCTGCGCCAGGCCAAAGCGGCGCTTCGCTTTAGCGGTATGGCAGGCCCACAAATTGAGCGCGTCATTGCTACTGGCAAACTGGAAGATGCCATCACGCTGTCGGCTCAGAGTGCGGGTACCGTGGTGAGTGTTGATGTCAAGCCAGGCCAGCGAGTTGAACCGTCTGTCGCCCTAATTCACGTAGCCCAAGTAGACCGCTTGGCGTTGGAAATCCAGGCGCCGACAGCCCAAGCCGCCGCATGGCGAACTGGCAGCAAATTGACACTCCAAGGCCGCCCGGGCACTGCTACTGTGACAAGCATCAGCCCAATCGTGGCGACGGGCAGCCAGACGGTCGTTATCCGGGCTTCTATCGACGCGGGTACGAGCGGTCTTCGTCCGGGTGAGCTGGTTACCGTCCAATTTCCTTTGCCAGCAACGAGTGGCTCTTGGGATATCCCTCTCTCCGCTGTAGCCCATGACAACCAAGACGCCTATGTGTTTGTTCGTAATGGAGCAGCTTTCGAGGCCCGTCCGGTAAAAGTACTCAGCAGCGCCGGTCAGCGGGTGCGCGTTAGCGGGAGCCTTCGCGCGGGCGAAAAAATTGCAGTGTCCGGAGTCATCGCGCTCAAAGGCTCCTGGCTTGGCGAAAAGGGAGGCGATTGATGCTATCCCGTCTGATTCAGGCCTGCCTCTCGCAGCGCCTGTTCGTGCTTCTGGCCACTTTGATGGTCGCCGGTGCCGGCTGGTATGCCTTCACGCAGCTGCCTATTGACGCGTTCCCGGACGTTTCGAGCACACAGGTCAAGGTCATTATGAAGGCACCCGGTATGACACCGGAAGAGGTCGAAAATCGCATTGCCGTGCCTATTGAAGTAGAAATGCTCGGCATACCAAACACCAAGATTTTGCGCTCGGTGACCAAGTACGGTTTAGCCGATGTGACTATCGATTTCCAGGATGGGACCGACCGCTACTGGGCACGGCAGCAGGTAAGCGAGCGCCTTGCGGGCATTTCGGAAAGTCTACCCGCAGGTATCAGCGGCGGCATGGCGCCTATCACGACGCCACTGGGCGAGATGTACATGTTCACAGTTGAGAGCGAGAGCATGTCGCTGGCTGAGCGCCGCAGCTTACTCGACTGGGTGATACGCCCTGCGTTACGCACGGTTCCCGGGGTTGCGGATGTCAACTCCTTGGGTGGTGTAGTTCGCGCCTTCGAAGTAGTGCCCAATGAGCCAGCGATGGCTGCTAGCGGCATCACTCTCACGCAGCTGAAGGAAGCCATATCCTCGAACAATCGCAATGATGGTGCCGGGCGTCTCGGTGAGGGAGATGAAGTCCTCCTGGTGCGCAGCGAAGGCAGCATCACAAGCCTTGATGACTTGCGCTCGGTCGTGGTGACTGTGAAGGACGGAGTTCCAGTAAGGATTGGCGCTGTGGCGGAGGTACGGATTGGCACCATGACCCGCTACGGCGTTGTCACACAAAGTGGCAAGAGCGAAGCGGTCCAAGGCCTCGTTTTAGGGTTAGCGGGCGCTAACGCGCAGCAGGTTGTCGAAGGTGTACGTAAAAAGCTAGAGGAACTCAAGCCGACGTTACCAAAAGGTGTGGCAATCAACGTGTTCTATGACCGAGCCAACCTGGTGTCCAACGCAGTCGGTGCAGTCTCATCCGCGCTTTTGGAAGCGACCATCATCGTCATCGTTTTGTTAGTCTTATTTTTAGGGAACGCAAGGGCCGCATTTACCGTCGCCATGGTTCTGCCAATGGCTGCGTTGGTCACATTTATCTTGATGCGCATGTTTAACATGTCCGCGAACTTGATGAGCTTGGGCGGACTCGCGATTGCCATTGGTATGTTGGTCGATGCTGCTGTTGTCGTCGTCGAGAATATTGTTCAGCGCATGGCTGATGACCCATCCAAAGGTAAGCTCCCACGCTTACACATCATCTACCGAGCAGTGAGCGAAGTCGCTGTGCCAGTAACGTCTGGCATCCTCATCATCATCACTGTGTTCTTACCTCTGCTGACTCTCCAGGACCTGGAAGGAAAGTTCTTCTCTCCGGTTGCACTGGCCATTGTGTTTGCCCTCGCCGGCTCGTTGCTCCTGTCGTTCACCATCATCCCGGTGCTTGCTTCGTACCTTCTGAAAAACGTCGCTCATAACGAACCTTGGCTCCCACGCAAGCTCCTTGCAGCTTACGGTCCAGTACTTGAGTGGACGATGCGCCGTCAGCGCATCGTTGCGATAGGTGCAGTAGTGATGTTGCTCGTGGCAGCAGGGGTCTACACACAGGTAGGCAAAACCTTCATGCCTACCATGGACGAAGGTGACCTCATCGTCGGCATCGAGAAGCTTCCCTCAGTGAGCCTCGAGCAAAGTGCAGCGCTCGACTTGAAAATCCATCAGGCCTTGATGAAAGCCATACCGGAAATTATCGGTATCAACGCCCGCGCGGGTTCTGACGAGATTGGACTGGACCCGATGGGGCTAAATCAGACCGATACGTACTTACTACTCAAACCTCGCGACCAGTGGCGGATGAAGAGTAAGGAAGCGCTGATGGATGAAGTACGCAAGGTGTTGGATGAGCTGCCGGGTGTCAAGTACAGCTTCACACAACCCATCGAAATGCGTGTGTCAGAGATGATTATTGGCGTTCGCGGCGATATCGCTGTGAAGGTTTTCGGCCCTGACCTCAACCAACTGAATCGCTACGCAAGCCAAGTCGAAGAGGTGCTTAAGACAGTGCGCGGCAACCAGGACGTCTACACCGTTCAGAACGATGGCGTGCAATATTTGCGCGTCGTCGTCGACCGATTACAGGCCGGCCGCCTGGGCTTGTCCGTTGAGGAAATCCAGGACAGCCTCCGAGTACAAATCGAGGGGCAGCAAGCCGGCAGTGCAATCGAAGGCAACAGGCGCACTCCAATTATCGTCCGTGCTGACGAATCGGTACGTCTGTCACCGACTCAGTTCGGCGCCATCCGCATCACAGGCAAAGACGGAAGTACAGTCCCGCTCTCCGCCATAGCCACACTCGAACGCGCTGCTGGCCCAGTGAAAATCGACCGCGAGATGGGAAGCAGATATAGCGTCGTGATTGCGAACGTTAGTGGACGTGACCTAGTTGGCTTTGTAGAGGAAGCCAAAGCTGGCGTCGCTAAAAAGCTGACCCTCCCAACGGGCTACAGGATTACCTGGGGTGGCCAGTTCGAGAACCAACAGCGCGCCGCTAGCCGACTCGCGATTGTGATTCCAGTCGCATTAGGGCTGATTTTCATCGTGCTGTTTTCAACCTTCCGCTCAGTTAGACAAGCCCTTCTCATCCTGAGCATCATCCCGTTCGCGCTCGTGGGCGGAATCATCGCCCTTTGGGTGACTGGAGAGTACCTGTCTGTGCCTGCGTCAGTAGGATTCATTGCGCTGTTGGGCATTACCGTCCTGAACGGAATTGTCCTGGTGAGCTATTTCAACCAGCTACAGAGCACCGGAATGGCACTTGCGGATGTCGTTGTCCAAGGGGCTCGTCGACGTCTGCGCCCGGTCATGATGACTGCCTCCATCACTGCGTTCGGTCTTATTCCGCTTCTGTTCGCAACGGGTCCAGGCTCTGAAATTCAACGCCCCTTGGCCATCGTTGTTATCGGAGGCCTGATTACAGCTACAGCTCTAACGCTCATGTTGCTACCAATCCTTTACTTGCGCTTTGCAGTTGCGAAGCCGGAGACTACTCATGGCTGAACTTTGCCTGACGATACTTTGCCCTCCCCCACTCGCAGAGCAGGTGCTCGACACCTTACTGACGATGCCTGAAATTTTATTCTTTACGAGCAGTGCAGCTTCCGCGCACGGACTTGAGCACTCGGCGCTGAACGCGACCGAACAAGTTCTTGGCATGGCGCGAATGACTCGAATCGAGGCACTGCTCTTGCACGCAACGCGCGCCGAAGTAGTCGCTCAGTTGAACAGCGCACTTGCCGGAACCGGTTTGAAATATTGGATGTCGCCAGTGACCGAAGCAGGAGAATTTCGATGAAATATTGGTTATTTCTAGCGTTGGTCGCCGGCAGCGTCAACGCAGCCCAGCCGCCTACGCCAGGCTTATTGCCCACTGAAATCGTCAGACCGTTGATTGACCGGGACCCAGAAGTTGCTGCTGCCCGTGGTACCCGCCAGGTCGCACAACAAGACGCCCTGCTTACGCGTGCTTCGCCGTATGAATGGACTGCGAAAGCGACTACGCAGCGGCGTCGCGTCGAACCTAGTGTTCGCTACAACGAATGGAACGTCGGGCTTGAACGCACACTTCGCCTACCTCAAAAAGCGCGGGCCGACCGTGACATCGCTGCTGCCACCCTCGACGAGGGCGAAGCGAGATATGGCGAAGCCCTGCACGAAACAGCACGCACACTGCTCGACCTGTGGTTGAACTGGACCGAGGCTGAGCAAAACGCGTTGCTTGCAACAAGCCAGGTCAAAGCGGCGACGGACAACTTCAACGCTGTCGAAAAACGGGTCAAAGCAGGTGATGCGGCAAAGCTCGATGCGGGAATTGCACGCGCCGAACTTGGCGAGCAACAGCGAGCTGCGAGCGACGCAAAGACTGCTGCGAACGTCGCTTGGGCACGCCTAAATTCCCGCTTTCCTGACATGCCACGGCGCTTCTCAGCAGTACCTGAGGCAGTGCCGCTTGACACTGAACCTGGACAACTTCGCGCACGAATTATCGACCAGAGCGATGAGCTAAAAATTAGCGAGGCTTTGCTATCCAAGGCCAAGGCCAATACCGCTCGCGCTCGCGCTGACAGAATTCCCGACCCAACAGTAGGGGTGTTCACTGCTTCTGAAGTTGGGGGACGGGAGCGATTGACTGGCGTAATGTTGAGCATCCCTATTCCTGGAACTATCCGCAGAGGCCGCGCAGACCGGTCGGTACACGCAGCGGAAGTATCGTACCAAGAGCACGAGCTGAAGAAACGAGAGCTCGACGCCATCATCAGTGCGACTCTGGCGTCAGCGAACGGTGCCTACGAAAGCTGGCAAATCGCTGAAAGCAGTGCCGAAGCCATGCGCGAAAACAGTCAACTCCTGCAGCGCGCTTACACGCTTGGTGAGGCGGACTTGCAGGCGCTCCTGACCTCGCGTCGGCAAGCGGCAACCGCGGCGCAAAGCGCTCTGACAACGAAGGTAGCGGCGGCCCGTGCGTACTATTCCCTGCTTGTCGACGCTCACCTGGTATGGGATATGGACCATGATTAATAGGGACTCACAATGACATTCATTCGCAGACATTTATATGGCAACAGTCGGTGGTGGGTAGTAGGCACCTTGATGATGCTGCTGAGTGCGAGCGCTTTCGCTCACGGGGTATCGGAGTCGGATAAGAGCTTCCTGCAAGGGAGCACCGGTGTCCAATTCCTGCCGTTCATGTACTTGGGCGCTAAGCACATGGTGACCGGGTACGACCATCTTTTGTTCCTTTGTGGGGTTATTTTCTTCCTGTACAGGATGAAGGATATCGGCTTGTATGTGACCTTGTTCGCCGTTGGGCACAGCACCACATTGCTGATGGGCGTCTTGAACGGATGGCATATCAATGCTTACTTCGTCGACGCGATAATCGGACTCTCAATCGTATATCGAGCATTTGACAACCTCGGAGGGTTCCAGACGGTTTTTGGAGTTCAACCTAACAAAAAAGCGGCGGTCCTAATTTTCGGATTTTTCCATGGCCTCGGCCTCGCAACCAAGCTACAGGACTTCGCACTGTCACCCGATGGACTGATTCCGAATATGGTTGCATTCAATATCGGCGTCGAGATAGGGCAGCTGCTAGCGCTGAGTCTAATTTTGATTGGTATGCGCTACTGGCGCTCAACCGTCAGCTTCGCTCGCCACGCGTCACTGAGCAATTTCGTCCTCATGACCGCTGGCTTCATGCTGGCAGGATTTCAATTCACAGGTTTTCTTCGTACGTAAGGACATTTCTCATGATGCATTCAGCTTTGACCGACACCCACGTGGTGCCAAAACGAGAACTACTGCGGGCAACGCTCATCGCCGCCGTAGTCGCTGCAGTTCTTCTCACAGTTGCCGTGCTGCCGGCCGAGTACGGCATTGACGTAACAGGCTTGGGTAAGGCCATGGGCCTCACGAAATTGCATGCAGCTCCAGAGGCGCCGGTTGTCCAGACTACAAGCCAGGGCGTTTCAGCAGCAACGATTGCGGCAGTGCCAGGCTCAACAGTTTCCGCTCCTGGAGAGGAGCGCGCGCTGACGATTTCGTCTAGCCCTTCCCTACCGTATCGCGCCGACGACATGGAGGTTACGCTTGCTCCAGGCAAAGGTGTCGAGGTGAAGACGCACTTGGCGAAGGGAAGCACCCTAATCTACACGTGGAAAACGAAGAATTCGGAGAAGGTGAATCACGACTTCCACGGGGAGCCCGTCAACGCCAAGGAAAACGAATTCGAAAGCTTCATCCTTGAGAAAGCGGTTAGTGAGTCACGTGGCACGCTCATCGCACCGTTCACTGGAGTGCATGGTTGGTACTGGAAAAACAAGAGTGCAGCGCCTGTGACAGTGGTACTTCGCGCAAGCGGGTTTTACTCTGACATCTACAAGAAATAGCAGCAACCGGGCACCGGACGCCAGGCCCGCTAACTGGCATCCAAATTTCAAAGGTAAATTGTGAAGAAATTTAACAAGTTAGTCATTTCGTTGGCAATTGCTTCGTCCGCAGCTGTGCATGGATTGTCGATGGCTCATCCTGAGCACGACGAACCTACTCCAAAGGTCCAGCACGCTGAAGTGAAGGCTGGAGTCTCTGGCAGCGGGAAAAATACGAAGGTCCACTTCACTAAAGGGACCGAACCCGTGTCGACAGCGGGCGCCTCAGGCACCCTAACGTTGTTGGGTACGAAGAGCAAAGCGTCATATCCGCTTGTCCCTGCCTCAAACAATACAATGACGTCAGATGGATTGAAGAAACTCGCAAAGGGAAATCGCGCCCAAGTGCAAGTCACTTTTGCTGACAAAACGACACTGACTACTGAGGTGACTGCACAGTAATCGCACCACAGCCGGGGCTGCTGCACTGAGCTGCGGCACCCGGTTTCCCTCTACGTAGTAGCTCAGACTGTAGAATGCCGTGCTTTCGCCGTGCCTTAAGCGACTGTCAAACAGCTGAGATGCTCAACTCGCGCACCCACAAAGGTAACCTTAGAACGTTGCTGTAGACTCAGAAAATCAAGGAAAGCATGAGAATTCTCATCATTGAAGACAACCCGGACATCCTTGCTAACCTGTTCGGGTTCCTCGAGCCTAGAGGCCATACGCTCGACTGCGCAACCAATGGTTTTGCCGGCCTGTCATTCGCGGCAGAGGGTACGTACGACGCCATCGTTTTAGACGTCATGCTGCCTGGCCTGAACGGCGTCGACCTATGTCGTCGATTGCGAACCGAAATGAACAACGCGACGCCTGTGCTGATGTTGACAGCACGTGATACGCTTGAAGACAAGGTCAACGGTTTCACAAGCGGCGCCGATGATTATTTGGTAAAGCCGTTCTCCCTTGTAGAACTAGAGGTACGCCTTCAGGCTCTGGTACGGCGCGCTAAGGGTCTCACTGAAACGTCGACCTTGGTAGTTGGGGACCTTCACTTTGATTGTAAGAGTTTTCATGCTACTAGGGCAGGTAGACCACTTAGCCTGACAAAAACCGGATTCATCATACTAGGGTGTTTGATGCGCGCTTCTCCCGCCGTGGTCTCACGCGAAGAGCTTGAGTACGCAATCTGGGGCGACAATCGGCCGCAGAGTGACGCGTTGCGCACCCATATTCATGCATTGCGGCAGACTCTCGATAAATCGGAAACAGCACCGATGTTGCAGACGGTATCTGGTATCGGCTTTAAATTAATAGTAAATAATGAAACCCTTTAAGTCTATTGGCCGGCAAATTATCGGCGCGTACCTTCTTTTTACTGCAGCCTGTTGTTTGCTTTTCATTACTATTGGAGCATTTGTCATTGAGGGCATTGAAGTCAGGCTTGTTGACGACCGTTTGAAAGAAGTCGCCGCATGGGCTGCCCCTAGGTATGCTGGTGGCTTGCCTGTCGAAATGCCATCGGGATTAAGCTTCCATCATGGCGAAGGCATCCCCACTTCACTGCGAGCTCTTCCAGAGGGCATTCAAGAAGCTATTGTCGACGGCATTGAGCTGCACGTATTCGGAGGGCACACATCGGCTGGACCATTCGTCGTAATCGACCATGCATCAGACTATGAAAATGTCGAGAAAGCCGTCTACTCGTTAATCCTGACCTCCTTCATCGGCTTCCTTGGATTGTCGCTGCTATTAGGCCGCTATATGGCACGTCGATTTGTTTCGCCAATTACTAGCCTGTCTCTCGCAGTTGCCGAAAAGCAGCCTAATCTTCCTCTTCTACAAGAAAATAACGAGCTTGGGGCGCTCGCGAGAGCGTTCGATGACTATGCCAAGGAGATGAAGCACTACCTGGACCGCGAGCGATTCTTTACTGGCGATGTCAGCCACGAACTTCGAACACCGCTTACGATTATTCGCGGCGCTGTAGAAATTCTCTCGTCAGAAACGATAAAACACCCGGCAATGCGGGCGCCAGTCGAAAGAATTAATCGAGCGATTGAGGACGCGTCGCAGAGTGTCAACGTTTTGCTGATGCTTGCACGCGCTCCGAATCTTATCGAATCGTCTGAGATTTCTGTAGGTGCTCTGGCACAAGCTCAAGTCGAACAGTACCAATTTTTGGTGCGTGACAAACCTGTCAAGCTGACGTTTGCCGGAGGCGACTTTAGATTCAAAGTTCCGCCTAAGCTCCTCGAGTCGGCCTTGGGCAACCTCATCCGAAACGCGTGCTTGTACACCGACCGCGGCACAGTAGCTGTCGAAATCACTGGATATAAGATTCAAGTCCACGACACAGGCGCCGGTCTCCCAGATGCCGTTATGGCAATGCTGCTTGAGGAGCAAACTGGTAGCTACGTAGGCTCGGAAGGTACCGGGCTAGGACTTGCGCTCGTCAAACGCATTTGCGAATACATAGGGGCCACACTTCGCGTTGTCTCAAAGTCAGACCAGGGCTCGGTCATCGAAATCGACTGCTCAACCGCGCAGAGCACCGGCCTCACAAAATCCTAACATCTCAGTAACACAGTCTTCACTGACCGAAACGTAGTCTTAGCTTGCTGCACATTCTGTAGCAGCAGTGCAGAGCTCCTGCACAGGACTACTTTCGGACTACAAAGTGAAGTTAAGTTTAAGCCGTAACCTCCCGAGCGTTATATTGCCGCCCCTAGCGGCGCTTTTCCTCCTAATCGCCTACAATTCCGCGTTCTGGGATTCATTCGTCCGTGCCACCGGAGGCCTCGGGTGGTCGCAGCTCCCGCTGCAGATAGGAATGTTTCTTCTTATCGCGTTCGTCTTTACTGCCTGCCTAGCTCTCGTAAACTTCAAATACGTCTTCAAGCCTGTTCTGATATTCCTGTTCGTTGCCACCTCGGCTGCGAGCTACTTTATGAACCAGTACGGCACTGCCATTGACTGGTCAATGATTCAAAACGTTGCCGAAACAGATGCTCGTGAAGGGATGGAGCTCCTTACATGGAAAATGACATTCACGGTTACCTTACTTGGGATTCTACCCTCAGTTGTTTTGGGTTACAGCAAGGTCCAGTATCCGCCTATTAAAGGTCATCTAGCTCAGATTCTCGGTAGCGTCCTCGCTTCACTCGTTTTAGCAGGAGTACTTCTCTTCCTGCTATACAAAGGACTGGCCTCGCCGTTGCGTGAGCATCGCGAACTGCGATTTCTCCTTACGCCAACAAATTATATACAAGCGGTTAATGGATATTTCAAACGGAAGTGGGCGTCTCCAGTTGTCGTCTCCCCGTTAGGAACCGATGCTAATAAAGGAGTTCTATGGGCTAAGAGCTCCCGGAGAACAGTAACCGTCATCATCGTTGGCGAAACCGCCCGTTCGATGAATTTCTCACTCAACGGATATTCTCGCCAAACCAATCCACTGCTCGCAAATCAGCAAGGGTTGCTCAACTTTACCCAGGTGCAGTCCTGCGGAACTGCGACCGCCGTATCGGTCCCTTGTGTCTTTTCCGCATTGGGACGTCATCAGTACTCCAGTGCGAAAGCCCAAGGCCAGGAAGGCTTACTCGATGTGTTCAAACATGCGGGCTTCGATGTTCGGTGGCGCGATAACAACTCCGGATGCAAGGGCGTATGTGACCGTATCCAGTTCGAGGACCTTTCCAAGCCTGCTCCAGGAGACCCTCTCTGTAACACTGAGGAGTGCTATGACGAAAAGCTATTGAGAGATTTACCGGAACTCATACGGAGCGCCACTAAAGACTTGGTCATTGTGCTCCATCAGAAGGGTAGCCATGGGCCGGCTTACTCGAAGCGATATCCCAAAGAATTTGCGAAATTCGCGCCCGTGTGCGAAACGAGCGAGCTCGCCAAATGCTCTACCGAATCAATTGTAGCGGCATATGACAACACCATCCTCTACACCGACTTCATCATTAGCAAGGCGATTTCCATTCTCGAGCAAAGTAATACTGAGGATGGTGTAGATACGGCGCTCATGTATTTTTCGGACCACGGAGAGTCACTTGGCGAAAAAAATATGTATCTGCATGGTGCGCCGTACGTTATATCGCCGGACGAACAACGACATGTTCCTCTCATGCTGTGGCTCTCTGACAGTTTCCAAACCAGATTCCGTATCGATACACGCTGCCTTGCTGCACGTAGAGACCAAGAATTTTCGCATGACAACGTATTTCATTCGGCGTTGGGGATGCTAGCCATAAATACTGCTGTGTACAACCCGAAGTTGGATATTTTCAATGCGTGCAAACATGAGCAGTAAGCACAGATGGTCGTCTAAGTTGTCCTCGAAGGCAGGCTTATCCCTAGCTGCCCAGGAACAATGGCGTCAAACGTGTACTGGCATCGCTTTAACGTTGTTAATCACCCCGTTTTTGCTGAGTCTAATCGCATTGGTGACCGACTGGGACCTGCAACTTGCTGACAGTGCATTTAACTTCACGACTAATACCTTTCCTCTGCGTCACGCTTGGCTTACAGAAGAATTCAACCACGTCATTTTGAAGCGAGTACTTACCGTAGCCGCGGTTGGATTTTTGCTACTGGTGATTTGGGACTTCATCTCGCCGCGAAAGTGGTCATGGATTCGCAGGTTTCAATTTCGAGTCGTTGCATTGTCCGCCATTTCCATCCCTGCGGCAATCAGCCTCATTAAGCTGCAAAGTGACTCGCATTGCCCGTGGGACCTCCAGCGTTATGGAGGAACAGAACCGTATGTACGGCTTTTTGAGAGCCTACCCGCTGAAGTATCAGCTGGTCAGTGCATGCCGGCGGGTCATGCCTCGAGCGCACTATGGTTAATCTCGCTCTCTATTTTCTTCGTGCCCTATAGCGTCAAATCGGCAGTTAGTAGTCTGGTCATCTTTATGACGCTTGGGTTAGTTGTCGGCTGGATGCAGCAGCTGCGTGGAGCTCACTTCATGACCCACACATTGTGGTCAATGTGGATATCCCTTGTGACATTGACGATTATTGTATTGGCACTGGATAGATGGCCGGAACGTCAACCCGCAGTGAATCAAGCAAATCTAACAAAAGGACAACATGGTTGACTTTATCGTTGAGTTCCTCTCGAGCACAGGATATATCGGCGTCTTCTTGCTAATGGCGCTTGAGAACATATTCCCGCCTATTCCATCAGAAATGATAATGCCATTTGCTGGCTTCGTAGCTTCGAAAGGCGAGTTGAATGTTATTGGAGTGTTGCTTGCTGGCACAGCAGGTTCCGTCGCCGGGGCGCTACCCTGGTACTACGCTGGGAAATTGTTGGGCCGCGAGCGACTGAAGCGCGCTGCTGAGAAGTACGGCCGCTGGCTGACAATCAGCCCGCAAGAAGTCGACAAGTCGATTAGCACATTTGAAAAGCATGGGAAGACCACTGTCCTGTTGGGACGGCTCATCCCAGCCATAAGGACACTAATCTCGGTTCCTGCGGGCATAGCTGAGATGCCGCTGCTGACGTTCCTCGGTTTTACCACCGCTGGTTCGCTTATCTGGTCAGGTGTTCTTGTTGGGGCCGGGTTCATGCTACAGAAAAATTATTCTGAGGTGGCTGGGTACGTCGACCCCGCTGCAAAAGCCATCGTGGCTGTCATTGTGATTGCATACTTCTACCGACTGTTTTTTCACAACAAAGGAAAGGAGAACCTCTAATTTATGTCATTGGATATTTTCTGCATAGCTGGTATCTACCGAAACTAAATATTAGGCAAAATCATGAACAGAAACCGAATTATCTCGTGTGCGATTATTGTTGTCGCCGCCATCGCCGGCACCGCGCTTGCTACAAACAAAATAGAGAATGACGCTAAGGCAGTATTGGGAGCGAAGCTTTCTTTGACTCAAGCGATTTCCATAGCCGAACAACATGTAAAAGGCCGAGCCGCCAGTGCTGAGTTTGAAAAAAGCGGAACGAAACAGTTTTATGACGTAGAAGTGGTTGCGGGTTCCAAGGTGTTCGATATCGAAGTCGACGGAATGACCGGTAAGGTCGGCAAAGTCGCGGAAGATGTCAGTGACGCCGAAGAAGATGAAGACGAAGACAAGTAAGCGTTGATAGCTGCCAGGGTCTGCATTGACCTGGCAGTTGCACAAACCTATCGTGGTCTGACAGAACAGGAGCAAGCATGTCCACAGCAGCCCCCTCTTTAAGCAAAGTTCCGGAAGCGACCTTAGTTTTCTGGCTTATCAAAATCGCAGCCACCACGCTTGGAGAAACAGGAGGCGATGCGGTGTCGATGTCTATGAATCTAGGCTACCTTACCGGCACAATAATCTTTTCTGTAGTCTTTGCAATTGCGGTTAGCGCTCAAATCAGTACTAAACGGTTTCACCCTTTCGTATACTGGGCGACAATAATCGCTACGACAACCGTGGGAACAACCCTCGCGGACTTCGTTGACCGCTCGCTTGGTATTGGATACCCAGGTGGAGTGGTGTTATTGAGCACTCTCCTCGGCGCCTCAATCTATATTTGGTACCGTAAAATGGGGACGATTTCAATCGACTCCGTCAGTAATCCAAGAGCTGAGACATTCTACTGGGTCACGATTATGTTTTCCCAGACGTTGGGTACAGCCCTGGGCGATTGGACCGCTGATACAGCTGGGCTCGGATACGCCGGAGGAGCGATGATTTTTGGCGCGGCGCTGCTAGTCATTCTTGCGCTGTACCTGTGGAGCAATGTTTCGCGCACTGGCTTGTTCTGGGCTGCTTTTATTCTTACGCGTCCGTTGGGTGCAGTTGTTGGAGATTTCCTAGACAAGCCGGTGAGTGCCGGTGGACTTGCGCTTAGTCGGTATAGCGCGTCTGCTGCACTGTTAGTTTTCGTTATCGGCGCTATTTTGGTTTTCAAGCAACGGTCGGCCGCTACGCCGCATTAAATAGGAGGGGCCGTGAGAAATTCTTTACGATGGTCAGCGGCCTTAATCGAGCGAGAGAGAGCATTAATATTGTTATCGTGCTTATCGGTAATAGTGTTTGCTTTTCTTGCGTTCGAGATTTCGAGCTATAAGTTCATTCCAGAAGACATCNTAATTCTTCGAGCTATTCACTCGTACTCAACACCAGTGTTTGATACTATTGCTGTGCTTCTGACAAAAGGAGGCGGCGGCCAGCTTCTTGTTATATTTGACCTGGTAGTACTGGGTTATCTTGTGAGTCGACGACACTTTGGTAGTGCGACTTTCTGGACTGCGAGTGTCGGTGGCGCAAGTCTTTGCAACTATGTGGCAAAACATTTATTTGCTCGTACCAGGCCTGACCTATGGTTATCAATTACGCCAGAATTCAGTTTCAGCTTTCCTAGTGGACATGCCATGAATTCACTGGCGGCTGCTGGTGCACTATTAGCTCTTACTTGGCAATCCAAGGCCCGGACTAAAATTGCTGTTGCATTGTTCTTCTACGTCGTTCTCATTGGCCTTTCGAGAATGTACTTGGGCGTACATTACCCGTCAGACGTAATTGCCGGATGGGCTTTGTCTACAGTGTGGATTGCGCTGATGACAATCGCATTTCGAAATCACATGGAGTTGAATCGATACATTGCCAGCCGATAACTCGACGGCGTATCGATACTGTTAATTATATCGAACGTATTTAGGGACTTGGCAATGAGTTGGATGAACTTTAAGCGCCCCGAATTTATATTAGCCACCTTTGTCTTCGTGGTTCTTGTGGCAATCGCAAGCATCCTATATTTTACTCGCCCAATTGAAATGAGCTCAGATGCGATGGATAAACAGCTCTTGGATTCAATAAAAAAGACAGTGTCGCCTTTTGACATCAAAAATTTTATTGAAACGCAAAAAATTGAAAATTCAATTGTAAATCTTCATCTGTTCACGGTATGCAACGAGACAAAACGCTGTTCAGTTTATGCTTTTATAGGCTTCGCGGAAGCTGGCGACGGCAAAGAGGAGAGTACGCTGTTTGTCGAGGTTGAAACTCAAGCGGATGAAAACAGAACATTGAATCAAGGCGGCAACTGTGAGCCTCTATGGCGCTTTAAAAAATCGAACTGGGCGGTCAAAATTTTAAATGGTGGAGGACAAGGCGAGACTCTGCTTGCGCATGGTGAATTTAACGATATAAGTCGAATGAGCACGTTTGACGGCCGGAGCTCGGCAATCAATATACTTCACTCGATGCAGCGCGCTATCGTAACGAGAATTAGCGAGGAGCGCTCAACTAAAAATGCGCCAGGAGTGCAGTGTCGAGTCGAAAATACGCCGCTGTGGGAAACAAAAAAGCCAGATGTAAATTGCCCCGAACCCATTGACTGGGTTACGTGTCAACCCGTCTAAAGACGTTTCATTTTATGCTTCTAGCGGCGCATCAAACTAGAAAGATTACTTTGAAGGCCCCTAACGCGCTAGGTGACGAAATNAGTCAACAGTGCTACCTTCGTCGAGTTGACACGCATCTAGCTTATCTATTTCTGCAAGCGATAGCGCTGCTCGCGGTATAGAAGCGAAGGTAAAATGACATGTGCCATTGCGGTTTGGGCTTGCTCCGGGCTAGGTTGTTGAGTACCAATAGCTAAACCGCCAGTCGCGGCATCATACTCTCCTAGTAATGGGACGCCACCGGGACGTAAAATGGTTGCCGAGCTGCCCTCTAGCCATGCGAAGTAGTTGTCGAACTGGATGAGCGCTCGTCCAGGTGTAATACTGTCCTTCGCGAAGTCTCGCCCTATCATAGGATGTTCACTCGAGACTCCAAGCAGTGAAAGCAGCGTTGGTCCCAGGTCAACCTGACTTGCAATTGACTTGATACGCTTCGGCGTTATATCGGCGCCGATGATTAAACCTGGTATATGAAATTTTTTGATTGGTACGAGACTGTTCCCGTAGACCCTATTGTCGTGGTCTGCCACAATAAGAAATATCGTATCCTTCCAATACGGCTGCTTTTTGGCTTCCGCTATAAATTTTCCTAGCGCAAAATCTGCGTACTTTACTGCATTATTAACTGTTTGCTTTGTCGGGTCATGCAGCTTAATTCGACCGTCTGGAAATTCGAATGGCTCGTGATTAGACGAACTAAATATCAGGCTGAAGAATGGTTTGCCTTCTGCATGAAGGGTACTTAAGCGCTCTAAAGATTTGTTGAATAAGTCTTCGTCCGACGCACCCCAGCTTCCTTCAAAAACCGGCTTCATATCCCGACGGTCCACTACTTTTTGGAAACCGTTACCGGTAAAGAAGCCGCGCATATTGTCGAAGTGCGCCTCTCCGCCGTAGACGAATTCAGTATGAAATCCTTGCTTACCAAGTCCCAAGGCAAGTGTATAGAAGTTCTGTTGAGCTAAGGATAGCTTGACGACGCTTCGCGCTGGGGTAGGCGGGAAGCCTGCAACGACCGCTTCAATTCCGCGTACTGACCTGGTACCCGTAGCATATAGCTGTTCGAACCACCAGCCCTCGTGCTTCAGTTTTTCGAGCTCCGGGGTCACAGGCAGGCCTCCCAACGACTCGACAAAAGTCGCCCCTAAGCTTTCTTCGAGGACGATGACTAGGTTGTATGGCCGGCTACGCATTGTAGAGGCTTGCTGATGATGCAACGTCGGCAAGTCTGTTGAGGTGAACTTAAGGTCTTTTAGCCATGGGGCCGATTTCACTGATGAGAGTACGGTTTCTCTGGGAAGCGCGCCGTAGATTTCGGAAGAGTTGGCTTCTTTGCCCATTGAGTGAATAGCTTCAATGACGGACCACGGAGAATTTATGACCAATGAGTTGACCATTGAGTCGCCAGTAATGGCGAAGAGAGCCGTGTTTGCAGGCCTATGGGCAGTAGTCGACCTGATTTGAACGAACACTATAAGGACTAACAAAGGCCATACCAACAGCATCCTGGTCGACGGCCACATCACTGTAAGTTTAGAAGCCGAATACAAAACCTTGAAAAGAACAATGCTAATCAGGGTCGTGCCGCATAGGCCCAGTATCACTGCGACTCGGAAGCCATTCCACAAGGTTGCTATGACTTCTGCCGGATATGACAAGTATTCCACAAACAGCCGGTTAGGCCTCACGTCGAATTGCATGACGAATTGGGGCGTAGAGAGCTCCATGAAAACAATAAAAACCAAGGAGATTGTTGCCCAAACGGTTGTAAACAGCTTCCAAAACGTGGCGGTTTTTTGATGTGCGAACAGGGGAGCGAGAACGAGGGGGATGACGAGCAAATATCCGAGCAGAATTAAGTCTGCTCGAACACCCTGAACAATGATGCGACCAAGTATCCCTGTAGCCTCTACCCGGTCCCACTGCCAAAGAAGTAATCCGATACGGGAAATCGAAAGCGCAAGCAGCCCTAGTACTAACAACTGTAAGAGGGTGGCATATGGTCCCATCCAGCGTGTCAGCCTTGCGACCGTAACTGCTTGGCGTCCACTGATTAGGGCATCTGCTCGTGATTCGTTTAACATCGATATTCCTTGTTGCGAATTAGACTACTCAAATTTTCTGCACATGCAATTACGCTAATGACGTCAGAAGCTGATGACCAACACGCTCATTGCATACATGCCCACCTGACTGCCGCTTTCACATACTTACTGTGATGCGATGCAATCATGTTTCGTATTCGTGCGAGCTTTGTATACGTCATTGGTACGGTGTGTCCTAAGATATGGCGTTCATCTAGGGCGCCTCGTGGTGGCTCGTCGCTAGCACTAGCGACACACAAATATCGGTCGCTCCGCGGGAGGATACTAGATGAGCGCTTCACTCACCACAACGTCAATGTGTAAATTTGCTTGATGGACACACTTTGACAGTGGCAACCTACCCTGACAGTGCGAGATGGCAGCGGGATGCTAGGCGTCCACGCCCTCCAGCTAGCTGGCTAGGGCATGTTTACCAAGATAGGTCTAGTGTTAGTGCAAGAGGTTTGCGCCACATTTTTTGCTGCGATTTCGCGACGTGTGGCCGATACGCAGTGTGTTCGGCCTTAGGGGCAAGGTAGGACCTGATTCCCAAGGGTTTGGATTAGGCGGTCGCTCGAGTGGCTTGCTGCAGGGTACCTGAAGGACTTCACGCGAGCACGCAGATTTAGGGAGCTTAGTAGAGTATGACTTTGGCAAATACCTGGTTGCCGGCGCCGCTACTTGCCGGATGCGAGTCCAATAGCATGCGTTGTACACGCAGATTTAGGGAGATGTGGCAAGCGTCCTTGGAAGGCGACCGTATGCGGTCCCTGTGTAGAGCTCGAGGATTTTGCAACGTGCTTACTGCGTAGCAGATTAGTGGTCGTATGGTGGTTGGAAGTACTATGACATTTAGTCAAGCCCGGGGTTGACTCAGCCCATTCGCGGCTCAGCAACATCTTGTGGCCGCCAAGGGGCATGGCTGACCGGCCTTCCTGCACGCAGATTAAGGGAGCTTTCACACTTTTTGTGTGGCTGAAAAGTCTGGTGCAGACCTGATTGAAGCATGTTCCTCGACTCAGCGTCCTAGTCAAGTACGCAAACAAGGTGCGCAAGTCGTCCCGCCACCAGGCGCAGGTGCTAGACTAGGACCTCACTATCAAAAGGGCATGGAAATGTTGCGTTGGATGCTGGAGGTCTCGGGTGACGAATCAAAATTTGCCAAACTCCTCGTTCTTCTCGGAGGTATTGTCGTCGTATTCGTAGTGGCGATGCTCTTTATCGTCATCTCAGATTAGTCCCTCAATGGCAGTTTCGACCCTCCCGTAATTGACATGAAGTGACTACCATCGCGGCTAACGCTCAGTCCCTTCCTCCGCCGCGGTGTACACAAACCTACTTGTGCAGAACGTGCTCGTCCCGGCACCTGTGTTGCCAGCTATACCGCGTCAAGCCTAGGTCAGAACTCAACGCCTCGACGTCACCGCTTTGTTGAACTGCGCCCGGCCTCCCTCCCGCGTACCCAAGCTTCCACGGTGTCGAGGCGCCATCTTTTCAAAGCTGGATTTCCACGCACATATATCAGCGGTGGCACCTGTATCGGATTCTGCTTCATGTTGCGTTCGATGATGTCCACACTGTCGCCCATGAGCACAGCGAGCTGGTCAATGTCTAAGATGTCTTCCATTATGTTCTCGCGTTTAATGCTCCGAAGAGTGAGACAGGCTGTCGAGCTCGGAGTCAACGACGTGTAGTACCCGTTTTTCGCCTTTCCAACTAAATTCGTGTGACGTATCTGCTTGGCGGGAGCAACGATGAAAAATAAACGTTTTAGTGTCCTGCGACAGATTCCTCCATCTGTTTGGGTACTGGGGTTCGTCAGTATGCTCATGGACATCTCCTCGGAGTTGATTCATAGTCTCCTGCCAATGTTCCTGGTCCTGTCGCTTGGCGCAAGCGTGGCAACTGTTGGGCTAATCGAAGGGATTGCTGAGGCCACCGCGTTGATAGTGAAGATTTTTTCCGGAGTTCTTAGCGACTATTTCAGAAATCGAAAATGGTTTGCCTTTACCGAATATGCCGTCGGGGCGCTCAGCAAGCCGTTTTTTGCTCTTGCACCATCGGTTGGGGTGGTCATAGCCGCTCGGTTTGCGGACCGGGTTGGGAAAGGCATTCGGGGGGCGCCACGGGACGCCCTGGTAGCCGACATTGCGCCCCCTCACCTACGCGGCGCAGCATTCGGGCCACGCCAGTCACTAGACACGATTGGGGCCTTCGCCGGTCCCCTACTTGCCGTCGGTCTGATGCTGCTATGGGCAAACGATTTTCGGCGCGTGTTCTGGATTGCGGTGATTCCAGGAGTGATGGCTGTGTTGCTCCTTGCGATTGGGGTAACCGAGCCTATCAAGCCCTCTTCCGGCCGGCGGAAAAACCCGATTTCTGCGGAAAATCTGCGAAAACTTACATCTCCGTATTGGCGGTAGTAGGCATCGGTGCAGTCTTCACATTGGCGCGCTTTAGTGAAGCGTTCCTCGTTCTTCGAGCGATGCAGGGGGGGCTGTCGGTTGCTCTTATTCCGCTGGTCATGGTTGCTATGAACCTCGTCTATGCAGTTTCTGCTTACCCGGCCGGGAAGCTCGCCGACAGGATGGAACATCGGACACTTCTCATGATTGGTGTGGCCGTCCTGATTGCGGCCGACTTGATATTGGCGTATGGAGACCACTGGACGACAGTGCTGGCCGGGGCGACTTTATGGGGACTGCATATGGGGCTAACACAGGGCTTGCTTGCGACCATGGTGGCTGATACGGCTCCGGTCGAGTTGAGGGGGACTGCATTCGGTTTCTTCTACCTTGTGAGCGGCGTCGCGATGTTGACCGCCAGTACTGTCGCAGGCGTGATATGGGAAAGACTCGGTGCCCCTGCAACATTTTACTTAGGTGCATTGTTTAGCCTGCTCACACTTGCCCTGCTTGCAATTCCACGCCGCACTTCTACAGGAGGATAATTTTCTCAGCAATAAAGCCCTATGCTGCTAGAATCATTCGCATGGAGATGGCATACCTCCTTTAACCGCCCTTAGGGCTGATGATGCCTACATATTCCTTGAACGCGCGGGAAGATGTAGGCATGTCCTTTAGCCTCTTGCGTGTTCAGATTTGACTGACAATCTTTCTGGGCAGGCATGAAATCCATAAAGCTCTTCGAGCAAACTGAATTGCTTCTCTACGTAGGGAAGTGGACATTGTTGTCGACTGTAGTCGCGGTGATAGTAGGCGCTACTACGACCTTCTTCTTGTTCGCCCTGGACTGGGCGACGAATTCACGTGACAGTTATCGCTGGCTTATCTGGATGCTTCCTGGGGCCGGATTCTTGGTCGGTTGGCTCTACCTGCAGTTCGGGAGACACGTCGACTCCGGTATCAATCTTCTCATCGACGAAATTTATGACCCGAAGACGTTCGTCCCATTACGTATGGCTCCACTGGCCTTGGGCAGCACTGTTGTGTCACATTTGTTCGGCGCCTCAGTGGGACGTGAGGGAACGGCGGTCCAGATTGGTGGGGCACTAGCTGACCAGGTCACTAAGTTGCTCAGGCTAGGACAGGAAAGCCGCCGCATTGTCCTGATGGTCGGCATAAGTGCGGGGTTCGCTTCTGTATTTGGCACTCCACTAGCTGGCGCCATCTGGAGTCTTGAAGTATTAGCCATCGGGCGTCTGCGCTATAACGCTCTCCTTCCCTGCATGGTGTCGGCAACTGTTGCTGACCAAGTTGGCACTATGCTAGGCGCTCATCACACTGTCTATCTCATCCCAACCATACCTCAACTTTCCATTTGGGGAACGGTCGCGATGATACTTGCCGGCGGCGTCTTCGGCCTGACCGGTAAGCTGTTCGCTGAGGCCACCCATGCCGTAAGTAGGCAGATGAAAAAGTCCATCCCATACGCGCCCCTTCGCCCTTTCATCGGCGGACTTTTTGTTGCGGGAACGGTGATGTTTTTTGGAGCTGACCGATACATTGGCCTGGGAGTTCCCACCATTGTCGAAGCCTTCGAGAAGCCGTTACCCTCATACGATTTTGCAGCCAAGATGCTTTTTACAATCGCTTCTGTTGGTAGCGGCTTCAAAGGCGGGGAAGTCACTCCACTTTTCTACATCGGTGCGACTTTGGGAAACGCTCTAGCTCCCGTACTCCACATGCCCTACCCCTTACTTGCGGGGATAGGCTTCGTTGCCGTGTTTGCGGGCGCGACCAATACTCCCGTGGCCTCGACACTGATGGCGATGGAACTCTTTGGTGCCGAAGCCGGCGTGTATGCAGGCGTCGCCTGCGTTGTAAGCTATCTGTTCTCAGGCCAAACCAGCATCTACCATTCACAGCGATTCGTGCAGGCCAAGCATGGACACGCCACTGACAACATGAGGCTGGAAGCAGATGGAGCTGTTAAGCACCCTGCGCCCGAAATGTCGAGCATCGATGATTCGGATGGAAGTTGCCGCGACAAGGTTAGATAATGGTCTGAGTGCCTGCGATGCCCGTCAGGAGTCATTCGGGGAGAGTCATTGCGACGCTTGACCGCCCCAGCTGTGATATCGGTCACCCCAGGCGACTACTGACCGGTAGAGTGTGGTCGCGTTGACGGCGCATCAGCTTGTACAGTACCGCTATAGGCACGACGCCCAAGGCAGACCGCGTGAGGTCACCAGGAGTTCAGGAGGCGGCGAATCTCCTCCTGTACTTCTGATGTACTGATACCGGTGGCGCCGTTAGTTTGGATAACGTGACCGCGGGACGAATCTGCCCAGCCAGAGGGGTCATCGTCCAACGCGAACCAACGGTCAGGCTTTCGAATTTTGACGTCCGATGCAACTTGTTTTCCACGAGGCCAGGCGTCGAAGTAGCCCAAGTTCTCAGGATTGTAGGTCGCACCAATGACGCGCTCCTGGAGGGCTTCAGGAAGCACCTGTCGGGTGACGTCCAATCCGAATTCTGCCACCCATGTCGTGCTCAGGACAATAGAGACATCGCGATGGGGAGCCAGCAATTCGTCGAGGATTGAAATCCACTCGAAGAGCCCACGCCCCTCCGCTTGCATATGGATTCCAAAGTCGCGGCTAAGGTAGACCTGGTCGGAGTGCAGAACACCATCGAAATCTAGGTAGCAAATTTTGGTCATGTCGGGCTATCTTCGTTCCAATTACATGCATTGCTGTCCTGGGCTGCCGAGGCAGGCACCGGCCAGCCCAAAATTGCTGCGGCTCGGCGAATAACCCATTTCATCTCGTCATCTGAGCCCCATCCAGTCTTCATCGCGCGAACGCAGTACTGGTCAAGGATTGCTTCTTCCGACATGTTTGACCTCTTGCCCAGCTTACATTCTCTCGACTTGACCACAAATTGCTGGGCCAGGTCTTCGCAAATATCCCATCTCCGGTACAACTCCTGCGGCGTACACCCGGGAAGATAGAAACGACCTCCTGAGGCAACTAGAGGCAGCTTCGCCTGGTATCCCGCTACTGAGCTATGTATCTGCGGCCGAGGGAAGTCGTCGGGTATCGAGTAGTCTGGACTGGTCAATGACGCACCTTCAAGGGGTTGATGTTTGCACTTGGCAATTGATGAANAAGATTCGTATTGTCGCCTTCGATACCGGCAGCCTAACGAACTANCGCTTCCGNAGACTCGAGCGGAACGCTTTCACCGCATGCGGAAGCGGTTCCAAATCGTGCTGCTCAATTAGCTCAAGAGGGGTTCGATTGCCGAGCGTCTCGGCCGCTGTCGTAAAGAACCTGAACTTTTGCACACCATTGCATGCGCCAAGAGAACCTGACACTGCGTACAGGGTCTTAGTATCGAATCGAGGGTCGGCAAAGAAGGAAGGTATGTATGAGTCTCCGCCCAGGTAATGAACCTCTTGGGGCATCTCGAAAATTTCACGACTAGCCAGCTTTTCGACCAGAGCTTCTTTGCTCATGCCGGTCCTCCTGAGGAACTCGTCGTCACGGATAAGAGTCCCACTGTCGATGAGCCGCCCCCCAGCAGTGACAATCGCACGGTCAAGCTTCCACTGATGATGTGCACGCTCAGCCGCCGCGGTGCGAGCCTTTCTTGGAAGGAGAAGCACCCGCTGGGCAAACTCAATAAATTCGTTTTCGTCCCTCTTCGTCAACTCAGCGGTAGCCCGAGTGTAGGCCCGCATGACGTCGCGCTCAGACAGCTCTGAACGCTCGCTTTCAGGAGTATCGAGGAAGGCAGTCAGGGCCGACTTATACAGAACGTACGAGGACAAAAAGAGCGGCGATGACATACGTCTGTCCCTAAAAGCGGAAGGCTAGAAAGACCTGGAAGCAGGTGCTATACAAACCGCAGCTATCGGTAATACTTGATGCTGACGACCAAGTTGGAAGCGCCCTGCTGACGGCACAGTCCTGAGTATAGACTCAAATCATGTGACCGTAAAGTATGTGACCTCAAAAGCTGTGACCTCATAGGGCGTGGACATCTGCGAACTGTTGAGAGAACCTCACGCCCATATGTTCATTCCTAAAACCGAAGCGGAAGTACGCGCGACACTTTCAGAGTCTCTCAAGCGGCACAGGGCGCTTAGAAAACTGTCGCAGGAAGACCTCGCAACCGTCGCCGGCGTGAATCGCACTTTTGTAAGTCAAATCGAGAGGCAACAGAAGAACGTCTCAATCGATAGCTTAAGGCGTTTAGCCAACGCTCTTCAGTGTGAGGTATATCATCTCCTCGGTGGGCCAACGCAAGTCGATGAAGAGTGACCTGGCGAGCCTCGGTGCCCATCGCACTGCTAAGTGAACGGACGTTTGTGGTTGTACTGAGGTTGTGGTGAACTGAAACCAATGCGCCCGGCGGGGACTCGGGAGCAATTGGTTCACTTGAACGTCTATATTGACTTTGCAACCATACCCATGGCGACGGCAAGGCAGACAAAAGCAAAAGCAACTCTCAGGTGAGACGGCGCCAATCGTGATGAAAGTAGCGTGCCCATCCCCATTCCCAGCACGGCTCCCCCAGTAAAAGGCAGACCCACACCCAAGTTGAACTTCCCGGCCGATACACTGGTGGCCACGCCTGCAAGGGAGATGAGAGCAATCACTGCCAGAGTAGTAGCAACAACAGACCGGGCCTCAAGGTCGGTGTAGCGCTGCAATGCCGGCACCATCACAAAACCGCCTCCTACTCCAAGCAGTCCGGAGAGAACCCCAGCGATACCACCGAACAGTACAAGCGCACGGGCACATTTAGAAGTCCAGATGAATCGGCCGCTCTCGGTGCTCCGGATGCAAGGACGCTGTGTGTTCTCTACATCCACTCGGGAAGAATTTTGTCCAAGGCCTTTGAGGCTGTTATAGGCAACCCACACCAGAACCCCAGCAAATATGATGCTCAGCACTTTTGTATCTAGCCGGTGCGCTAACCATACCCCAAGGGGCGTCAGCACGATGCCGCTAACGGCAATCAGCATGGCGGCCCTGTAGCGAACAATCTTCGCCCGCAGCCCAACGATGGCGCCAACGGCCGCCGCGGTTCCCACAGCAAGCAACCCAACAGGCCCTGCTTGGCTCACTGTTAGATGAAGACCGAATACCAGCATCGGGACAGCCAGAATGCCTCCCCCAGCGCCGGTTAGCCCCATGATGATGCCAACGAGAAGCCCCAGTGCGACCGTTAGTAGCATCAGCCGCGCTCCAGCCCGGCCTGCACTGCAACCTTGGATTTAGCTCGCTCTAGGATTTCAAATGCGGCCATGCCAGCAAGCATTGCGATGCAGAACACAACAGGCTTGGCTCCTCCATACGCAAGCGAAACCAAGGCAGGCCCCGGACAAAATCCCGCCAGGCCCCAGCCCACACCGAAGGTTAGGCCGCCGACTACTAGCCGGCGGTCAATCTTGGTAGAGGTTGGGAGCGAAATGGTATTGCCCAGGACTGACTTCGGTCGCTTCAGTATGAAGGGGAAGGCCAGCGCACCGACCAGCAACGCCCCGCCCATAACGAAAGCGAGTGAGGGGTCCCATGCTCCCGCCAGGTCTAAAAAACCGAGGACCTTAGACGGGTCCGTCATGCCTGATGCAATTAGGCCTAATCCAAACAGCAAACCGGCCAACAACGCGCTTACTGATTTCATTTTAGGCTCCTCATCCAAGCAAATGGCGAACGACATAAACGGTGACGAAACCAGCGAACATGAACGCGACAGTTGCCGCTAATGACCGCGGCGACCGTCGAGAAAGGCCGCAAATACCGTGTCCACTTGTGCAACCTGAGCCATACCGGGTACCCAAGCCGACGAGCAGGCCGGCAATGATAAGAGTCCAGTAGCCTGCATCGATTTGCACCGCTGGCAGCCTCGCTACGAGAGCGAACACGAGCGGCGAAATCACCAACCCTGCAACGAAGGCAAAGCGCCAAGAAACATCGCCTCGCTGTGGACGCAAGAGTCCCCCAACGATGCCGCTGATACCGGCAATTCGTCCGTTGAGCATCAACAATAACGCGCTCGCAAGTCCGATTACGATGCCTCCACCGAGCGACGTCCAGGGCGTAAAGTGAGTCCAGTCGATAGTCATTTTTCGTCTCCCGTCTTGGGGCAGTACAGTTGATACAGCACCTGCAGCACAGCTAGAGCCTCAGCACTCGCGATGCTGTAGAAGATTTGCTTTCCTTCGCGGCGGGTACACACCAACTCCTCAGCACGCAGAACTGTTAATTGCTGCGAAAGCGTTGGCTGGCGTATGCCAGTCATGGCTTCTAGTTCGCTTACAGCAAACTCGCCCTGTGTCATCTGGCACAGCAAGAGCAGGCGGTCTGGGTTGGACAGAACCTTAAGCAGGTTGCACGCCGCCCCAGCTGCAGCGCGGAGTTGGACCAAGTCAATCGTTGGTGTCGCCATGTTTGAATCCATTCGAGAGATAAGCTTCAGACCAAACTATATCACAATATAATATATTGTGTGATATATTGAAGTTGACTGTCCTTTAGTTCAACATCCACCCAAGGAGCCATCATGATATTCAGGCAACTCTATGAGCCGCTGTCGAGCACCTACACTTATCTTCTTGGTGACGAAGACACTGGCCAAGCCATCCTCATCGACCCGGTCATAGCAACGATGCATCGTGATTTGGCAGAAGTGCACCGGCTCGGCCTGACACTGGCCTACACCGTCGACACCCACATACATGCTGACCACGTTACCGCGGCGCTTGAAATGAAACGAACCGTCGGCAGCAAAATCGCTGCTCCCGCTTGGGACAGGTTGCCTTGCGTCGACTTTGGCATCGAAGAGGGAACAACTTTTCAAGTTGACGGCATCAGCCTGCGACCTCTTCACACCCCAGGTCATACTGATGGCCACTTTGCATTTCTCTCCGCAGGCAGGGTCTTCACAGGTGACGCCCTGCTCATCGACGGCTGCGGCAGAACAGATTTCCAGAACGGTAGCGCCGACGCTCTGTACAAGAGCGTGCGTGAGAAATTGTTCTCCCTTCCGGACGAAACCCTGGTCTATCCAGCTCATGACTACAAAGAGCGTTTTGTTTCATCCATCGCTCAAGAAAAGGCGCGCAACCCAAGGCTGGGAGGAGACAGGACTCTTGATGAATTCAAGACCATCATGGCGAGCTTGAACCTACCTTACCCCAAGTTCATTGACTATGCCGTGCCAGGCAACCGTCAATGCGGTGTTTGCCCACCCAACTTACCCGAGAACCTCGCCCAGTATTGCCAGCAGATGTCAGCTAGCCCTCAAGGCTAAGCGAACTACAACCGCGGAGAACGACATGGAAAATTTCAAGCAAATTGAAGACGGTATATTCTTAGGCCCTCAGCCGAGCGAAGGTGACTTGGCAGAGGCTAAGCGACAAGGAATCGCGACAGTGATTGACCTACGCTTGCCATCTGAGACGGCAACGCCGAATGCGAACCTAGTGCGAATGCACGAGCTCAATTATGTGAACGTACCAGTCGACAAAGCAGCTCTGTCTACAAGCCAAATTGCTTCTCTTGAGCGAGCCATTGCTCAGACAAATAGACCACACCTGGTTCACTGCGCTACCGGCGCAAGAGGCGCTCTTTTGCTTGCCCTTAGTCGAGCCAAACAACAGGGTTGGACTGCCGAGCGCACACTTGAGGAAGCTGCATCTATGGGCTTTAATCTGCAGGGTTCAGAGGCGTTTGTGCAGTTCGTGAAAGAGGAACGGAAGGCATGAGCCTCGCGTATGTAGGGCGCCTGCTGAGCGGCATGGCTGAAAGGTAGTCCCCGCCTTCGAACCTTTTGCTGGTCCCCTACCATTCAACTGCCTAGACATGTCCGACAGGAGGAGCAGCCTGGCGACAAAGCATTTTGGGTATTCGGATTAGTCGGTTGATACTGCTAATGCAGGCGAGCCTGCTTCGGTAGTCACTAACCAAGTAATCTTCTCGTACAGACATGCGTCGCTAACCCTGTCGAGGGTAAGTGTGAACTCCTGTAGAACTTTACGTGCAGCGCCGCACTTACCAGCGCTGCGCTTTTCGTTCATGAGTACGGCAATGCCCGTACACGCCCTCCAAACGAGGCGCGAATGCAATGTTGAGCCTGGCGAAGCCTCGAGAAGGCCAGTGCGCAAGCGTACTAGCCATTCCCGAAGGGCCGAGACCCACCGCTCATGACGGCTACCTGTCGACGTGGGTGCTCCCGCCGCGGAACGTCCGCGCTGGTTCTTTGCCGCATTCACGTCAGCATGTGCTAGGTAGCCACATGATAGACAGCCAAAGCTGTTTCCCTTGCGATTTGCACGATGCACAAAACCGCAAGAGGAACACATCTGACTGGTATAGGCCGCCTCGACTTCGGTGACCTTGAATTCTTTGAGCTCGCTCCAGCTCTTGATGCACTGCTTGAACACTGCTTGGCCGAAGCCACGCAGCAGACGATTCATGCGACGACCCAAACCACTATTCTCAGCGACGAAATTAAGCTTTTCGAGGATAACTTCTTCAGGACTATGGGCTTGCAACAGCGAGCGCACCCAGCGCTGGACGTTATTCTTGATGTAGCGGCGGATACGAACTGCAAGGCGCCGATAGCGTGCACAGTCAGTCAGGCGAACAATGCCAGCGTTCTGCAGACCTTTGGTTGTGGCCTGAAGCTGGCGGTCATATCGACCTAGAGTATCAATGAAATTTTCGCCGCGGATATCCCCTTCCGATGAGGCAAGGAAGTTTCGCAAGCCAAGGTCTAGCGCAAGCAGTGGGACGCCAGGACGGTGCCAGCGCTCAGTTGGCACGTCGCGGACTATGTCAAGATATAGAGCTCCGTCTTTGGTTCGCAGCGTGAGCGTTTTTGCCACTATACCCCCGGCGGCCGCAAAGTAGGCATGTGGCTCAACTGGCACACGTATGCGTTTGCCTCGCTCAAGCGTTGACAACGTGACCCAATAACCAAAGTGACGATGCTTCGTGTCTTTGACCGCCTCGAACTTTGCACTGAGCTGGTTGAACTGAAGAGGAAGCCCGTCTGGGTCAGGAAGGTCGTACCTTTTAACGTAGTTGTCGAACCAGCGACGTGTAATCCTAGTTGCAGCTTGACTGATGGAAGTCGGCCCCGTGCCAGTTCTGAGTGTGGCATTTTGGTTGGCGTTGGTGGCGTTCCACAACTGGCATGCATTAATCCACATCACTTCGTGGCGCAACACGGAGTCCGAAATGCTGCGCGATAGCCGGCGTCCTCGATTCGACAAATTCGAAGCCCAGCCCTGCGCTTGGCCGGCTAGAGCGCGCAGCATCAAGTCCTTTTGAGAGGTGACAAGCCTCGTCTGAGGGAAAGTTGAAGTCTGGCCGGAGCATCGTAATTTCGGGTTGAAAACGCCAGTGCGCCAGAACGGTAACCAGTACCAATTGAACGCCGGGCGCAGCGTCCGTTTCCATTCCGCAGCAACACCTTCCAAGACATTACGTTTGGTCTGGTTGAGCTCGCGCGCTACCTTAAGAGCATAGCTGCGATGTACGGACTTGAGCGAAACGGTAGTGGGCACGGAGTAGACGGGTCATGAGCAAAACCTGTCTAGCACCTGCGTTTATACTTTTGATTCAGCCAACTAATCCGAATAGCCAGCATTTTTACGTCCAGTTCTGGCTTCCACCGTTCTCGCCCAACAGCTAGCGACAAATCAGCGGCAACCGGTGACCTCTAGGCCTTGGACGCAGGTCCCCGTCGCCCGGGCAACGGGACATCAGAAGCCAACGCATTCCTTGCCCGTTCCCGGCCCAGGCAAGAAACTGTGCTCGCTGGCCAGCGAATTTATCATGTGTCGCTATACATGTCAGGTCAACAATACAGGGACAGACATGCAAGACTTCTTAATCGACTTAGCGGCCGTCATCATCATCTGCTCGCCTATGGTCGCAGTCATCGCATTCGGCATTTACAAAGGGGACTTCTCAAGAGTTAGCAAACCTTCTTTGCCCCCGGACGAACTCGAGTTGCGTAGACGAGCGAACGAAACGATGCTCCGCCACGAACGGAGAGCATCGTACGAACGTCGCAAAACCGAGGCTCAAGTGCGACAGTGAACTATTAGAGAAATGATTTAAGCCCCTTACGCAGCCGCCTAAGGGGCTTTGTTCTTGTGACGTTCATATGCCTGCTGATGCGCCGTCCTACCGGCGCTAGGTCGAGCGCAGTGCAGCATGACACTCCGATACCGAAATGCTCTCACGCGCTGCTCTTTGTCTTAGTGGTCGGCCTTCTCGCTTTCATCGGTCCTGAAAATCGGACGCCGAGTCATGCAACAACACGGCGAACAATGCTTTGTTTGAATTCACAACAACGACAACCATCGCCGTGAGACAATATCCTCAGAGAAACTTCCTCCCTTGCTATGATTTCGTCCAACCACTTACGGAGGCTGAAGCCCGCGCCATTTTTCGTGATACCTGGCTTGGCTACAGAACTCGGCCAAGCTATTGCACGCATGTGCTGGACTTTAGTCTTCGCAGCCTACCTATACTTCAGTCAGCAATTTAGAGGAACTCCGCAGTATTCAGCAGCGTGTACGCTTGCGGTAATCCACTTTGTCTTCGCTGTCTCGGCTTGGCTTCTCATAAGAACAAAGGTTGGGGGTACTCCCCTGCGCTTTCTTACTATGACAGTAGACCAAGCGCTGTTTGCAACTACGCTCTACCTCACGGGCGAGATAGCAGCGCCGTTCGTTCTGATGCCCGTATTGCTGACGTTTGGAAGCGGGCTCCGATATGGCAGAACCTATGCTGTTTTATCCTCAACAATTAGCTCAGTGTTGACGTGCGCTGCACTGATGTATTCCCCTTACTGGGAACAATATCCGACCATCCGCCTGGGGTTGGCTGTTGCGGCCATTGTGCTTCCGCTGTATCTCTTCCGCTTAACAGACGCGTTTGCTTTCGAAATGCGTACTGACTCGCTGACGCAGTTACGAAACCGAATTGGCTTCGACGAACTCCTCAATGAGGTCTGTGAGAGTGCCATCTCTGCAGAGCACGAACGTGCTGTTGTCTTCATCGATTTGGATGGCTTTAAAAAGATTAATGACGTGCAGGGGCACGACGGTGGCGACCTCGTACTCAAACACGTAGCGCATTGGCTGACCGTGGAGCTAGGGCCCTTAGGTACTCCTGCACGGTTCGGTGGCGATGAATTTGCTGTCATCGTGGGGACGCGATTCGTTCGCGAGGATTTGGAGGCAGCCCTTACACGATTCCTTAAGCGCGCAGAAGCTGTAGGCGAGCTTTTCGAGAGTCCACTTGGCGCCAGTATCGGTGTCTACTATCTCGAGCCGGCCTCCGCGATAACGTCCCGATTTGCGTGCAAGGCTGCGGACCAATTGATGTACAGGGCAAAAAAGCTAGGCAAGAATCAGTTCGTCACCTCGACTAAACAAAACTTCTCCGCAGAAGGCCACCTAGTTGACTTGCCTAGCCTGCCTAACGCGGGGAAGGAAACCGCTCTAGCTGCGGTTACGTCGGTGCCAGAAGACTGCAGCCTTGATAACCTAGTTCAGTTGCACCTGTAGCGTCCCCACCTGCGACGGAGTAACGCTTCTACAAGCCCTAGTGAAAACGTACGTGTATCGAATTTCCTACGAAACGACTTTGCGGAGCGTGCCTACATCAGTCCAAACACCGCGCACAAACTAGAAATGGCGACATTGCAGTGCGCATACGAAAGTGCGCGCTAAACTTTCTTAGTGATTGGGCGACATTTGCTGAAAATTCTTAGTTCCTGAGCGACAGTTGAAGGCGGATTCTGCATTTTCTTAGTGGCTCTGCGACCTTCGGTTGCGTGTGTACATCCGAAGCAGGCAGAACTCTCGCTGAAGGCTCAAAGCTGGCCTCGTCCGTTGCAGAGGGCCTGGCACGGGGCGCAGCATTATATTTAAAATCGATTTATAAGAACTCACACTTGGAAATTTTATGGCGAGACTAGGTTTCGATAGGCGTACAGGGCTCATCTATGAAGGCATGGAGGGCCCAACCCATCCTGTGTGGCCTACTCCAGCTTTGTCTCAAGCAACATTGATTGAGAAGCCAGAAGACTTGGAACGTATTCCAGGTGATTTCGACGGCTTAGGCTGGACCTTCATCGACGGCAGCTTTGACCCTGGAAGTCGTGTACGCCGAGGGCGACTATTCCAGAAGTTTGGCGCAGTCAGCTGGGAGCGGACTCAAGTCGAAGCTCATCCTGCTATCAATTCCGACCTGCAGAAGGCAACTATCAATGGCGGCCACGTGAGCAAAGAGCTCAGCGTCTACTACGAGTGCACCGAACTTCTTCAAAAACCCAATCGTGGCGAAGGGCTCCAGCTGGCTCTAGGTCGCAAAGACGGTCATTCGTTGTGGCGCATACTTCAAACCGAACGAATCGCTTCAGGCGACGTGCTGGTCACGCTTCGGGCAGAGTCGGCATTTGGCGTAATTCCACAACTAGATGCCAATCAGATTGCAACCGACGCCTTACCAGGGGTGCAGGCCGCGCTGGACCGAGTCGTCAAGTCGGCCTACCGAGAGCTACCTCAGTCCGTGGTCGACCACTGCCGAAATGCTGCGGTCATGATTACCTCGCGGTGGATGCAGAAGGTAACTCATTCTCCTAAGCCCGTTGAGCAAGACCTTGGCCATTGGATAAACGCAGTAAGAAGCCAGTTCGGTGACGGTAAGCGGTTTGCGCTGCGAAGCGCACTTGAGACTATCAACCGACTACACCCGCGAGGAAAGGACAACGAGTCATACAAGCACTCACTGCGCAACATCGACGAGCTTGATGCTGAGTATGCTCTTCATGCTCTAGGCTTCGTGATTCGTGAAGTGAATTGGGGTCAGTAATTTTGGCCTGCGTTTGCCGGCTGACGCCCGACCAAAATATTCCCAGTATGGAGTCTGTGCATATGTATGGTCGAGCTAAATGACTCCTGACTATGGCCGGCTTCACTGTTTTTGCCGCCGCCTGGGTGAACTGCGCCCAGCTTCTCTTCCTCGAACCCAGGCCTCTACGGTCTCGAGCCGCCATCTCAACAGCGCCGCATTCCCGCGAACGTACATTAGTGGCGGCACTTGTGTCGAATTGCGCTTCAAGTTCTTTCAATCGATTCCACGCTCTCGCCTAGTAGCAGGGCGAGTTGGTTGATATCCAAAACGTCTTCCATTGAGTTCCTAATGTCAGGTCACCGAGAGGGTTAGACGGGATGTCAAACTCGGTGTGAAAGACATATAGAGCTTAGTTTTAGCCTTTTCCGTATCCTTTCCAACAGTACCAGGAGCACTCGTGCTCTGTTGCGTGACAGAGGGAGAACCCTGAACGGAGTCGCCGGCGCAGCGTCATCGCGCCTGATGCTTGCGATGGGTCGCCTCTCAGTCCCGTGCACAGGATAACTGCTCTGCCGTTGCCTGCATCTGCGGGCCACAAGCGGTCCACTCAAGCTTACTGACGTGCCATCTTGCAAGCCGCTCAACTGACGTACGGTGCGCCTGAGGAAAGCGTTAAAGACACTGTTAACGACGCCGGCGGGCCATGGGCGATTCCCACGAAACGCACGCTTCGAACTCTTTAGCAATTGTGCAACAGCCTGTTGCACGATTGAGCATTATCGGCTTCCGGCACAGACGCTGGCTTTAGCGTCCTATACTAGAGAATTACTCAGCAGGAGAATTGCTATGCAGATTAGCCGCCATCATCGCGACATGGCATGCTCGCTTCGACAGCAGATGCTGGAACTGCCCACCCTAAAATAGCCGCGGCGCGGCGGATAACCCACTTCACCTCCTCGTCTGAGCCCCAACTAGTCTTCATTGCACGTAGACAGTACTAGCGCAAAATTGCATCCACTGAGATATCAGCACGCATTCCCACCTTGCATTCCCTAGACTTTGCGACAAGCTCTAAGGCCAAATCTTCGCAAATATCCCATCGGACGTATGGCTCGCGTCGCGTACACCCAGGGCGGTAGAAGCGTCCGCCAGATGCAACAGGAGGAAGCTTGGCTTGGTAGTCTGCTACCGCGCTATGTATGTGGGGCCAAGGAAACTCTCCGGTTGGAAGTAGTCTGGGCTTTTCATGGAAGGAGGAGCACTCGCTGCGGCTAGCCGGAGTGAAGCCGCACTTTCGTCAGCCAAGTTGAGCGGCAACAGAAGAACTTGTCCATCGATAGCTTGAGGCTTTTAGAGAGCGCTCTTCTAGGCGCGGTACACATGTCGGTGGTAGCTAAGCCCGCAACGGCCGGTGTGCCAGGTGAAACCTGAATACGGTCTGGACATCATGGTTACACCCGTCAGACTGAAGTGTACTGCACTTCACGCCCGGTCCGCCCGAGCTATGGCTCACGAAAATTCGTTCGCTTCGACGCCTTTACTGGCTCTGCAGTATACGGAACCCTGCAAAAGGCGCACTCCAATCGGACGAATCCCAACGGCCTGTACCATGGCTCAGTTCAGCTCGGTGCGAAGTGCAATAGCCTGAAACCCGCTTAAGCCTAAGCTCTCGTATAATTCACGGTCATGGACAGTCAGAGCCAAACGAACCTATCCCTGCCGGATGCTGCGCTGCAGTTGACTGTCAGGGTCACGCCTCTTGAGTTCATAGAGCTTCCCTTCGTCTTAGATGGTCGCAATGGAAGTAACCGCGCGAATCCTGACCGAGCCCAAATTAGTGCAGAGACCGACGTTGAGGCCGTTCATGCCTGGCTTTCGCGATTCATGGACACGATGACAACGTTAGCGACATATCGCAAGGAAGCCGAACGGCTGCTACTCTGGTGTGCGGTTGAATTGAGGAAACCTCTCTCGTCGATGAGGCATGAGGATTGGCTCCTATATAAAAACTTCCTTGCAGCTCCGTGTCCGACCCGGCGCTGGGTTTCGGAGGATGGAAGAAAACTGCCCCGGTCACACGCCGACTGGAAGCCGTTTGCTGGACCATTATCAGCTTCCAGCCAACGACAGGCAGGCACAATCCTTAACGCGATGTTTTCATGGCTTGTAAATGCCGGCTATTTGGCGGCAAATCCCCTCGCGCTTTCACGGGAACGAAAGCGAAGCACACCTGCTCGCGTCACTCGCTATCTTGACGACGATGTATGGGCGGAGGTCAAACTTACCATCGAGATGCTGCCAAATGCGACAACGAGGGAGCGGCAACATCACGCCCGCCTACGCTGGATTTTTTCGCTGCTATACATCTGCGGATTGCGGATTTCTGAAGTTTCCGGAACTCGAATGGGGGCGTTTTTTTCGCGGCGGGCTGCGGACGGCACCGACCGCTGGTGGCTCGAAGTTGTTGGCAAAGGCGCGAAGCCAAGAATAATCCCAGCGACTAGTGAGTTGATGGCAGAGCTTGGACGTTATCGCGACGAGATGGGCTTGGTACGGGTTCCCAAACAGATGGAATCCACTCCATTAGTGCTGCCGATTGGCGGAAAGCACCGTTTTCTTTCAAGAGGAGGATTACACACAATTGTAAAATCTGTGTTTGAGCTTACTGCGGAGCGCTACCGGCTGCGTGGGCCCAACTTCGAATCTCAGGCAAACATGATAATGCAGGCTTCCGCTCACTGGTTGCGGCACACTGCAGGTTCACATATGAGTAATAATGCCTTAGACATACGACATGTACGCGACAATCTCGGCCATGAATCAATTGCGACGACAAACATATATTTACATTCGCCCGACGATGTACGTCATGCCGAAACCGAGGCCAGGCATCGTATTGACTGGGGCACGGAGCCCCGTCTTAATGAATAATCCAGACCCGGTTATACTCGGATGTATAGTGCAGGTTCTTTGGGTGCGGCGGACGGGTAAAGCTCAAAAATCCACAGCGCTCTCCATTCAGCACTGGTGTAGGGCAACGTACTATCAGGGCCTGAGGCTTTTAAGACAATGTCGTAATTTTTCGTCGCCGACCCAGAGCAATCTGACGATACGGACAGGTCATAAGGGTCTCGGTAGATTGCAAAAACCGCGTCGATTGGCATCAACTTGTTTGACGTGAAATCTTCCAAAGTTAGTTTTTTCCAAACTACATTCCCTTGGGCGGAAGTAGCACCAGCTAACGAGATGCAAATATTGGTTTTTTGCCGGTCTTCCTCTATCTTATCCCAAATAGCAAAAAATTCGCAGTACGCAAACTTTAGAGCCAGCCAATACGGAAGCTTGTGCCCCCCTGGTTCCTTAAGGCGAACGTAATGTGACCTCCTAGTGTCAAGAAAATTCCGGTGAATATTTGTCTCTTGTGACATTCTCCAAATTAAATAAGAGAGAGATGCCGAGCAAACCTTTCCTCCGTCAATGCGATGCGTCTCATCGTCAGTGAGTTTTTTCAACCTGTTACAACAGGTCTTATGCTTCCGCAGGAAACTCTTTTTTATCCATCGACGCAAGCTTTTATAGCAGCGACCGACGTCGCCCGCTAGCAGCACTTCGGAATAGCAATCGTCACCGGAAAACGACCTTATTACGTTAGTTCCTTCCCAATAAAAACTACGTACCGGATGGACTCGTAGGTTGGTTTTCCAGTTTTCACCGAAAAATCCTGCTTTAGAAACCGCGTAAGAAAGCTGGGCCGAATCGGCTGTTGAGGCAGGTCCAGCGTGCAGCGATAACGCGTACGTAAGCTCAGCTAATACCTTGTCCCTCTGAGGGACTACTTCTTTAAGCCTCTTCCACCACCGCACGAAGTTTTCACACTCACGCTGCAACAGTTTCGCATCTGAGTGCGGCAACCGGACGCCAGCGATAAGCTCGTCCGCCCCTAACAACTCATCATCACACCAAGTGCAAAATCTCGACAGGTTGCCAGGCCCCCTTCTACCAAGCCGCAATTTAAACGTCTCTTGCTGAGCACATGATTTACAGGGCGAAAGAAAATCCAGATTGTGCAATGGGCATGTTGTAAAAATCTGAAGATTGTAAAGGGATGAGTGGTAACCCTTCTTGAAGCACTCAGGACAATGGCGCATTAGCGGAGCCGCAGTCGTGTTGACTTGAGGCATTCCCAACTGGTCCAAGAATCCCTGCTTTAGCCTTTTAGGGGAAACCCCCAATAAACTTGAAAACCTTTTAAAATCAATCCATTCGCTATTGTAAAATCGGTTGGGACGACCGGCGCAATTTCCGTCAAGGTCGTTGCTAATGAGCTTTACAAGGAATCCAAAAGAAATATTGTTATAGGCCAATATCTTATTGTATATAGACCAGGAGCTCTCGTATGGAGCAGGAAACGTCGGGTCCCACGTCAGCCGTTCTAACCCTGAAATATCAGTAGTCATGTTGCGCAATCTGACGGGACTTCAGAAAAAGAATTAAAGCTGCAATTGAAGACTGCCGTCTCAATCTCATCAGTGCTAATAGTAAAATTTATCCCGTCTTCCCGGCGCAAAGCTAACAGCAGATGCTCAATCGTCAGAGAAAGTAGCTCCATCGAAACCGCCGAACCAGAGTTTCCGGACGCGCGCGTGAGCGCATCCCAAAGTCTGTCTTTCGAGTGCAAGAGCCGGAATCCATGCTCGAACGCTAGTGGAAAAAAGAAGCATGTGTAGCTACAGCCTGAGCCTTCCGGCCATTCGGAATGTTCATCATATGCTTGGAGCAAGACCGCTAGGTCTTTGGAGGAAGTGCAACCTTCGAAGAGAACGGGTCTAGTTAGTAATCGCGCAATAATCTGCTGGTCGCTCGATTCCATTAGGGCAGTACGGCGATGAATTATAGACGGTTGTGCGAAGGATACAGCGGTCATCTTGACCTTGTTAAGCTCGAGCGTGTTCTGTAAGCAAACCAATTGTTGCAAGTCACCTTCATTAAGTAGCTGCAATTCATCGATTAACATTACAAACTGCGTACCGCCGCGGGCTTTTACGTTAACCCGGATATCGTTGACCGCGTTTATGAAAAGCTTGGCAGGTTTATTTCCAGATGCGAGCGCATGAGCAGATGCCTCAAGGATTAATCGCGGTAGGTGGGCATCAGAATAACGCAGTGAAGAGCGAACACTTACCATTAACGTATAGACGCTAGGGAACTCCTCGTTTAATTTTTCGCGAATAGCTCGCGCACACCACGTTTTACCAGTCCGCGGCGAAGCGTAAAATACGACTCCGGTTCTGCGTGCCCACACATAGTCCCGTACTATGTCATACGCGCGCTTCATCATCGGCGTAGGAACTGTGTAGTCGCGTTCAAGAACCGGATGGGCAGCCCGAGCGCTCGGTGCCCAGTCACTGCCACCATCTTCGGTGCTAAAGGTTCTACAGTCCAGCACAGGAGTCTGAGCTCTAGTCATAGTCTATCGCCGGTTCTTTATCTTTGTGAAAAAATCGTCCGGCATATCAGGCATAAGTCCCATTCGCGGTGGAGGAGTCGGGGTGACTATAGGCACTTTGTTTGCTCGAACGAAAGTTGGCCGCTTACCAGCTTCAGCAGACACTTTTGTTAATTCGGTAATAGCCCTTGGTGTCGGTGGCGACGGTGCTTGCCTTACGTTAGGTTTTGCTTTTCGAGCGTCCCTGCTTGTAGAAAGATACGCAAGGTACGCTTGTATCGGGTCTTCGAACTCACTAATAACAAGTATTCTTGATGATATCAGTCGGTTGATGTTTTTACGGGTGGCCCTGGAATGCTTAGTTATACCCCACTTGCCTTGTGCTTTCAATACACCTATTTCAGCGCCGTTTTTCAAAAAAGCGCGAAACTGCCGCATATCGCTCTCGTCTATTTCTAATATTAGCCGCGAGCCGAGTAAGTGCCCGCTATTTGCCAAAACAGGATTGGTGTATTTTGCGCGGTCCACTTGAACGTACGGACGGCGTCCAGTCGACCTTCCGCCGCGCACTGTCGCCTCCTCCCTCGTCCCCATAATCTTCGCTGCAGTCCGGCTAGACTCCGGCAGCCGCCGGATAAGAAATTCTTTCGCGGGATTCTCAACGAAATACCTAATGGCATCAAGCGGCGTCAGATAAGAAATTCCCTCACTCGGGGTAGCGTTATGCTGCGCCATTTTTACATCTAGTAGTTCCTCAACTTCGCATGCGCGAATCCGGTACCGCACTGCCTTTTCTTGCGCATCTTCGGCCCTCCCTTTTTGGGGACTACTTCCCGTTGTCGATGGCAATCGTCGAAATACGTCGCTGCCAATTTGTCGGAAAAGCCGTTCGACATTTGGTCTTCTTTCGAAGTGAGCAACCGGGCCCCAATTGATAGCGAAACCAAGCATCTTTCGTCCGGTATCATGTATCCGTTCTGCAAGATGTGCTAGTGCACCGTCAAAAAAGGTAGATGTCCAGAGCGCCCCGTGCGCCGCCGGGATGACCCCGCTCGGGAGACCTCCGCCGCTTGGGTAATGCAGTCCAGGAAAGCTGATGGTCTTGGGTTCCCAACGTTCAGTCCCGGCGCGCCGAATTACATCGAGAACGTCATTCGAATTTACCTCGCTGCTGTAAACTATGGAATACGCTAGCACAGCTGACGAAAACCGGTCTACGGCAGCAATTAGCCAAAGCCTATCTAGCGGAACTTCTGTTTCTGTCCCTTCTGGGGTCTGTATCGCAACTGAAAAGAATCCCTCAATGCGATACGAGTCTATCTCGACAACTTCGTATGGTGCTTCGACATAGAGTAGGACATCGCTACCAGTTCCAACATTGAGATGAGCGCGGGCAACTTGGCCCTCACGTTCATTCACCGCTTTCGAGAAATTCGCGTCGAGGACATGCTTCATAAACTTCGCAATTGAGCGTGCGCCGAGATGCTGAGTGCAAAATGGCCATTCGGGCGCGGCGATACCCTTGCTTTTTAGAACAGCAATGAAAATGGTATGCAGGTCCTTCGGTCTAATGCAAAACTCATGGATATGGCGTCGCTTGGCTTCTTGACGGATATATCGAACGAGAAGAGGTTCGAGGTCTGGAAAGCGCGAAAGCATATTCCCGAGCACACCCGAACTCCCACCTCTTTGTTGCGGCCTTTTAGGAGATACTGGAGCGCTCCGTTCGTATTTTTTTGTTCTGTAGAACGGAAGCAAAGCCCGAAACCCAAAGACTTGACCGTCATCAGATAGTCGCACGCACTTCTTAGCAAGCTGCACCTGGACCTGCCGCGCAAGTCCTGTTACCCGCTCAATTTCCTTGACTGGAAACTGGGCAAAATACATTTCCATGGCCTTCACTTTTAGAAGGAAGGTCTCCCGTCGAGACGCGTCAACTTCGGTGTCCAAAACTTTGGGCCAAAGTGTTATATCGGGATAGGTGCAGATTGCTCGTTTACGTGACCACATGGAGTTCCCTATCCGGAGTAGTCCACTTAGTTGCTTCGCAAAACGGATGATGACTAAGGTCAAGTGTTAGTGAGCCCGCGATGCTCATCCTTACAACCAGCCCGTAAACCGTCGGTGGGTCGAACGCCGCCAAGTCGGCCTCTATATCTGCGAGCACCCCGGCCCCGCGTGCGCGGAGCGCCGAAACGAGGGCTGCGCTTTCATTGGTGAGTTCCATGTCACGGATGGCGGCAGCGAACGAAATCGCTTTTAACCATCGCATCGCACTAGGAACCCGTTGTTTAAGTTGGTCGCTGCTAAGCTCCGACATACCAGGCAACACAACGTCCGCCGTCGGCGTGAACTCAGAAGTAGGGCCGACGAGCTCTTCGGGCGACGTTACGCTGGGACGGTTGCGTAGCAGAACGCTAGCTCGGGCGCCGGTGAAATTAACAGTTATTTGGCGGGCTTCGTCACCGCCTGCGGAATTCTCATCATCGAAGGAAAACCATGCGACAGCGGGGTTCGTCTCAAGATAGCTCAGCCAGTACACGAGCTCACGGTCACTATGAAGCATCCAGTCTCGGCTAGTTTTCACGCTGTAGACGAGCCAAAGATTGGAATTAGCTCTTCCCCTCCCGCGGTAGGAGGCAAGTACCCTAAGGCGCTGCTTTGAACTGAGTGACATCTTCGTCTGCCTTTACGACATTCGTGAGGCCAATGCAGCACCCTGGACAAGAAGGCACCGCACACATGTACTAAATTTAGTTCAAACCGCATCTTTGTCAAGAAATTAGTTCTGGCATTCGGAACTAAATTCGTATTCTTGAGGGGGAGGCAAGTTCAGCCGAACCGACGCTAGTGCTATGAAGTTAAAGAGAATTTCAATAACTCACCCGGGGCTTGAATTAGTTCGGAGGGCTAAAATCGATCGAAATAGTCTTCTCCGAACACCTGACAACGCTCCGTCCACGACGTTTGAGTTGCCGAAAGCTTGCCGCGTCGTCGGCACCTGCCTGGCCACGGTTTCAGCGTCCAGGAAACGGACCACGATGCCGTTTTCAAGTTGGACGACGTGCCTGGATATCCATTAAATGATCGTCCGCTACGGAACATCTCGGCCGATAGTGCCGCCTGAGCAGCATCTTGCTCTTGCCGATCTCAGTGGCAATCGCCTCTTGGAATTCGGTCACCCAACAAGCGCTCGGCGATTTGCGCGACGCGTTCGACGTCGATTTGGAAAAACTCCCTCTGCGAACCGGGCCGGCAGCCTTCCGGCAAGAAGGCACGCGCGTTCGATCTTCGACGCGCACCGGGCCTCCTGGCGCATCGCGAGTTCGAAGTTTTCGGGCACCGCGGTCGATCTGCCAATGAGCGCAGCCATGTTTCAGGCCGACCATTCGACAGCCCGATCGTGCGTGATCGAGGCTTCTATCCCGGGTCGATTCGATACAAACGCAGGCCATGCATTGAGTGCTTCCAGGCGACCTGTGGCCCGAACCCCGGCTGCACGAGTAGTTCGAGCCGCTTCTTGGCGCAAACCTCGTGTTATGGCACACGCCTGCTTTCGGCGCGCCGTACGGCCCGCATGGCCCCTCGCATCCGACCAGCCCGAGGCCGCCGGCAACAATAACCAGATGATTACGCCGCGTGGGGGGATAAACGTATCGGATGGCCGCCCTCCTCTGCGCCTTTCAATGGTTTCAGCCTTCGACCACGAAACCGGGATGCGTGAACGCCTGCGTCGGCATATGCGCATGGCCCTGTCGGCTGCAAGCGGGTCGCCGTGCTGGCCGCAGCCTTGGTGGCCGGTTTTTCTTTTGGGCGAAAAGCTCTGGTTGGTTAGTTACATTTTTGTGTTAGAGTACCCGAACCTTCAACCTCGCTTCCGATCCTCGTATGGCCAAGCTCACATCCTGGGACGCCAACCCGGTCAAGGCTTTCGAGAAGTTCGTCGTCAGCCTCGACTTTTCCGAAACCGCCAAGCGCCTGCCCGCCGATGGCAAATTCAGGACGATCTCGACGCGCTCCGTCGAGACCTACACATATATGTTCGGAAATTTCTGCAAGTGGATTGCGGAACAAGGGATACGCTTCTCTGCGGTCGACCCGACCGACCTGAAACGGTTTATCAACCGCGCCGATGAACACGGGCGCGCGATCAACAGCAAGATCGCCTACCGGTACCTGCGCCTGCTCGAACGCTGCTATCAGCATCTGGAGATCGATCCGAACCCGGCACGCGCGGCGATCCTGGCCACCGGCCAGGCTGAATTCATGCGCGACGAGCCCAGTCGTGCGCTGTCGGAGGACCAATTGTCACGGTTCTTCGACGCCTTGCCTTCCGCGCCGCCCCGCCTGCGCAGCGCGACTCCCTTCGGCGGCTGGAAGCGCCGGCGCGACCGGGCCATGCAGCTGGTGATGGCGCTGGCCGGGCTGCGGGTGTCCGAGGCGATCGGCCTGCTGCTTAGCGAAGTCGGCCAGCAGACCGATATCGACGGCGCCATCGAGCTCGCCATCACGCCGAGCGAGAAGCACGAAACCAGTCACGAACACGTGACGATCCTCCCGCGCGAGGGGGCCGTCGAACTGCAGGCCTGGTTGCGGGAGCGCGCGACCATGGGAATCCCGGGCGAGTTCGTCTTCCCTGCCAATGCCGAAGGACGGAAGATGATCAAGAAGTCCGTCTACATGCAGGTCCGGGCCACCTTCGAGCGCGCAGGCATCGACCCGTCCCGAGCAGGCGGGCGCACGTTGCGCAACACCTTCGCCCAGCGCAAACTCGCCGAGGGCGCCAAACCGGACGAGCTCAAGGACACCCTCGGCCTGGCGCTCGAGCGCTCCGCTGCGGATTACCAGTTCGCGCGCATCAAACCGGACCCCGATACCTGAAACCTTACTTCGCCCGCCGCTTCACCGCATACCCATACTGCACCGGCCAATCCGGTTCCTCCTCGAACGCATGCTGGGCCTTCAGCGCCCAGTACGGCTCGCGCAGGAGTTCGCGCCCGACCAGCACCAGGTCGGCGTCGCCGCCGGTGACGATCTCGTCGGCCTCCTTCGGATCCGTGATCAGCCCGACCGTGCCGGTCAGGATGCCGGCATCGTCGCGGATGCGGCGGCTGCATGGCACCTGGTAGCGCTTGGCCACCGGAATGCGCGCGGTCGGCAGGTTGCCGCCGGTCGAGACGTCGACGAGATCCACGCCCAGGTCCTTGAGGCGCCGCGACAGGTCCACCGACTGTTCGATGTCCCATCCGCCTTCCACCCAGTCGGTGGCGGAGATGCGCACGAACAGCGGCAGTTCGGCGGGGACGGTCGCGCGCACGCGTTCGGTCACGCGCAGCGCGAAGCGCATCCGGTTTTCCAGGCTGCCGCCGTACTGGTCGTCGCGCTGGTTACTGTGCGGCGACAGGAACTGGTGCAGCAGGTAGCCGTGCGCGGCATGGATCTCGAGTACCTGGAAACCTGCCGCCAGCGCGCGGCGCGCGGCGGCCTCGAAAGCGTCGACGATGGCGTCGATGCCGGCTTCGTCGAGCGCGACCGGTGTCGGATCGCCCGGGTGGAACGGAATCGGGCTGGGCGCGACCACCGGCCAACCGCCCTCCTCGGACGTGGTCAAGGTTGCGCCGCCGGTCCAGGGTGCCGCGGTGCTTGCCTTGCGTCCCGCATGCGCGAGCTGGATGCCGGCGCAGGCGCCCTGGCTGCGCACGAAGCGGGCGATCCGCGCCAGTGGTGCGATGTGATCGTCGCTCCAGATCCCCAGGTCGCCGGGCGTGATGCGGCCGTCCGCGGTGACGCCGGTGGCCTCGACGATGACCAGGCCGGCGCCGCCCACCGCGCGGCTACCCAGGTGCACCAGGTGCCAGTCGTTGGCCAAGCCATCCTCGGCCGAATACTGGCACATCGGCGCCATGGCGATGCGGTTGCGCACGGTGAGGCTGCGTAGGGTCAATGGGCTGAGCAGGTCGACTTCGGGCACTTCCTGGTCGTGGGCGGCGCCGGCCATGGCGCCGTGCGCTGCCGGTCCGGTGGGTTGGGCACGTCGCGGAATCATAGTTCGCCTCCGGGTGGAAACAGCGGTGGATGGGACGGCCGGCGCGTGAAGGGGCAATACGCCCCCTGCTGCGCTACGAACCGGGATGCAGGATCACCTTGGTCCAACCGTGCTCGCGCGCGTCGAAGTGCTTGTAGGCGTCCGGGGCCTCTTCCAGCTTCAGCTCATGGGACACGATAAACGAGGGCTTGGCGCGGCCGGCGTGGATCAGGTCGCGCAGTTCCCGGTTGTAGGCCTTGACGGGACATTGGCCGGTGGCGACGCGCTGGCCCTTGAACCAGAGCATGCCCCAGTCGAGCGCGATCTTCCCTTCTTTCTCCAGCGCGTCCGGGCCGTTCGGGTCCTCCGGGACGAACACGCCGACCACGCCGATCCCGCCGGTGAACTTGACCGAGTTGACCAGGTTGTTCATCGTGAGGTTGGGGCGCTCCTGGCGGTGATGATGGTGGTCGTGGCACTGGTAGCCGACGCATTCGCAACCCACGTCCGCGCCGCGGCCATGGGTCAGGTCCATGACCCGTTGCACCGGGTCGTCTTTCGAAAAATCGATCGCGATCGCGCCGATCGACTCGGCCAGCTTGAGCCGGTCGGCATGGCAGTCGACCACCATCACGCTGCAGGCCCCCTTGATCATTGCCGAGTGCGCGGCCATCAAACCCACCGGCCCGGCGCCGTAGATGACCACCGCGTCGCCCGGCTTCATGCCGGCCAGTTCGGTCGCGTGCCAGCCGGTCGGGAAGATGTCGGCGCACATCACATAGTCGGCCTGCTTTTCCTCGGCGTCCGGCGGCAGCTTCAGGCACATGAAGTCGGCCCAGGGCACGCGCAGGTATTCGGCCTGGCCACCCGGCCAGGGTCCCATGTCGGCAAAGCCGAAGGCGCCGCCTGCCATGCCGGGTTCGTTCGCGTTCAGGCAGTAGTTGGTCAGGCCGCGTTCGCAGTTCCTGCAGTGGCCGCAGCTGATGTTAAAAGGCAGGCACACCCAGTCGCCGGGCTTGAGGCGCTCGACCGCCGGACCGACTTCCACGACCACGCCGAGGTTCTCGTGGCCGAAGATGCTGCCTTGTTCGAAATCGGTCCGGCCTTCGTACATGTGGAGGTCGGAACCGCAGATGTTGGTGCTGGTAATCTTGACGATCGCATCCGTCGGACGTTCGATCTTGGGATCGGGTACGTCCTCGACGGCGACCTGGTTGGGTCCTCGATAGACAACAGCTTTCATAATCTGCTCCTATGATCCACCGGGATCGACCCTGCCTTGCATGTCACGGCACGGCACATCCTGGCGGTTGTTGATGAAACCGCGGCAGTCCCGCGGACGCGTCCACCACCGCGGCAGCATCGACCCGCCGCGAAAGTATCCCTCCACAGTGAACACGGAGCGTGCGATCACAAGGGGGTGCGGTGCATTGTTTTTTTTCATCGATCTGCCCATGCGATAGCTTGCACGGCCCTTCTTTCCGCGAGATACGAGAAGCTGCGGCGCGGGGACGACAGGTTGCGCGCCCAGCCCGCAGGCCGGGATGTGCGCCTACAAATACATCGCGCCCGGCGTGCCAGAATGGGCATCCACGCAGTCGATGCTGTCGTCTTTGGAAAGGAAGAGTCATGCGAATCACACCCATGCTTCTTGCGCTCGTCTTTGCAGGAGCCGGCCTGTCTTCAGGATCGGTGCCCGCGCAAACACAGGCGCTGCCAGTGGCACAATCGGAACATCACCGGGCCGACAGGATGCTGCAACAGGCGGCACAGTTCGAACACCAGGTCACCGGCGTGACCGTCAGCGAACGGGGGCGTATCTTCGTCAACTTCCCGCGCTGGACCGAAGATTCGCCCGTATCGGTGGCCGAAGTCATGAAGGACGGGAGCCTGCGTCCTTACCCCAACGAACAATGGAATGCCTGGCGCAACGTACGGCGCGACGAGCTCGATCCGTCCGAGCACTGGGTCTGCGTGCAGAGCGTGGTGGCCGACGGCCGCGGCAGCGTCTGGGTGGTCGACCCTGCCGCCCCCGCCGTGGACGGCATCGTGCCCGGCGGACCGAAGCTGGTACGCATCGATCTCGCCAGCGACCGGGTGGCCCAGGTGATCCGGTTCGGCCAGGATGTCGCGATCCCCGGCTCCTACCTGAACGACGTGCGCTTCTCGAAGGACGGCAGATACGCCTTCCTGACCGACGCCGGACAGCGCGGCGCCCTGGTGGTGGTCGAACTCTCCAGCGGCAAGGCGCGCCGGGTACTGGACGGCCATCCGTCGACCCAGCCCGAAAAAGGCGTGGTGGTGCGCACCGACGGCAGGCCGCTGCGCTATCCGGACGGACGTCCGGTGCTGTTCGCCGCGGACAGCATCGCCCTGTCGTCCGACGGCGCCTGGCTGTACTGGAAGCCGCTCACCGGTACGACCCTGTACCGCATCCAGACCGCGGCCCTGACGGGAAGAGGCCTGGCCGGCGAGGATGTCGGCAGCCAGGTCCAGCCCTACGGCAAAGTCGGGCCGACGGACGGCCTGTGGATCGCCCGCCGCGCGGGTAGCGGCGGCGACATCCTGTTCATCACTGCCATCGAGGACAACGCCGTCAAGGCGCGCGACCTGTCCCAGGGCCCGTCCGGCAGCTTGCGTACGGTGTTGCAGGACCAGCGCCTGCGCTGGCCCGACACCTTCAGCCAGGGACCGGACGGCAGCCTGTACCTGACCACCTCGCGTATCCAGGACTCGGCCTTCTTCAACCGCGATGCGCCCTTGGCCCTGCCGACCCAGCTCTGGCGCCTGCCGCGGCCACGCGACTGAATCCGGCACGGCGGGCAGCAAACAACGGAGGATTGATCATGGCAAGCGGACTCCCTGCTGGACAACGGAGCACGGCATCGCGCAGCAGCCGGCCGATGCAGCATCTCGACTGGATCCCCATCGCACTGGGCGCCGCGGCCGTCGTCGCCGGTCTCGGAGGCCGCAAAAAAGGCGCCGCGGCGCTCGCGCTCACGGTATTCGCCGGCGCGGGCGCGGTGAGTGCGATGCGCAGCGCGCGGTCCGCGCGCGGGAAAGCGTGTGGCGCGCCGGAGGTGGAGCGCTCGATCACGATCGGCAAGACGGCGGACGAACTGCGCCAGGCCTGGCTCGACCCGCAGACGCTGCCGCAGATCATGGCGGGCTTCGCGGCCGTGCATCCTGCCGGCGACGGCCGCATGCACTGGAAGCTGGCCGGCCCGCTCGGGCGCGCCAGCGAATGGGACACCGAGACGATCGACCGGGGCGGCGAAGGGCTCGGATGGCGCGCGCTGTCCGGCGGCGCCGTCGCCAGCGAGGGAAGGCTGCGCTTAGTCCCCGCCCCGGCCGGCCGCGGCACCGTTGCCACCCTGCGCCTGCGCCTGGAGCCTCCCGGCGGCGCGCTCGGCGAGTGGATCCTCGAACTCCTGGGAACCACATCGCTGAACCTGCTCGCCGACGGCGCGCTGCGGCGCTTCAAGAACCTCGTCGAAACCGGCGAGATCCCGACCACCGAGCGCCAGCCAGCCGCGCGCGCCGACAACGATTGAGGAGCAGGACATGCGAGCACTGTACTGGAACGGCGTGAACGACCTGCGGGTCGGCACGGTGAAGGACCCCGAAATCGTGAACCCCCACGACGCCATCCTGCGCGTCAGCCTGTCGACGACCTGCGGCTCGGACCTGCACTTCATCGACGGCTACATCCCGACCATGAAAGCCGGCGACGTGATCGGCCACGAGTTCATGGGCGTGATCGAAGAAGCCGGCCCCGCGGTCAAGCGCGTTGCCAAGGGCGACCGCGTCGTCGTCCCCTCGTTCATCGTGTGCGGACAATGCTGGTATTGCCAGCATTCCCTGTACTCGTTGTGCGACAACACGCATCCCAAGCCCGAGCTGCAGGAGCCCCTGTTAGGGGGCCATCGCACCGCCGGCATCTACGGTTACACCCACGCCTTCGGCGGCTACGCCGGTGCGCACGCGCAGTACGTGCGCGTGCCGTTCGCCGACAACGACTGTTTCAAGGTGCCCGACGGGGTGGCCGACGAGACGGCGCTGTTTCTCTCGGATGCGGCGCCGACCGGCTATATGGGCGCCGACTTCTGCGACATCCAGCCGGGCGACACGGTCGCGGTCTGGGGCTGCGGCGGCGTCGGGCTGATGGCGCAGCAGAGCGCGCGCCTGATGGGCGCCGAGCGCGTAATCGCGATCGACCGTTTCCCCGAGCGCCTGCAGATGGCGCGCGAGCACGCTGGTGCGGAGACCATCGACTATACCCAGGTCGACAGCGTGCTGGACGTGCTCAAGGAGATGACGGGCGGACGCGGCCCCGACGCCTGCATCGACGCGGTCGGGATGGAGGCGCACGGCACCGGACCGCAATACGCGTATGATCTCGTGAAGCAGGCGCTGCGGCTGGAAACCGACCGCGGCCAGGCCTTGCGCGAAGCGATCATGGCCTGCCGCAAGGGCGGCACCTTGTCGGTGCTCGGGGTCTACGGGCTGATCGACAAGTTCCCCATGGGCGTCATCATGAACAAGGGCATGACTGTGCGCAGCGCCCAGCAGCACGGACAAGCCTACATGGAGCGCCTGCTTGCGCACGCCCAGAAGGGCGAACTGAACCCGGCCTACCTCGCCACGCACCGCTTCTCCCTCGAGGAGGGGCCGCGCGGCTACGACATGTTCAAGCACAAGAAGGATGGCTGCGTGCGCGCGGTGTTCGCACCGTAGGCGCCGCCAACAGCGTTGGTACATGGGGCCGGCCCGCTGGCGGCCCCGAACACGACAGGAGCGACCATGCGCCACACGCAACTACCGTCCGGAGAGCAAGTACCGGTGCTCGGCCTGGGTACCTGGCACATGGGCGAACGTCCGGAAAACAGCCAGAACGAGATCGACGCCATACGATGTGCCGTGGACAACGGGATGCGCCTGATCGACACCGCGGAAATGTATGGCGACGGCGCCGCCGAGCGATTGATCGGCAAGGCGCTCAGCGGGCGCCGGCCGGATGCCTTCATCGTCAGCAAGGTGCTGCCCCACCATGCGACCCGGCGTGGAACGGTCGCCGCCTGCGAGAACAGCCTGTGCCGGCTGTCCACCGATTACGTCGACATGTACCTGTTGCATTGGACCGGCGCGGTTCCGCTCGAAGAGACACTGGACGGGTTCGACGCACTGCTGCGCGCGGGGAAAATCCGGTACTGGGGCGTCAGCAACTTCGACACGGCGGACATGGAGGAACTGGCCACCCTGCCCGGAGGGAATGCGGCGGCAGCCAACCAGGTTCTGTACAACCTGATGCGGCGCGGTATCGAGTTCGACCTGATGCCCTGGTGTCGGCAGCGCAAGCTTCCTGTCATGGCGTATTCTCCGCTCGAGCAAGGCCGCCTGCTGGGCGATGCCGCGCTGCTGCGCCTGGCGCAGGCGCATTCGGCCACGCCGGCACAGATCGCCCTGCGCTGGGTGTTGCGCGAGGATGCGACGATCGCGCTGCCCAAGGCGGGCACGCCCGGCCACGTCGAACAGCTACGCCGCGCGCTCGACATACCGCTGTCGGCGCAGGACCTGGCTGCGCTGGACCGCGCGTTTCCGCCACCGGCACGCAAGCTCCCGCTGGAAGTGATCTGAGGCGTACCGCCTTGGCGGGCCGAATCATGGCGCCGCCGGGCGGCGGTCCACCCGCATGATCGGCGCCATGGTCGACCTGACCGAGCGCCGCCAGGCAGAACGCCGGATCGAATACCTGGCCTATTACGACGCGCTGACCCAACTGCCGAACCGCCAGCTGCAGATGAACCGGATGCAGCGCGCGCTCGACAACGGCGCGCAGCGGCGCACGAGCAATGCCCTGTTTTTCATCGACCTGGATAACTTCAAGTCGCTCAACGACACGCTCGGACACGCGGTGGGCGACCAGATGCTCAAACAGGTGGCGCATCGCCTGAGCGCCTGCGTCAGCCACGACGATACCGTGGCGCGCTTCGGCGGCGACGAGTACGTGGTGCTGCTCGAAGGGATGAGCGCGGACGTCGAACAGGCCGGCGCCCAGGCCAGGGGCGTGGGCGAACGCATGCTTGCGACCCTGCGCCGGCCTTGCAAGCTCGACCAGTATTGCCACCACAGCACGGCGAGCATCGGGATGGTGCTGTTCTGCGACGCGCGCGACGACATCGGCGAACTGCTCAAGCGCGCCGACATGACGATGTACGAAGCCAAGGCGGTGGGCCGCAACACGCTGCGCTTCTTCAATCCGGGCATGCAGGCCGCCCTGTCGGCGCGCATGGCGCTCGAGAACGACCTGCGCCAGGCCGTGGGCCAGTGCGAACGCGCGTTCGAGTTGCACTATCAACCTCAGATCGACCGCCACGGGCAGGTCAGCGGCGTCGATGCGTAGCTGCGCTGGCGCCATCGACGCGCGGGACGATTTCGCCGGCCGAGTTCATCCCGCTTGCCGAGGAGACCGGGCTGGTGCTGGGCCTCGGGCAGTGGGTGTTGCGGCAGGCCTGCGGCCAGCTGCTGGCCTGGGCAGGCGACCCGGTAACGGCCCGGATCGAGATCGCGGTCAACGTCAGCGCGCGCCAGTTCCACCACCCGCAGTTCGCGGCCCAGGTGCTGGAAGCGCTGGCCGAGGCCGGGATTGATGCGCGCCGCCGGTTGTCTGCAAGTCCTGAAAGGGGGCGGCCGGCGCCGCCCCCCATAGCCCCCTGCCGGCGACGACGGCCCAAAAATCAACCCAAAAAGTTATAGACGAGCTAACGAACTGAGCATAGTATGTACTCCAATTGGTCTGGCCAATAGCTCTAGTGGTACGTTCAATACAAGATTGGTCTGATCAGTTGTGTAGTATGAAAAACAACACTTGGAGACATAACGATGATCGAACACGTGCAGCGTACCACCCTTGCGGTCGCCGTCGGCGTCCTGCTCAGCGCCTGTGGCGGCGAAGTCAGTGCCCCGCAGGCGCAGATGGCGCGGACCTCCTCCCTGGTCGTAGCCAGCGCCGTCGCAAGCGGCTGTCCCGCCCTCGCCCTCGACGGCACCGACGCCCAGACCCTAACCGGCGCCTCCACGCCACTGCAGCTCGGCACCTACGGCACCCGCCGTCCCGGCGCGCCGGTCTTGATCGACGGCAAGCATTCGCCGAGCAACTACCGCGCCGCCCCGGTGCTGCCGAGCTGGCAGTTCGCCACCTCCGACCCGACCGGCGGCGCCTTGACCTTCGAATGCGAGGTCGCGCCCAGCAGCGGGTGGCACAGCTTCAAGCGCAGCGGCAACGGGCACGAACGCGTGGTCGTCACCGGCGGGCGCAACGCGGCGCCCCAGCACATCTACACGGTCTACAACGGCCAGCAGCTCGTCGCCGCCCTGCAGGAAGCGGGCCTGGCGCCGAAGATCATCCGCATCGTCGGCCATATCGACATGCGCATGAGCGCGAACAACACCGTGTTCAAGGAATACGAGAGCTACAACGACCAGAAATTCGGTGGCTCGATCAGCATCCCGTCGAACACCACCCTGGTCGGCATCAACGACGCCCAGGGCCGCCCGGCGCGCATCACCGGCACCACGCTCCTGATCGGCGGCGAGCTCGCCGCCAGCCAGGGCGGCGACTACGAGGCGGACTTCAAGGCCTGGGTCGCGGCCGGCAAGGACGGCGACCAGTTCCCGACCTGGACCCGCAACGTCATCGTCCGCAACATCGCGCTCGACACGCCCTGGGACGTGAATCCCGAGGATTCCGCCAATGCCTATGCCGACGGTGTGACGATCTCGCGCGCGCAGAACGTCTGGGTCGACCACGTCACCATCAGCGATGGCGACACGCCCGACCGCCTGGCCAGCGACACCCGCCACGACGGCGCGCTTGACATCGTGCGCGGTTCCGACTACGTGACCATGTCGAACAGCTATTTCTACAAGCACGGCAAGACCACCCTGGTCGGCAACGGCGACAGCGGCCGCGCCTGGAGCGATGCCGGGCGCCTGCACGTGACCTTCACCGGCATGTACTGGCACGGCACCGCCAGCCGCCTTCCATTGATCCGCTTCGGCCAGCTGCACACCTATAACAACCTGGTCGAGGGCGACACCAGTCCGGCCGACCCGGACATGAAGTTCGCCGGCGGCCTGGACGTGCGCTACGGGTCGGACGTGCTATCCGAACACAACTACTACCTGTTCAAGAACCTGAAGCCGTCCCAGGTCGGCGGCAAGGTCTCGAGCGGCAAGGACGCGATCAGCTACCGCGCCCTGGGCGAGCTGTTCATCAACGACAAGGGCGACGACACCAAGCCCTGGGTCGGCGGCGCGATCGACATCTCGACCACCCTGATGGCCGCGACCTCGCTGCCGCGCCTGAACAACTGGACGCCGCCCTACACCTACACGACGCTGCCGGCCGACCAGGCCTGCATCTACGTGAAGAACAACGCCGGCGCCGGACGCGTCAACAACCCGGGTACCGGCGCGACCTGTACCGCGGCAAGCACCACGACGCCGCCGCCGACCGACCCGACCCCGACGGATCCGGCCCCGACCGATCCGCCGCCAGCCACGGCGCCGGTCTGCACCGGCCTGTTCAAATGCAATACCGGGGTCGGCCAGGGCGTGATGAATCCGGCGGTGACGGCGCCGGTCGGCAGCAGCCTGGTGAACGGCATTTACCAAATCACGGGCGGCGGCAACATCTCGACCTCGACCAGCTACAACTTCTATTTCAAGTACATGCCCCTGACCGGCAACTTCGTCATGACAGCCAAGATGCAGACCCAGGGCGGCAGCGCGACCGGGGCGCGGGCCGGCCTGCTGGCGGCCGAGTCGGTGTCGGGCGGCGGCGTGTATGCCTGGACCGCACGCTATGCCAACACCGGCGAGATCCGGCGTGCGATCAATGGCGACAACAAGTCGGTGTTGCCGGGCTATTCGACGACCACCTTGCCGGTCTGGGTCCGCATCGAACGGCGCGGCAATGCGCTGTACTCGGCGGCCTCACGCGACGGCTTGACCTGGACCGAAGCCACCAGCGTCAACGTCACCGCGCCCACGCTCTACGTCGGCATGGCGGTGTCCTCCGGCAGCAACAGCGTCGCGCAGACGGCCAGCTTCAGCAAGCTGTCCGTCATCGGCGGCGGCCTGAACTGAGCAAGGCCGGGCATGCCGTCGCCAGGAGGCGGCGGCATGCCGCCGGTTCCCCTTTTTACCCTCTAGAAGAGCAACTATGAAAACCAAAGCAATCGCCCTCCTCCTTGCCCTGGCCGCAGCCGTTGCGCCGGCCGGCGCCGCCAACATCTCGTTCACCGGGCAGTTCGCCTACGATAACGAAGTCAAGCTGTTCCAGTTCACGGTCGACGCCTTGACCACGGTCGGCATCCGCACCTGGTCGTACGCGGGCGGCGTGAATGCCGCCGGCCAGACCATCGCGAGAGGCGGCTTCGACCCGATCCTCCAATTATTCGACGCCGCCGGCCAACTGATCGGCGACCAGGACGACGGCGGCTGCGCCGGCGCCTCGCGCGTCGCCGCCGATGCCGTCACGCGCCAGTGCTGGGACATCAACTACTCGGTCAAGCTCGGCCCGGGCACCTACACCGCCTCGCTCCAGCAATGGAACAACTACGTCGTGGACGAGGACCTGAACCAGGGCTTCTATTATCAGGACGAGCAGTACCGCAACTTCCGCAACGGCTTCGTCGACGAAATGGATAATCGTCGCAATGGCACCTGGGCGCTCGACCTTCTCAACGTAAGCCTGCCGCCCCCCGCGCAGCTGCCGGAACCGGCTTCGCCGTGGCTGGTCGGAGCGGCCCTGGTGGGCATGGGGGCGCTGCGCCGGCGTGCGCGCGGCGCGGCCACGGCAGCCTGACCGGCCGCCTTGTTTCTCAAGCCTGGGCGGGAGCGGCCGGTGCCGCGATGCTGACGCAGTCAAACAGCATGTCGTCGATGGTCATGTCGCTCCTCCAGTAATCCTTGACCCGTCCGCCACGCGGGCGCGCAGCGCGAGCCAGCCTTCGGGCTGGCTTTTTTCATTGTTTTCCTTTATACATATTTGGTTTCCACTTCACGAGCCCGCGCCGACCGCATGAACGCTTTGCCACCCTCCCTGCGCCTGACGGCGGGCACCGTCGTCAGCGCGACCTGCGTTGTCGCCCTGCTGTATTTCGGTCGTGAAGTGCTCGAGCCGCTGGCGCTCGCACTGATCCTGAGCCTGGTGCTGGCGCCGCTGGTGCGCAGCATGACGCGGATCGGGCTGGCGCGCATGCCGGCCGTGCTGCTGTCGGTGGCGCTGGTGGCCACCGCCGTCGGCGGCGTGGGCGCGGTGCTGTTCGACCAGCTGGTGACCATCACGCGCGACCTGCCGCAGTACCGCAAGGCGATCAAGGCCAAGGTGGCCAATGTGCGCGAGCTGGTCGAGCGCCCGCTCACCCGCATCGAGGCCGAACTCAGCGCCGTGTCGCCCGGACCTGCCACCCAGGCGGCGCGGGTCAGTCGCGGCAACGTGGTGACGATCACCCCGAACCAGCCGCTGCCGGTGGAAGTGCGCACCCCGCGCACCATGAAGGACACGCTGGCCAGGGTCATCAATCTGGTGTGGGGTCCGATCGGCGAAGCCGGGGTGGTGCTGATCCTCTTGGTCTTCATCCTGCTCGAACAGAGTTCATTGCGCGACCGCCTGGTGCGCCTGGCCGGCCAGGCCGAGGTCAGCCGCACCATCCGTACCCTGGGCGACGCCGCCCAGGGCGTCTCGCGCTTCTTCTTCTCGCAGTTCATCGTGAACGCCACCTTCGGCGTCGTGATCGGCCTGTCGTTGTGGCTGGCCGGGATCCCGCACGCCATCCTGTGGGGCGTGCTGAGCGGGGTGCTGCGCTTCGTGCCCTACCTGGGCGTGCTGCTGGCGGGGACCATCATTGCCGTCTTCGTGGCGGCGATCGATCCGGGCTGGTCGCTGGCGCTCACCTGCATGGCGACCTTCCTCGCCTTCGAGCTGGTGCTGGCCAACTTCATCGAACCCAAGGTCTACGGCCACAGTTCCGGCCTGTCGCCGCTGGCGGTGATCGTCTCGGCCCTGTTCTGGGGCGCACTGTGGGGCCCGGTCGGCCTGCTGCTGTCGACCCCGCTGACCTTGTGCCTGGTGGTGGCCGGCCGCCACGTGCGCGGGCTGGCGCCGATCACCATCCTGCTGGGCGACGCACCCAACATGTCGGACGCCGAGCGCTTCCACCAGCGCGTGCTGGCGGGCGAAGCCGACGAGCTGACCAAGGATGCGCGCGCCTACGTGCGCCGCTACAGCTTCGCGCGCTACTGCGACCACGTGCTGCTGCCCGGCCTGCGCATGGCGGTGTCGGACCTCGGCACCGGCGCCATCGACAAGGCGCAGGAAGTGCGCATGCGCGGCGTGATCGCCAACATCGCCGAGACCGTGGCCAGCGCCTCGGACAGCGGCGCGCGCGGCAAGCGCAAGGCGGTGCCGCTGCTGGATGCCAACATCGGCGCCCACCTGCGCCAGATGCGCGAAGCGCGCTTCGGCCGCTGGCAGGGTTCGCTCGACGTGCCGATGGGCTCGATCGTGCTGTGCGCCGGCCTGCCGTCCGAGCGCGACGAATTCCTCACCGAGCTGCTGGTGCGCGCGCTGCGCGAGGGCGACGTCGATGCGCGCAGCCTGGTGGTCGGCAACCCGCCGGAGCGCCCGGAAGGCAGCCATCCCGAGCTGGTGTCGACGGTGTTCATCACCTATCCGCGCCAGGACAACTTCGACGCCTGGCGCGCCGCCGTGGCCGAACTGCGCCAGGACCTGCCGGAGGCGCTGATGGTCACCGTGCTGCTGCCCTACGACGAGCAGCTGCCCAAGCGCGCCCTGGTCGAAGCCTATGTCGACATGATCCTGCGCTCCTTCGAGGAGGGCCTGGCCTTCGTCGCCCCTGACCGCAGCGCGCCGGCGCGCCCGGTCGGTACGCCCGAGCTGGCGCGCTGAGCTCGCGCCAATCAAATTTGTTGTTTTCCAGGCGCAAGTGTGTGAAAAATCACGCGAAACTTGCGCCGGTCTTTACGGCTGCCTATATTTCCCACGTAAAATGCTTTCCTATCGGCATTACTAATTTTGATGGCGGAATATGAAATCGGTTCAACAAGAAGTCGACGAGCGCAGCAACCTCACCAGCAACAACAAGTTCGAACTGCTCCTGTTCCGCCTCGGCGGCGACGAAAACGGCGAGCGCAGCGAACTGTTCGGCATTAATGTGTTCAAGATCCGCGAGATCGTGGCCATGCCCGAGATCACCGCCGTGGCCGGCTCGATGCCGCACGTGCTGGGCGTCGTCAACCTGCGCGGCCAGATCATCCAGGTGCTGGACCTGCCCGCCATCGCCGGCGTCAAGCCCAAGACCGGCCTGAACATCATGCTGGTGACCGAATTCGCCCGCACCACCCAGGCCTTCGCGGTCGAGAGCGTCGAAGAGATCGTGCGCCTGGACTGGAACCAGGTGATGTCGGCCGAGCGCGCCGCCGGCAGCGGCATGGTGACCAGCATCGCCCGCCTGCCGGACGAGAACGGCGAGACCGGGCGCCTGGCCCAGGTGCTGGACGTCGAGACCATCCTGCGCAACATGAACCCGGATTCCGGTCCCGAGATCAACCAGCAGACCGTGGGCGCCAAGATCCACATCAAGCCCGGCTCGGTCGTGCTGGCCGCCGACGACTCGGTGGTGGCGCGCGCCCTGATCGAACAGGGCCTGGACGCGATGGGCCTGCCCTACATCATGGCCAAGAGCGGCAAGGAAGCCTGGGACCAGCTCAACAGCATCGCCGGCATCGCCGAAGCAGAAGGCAAGACCGTGCACGACAAGGTGGCCCTGGTGCTGACCGACCTCGAAATGCCGGAAATGGACGGTTTCACGCTCACCCGCCACATCAAGAAGAGCGCACGCTTCGCCAGCATGCCGGTCGTGATCCACTCCTCGCTGTCGGGCACCACGAACGAAGAGCACGTCAAGAACGTGCAGGCCGACGCCTACGTCGCCAAGTTCTCGGCGGAGGACCTGGCCAGCACCCTGCGCCGCCTGCTGCGCCAATGAGAACGGGGGCGGACGCTGTCAACCCGCTCCGCCCTTGCGCCGTTGTGTTGTAACAATCACTAACACAATGACCGGTGTGCGCACCGTGGCAAGATATAATATTGGCAACAAGCCGGTATGGCATTTGAGCTACCGGCAAAGCGGAGGAGCGATCTTTCGCCGACCGGACAAGCGGACCGCCGCCTCGTGGCGCCTTCCGCGGAAAGCGAACCATGCCGCAAAGACGACGCGACGACGATACCGCAGTAACTGCCGAGTACGCCTTCTTTCTGGCGGAAACCCGGGGCCTGCGCTTCGCCCTCGACTACCTCGACAACTGCCGCATCCCGCGCGACATCCTGTTGCGCAGCATCGACGAGCCCGAACGCCGCCGCCGCATCGAACGGCGCCGCTATCCCCGCAACGACTGATTTTTCCGGCAGCGCCATTTCCGCCACGCGCGCGTCGGCGCGGCGCGCCGCATGCTACCGTGTGCGCGGGAGTCGGACATGGAGCGCAGCTACCGTTGGCTCGCCGAACACGGCCGCGGGCTCGAGCACCTGTGCCTGCAGTTCCGCGACGACGTGATCGTGGCGGACGGCGTGGTCGTGGGCGAAGACGACGCGCGGCGCTTTGGCTGCCACTACCGGATCTGCTGCGACGCCGGCTGGCAGGTGCGCTCGGTCGAGGTCCACGTCGCCGGCGGCGCCTCGCTCGTGCTCACCAGCGACGGCCGCGGCAACTGGCGCGACGGCGACGGCCAGGCCCAGCCGGCGCTGAGCGGCTGCATCGACGTCGACATCTCGGCCACGCCCTTCACCAACACGCTGCCGATCCGCCGTCTCGGCCAGCAACTGGCCGCGCGCACCACCATCGACGTGGCCTATTTCCTGCTGCCGGACCTGCGGCTGTCGTGCGCCGCCCAGGCCTACACCCGGCTGAACGAAAGAAGCTACCTGTTCGAGGACCTGGATTCCGGCTTTCGCGCCGAGATCGCGGTCGACGCCGACGGGCTGGTGCTGCACTACCCGGCGCTGTTTCGCCGCAGCGGCGCCGCGTGAGCCTCCCTGCCGCAGCGGCCCTGCGCTCACGGAAAAGGGGTATAGGCGAAGCCGCCCGCCATCACGCCGACCAGCGCCGCGTGGTTTTCGGCACTTTCGCTGAAACCCACGAGAACCTCGGCCAGGCTCGCCGCTTTGCTGTCCAGTATCCCGGTCCAGTAGTCGATGCCCGCCTGCTCCCCCGGACGCCGCAGGACGTTCTGGTAGAACATTGCGACGATGTCGCCGTTGCCGGCGTTGGCGCCATACAGCTTCGCGAATTCGCTCGACGCGACGAAGCCCTCGGCCACCGCCGTGAGCGAAGTTCCCTTGTCCATCGCCCCGATCCAGTACCCGAGCCCGGCCGCGTCAGGCACGCGCGCGAACGCCGCCTGGTAGATGCGGTAGGCCTGGCCGCCGTTGCCGTCGATGTCGAGCGCGATCGCGCGGTCGGCAAAGGCGATCCGCTCCACGCCGCTCAAGCTGGCGCTGGCATGGCTGGAGCTGACCGTGACCCCTTGTGCATCCCGGGTGATCGCGTAGGCGCTCGCCGGACCGGCCAGCCGCAGCAGGTCGATGCCCTCGCCGCCGTCGATCGTGTCGCGCCCGGCCAGCCCATGGAACACGTCGTTCGCCGAGCCGCCGCGCATCGTGTCGTTGCCGTCGCTGCCGTAGAAGGTGCCGGCGACGTTCGTCCCGATCAGGCTGTCGCCGATGGCGCGGGCGGTGTAGACGGCGCCGCCGTCGGCGCCGAACAGGGTGCTGACGTGCAGGCTGGTGGGCCGGGCCGGCAGCTGGGTCTGGTCCAGGCCGATCCCCGTGCTGACGAACACATAGTCCGTGCGGCCGTCGTTGTCGGCATCGAACTGCAGCGGAATGCCGGTCTGGTGATCGTCGACCCGCGTGAGGCCGACCAAGCCCTCTGCCGTGAGCTGCGTGCCGGACAGCGAGAACCGGGCGGGGCTGAGGTGCCCGCCCTCGTTCAGGTAGATATAGGCGCCTTTCGGCGCGCCGGCCACCAGCTGGGTGGCCGAGGAGGCCATCTGCCGCAGCACCAGGTCGAGCCGCCCGTCGTGGTTCACGTCTTCCATCGCGATCATGCCGGCGTGCTGGACCCATTGGCCGGTCTCGTCACGCGTATTGGCCACGCGGGGCTGGTTGTCCCCCAGGATGGCGCGGGTCGCGTCTTCGAACCCGTAGTTGCCCTTGTTGCGCAGGACCTGGAGCGTGGAGACCGCGCCTTCCCAATGGATCACGATGTCGCGCAGGCCGTCGCCGTCGATGTCGCCCGTGACGATGCCGGACGCGCCCGATACGCCGAAGGCCTTGATGCTGTCGGGCTGGTCGAGCTGCAGCACCTTGTCGAACCCGCCGTCCTCGCCTTGCCGGTAGATGCGGATCGTGATGCCGCTCACCTGGTCGTTGCCGGCATAGCTGGCAGTAATCAGGTCCTGCCTGCCGCTATTGGTCAGGTCGCCGATGGCGTTGGTTCCCGAGAACTGGTAATCGACGGCGCCGCTCCAGTTGCGATCGGCATTCGCCATGTAGCGCACTTCGTCCGGCATGCCTTTGGTGGAAAAGTTGAATCCGCCCTTGCCGTCGCCCAGGTAGAAGAAGCTGCCGCTTCCCTCGACGGTGGGTCCGCCCAGGCGCGTGACGATGATGTCGAGGTTGCCGTCGGCGTTGACGTCGCCCGCGGTCGAGATATGGTTGAACGACGGGACGTTGACGTCGATGCGATCGCTTTGGTCCTGGAACACGCCTTGGTCGTCCTGGAGCCAGAACTGGTTTTTCGCTTTCCAGCCGCTGTCCCAGTCGGGCGTGCCGTCCGCCTTGTGCAGTTCCAGGCCCTGGTCGACGATGAACATGCCCAACCGACCGTCCTGGGTGAAATGGCCGATGAAGACGCCGTTGGGCGAGCCGATGACCGGTTTCGCCGACCCGAAGAGCGCGGCGGTGCCATCCGTGAAACCGCCGTGTCCGTCGTTCAGCAGCACGACGGGCGTCAGACCGACGGCGCCGTAGCGCGCATAGGACGGCGAGATGAAGATGTCGCGGTAGCCGTCGCCGTTGAGGTCAACCGTCTGGATCGAGCGGATGCCGAAGTTGAACGGGTCCCAGAATGGGCCGCCGTCATAGTTCAGCGGTGGCGGGACGGAAATCTTGATGTCGGAAAGGACAGTGTCGTTACGCAGTACCAGGTTCATGATCGTGTGTTGGCGGACACAAATCGCTGCGTGCCCCGGATAATAGTTTCTTAATGACAATATAGCAGCTCATCCGCTTTCCGGGAAGCTGTGGTCCAGCAGGCAGCATGGCCAGCCGGCGCATGACTCGGGACCGCGAACTGGCTATAATCTCCGCCTTCGCATTCAGGATTTCCCCATGTCCCTGCTCGACCACCAGCTCGAACTGCTGTCGCCCGCCAAGACCGCCGAGATCGGCCGCGAGGCCATCCTCCACGGCGCCGACGCGGTCTACATCGGCGGCCCCGCCTTCGGCGCGCGCCACAACGCCAGCAATCCGCTGGAAGACATCGC